>Ga0209369_1000806_pt1 | contig 24013 bp, 23 predicted proteins | sample EBPBio142010_DNA_FD_185865 | JGI IMG/M metagenome (GOLD analysis project Ga0209369, IMG submission 185865) | Wastewater treatment Type I Accumulibacter community from EBPR Bioreactor in Madison, WI, USA - Reactor 1_10/4/2010_ DNA (SPAdes)... | ecosystem: Engineered > Bioreactor > EBPR >... | reverse complement strand
GATCAGGATGTCGACGTGTCGGTGGTCTTCCAGCACCTGCTTCACGAAGCGGTCGCAGGCCGCCATGTCGGCGATGTCGCAGGCATAGGCGAAGGCCTTGCCGCCTTCGCTGCGGATGCGCTCCACCGTCTCGTCCAGCTTCGACGGCGTGCGCGCCGCCAGGATCACGGTGGCGCCGGCGGCGGCCAGCTTCAGCGCGCAGTCCTGGCCGATGCCCGAGGTGGCGCCGGTGACGACGATGATCTTGTTGCGCACGCGCCGGCTCAGCATCGCCGCGCGGCGGCTGCGCAGCACCGCGCTGGTCACCGCGCCGGCCTTGCCGACCGGGCTTTCCTCGATCACGTGCACCACCGTCTTCACCACCTCCACCGGCGAGGGCACCGGCGGGATCGGCGGGATCGGCGGGATGGGCAGCGGGATCGGCAGCGCCGACCGGCGCGGGCGCGGCGCGGCCGGCTTCGGGGCCGGGGCCGGTGTCACAGCGGCAGCGGCGCGGGTCTTGCGCGGGGCGGCCTTCTTGGCAGCCGGGGTCTTGGCGGCCGTTTTCTTGGTGCCTGCGGTCTTGGTGGCCATGGGGTCTCCAGCGGGGTGCGGTCGGCGGGTCGGGCCGCGCATTATCCCGGGCGCCGCGGCGCCGCTACTTGGACAGCAGCACCGACGGCAGCCAGGTGGCCAGCCCCGGCACGGCCATCACCGCCGCCAGCATCAGCAGGCCAAAGAGCACGTAGGGCGTCACCGCCGCATAGATCTGCCGGGTGGTGATGCCCGGCGGGGCCACGCTGCGCATCGTGAACAGCAGCATGCCGAAGGGCGGCGTCAGCAGTCCCAGCTGCATGCAGATCAGGTACATCACGCCGAACCACAACGGGTCGAAACCGAAGTGCTGCACCAGCGGCATGTAGAAGGGCAGCGTGATCAGCATCGTGCTCACCTGGTCGATGAAGCAGCCCAGCACCAGCAGGATCGCCATCATCACCAGCAGCACGCCCAGGGGCGACAGGCCCGAGCCCTGCACCAGCGTCACCAGCCCGTTGGTGCCGCCCGAGAAGCTGAGGATCTGCGAGAAGGTGGTCGCGCCGATGACGATGAACAGGATCATCCCCGAGATGGCGGCCGTGCCGCGCAGCGCGTCCAGCAGCGCCTTCCAGGTCAGCGCGCGGTAGGCCACGCAAACTGCGGCAGTGGCCAGCGCGCCGATGGCGGCCGATTCGGTGGGCGTGGCCCAGCCGGCCGACATGGCGACGATCACCACCACGAAGATCGCCACCAGCGGCGTCACGTACAGCAGCAGCGGCCGCCAGCGTGCCCAGCCGATGACGCGCTCCTGCTCGAAGACCGGTGCCAGGCTGGGGTTCAGCCAGCAGCGGATGACGATCCAGCCGACGAACAGCACCGACAGCAGGATGCCCGGCACCACGCCGGCCACCAGCAGCCCGGTGATGGAGATGCCGGCCAGGCTGCCCAGCAACACGGTGATGGCCGACGGCGGGATCAGCATGTCCACGCCGCCGATGGCCATGATCGGGCCCATCGCCATCTTCGGGTCGTAGCCACGGCGCAGCATCTGCGGCAGCAGCAGCCCGCCCAGCAGCGCGGTGGTGGCGATGGTCGAGCCCGAGATGGCCGAGAACACCGTGCCGGCGACGATGGCGATCACCGACAGTCGGCCCGGCACGCGCGAGATCACGTTGTCGAAGGCGTCGATGGCCTTCATCGCCACGCCGGTGTGGAACAGGATCTCGCCCATCAGCACGAAGAAGGGGATGGGCGTCAGCGAGAAGTTGGTGACCGAGGCCACGCCGTTGCGCACCACCTGCATCAGCCCCGGCTCGCCGCCCAGGAACAGCAGCGCGCCGACCAGGTTGACGCCCAGGAAGGCAAAGGCCACCGGCAGGCCCAGACCCAGCAGCACCGTCAGCGCCCCGAACAGCGCCGTGAGCGTGACCCACCACGTCATGCCGAAGGCCTCGGCCCGTGCAGCAGCTGGCGCGCGGCCTCCACTGCCACCAGCGCAAAGCACAGCGGCACCGGCAGGTACACCCACCACTCGGGGAAGGTGAAGGCCTTCATCACCAGCGCGCCGGACTGGCGCAGGTCGGCGATGACGACGACGGCGTACCAGGCCAGCACCACGCTGATGGCCAAGCAGACGAGCGCGGCGCCGCGGTACAGCACGCGCCAGGCGCGTGCCGACAGGCTCATCTGCAGCAGGTCCAGCCGCACGTGCTGCTCGCTCCACAGCAGCCAGGGCGCGGCCAGCAGCGTGGCCAGCGCCAGGCCGTATTCACTGGCCTCGGCAATGCCGGCGGGCGCCGGCAGGCGCAGGTTGCGCGCCAGCACGTCGTAGCCCACCAGCACGGTCATCAGGCCGATGACCAGCGCCGCGGCGATGCCGCAGCCCTGCATCAGCCGGCCCCAGGCGCCGACCTTCATGCGCTTACTTCGGCTCCATCAGCGCCCGCAGCTGCGGGCCCTTGGTCGGGCTGGCCTTGACGATCTGCTCCCAGCCGCCGTCGTAGGCGGCCTTGAGGAAGATCTTCGATTGCGCGTCGTCCAGCTTGATCACCTGGATGCCGGCATCGGCCTGCTTCTTGGCATCGGCCGGGCCGTCGACCTTGCCCATCTCGACGTTCTGCGCCTCCAGCCATTCGGCCTGCTTGGTCAGGAAGGCCTTCTGCTGGGCGTTGAGCTTGTTCCAGCTGTTCAGGTTGAAGACCACGCCCAGCTCGATGGCGTAGAAGCCCGGGTCGACGCGGAACTTGGTCTTGTCGGCCCAGCCCAGGTCGAAGATGCCCACCAGCGGCCAGGCATAACCGTCGACCACGCCGCGCTCCAGCGCGGTGTAGACCTCGCCCGGCGCCATCTGCACGACGGTGGCGTTCTGCTTCTGCAGGAAGTCGCGGTAGATGGGCGCGACGCGGATCTTCAGGCCGCTCAGGTCGGCCGAGTCGATCTTCTTGTTCAGGTACAGGTGGTAGGGGATGCCCTCGCCGGTGCGCGCGTAGTAGTACAGGCCCTTGTCGGCATAGCTGGCGTTGATCTGGTCAAAGATGCCGTTCTTGCGCATCTCGGCCTGGGTCAGCCGCGTGTAGTTGAGCGCCAGGCCGTCGGGCACCAGCCCGGCGGTGAAGGACGAGGTGGTGTTGGCCATGTCGACCACGCCGTTGCGCAGCGCGTTGGGCTGCTCGAAGGTGGGTATCGCCTTCGGCCCGCCGATGTAGTTGATCTGGACGATGCCCTTGCCCTCGTCGTTGACCTTCTTGATGAACTTCTCGAAGCCGCGCGCGAAGTAGGTGCCTTCCTGGAAGGCGTTCACCGCCTTCAGGGTCACTTCCTGCGCGAAGGCGCTGCCGCCTGCGGCCAACAGGGCGAGCGCGCAGGCCCGGGCGATCAGGGAACGTCGTTGCATCGGAGCTTCTCCTTGGGTGTTCAGGTGACGGGGGGCTTGAACAGGCCGGCGTGCTGCAGCATGCCCAGGGTGCGTTGCAGCACATCGAGACGATAGGCATCGACGTCGATGCCGCGGTAGTCGTAGAAGCCCTGGCCGCTCTTCAGGCCGTTGCGGCCCTCGGCCATCATCGTGTCGACGACGGCCGGCGCGGTGTAGCGCTCGGCGCTCAGCGTGCGGCTCAGGTAGCGGCTGGCGTGGTACAGGATGTCGTTGCCGCCGAAGTCGATGAACTCCACCACGCCGATGGCCGCGAAGCGCAGGCCCAGGCCGTAGCGCGTGGCCTTGTCGATGTCTTGGGGCGTGGCCACGCCTTCGGAAACCATGCGCGCGGCCTCGTTCATGATCAGCGCCTGCAGTCTAGGGACGATGTAGCCCGGCGCCGGGCCGCATTCGACGGTGACCTTGCCGATGCCTTCGAGCAGGCTGCGCAGCCGCTCGCGCACCGCCGGCGCGGTGCCCGGGTGCACGCTCAGCTCCACCAGCGGGATCACGTAGGCCGGGTTCAGCCAGTGCGCGTTGATCAGCCGCTCGGGCTGCGTGACCAGTGGCACCAGGTCGGTGACCAGGATGGTCGAGGTGGTGGAGGCGATGATCGCGTCGGCCCGCGCTGCGGCGCAGACGCGGGCCAAGGCTTCGCGCTTGGCCTCCAGCGTTTCGGGCACGCCTTCGAACACCACCTGGGCCGCGGCCAGCGCGGCGTCGGCCTCGCTCTCGCGCACCAGGCGCACGCGCGCGGCGATGCGCTCCACTGCGTCGGCCGGCACGGCGCCCAGTTGCGCCAGCAGCGCCAGGCTGCCGCGCAGCTCGGCCGCGGCCTCGTCGGCCAGCTGCTGCCACGCGGCATCGCTGCGCGGCTTCAGGTCGATCAGGTTCACGCCCATGCCGGCGTAGGCAAAAGCAATGGCCATGCCGCGGCCCATGCGGCCGGCGCCCACGCAGGCCAGCGGCGCCGTCACAGGCCGCCCCGCTGCAGGCGGGCCTGCAGCTCGCTGCGCGGTAGCGCGGCCAGGCCCATCGCATCAAGCGTGCGCGGGCCCTGGCGCAGGTCGCGGCCGAGGATGGCGCCGGCCAGTGCCAGCAGGCCGTGGGCCACCGGCGCATCGACGTCCGCATAACGCGCCACCGAGGCCAGGAAGGCCAGGCCCAGCACCGTGTCCTCGAGCATGTAGCGGTGGGTGTGCAGGTCGATGCGCTCGCGCCAGTCGCCGCTGTCGGTGAGCTTCTTGTGCGCGTCGCCGTACATCCAGCGGTCGTTCTCGTAGTGGTCGGCCAGCGGGAAGTGCGGCGCGCCGTAGCCCAGCGCCTCGCGCGTGGCCATGCGTTCGGCATCGAGCGCGGTGGTCACCGCGCGCACCGCCGGTTGCGTGCCTTCGTTGTGGATGTCCCAGCGCTCGAAGTGCTGCAGCGGTGCCGCGTTCATCAGGATCAGCGGCGGGTGGATGATGGGCCCTGCGTTCATCAGCGCGCCGGACAGCGCATCGCCGCAATCCTCGATCACGCTGGGGAAGGCCTGCGAGATCACCGCCAGCGCGTGCGCGCTGCGCGAGCGTGGGTACACGCCGGTGGGCAGGTGGATGGCGCGCATGGTGATGGCGACCTCGGCCGCGCCGTGCTTGCGCGTCAGCCAGGGCAACGTGCCGGTCTCGGCATAGCTCACTTCCGCCGCATTGCCGCTGGCGCGCACGATGCGGTCCATCGTCACGCTGCCGAAGGTGCCGGGCGGCAGGTACACCACCTGGCCGTCGGCCAGGTGCGGCGCCATCGCGCGGGCGATGTCGTCCTGCGCGATGGCCGGTGACGGGATCAGCACCAGCTCGGCACCGCGCAGCACCGCGCCGATGTCGCCGCTGGCCAGCGCGATGGGTACGCTGCGCGGGCCCTTCTGGTCCTTCATGCGGATGCCGCCCTGCTGCACCGGCGCCAGCGCGGCCGCATCGCGGCGCCACAGCCGCACGTCGTGGCCGGCATCGCTGAGGTCAGCGGCTGCGGCGTAGCAGCCGTGGCCGCCGCCGAGAACGGCAATCTTCATAGGGTCAGGCTCCCGACGCTGGTGCCACCGCACACGTACAACACCTGGCCGGTGACGAAACCGGCCTCCTCGGCACAGAAGAAGCGCACCGCATGCGCCACGTCGGCCGGCTGCCCCAGCCGCTTGACGGGGATGCTGGCGGCGATCTGCTCCACCTTGGGGTCGCCCACCGGGATGACGCAGTGGAACATGTCGGTCTGCACCGGCCCCGGCGACACCACGTTGACTGTTATTCCGTGCGGCGCCAGTTCCAGCGCCCAGGTGCGCGCCATGCCCAGCATGCCCGCCTTGGTGGCGGCATAGGCGGTGCGTGTTGCCAGGCCCAGCGCGCCGCGCGAGGACAGCAGCACGATTCGGCCAAAGCCGGCTGCCTTCATCGCCGGCGTGCAGGCCTGTGCCAGCAGGATCGCCGTGGACAGGTGGATGTCGACCAGCGTGTCCAGGTCGTCCAGCTTCACGTCCTGCAGCAGCGCGGGCAGGATGACGCCGGCGTTGTGGATGACGGTGTCGGGCGCGAAGCGGCGCGCCACCTCCTCGGCGGCCTGCGCGGTGGCTGCTCGGTCGGCCAGGTCCACCTCGATCGAATGCAGGTGCTCGTGCGTGTCGGCCGGCGGCCGGCGCGCCATCGACACCACGGCCCAGCCGGCATCGAGCAGCTGGCGGGCGATCTCGGCGCCGATGCCGGCGCTGGCGCCGGTGACCACTGCGAGCCTTTGCTTAGGGATGTTCATGTCGCCACCAAGGCAAGGACGCGCAGCGGGCTGCCGCTGCCTTTTTCGATCTTCAGCGGCGGGCAGATCAGCAGGCTGCCGGTGGGCGGCAGCTTGTCCAGGTTGCACAGGCACTGCAGGCCGTAGCGGCCGGCACCGTGCATGTAGTAGTGGCAGGGGTAGGGCGGCCGCAGGTGGTAGCCCTGGCCGGCGTCGGTGCCGATGGCCTCGCTGCCGAAGCCGAGCACGCCGCGCTGCTCGACCAGGAAGCGCGCCACCTCGGCATCGGGCCCGGGCGTGTGCTGGCCGGTCTCGTCGAAGTTCTGGTAGGCCTCGGGGTCGGTGCGTTTCGACCAGTCGGTGCGCATCAGCACCCAGGCGCCTTCGGGGATGCGGCCGTGCGTCTTTTCCCAATCGAGCACCGCATCCACCGTCAGCAGATGGTCAGGGTCGGCCGCGGCCTGCGCCGAGCAGTCGATGACCACCGCAGGCGCGACGAAGTGCCCCGGCGGGATGGTGTCCACCGAGTTGTTCGGCAGGTCACGGCCTGAGATCCAGTGGATCGGCGCGTCGAAGTGTGTGCCGGTGTGTTCGCCACAGGAGAAGTTGTTCCAGTACCAGCCGGGGCCGCGCTCGTCGTAGCGCGACACCTCTTCGATGCGGAAGGGCCAGCATTGCCCGAACTCGGGCGGCAGCGCGATCTGCGGGAACTCCGGCGTCAGCGTCTGCGTCAGGTCGATGACCTGGATCTGGCCGCCGCGCAAGGCGCCGGCCAGGGCAGTCAGGATCTCGGCGCCCTTCACAGGCCGCTCCCCGCCGCGAGTTCACGCTCCAGCACCTTCGGGTTGTCGCGCCAGCGCGCCACCCATTCCTGCGCCACGTCGCCGGGGTACAGATCTTCGACGCCGTCGCGCAGGCCCTTGACGATGGCCGCGGCCAGCGCCGAAGGGGCGATCTTCGGTGGCGGCATCAGCTGGTTCCACTCGTCGTCGATCGGACCGGGGAAGACGTTCAGCACGCGGATGCCGGCCGGCCGCATCTCGGCGCGCAGGCATTGCGCCAGCGAATGCGCCGCGGCCTTCGAGGCCGAGAAGGTGCCGTGCGAGGGGAAGTTGCTCAACGCGAAGATCGACAGCAGGTTCACCCAGGCGATGGCGTTGTTCTGGCCATCGGCGCCACGGCCCTTGAGCGCGGGGCCGAACTCCTGCGCCAGGCGCAGCAGGCCGAAGTAGTTGATGTCCATCTCGGCGCGCGCCACGTCGGTGCCGCGCCGGCTGGCCACGCCCTGCGTGCGGTGCACTTCGGCGTTGTTGACCACGATGTCCACCTTGCCGGCGATGGCGCCCGCCAGCTCGCTGACCGAGCGGCCGTTCGTCAGGTCCAGCGGCACCAGCGTCACCTGCGGTAGCGCGGCCAGCGTGTCCAGGCCGGGCAGCTTCTTCCACGGTTCGGCGTGGCCGACCCAGACGATGTCGGCGCCGGCCTTCACCAGCGCCTGCGCCAGCGCCTGGCCGACGGCGGACTTGCCGTCGGTGACCAGCACCTTGCGGAACCGGGGGTCGCAGCCCATCTCGCGCAGCATCGGGTCGTCGGCCATGTGGGGGGTCTCCTTGTCGGGAAAGGCGATCAGCACCGCCTGGCCGGCGCGGTCGAGCCGCGCGCCGACCTTGACGCGCGCGGGCGCGTCGGGCACGTCGCCATGCAGGTGCAGCATCAGCGTGGCGCCGGCATCCAGTCGCACCAGGCCCAGCCGCCAGGGCAGGCGCTCGCGGAAGAACAGGTCGTTGCTGTGGGCCAGCGTGGTCTGGCTGAGCAGCTCACCTGCGCCGCTCTGCTCGCGCCACTTCAGCGCGGGGGACAGGCAGCGGTGGCAGGCCTCGCGCGGCGGGTACTGCACGGCGCCGCAGTCGTCGCACACCTGCAACTCGAAGCGACCTTCGGCGGCGGCTGCGGTCATGCCCAGCGCGACGCGGCCGCGTTGTCCAGGCGGCAGCGTCGGCAGCCGCGTGCGCAGGACCGGGTTCTTGCGCTTGGGGCGCATCAGGGGCATGGTCATCCGAACTGCTCCCATGCGCATAGGGGAAGGACCACCATGGTGGCAGGGCGTGTGGTGCGGGTTCGCGGGCGCAGGCCCCGTTCGCGGTACGCTGAACCCGTGCCTGCCTGGTTGGTGAGGACGAGGCAACCGGCGCGGACAGCAGTCGCTGGCCCGCGATGTGGGCCGGAGAACGCGGACCCGCGCCGCGCGCCACGCTGAACATCACGCAAGCGCTGCATCACGCCCGCCCCAGGATCAACCCGCCCGTGCACAGGCAACGGTCGTAAGTGATCATGCCAAAGCCACTGACCAGCCCGACTTGCGCATCGGGCACCGCCGCACCCAAGGGCCGATCGGTCAACTGCCGCACCGCCTCCACCAACCCGAGGTAGCCACCCGAAGCACCCGCCTGGCCCATCGACAACTGCCCGCCGCTGGTGTTGGTGGGCATGGTCCCGGCGCAATCCAGCGTATGGGCCCGCACGTACTCCGCGCCCTCGCCTTCGGCGCACAGGCCATGGCCTTCGTACTGCATCATCACGATCACCGGGTAGTCGTCGTAGAACTGCACGAAGTCCAGGTCCTGCGGTTTCACGCCGGCCATGCCGAAGAGCTCGTCGCGGTCCACCGACCAGCCGCCGCGCACCATGATCGGGTCGTCGCGCCAAGCGTTGTGGCGCTCGGTGGCGGCCAGCACGCGCGCGAAGGGCAGGCCCAGGTCGCGGGCGCGCGCCTCGCTCATCACCAGCACGCCGTCGCCGCCGGCGCAGGGCATCACGCAGTCGAACAGGTGGATCGGGTCGGCGATGACCCGCGCGCCCAGGTACTCGTCCAGCGTCAGCGGCCTTTTGAACATCGCGTGCGGGATGCCCAGCGCGTTCTGCCGTTGCGCCACGCAGATCTTGCCGAAGTCCTCGCGCCGCGCGCCGCGCGTGCGCATCGTGTGCGCGGTGATGAAGGCGAACATCGAGTTCGGCCCGCCCGAGCCATAGGGCCAGGTGGCGTCGCGCGCGAAGGCGCTGAAGCTGCCCAGCATCAGCCGGAAGGAATCGACATGGTTGGTGTCGCCACTGATGCAGGCCACGATGTCGGCATCGCCGGCCTGCACCGCGCGCGCGGCGCGGCGCACCGCCACCACGCCGCTGGCGCCGCCCATCGGCACGTGGTCCAGCCAGCGCGGGCTCAGGCCCAGGTGCTGCGTCAGGCCCACCGCCGTGTCGGGCGACAGCGAGAAGCTGGAGACGCACAGGCCGTCGATCGCGTCCTTCTGCAGGCCGGACTGTTGCAGCAGCTCGGCCAGGACGCGGCCCAGGAACCACGGGGCGCCATGCGTCGAATAGCGCTCGTAGGGAACCGTCACCGGCACGGCGACTGCAATGCCTTCGTAGCCCTTGCGCGTCATGACTGGCGCCGTTTCAACACGCGCGTGTCCACACACTGCGGCTGCCCGGGCAGCGACGCCGCCAGCGACTTCAGTTGCGCGCGCTGCACCTTCTGCGACGGCGTCAACGGCAGCGCATCGACAAAGGCCACATAGCCGGGGGCCTTGAAGTAGGCCAGTTGCTGCAGCGCATGCTGCGTGATCTGCGCGGCCAGTTGCTGAAGGTCTTCGTCGGCCGCCGGGTCGCGCCGCACGATGCAGGCCAGCACCTCGTCGCCGCGCACCGCGTCCGGTGCCGCGGCCACCGCCACCGCGGCCACCCGCGGGTGCTGGGCCAGCACGCTTTCCACCTCCACCGCGGAGATGTTCTCGCCGCTGCGGCGGATGACGTTCTTCTTGCGATCGACGAAGTACATCTGCCCGTCGGCGTCGGCGCGCACCAGGTCACCGGTGTGGAACCAGCCCTGGTCCCAGGCTTCGGTCGTGGCCTCGGGGTCCTTCAGGTACTCGCTGAAGAAGCCGCGCTTCGGGTCGTCGCCCGCCGCGCGCACCCACAGCTCGCCGGGTTGGCCGATCGGCACATCGCTGCCGTCCTCGCCGACCAGGCGCCACTGCACGGCAGCTTCAGCCCGGCCGAAGCAGCTCTGGCCCACCTGCCGCGGCTCGTGGTTGGCGATGACCACCGCGCCGGCGCCGGTCTCGGTCATCGCCCAGGCTTCCAGCAGCGGGAAGCCAAAGCGCTGTTCGAAGGCTGCCTGCTGGCGGCGGTCGACCCCAGCGCCGAAGCCGAAGCGCACCGCATGGTCGCGGTCGGCCGGTGACGGCGCAGCACCCAGCAGCATCGCCGGCATCACGCCCAGGTAGTGCACGACGGTGGCGCGGGTGTCGCGCACCGTCTGCCACCAGCTGCCAGGGTGAAAGCGGTCCAGCTGCACCAGGCAGCCGCCAGTGATCACCATCGCCATCGCCGAATAGGCCATCGCGTTCATGTGCGTCAGCGGCAGCGGCGTGACCATGCGTTCCTGGCCTTCACGCAGCGTGCACAGCCCGCCGATGGTGGCGTACCACTCGCCCGCCAGCAGGTAGTAGTCGTTGGCGAGCACGCAGCCCTTGGGCCGGCCCGTGGTGCCTGAGGTGTAGAGCAGCGCGCATTCGCTGGCGCGGGTGATCGGCTCGGCCGCCTTCGGAGCTGGCCGGGGTGCCGGCGGCACCGGGCCGGCGTGGTCCGGCGGCAGCAGCACCGGCAAGGCGGTCGGGTCGGCCGCGTCGTGCAGGCTTTCGATGCGCTCGGGCAGGCTGATGGCCAGGCACAGCTCGCTGTGGGCCAGCAGGTAGCGCAGCTCGGCGCTGCGCAGCTCGGCATTGATCGGCACCACGCTAACGCCCAGCGCGTTCAGCGCGAACCAGTGCAGGTAGAAGGCCGGGCGGTTGTCCAGCAGCAGCCCGGCGCGGTGGCCGTGGCCGTAGCCGGCGGCGCCATAGCGCTCGCGCAAGGCATCGACCTGTGCCAGCACTTCGCCGTAGCGCAGCGTGCCGGGTGCGATGCCGTAGGCCTCGGCCGTGACCGGCTCGACGCACAGGAACTCGGCCTCGGGCTGCCGGCGCGCGCGCTCGGCAAAAGCCTGGTAGACGGTTTCGGCCATGCGCTAGATGAACAGCTGGATCGACGGCAGCGCCGCGTCGCAGTTGAGCAGGTTCACGCGCTTGAGCGTGAAGCGCAGCGCACCGGCCTCGACGCGGAAGTGGTGGAAGGCGGTGCCCACCAGCATCAGCATCTCGTCGCCGCGCGCCTCGCTGTAGTGGAACTCGGTGCGCGTGACGAAGTGGTTGGCCGCAGCATCCATCGTCTCCACGATGGGCGTCTGCAGCAGGTGGTGGCACCGGCTGGGCGGCTGCTGCGAGAACGCGCGCGGGCTCTTCAGCCGCTCGATGCGCAGGTCGCGCAGCAGCTTGTCCTCGTACATGTGCGAGGTGTGGTCGATGCCATCGGGCTGGTCGTGTTCCAGCGGGATCCAGTAGTACGCGTCGTCGGTGTAGAGCCGGTTCCAGGCCTCGAGGTCGCGCGCATCCAGCAGCCGCGCTTCGTGCAGCACCAGCTTCACCAGCGCGTCGGCCGTCACGTCGTGGGCAGTCAGCATCGTGGCCTCCCTCACATGTCCAGCGTCATGTACCGGGCCCAGGCGCGGTACTGGTTGCGCATCGAGATCTCGCTCAGGCCCTTGACCGTCAGGTCCTTCTGGCCGACTTCGGCCGGGTCGAAGTCGCGGTGCAGGCTGACCCAGTCGTTGCCGCTGGCGCGCAGGCCCTCCTGGATGCCGCGGTAGGCATGCAGGTCGTCGTGGCCGACGACCGAGAAGGGCGAGTTGATCAGCCGGGTGTACATCGCCGTGCGCCGCAGCAGCTCCGGCGGCGCGCCCTTCAGCCGGAAGGTCCAGCTCTCGATCAGCGTCTTGTCCACCGCCAGCGGCTTGACGACGCGGATGGCCTGGATGGCGCCCTTGATCGTCAGGTTGGGGAAGTACACGGTGTTGTGCCGCGTCAGGCCCAGGATGTCGTGTGCGCGCTGCTCGCCATAGGCCGCGACCATGGCTGCCTCGTAAGCCGGCACGCCCGAGTACTTGCTGTGGATGCTGAACTTGGCGCCGCTGAAGCTGTGGCCGTTGTCGAACACGCGCACGCCCATGTCGTCGAAGAACTGGTAGTCGGACATGAAGGGCGCGAACTGCTCGATGGCCATCGGCTTGGGCGCGTCCTTCGGCTTGTCCATCCACATCTTCACGGCGGTGCCGGCCGAGGACTCGTGCGCCACCATCGGGTGCATGGTGTCGTTCAGGTTCTCGACGAACATCTTCCAGTTGCAGTTGTGCAGGTAGCGGAGGCAGCCGCCGGCGATTTCCAGTTCGCCCTCGGGCGAGCGGTCGGCCATGTTGTCGATGCTGGACAGCGATTCACCGAAGTACTCCTCGAAGCCGGGGCCGACGTCGTTGATCTTGGCGAACAGGAAGCCGCGGTACTCGCGCACATGCGGCAGCACGACCAGGCCCTTGCCGGATTCGCATTCGCGCATCGCGGTGCCGTCGTAGCCCTCCTTCACCGGCGTGTTCAGCAGCGAGCCGTCGGTGCGGAAGGTCCAGGCGTGGTACGGGCAGCGGAAGAACTTGCCGGTGTTTCCGCAGGCCTGCGACACCAGCCGCGAGCCCTTGTGCGCGCAGCGGTTCATCAGCACCTTCACGCCCCCATCGGGCTGGCGCACGACGATCAGCGGCCGGCCGGCGATCTCCACCGTCAGGTAGTCGCCGGGCTTGGGGATCTGGCTGCCGTGGCCGACGTAGTTCCAGGTGTTGGCGAAGAAATGCTCCTGCTCCAGGCGGAAGATCTCTTCGCTGATGTACAGGTCGCGGTGCATCCTGTCCGGCTGCACCAGCGCCAGGATGCGGGCCTTCAGGTCCTCGGTCGGTCCGGTGTAACGGTCCATGTTCCGCTCCTTCGCTTCTACAGTGCGGCCGCCGCCCAGGCGGCGTCCAGGGCCTTGCCATGTTCGTCGGCCAGGGCAGCTTCGCGCAGCTTGGCCAGCGCGGCGGCGGCATCGGCGCGGCCGGCCAGGCGCGGCAGCGCCGCCATCACGCGCTCGAAGCTGCGCACGCCGCGCTCGTGCGTGTCGCTGTAACCCTTGACCAGGCGCTGGCAGCGCACGATCTCCAGCGCCAGCGCGGGGTTGGCGGGCGCGGCGGCGTGCACCGCCTGCAGCCAGGCTTCGATGCGCGCGTTCTCCTGCGCATAACGCAGGCTGCCGCGGCGAAAGCGGCGCAGCCCGGCGAGGGTGTACAGCAGCAGGAAGCCGCCCAGGCTGCTGGTCTGCACGACGCGGCCTTTGGCGGTGTAGCGCTCGACGAAGCGCCTGGGCGCGCCCGAATTCATCAGCCAGCGGCCCCAGGCGGCGGGCAGCGTCTCGCAGATCTCCTGCAGACGCGGGTGCATGAATTCGTTGATCTGCAGCAGCTGGTCTGCGCCCAGACGTACCTCGTCGCGCACGCGCTCGAAGCGCGTGGCGCGGGTCTTCAGGTCGGCCACGCGCACCGTGTCCTCGTAGCTCATCCACAGCGCCAGGTGGCGCGCGGCCTCGGCCGTCAGCGCGTCGTGGCCGTACGCGGCCAGGGCCTGCATGCGGTCGAGGTAGGTGTGCGCGTAGGCCGCGTCCTGGTAGTCGACCAGCCGGCGCAGGCCTTCGGCCAGCACGGCTTGGTGCGCCGGCGCGAAGTGGCTGTGCAGGCGCTGCAGCAGCGCCTGCACTTGAGGGTTCGGGTGCGTGGCGGGCGCCGGATTCGGCGCGGCGACGGCCGGTGCCGGGTCGGGCGCAGCCTCGCCTGCAGCCCGCGCCGCGCCCTCGGCAAAGGCCGCCAGGCTGGCCTGGATGCCCACGCCGCCACGGCGGATGGTGTCTTCGAAGGCTTGGCGGCCGAAGGGCAGCACGCCGCTGCCGCACAGCGCGCCGAACAGCACCGCGCTGATCACGCTGCCGTGCCGCTCGCTCACTGCAGCCATGTCGAAGCGCACGAAACGTTGGGCCGCCGCGGCGCAGGCGGCCTCGATCTGCGCGGCATCGGCGCGGCCGTCGCCCATCGCCGTCTTCTCGGCAATGGCGAACACGCGGTGGGTGGACGCGATCAGCGTCGTGCGGTCCGGCGTCACCAGCCCACGCTGCACGGCGCGGCCGGCTTCCATCAGCTCGGAGGCCAGCAGCACGTCGACGTCGCCGGGCGATCAGCGCCAGCACCGGCTCGGCGCCGGCCGCCTCCGCCGCAGCGCGCGGGAACAGCTCCAGGTAGTAGATGGTGGCGCCGGTGCGCTGCGCCACGCCAGCGACGGACGTGGTCTGCGCGATGTAGCCGGCCTGCTCGGCCAGGTCGACGATCCAGTCGGCGAGCACGCCGCCGCCTTCGCCGCCCATGGCCAGCACAGCGATCTTGATCGGCTGCGGGCTCGTGTCCATGGTCTTCAGAAGGCCACCGCCGCCAACCGGCGCGCGCGGCGGCGCTGCAGCGCGCCGATGACGCCCTGGCGCAGGCCGGCCAGCAGGCGGTCCCAGCGCGTGGGGTTGCTGACCAGCCCGGCGCGGTAGAAGGACGGGCACAGCACGGCGGCGTGCGACACCTCGCCGCACATGCCGCAGCCCACGCAGCTGTCGAGCACGGTGGCCACCGGGTCGCTGCGCAGCGGGTCGGGGTTGGGCTTGATGCTCAAGGACGGGCAGCCGCTGATGCGGATGCAGGAATGGTCGCCGGTGCAGGTGTCGCTGTCCACGCCGAAACGCTCGCGCACATGGCGGCGGCCGGCGGCAATAGTCTTGCGCACCAGCGGCTTCTCGCGCCGCTGGCGGTTGAGCATGCATTCGCTCTGCGCGACGATGACCTTCGGCCCGGGCTGCTGCGTCGTCAGCGCCTCGCGGATGGCGGCGCGCATGCCGGCCACGTCGTAGGTGCGGCGCATCGTCTTCACCCAGTCGACGCCGACGCCGCGCACCGCGCGCTCGATCGGGTGCCAGGTGCTGCGCGTGCGGTTGGCGGCGCGCGACGAGGGGATGTCCTGCCCGCCGGTGGCGGCGGTGTAGTTGTTGTCGATGACCAGCGTCAGGTTGTTGCTCTTGTTGAACACGGCGTTGGCGATGCCGCTGGTCAGCCCGTTGTGCCAGAAGCCGCCGTCGCCCATGATGCTGATGGCGCGCTTGCTGGACGGCGTGTTGAAGGCCGCCGCGCCGGCTGCGCCCAGGCCGTAGCCCATCGTGGTGTTGCCGATGTGGAAGGGCGGCAGGATCGAGAACAAATGGCAGCCGATATCGGCGCTGACATGGTGCTCGCCCAGCTCGCGCTGCACGAGCTTCAACGCGGCGAACACCGGCCGCTCCGGGCAGCCGGTGCACAGGCCCGGCGGGCGGGCGTGCACGGTCATCGGCTGGATCGGGATCACCTTGGGCGGCGACGGTGGCAGCCAGCCCGGCTGATGCTCGGCGAAGAAAGCGCGAAGGCCCTTGTGCAGCACGTCGGGGCTGTACTCGCCGGCCATCGGGAACGGGCCTTTGCCGACCAGCTTGGTCTGAAGATCGTGCCGCCGCAGCACGCTGGCGATGCCCTGCTCGATGAAGTTCGGTTGGCCTTCTTCGACCAGCAGCACCGCGCGCTTGCCGGCGCAGAAGCGCAGCAGCTCGTCGTCCACCAGCGGGTAGGCGACGTTCATGACGTAGAGCGGCACACGGCTGCGGCCGTAGACATCGGCCAGTCCCAGGCGCTCCAGCGCGCGCAACGTCGAGTTGTACAGGCCGCCTTGCAGGACGATGCCGACATCGGCCGCGTCTTCGGCAAAGAACTCGTTCAGCCCGCGTTCCTGGATGAAGCGTTGCGCGGCCGGCCAGCGCTGCTCGACCTTCTCGCGCTCGTGCAGGAAGCTCGCCGGCGGCAGCACGATGCGGTCGACGTCGCGCTTCGGCGAGGCCAGCGCATCGTCGATGCCGAAGGCCGGGCGGCGGTTGTCCTTGGCGGTGAAGCGGCCGTGCACGTGGCAGGCGCGGATGCGCAGTTGCAGCATCACCGGCGTGTGCGTGGCTTCCGACAGCTCGAAGCCCTGCTCCACCGCACGCACGATGCTGGGCAGGTGCGGCCGCGGGTCCAGCAGCCACATCTGCGACTTCATCGCGAAGGCATGGCTGCGCTCCTGCATGATGCTGGAGCCGTCGCCGTAGTCCTCGCCGACGATGACCAGCGCGCCGCCGGTGACGCCGCCCGAGGCCAGGTTGGCCAGCGCGTCCGACGCGACGTTGGTGCCCACGGTGGACTTGAAGGTCACCGCGCCGCGCAGCGGGTAGTTGACGCTGGCCGCCAGCGTGGCGGCCGCCGTCGCCTCGCTGGCGCTGGTCTCGAATCGCACGCCCATCTCGGCCAGGATGTCCTGCGCGTCGGCCAGCACGTCCATCAGGTGCGAGATCGGCGAGCCCTGGTAGCCGGCCACGTAGGCCACGCCCGATTGCAGCAGCGCCTTGGTGACGGCCAGGATGCCCTCGCCGGCGAAGGTCTCGCCCGCACCCAGGCGCAGCTTCTTCACTTCCTCGGCGAATGAACGTTCGGCCATCGTCGCGCTGTGCTTGTGCCGCGCGGAGCCGCGGCATATAGTTGACATCTGAACATATGCAAATGCATTTGTAAAGCCATGCAAGCGCGCAAGGTCATCCCGCCCGTCGCGCGGGCCGACGCCGCCGAGCCCTTCATCGACGGCTACCTGGCCTATCTGCTGGCGCGCGCCAGCCACCTGATTTCGGCCGAGTTCCACGTCGTCGTGCGGCAGGCGCGGCTGCCGGTGCTGCAGTGGCGCGTGCTGGCCACGCTGGCCGATGGGCAGGTGTCGAGCATCGGCGAGGTGGCGGCGATCATCCTGGTGCCGCAGTCGACGCTGACACGCGTGGCCGCGCGCATGGTGGCCGCCGGCCTGCTGCTGCGCGCCGACGATGCGCAGGACCGGCGCGTGACGCGGGTGCGCCTCAGCGCCAAGGGCCTGAAGCTGGCGGCGCGGCTGGTGGCGCAGGCGCGTGCGCACGAGGCGGCGGTGGTCGATGGGCTGGGCGCCGAGGATGCAGCGACGCTGAAGCGCCTGCTGCGCCAGTTGATCGAGCAGCACGCCGGCCCGCCGGGCTGAGGCCCGCGCTCAGCCCACGGTGGGCAGTGGGTCGACGAGCTCCTGGCCTTCGGCCGTGCCGCGGTTGACGGCGCGCGACACCGGCCAGGCCTGCATGGTGGCCGGGTCGGCCGGCCCCAGCAGCGGGGCGAGTTCGGCCGGGTCCTGCAGGCTCCGGTCCAGCCAGCGGGCCCATTGTTCGGGCGGCAGGATCACCGGCATGCGGTCGTGGATCGGCGCCATCAGCGCATTCGGCGCGGTGGTGATGACGCAGCAGGTGAGCAGCCAGTCGGCATCGTCGCCGGCGCCGGGCGCTCGCCAGGCCTCGAACAGGCCGGCGAAGGCGAAGGGCAGGGATGTCTGGCCGGGGTCCGCGCGCGGGCTGATGTACCAGGGCTGCTTGCCGCCCGGTGTGGCCTGCCATTCATAGAAGCCGCTGGCCGGCAGCAGGCAGCGCCGCCGGCGCACGGCCTGGCGGAACGAAGGCTTGGCATCGATGCCCTCGGCGCGGGCGTTGTTGAGCTTGGGCGCCAGCTTCTCGTCCTTGGCCCAGTGCGGCAGCAGGCCCCAGCGCATCAGCGTGGCGATGCGCTCACCCTCCTTCGTGTCGTGCACCACCGGCACCATCGACATCGGCGCGACGTTCCAGCGCTTGGGGAAGGGTGTCACCCGCACCACGCTGAAGCCGGAAATCAGCGTGTCCGGGTCGTAGGCCACCACATAGCGTCCGCACATAGGCGCATGGTGCCATGCCCCCCGAAAGAGGGACCCCGGACGCGGGCCCCCGCCGGCCCGCCCTGTGGGCGATGGAGCCGGCGGCGTGACGGCGCGAGCATGGGCACCTGCCGGCCGATGCCGCGAGGAGAGCACGATGAACCTGAGCCAATGCCTGAACTGGTGGCGCCGCACCCCCGCCCGGATGCCGGCGCGCCCCACCGTGCCGGACTGGGTGCAGGCCGGCAGCGAGCCCAGTGATTCACAGCTGGACGAGGTGCTGCTGGGCTGCGGCTGGTTCGAATCGAGCCACGAGCTGCATGCCGGCCTGCAGGTGACCGAACATGCCTCGCCCGAAGCGGTGGTCAACGAGGTGCCGGCGGGCTGGTGGCTGGACTGGCTGGCGCGCGGCGCCGCCGCGGGCTCAGCGCCAGTGGGTCAAGGGTTGCGCCTGGGCTGAGGCCTGCGCGGCGCGCTGGCGCTTCAGTTCGCGCCGGTAGTCGCGGTGCATCTGCCAGCGCTGGTAGGGCTTGTCGCGGTCGGCCACCGCCATCGATAGGCGCACCACCCAGCCGTGCGTGGGCGAAGGGGGCGCGCCGGCCGGCAGGCTGAGCACCCACACCACCAATGCGGCAGCCAGCCACACCGGCGGGCGGGCCGCCGGCAGTGCCGGCGCCCACAGGGCCAGCCCGCTGGCCAGGCTGCCCAATGCGAAGCCGGCCAGCGCCTCGACCGGCGAATGCGCACCCACCGGCAGCCGCGAATAGGCAATGGCCGCGGCCAGCCCATAGCCGGCCGCCACGGCGGCACGTCGCCAGTGCGGTGCGGTGCCGCCGGCCAGCAGGCCGGCCAGCACCGGCAGCACGGCCGCCGCAAACATCGAATGCCCGGAGATGCCGGTGTAGTTCCAGGGCGCGTAGCCGATCTCGTAGCCGAAGAAGGCCACCTTGGTGGCCGTGGTCAGCAGCGCCGCAGCGGCCGTGGCGCCCAGCCACCAGGCCGCCACGCGCGGCGTGCGGGCCGCCAGCACCAGCCACACCAGCGCCGCGGCCATGGCGGGCAGCAGGATCTGCGCCTCGCCCAGGCGGGTGAACAGGTGCCAGGCCGAACCGGCCTGGGCCAGCGCGTGGCTGCTGGAAGTGGGCATCCGGCGATGCTAAGCCGCCGGCGCGGCCTTGCTGCACTGCGGCATCGTCGCCGGGCGGGCCGGCAGTGCAGTGCTGCACGCGGCGGCTGCTAGGCTTGCGCCCGGGCGGCTATGGTGCCGCGGCAGGAGCGCGGCATGAAGGCAATCTGGAACGGCGTGGTGGTGGCCGAAAGCGACGACACCGTGGTGGTGGAGGGCAACCACTACTTCCCCGAAGGCAGCCTGAAGAAGGAATACACCAGCTTCAGCAACCACCGCAGCAGCTGCCCCTGGAAGGGCCAGGCGCGTTACTACAGCCTGTTCGTCAACGGCGAGATGAACCCGGACGCCGTCTGGTACTACCCCGAGCCCAGCGAGGCGGCGGCCCGGATCAAGGGCCGGGTGGCGTTCTGGAAGGGCGTGCAGGTGGTGGAATGAGCCCGGCGTGGGCATGAAAAACCCCCGCCGAGGCGGGGGTTGGTCGTGAAGCCGAGCGGCGCGATCAGGTGCGCTGGCGACGGCGTGCCATCAGGCCCACGGCACCCAGGCCGGCCAGCAACAGGGCGTAGGTTTCGGGCTCGGGCACGGCAGTCACCCACAGGCCGGAGTGCGACCAGCCGGGCTGGTTGCCGCCCCCATTGGTCAGGGCAGCCGTCGAGAAGTCCAGCGTGGTGGTTCCGTTCGAGTTGTTGAACTGGTACAGAGCGAAGTCCGTCCCGCCCTTCACCGAGACCACGAAAGGCGTCGTCATGACGTAAGGCAGCGTGATCTGGCCGGTTTTCTCGTCGTCGCCGGCAGGACCCGGCAGTTCGCCATACCAGCTGTAGCCGCCGCCCCAGGCAGCGATGGAGTTGATGTAGTCGGTGGTGGCTTGGCGGCCTGGGTCCGCGCCCACACCGACTTCGTTGCCATCGAACGCACCGCGGCAGTCGTTGGCGGCAACGCCATTGGCCTTCACGTCGTTAAAGGTGCAAGTGTTCTTGCTGTCCGGGTAAGCCAGGGCAGGTGCTGCAAACACGGCGGCGGCGGCGGCAATTGTCAGAGTAGAGAGTTTGGTGATCACGGTGATGAGCTCCTTCGGTTAGGCGCAGGGGTGCAACGAAGGTGTGCACCTGAATCGTGCGTGCGCAGCGCCAGTATCTGGCGCCCTGGTGCGCGATGCACGGCCTGGAACCCCTTAAGCGAGGGGGGTACTCCCGAAGATGGGGGGGGCTGATGCCCACGCGCGCTGATTTCTGTAACCGGAGCACCGCCTCAGTGGCGCTCAGGCCAGCCGCCCCGCCCGGAAGTCCTCCACCGCCTGAAAGATCTCTTCATTGCGGTTCATCACGAAGGGCCCGTACTGCGCGATCGGTTCGCCCAGCGGCCGGCCGGCGATCAGCAGTGCATGGGCGCCTTCGGGGCCGGCCTGCAGGCGAATGCCATCGCTGCCCGGTGTGTTGGCCAGGATGGCCATGCGCTGCGTAGGTACCGCCTGCCCGCCCACCTGCAGCGCGCCGCGGTAGACGTAGACGAAGGCGTTGTGCGCGGCTGGCAGCGGCTGCTCGAAGGCGGCGCAGGGCGGCAGCATCAGGTCCAGATACAGCGGCTGGGTGGACTCGCGCTGCATGGCGCCGGCCACGCCGTGGCTGTGGCCGGCGATGACCCGCGCCTCGACGCCGTCGGCGGTCCGCAGCACGGGGATCTCGGCCGCCGGGATGTCGCGGTACCAGGGTGCGCCCATCTTGTCGCGCGCCGGCAGGTTCAGCCACAGCTGGAAGCCTTCCATTCGCCCTTCGGTCTGTTCGGGCATCTCGCTGTGGATGACGCCGCGGCCGGCGCTCATCCACTGCACGCCGCCACTGGACAGCAGCCCTTCGTGGCCGGCCGAATCGCGGTGCCGCAGGCGGCCAGCGAGCATGTAGGTCACGGTCTCGAAGCCGCGGTGCGGGTGGTCCGGGAAGCCGGCGATGTAGTCGCCGGCGTCGTCGGTACCGAAGGCGTCGAGCATCAGGAACGGGTCCAGCCGGCGCTGCAGGTTCTGCGTGAGCACGCGCGTCAGCTTGACGCCGGCGCCGTCGCGGGTGGCTTGGCCGACGACGATGCGTTCCAGCGCGCGCGGCCGTTGCAGCGAGGTGGTTTGCAGGGAAGTGTCCATGCCGACATCGTGACAGCGCCGGCCCGGCGGTGGGTGCAGCCGTGCTGAACAGCGCGTTGCGCGCCGCTGAACTGCGGCTACGCTCGGGCCATGACGATCGCGCTGTCCACCGCCCACCGCCGCCGCCTGCGGGCGATGTGGCGCTCGGCCGGCTGGCCCTTTCAGGACATGCTGGAGGCCGAGCTGCTGGCCGCCGGGCTGCTGGAGCGGCAACGCGATGCGGCCGGGCACGAGACGCTGCGCGTCACCGACGCGGGCGTGGCGGTGCTGGCGCAGACGCTGCAGCGCAACCGCGCCGCGCGCTCGGCCCACGAGGCGCTTGTCGAGCGCGTGGCCCGCGAGATGCAGCGCGCCGGGCGCATCGTCTGGCGCGGGCTGAGCCTGCGTGCGCCGCTGCCGGCCGACGGCGGCTGGGCGGTGGCCATGCCCGATGTGTTCTCGATCCGCCACACCACGGTCGAGGCCTACCTGGAGCCGGTGGTGCACGAGATCAAGGTGCGGCGCGCCGACCTGCTGGCCGACCTGCGCCTGCAAGCCAAGCGCGCCGCCTACCTGGCGTTGAGCGGCGAGTGCTGGTACGTGCTGCGCGAGGGCATCGCGCAGCCCGAGGAGATTCCGCCCGAATGCGGCGTGCTGATCGCCGGCGATGCCGGCCTGCAGGTGGCGCGGCCGGCGCCAAGGCGGCCCATGCAGATGGGCTTTGGCCTGTGGATGGCGCTGGCGCGGGCGGCTCCGATGGACAATGCCGGCGACGACGATGCGCAGGCTTGGCTGCGCGACACCGCCGCCGGCCCGCCCGACGCGGCGCCGCCCTGAGATGCCGCCTGCCCCACCGACTGCCCCACCGATTGCCGATGTCCTGGCCGCCCGCGAGCGCCGCGCGCTGTGGGTGGCGCTGCTGCTGATCCTGGTGTGGGGCGCCAACTTCAGCGTGCAGAAGATGGTGTTCAGCGCCATGTCGCCGGGCGGCTTTCTGTTTGCGCGCTACCTGCTGATGCCGGTGGCCGCCGCGCTGCTGCTGAGCTGGCGCTTCGGCCTGCGCTGGCCGCGCGTGCCGCGCGCCGACCTGCTGGCGCTGCTGAAGCTGGGCATCGCCGGGCACCTGCTGCACGTGGGGCTGGTGACCTACGGCATCCACTGGTCCACGGCCTTTTCCAGCTCGCTGATCCTGGGCTGCGGGCCGCTGTTCACGCTGCTGATCCTGCGCGCCACTGGCGTGGAGACGCTGACGCGCGGCCAGGTGGCCGGCGTGGCCGTGGCGCTGGCGGGCGTGCTGCTGTTCCTGTCGGACAAGCTGCTGGGCGGGCAGTGGTCGGCCTCGGCCGGTGACCTGGTGCTGGTGGTGGCGGCGTCGTTCTTTTCGTACTACACGGTGGCGGCCAAGCCGCTGATCGAGCGCCACGGCGGCGTGGTGGTGATGACCTATGCGGTGCTGCTGGGCAGCCTGCCGGTGGTGCTGGTCAGCTTGCCGGCGGGGCTGCAGGTGGGCTGGGCGCAGCTGGGGCCGGCGGTGTGGGCCGGCATGCTGTACGCGGTGCTGATCTCGGCCTTCCTGGGCTGGATGGTCTGGGGCTGGGTGAACGCGGTGCGCGGCGTGGCGCGCAGCGCGCCGCTGATGTACCTGATGCCGCCAGTGGCCGGCCTGGTGGCCTGGGCGGTGACCGGCGAACGCTACACCGGCATCAAGCTGGCGGGCGCGGCACTGGCATTGGCCGGTGTGGCGCTGGCGCAGTTTGCCGGGCGGCCGCGAGATCCTGTGCGGGAGGCGGCGGCGCCGGTGGATTAAGGGCGCGCGCAAGCTTCCGGACACGATTGCCGCGTACGATTGCCGGCTGATCACCGCACTGGGAGCCGGATGGCCGAGTTTCGCGCGCTGCTGCTGACCGACGTGGTGGACAGCACGAAGCTGTCCGAGGCGATCGGGGACCATGCCATGGCGGAGGTCTGGGCGGCGCACGACCGTGTGGCGCGCGACCTGCTGCCGCAATGGCGCGGGCGCGAGATCGACAAGACCGACGGCATGCTGCTGATGTTCGACACGGCAGCCGACGCCGTGTACTACGCGCTGCACTACCACCACGCGCTGGCCGACCTGCACATTCCGCTGAAGGCGCGCGCCGGGCTGCACGTGGGCCCGGTCATCCTGCGCGAGAACGCCCCGGAAGACGTGGCCCGCGGCGCCAAGCCGCTGGAAGTGGACGGCCTGGCCAAGCCCACCGCCGCGCGCGTCATGTCACTGGCCCGCGGCGGGCAGACCCTGCTGACGCCCGAGGCCCGCGAAGACCTGGGCAAGACCGTGCTGAAGACCCAGTCGCACGGGCACTGGCAGATCAAGGGCGTGGCCGACCCGATCGAGCTGTTCGAGGTGGGCTTCCCCGAAGACCGCTTTGTCGCGCCCAGCGACAGCGAGAAGGTCTTCCGCGTCGTCAAGACCGGCGACTGGTGGATGCCGGTGAAGGACATCCCGAACAACCTGCCGCACCAGGGCACCAGCTTCGTCGGCCGCGAGCGCGAGATCGACGAGGTGAAGGCCACGCTGGGCCAGGCCCGGCTGGTCACGCTGCTGGGCATGGGCGGCCTGGGCAAGACGCGCCTGTCGCTGCAGGTGGCGGCCGAGCAGCTGGCGCTGTACCCCGACGGCGTGTGGTTCCTGGACCTGTCACCGCTGACCGACGGCGCGCTGGTGGCCGCCGAAGCCGCGCGCGTGCTGGACGTGGCCGAAGAGCCGGGCCGGCCGATGCTGGCCACGCTGAGCGCACACCTGAAGG
>Ga0209369_1000805_pt1 | contig 24023 bp, 9 predicted proteins | sample EBPBio142010_DNA_FD_185865 | JGI IMG/M metagenome (GOLD analysis project Ga0209369, IMG submission 185865) | Wastewater treatment Type I Accumulibacter community from EBPR Bioreactor in Madison, WI, USA - Reactor 1_10/4/2010_ DNA (SPAdes)... | ecosystem: Engineered > Bioreactor > EBPR >... | reverse complement strand
GGAACGTTCCGCGCGGCATGAAGGTAGCCCTGCCGGGATACGCTTCCCCGGCGGGGTCATGATGCTGTTTGTTTTCTCGTGGCCAGCTACCACACGTCCATCCTGCGCCTTACGGTGCGGGATCGAAACTCAATCTGCTGTTCGCAGGAGGCTCACCGAACCCCCTCCGAAAAGCCCCGGCAGGGTGGCCGGGGAAAGTGCTGCAGGGGAGGAAACAGCTACGATGTTACGCAGACACTTCGGCCTACGGCGGGCGAAATGCGTCCTGATCGGATCGACTTCGACGACAGGGCATCTCGGTGCATAAGGTCAAACGGCGTGGTTGAAAGCGATTTCCAACGGCCTCGCTTTGCCAGCACCAGGGAACGGCGCTAGCGGCGGAGTAAAACCGCACAAATTTGGTGGCAAAAATTGGCGGCGGAATTTGGCGGCGATGAGTGCCGGCGTGAGCGACAACAATCAGCGTCCGGTGTCTGCTTTGAACCTAGAAACCGCAGTTAGCCGACCCCATTTGCATGATCTGGCAGCAAATGGGGCGTTGGCGGCGGGCCGATTGCGGCGAGGGTGTGCTTGAGATAATTGCAACACAGCTGCCAGACCGATGTGACATTGAACTGCTCCGCAGCTTCGGTAACCCAGGCTTGAAGCTGGGCGGAGATGCGCATCAGCGCCTGCCGGGCTTTGCCAAAGTGGGCATGCAGTCCGGTCAGCGTGATCGTGGTCTGGCCGGCATGCTCGGTACGGCGCCCGACCGAGGACATCAACCACGGCCGGCTGGTAATGGCCTCGCGTCGCGCTTCGGGACTGGCCAAACGGACAAACAGACTCCACCAGTTGTAGATCAGCGCCACGGCGCGTGCCGACAGTTGGCACCGATGCAGATCGTGGGTGGTGAAGCCACCCCAGCCCCACTGGTTCTTCAACTCGTCGAAGGTGTTCTCCGCATCGGCCCGGTCGCGGTAGAGCTGGCCGAGCGAGAGCACCTCATGATCAAGATTGGTCACCAGCACGGCGTACTCGTAACCGGTGATGCGCTTGCCAGCCTTGCGATCGGCTTCGATGAACCCCAGTAGCTGTTGGCCATTGTCTTCCTGGGCAACGAGCATCTCGCCCTGCAGGGGGCGGCGCAGGACCACCACACGCCGCTTGTCCTCCCAACCGGTCAGCGACAGCGTGCTGTCCATGCCTTCCCAGCCCTGACCCGCGTCGGTCCAGCCCGAGACCCGGAACAGGCGTTCGATGTGGCGCTTGACGTTCTTCGAGAGACGCAATTTGAAGAGGTAGGGCTGCGCCCGAGCTTCGAGCGCGCGCATGATGGCGTCCGAGCCGAAGCCGCAATCGCCGCGCACCATCTTCGGTCTGCGCTCGGCGGGCAACTCATCAAGCATCGTCAGCAGGCCGGGCAACGTGTGGCTACCCGAGTGCTCGTTGCCGGCCTTGACCTCAACGCCCATCACCAGGCGCAGCCCAGCCATCAGGTAGGTGTGGTAACTGTGCGAAGGACGACCCGGTTTGTGCGGGTTGTACGACACCACCGCGCCTTCTTGCTTGCCGTACAGCGGCTTGATCGTGGTATCGATGTCAAGAATCCACGGCGTATCAAGCAGCGGCGCCGTGCTCTCGCGCAGGTGCTCATCGAGCCAGGCCATCCCTTCGGGTTCGGCAATAGCCACCAACGCGCGGCGCAGCGCATCCTCACTGATCACCTTGTTCATTCCCAGCAAACCGGGATTGACCCCGTCACACCGAATCGTCGTGACATGCGAGTAGCGCCGATGACCCGACAGGATCGACAGCATCCAGGTGCCCAGCACGTCGGCCTTGCTCGGCGCATTCGGGCTGGTGTAAGACAGCGGGCAGCGTTCCTGCCAGCCCGACCACAACCCGGTGAGCGTCAAAAACTCGATGAAGTAGGCCAGTTGCCCCATCGGCGTGGCCGCACTGTCCGCCTCCCAGCGCACCTGCACACGACCGCCCGCGGTCTGCACTCCAGCGCACGACATCTGCATTTCATCAGCCTTCAGCCGCTTCAATTTCGACTCACCCATCGGGTGACTCCCGCGATTAACGTCAAAGCCATAGCCTGCCAGCATTTCCAGAACATTGCACGTCGCTAACTGAGATTTCTAGGTTGAAGCGGGCATTCGGAACGAGGCGCTCTACGTCTGGTCGTCGGCCAAAGCGGTCCTTGTGGCTGCACTGGGACTACGTCGGCAATACGTCAGATTTTAGCCGCTGGAGCGTTCGCGTGAGTTGCATTCCACCCATCGCTCGCTCCGAAACAGTTGCTACCGCCTCATGAGTGGGGTCATCGACGACGGTTAGGCTTCTGATGACACGCCCATTAGCCGTCCGGTCAAACATGAAATTCATCGACCACACTGGTTGGCGGCAAACGGCCGTTTCAGTGGATGACGACCGGCAACCACTCCGGGTAAAGGCTGGGGTGCCAGAGCTCGACAGATAAACCCGTAAGCCATTGAATATGCGCAATTCACGTAAGTGAAATCCTGATTAGCCATGAACCTCAGCCGCACGTGTTCCCAGAGCCCGGAGGTAGCATATACTGTACGTACGTACAGTTATCGCCCCGAGGAGCTCACCATGCCGATGAATCGAATTCAGTTCCAGCCAGGCCTGTCGATGCCTGAATTTTTTGGACGATATGGGTCCGAGCCCCAGTGCGAAGCGGCGCTTGAGTCCGCTCGCTGGCCCGAGGGCTTCCGCTGCCCTTGCTGTGGGACGTCGGCGCATTGTGTTCTGCGCGGTGCGAACCGCAAGATGTTCCAGTGCAACGCCTGCCGTCATCAAACGTCGCTGATTGCCGGCACGATCTTCCAGGGCACCAAGCTTGGGCTGACGATCTGGTTTCTTGCCATCTACCTGATCAGTCAGGCCAAGACCGGGTTGTCGGCACTCGCGCTCAAACGCCAGCTGGGGGTGAGTTATCGAACGGCGTGGCTCATTGACCACAAGCTGATGCACGCCATGGCCACGCGCGAAGAGCGCTACGTTCTCGAAGGGCAGGTCCAGGTCGATGATGCCTACCTCGGCGGCGAGCGTAGCGGCGGCAAGGCCGGTCGCGGCTCCGAGAACAAGGTTCCTTTCGTGGCCGCCGTCTCGCTTAGCGATGAGGGCCATCCTTTGCGCGTCAAGCTCTCGCCGGTGCCCGGTTTCACCCTCAAGGCGATTGCCGCGTGGGCCAGCACCAACCTGGCCGTGGGCAGCACCGTGTGTTCCGATGGTCTGGCCTGTTTCAGCGCGGTCACCGAGGCCGGCTGTGTGCATCAGCCCACCGTCGTTGCGGGGCGAAAGCCCAAAGACTTGCCCGAGTTCCAGTGGATCAACACCGTCCTCGGTAACCTCAAAACCAGTTTGAGTGGCAGCTACCATGCATTCGACTTCCGAAAGTATGCCGCTCGGTACTTGGCCGCATTCACCTACCGCTTCAACCGCCGCTTCGATCTCAGGACGCTGCATCAGCGCTTGCTTGTCGCCGCAGCTCGCTGTGGCCCGCACCCCGAGGGCACGATTCGGATGGCTGAGGTTCATGGCTAATCAGGAGTGAAATTGGCACTACAAACGCTTGGCAGAGGGTTCTGGCAGGGCGACGGTGGCGAACAGCTCCTTCTGTTGTGGCGTCATGGCCGACAGGCCAGACGCTGACTGACGTTGATGCAAGGTGATCTGGTGAAACTGGATGCGACGCGCGATCTCCAGCGCACGCTCCGGCGAAAGCTGGCACTCCCTGGCCTTCAGGCGCATGCGTAGCACCCGATAGAGCACCAACGCCAGGAAACAGATCAGGGCATGCGCGCGAATTCGGTTCGGTAGCCGATGGAAGACCGGCGCGATCTCGATCTCCGACTTCAGAACGCGGAAGCCGCGTTCAATGTCTGCCAAGGCCTTGTAGCGCGATACGATCTCGGCCGGCGTGTGATCCGGCATGTTCGAGACCAGGATCAGCTTGCCATCCATCATGCGCGCACGGCTCAAGGCCCGCTGGTCGATCTCGTAGGTGAATACCTCCGCCGACAGATTGACCTTGATGATGTTCGCCAAGTGGGCTTCTGTGACGGCCCGATAAAAGCGCGCGGTCGTACCAGCATCCGACAACTTCCGGCCGCGGTGAGTTTGACCGGAATCCTGACCATCGAGCTTACCCGCCCACCTTGCCGCGTTTTCCTCCAGCGCCGCAATGCGTTCATCTCGCGCCTCGCTCTGTTCGCTGGCGATGTCGGGGCGATGCGCCACGATCAGACGAAAGCCCTGCCATGCCAATTCACCAACGACCTCTTCGGTCGCCGACAGACAACGCTGCTGATGGAAGTCCGCCAGCAGGGTATCGAAATCCGCGTAACGGCGGGCCGGGACGGCGAGGATGAACTCCAGAGGCTGGCCGCCAACCCGGATGGCCCGGATGGCTTCCAGATTGTCCAGGCTGAGCAAGCCCCGATCGGTAACCAGCACCACCCGCTTGATCGGATAGCGCGCCAGGACCTTCTCGATCGTCGGTACCAGCGTCGTCGTCTCACCGGCGTTGCCGGCAAAGACCTCGTGATGAATCGGCAGGCCTTCGGCGGTTTGCACCACCCCCAGCATCACTTGCCGGACGATCCCGCCATCCTTCGACAGGCCAAAGCGTCTCACCTCGTCAGGGAGTTCGGTGCCGCCTTCGGTACGGATCGTCGTCAGATCGTAGAAGACGATCGACAGCTCCTGATCGATCAAGGGACGCAGAAGACCCGCCAGGGCGGTATCCATCGTCTCGACGCAGTCTGCCAGCGTATCCATGGTGCGCAACAGATGCTGATGGGTGACCGACTCGGTGACGACTTCCGGAACGCGAGTGCCTTCCAGCCAGCGCAGGATACCCAGCTTCGATTCGGGATCGCACAGGCGGTTGAAGACCATCACCCGCAACAGGCGCTCGGCGTCGAACTGGCGGCGGTTGCGCAGTACCCGGCGAAAGGCATCGGCGAAGCCCAGTTCCTGCCACAGGGCGGTAAGCAGCCAGGTGTCGCCAACCGACAAGGCTGGCGCAAAGGATACTTCGCCGGTGCCCTCTTCAAGGGACGGCTTGCCCGCTGCACGCAGCAGGCCATTGACCAGCGAATCGGCTTCACCGGCGCGGACCGCTTCGATCCGCCCGAGGGTGGCGATGACCCGTTGGCGAGAGACGCCGCCGGTGTCGCGGTAGGCCTCGACGAGCTTGACGTAGCGGCGCGGCCCCGACGTGGTGATCTTCACGAACATGTCGCTACTGTAGCGACCGTATAGCAGACTTGCAATAGCCTATGAGAAATAACGTGTCACTACACAGCGATTTCTGGCCAAACGCTAACGCATTGTTTTTGCAAGCATTGAGGCGCCATTTATGCGCTTGGCACGCGAAAAGTGTCGAACTCGGGAGAAAGAGACGTTTTTCATCGACGGAGATGCCAAGCAGTTGATCGGGGGGTGGCTACGAGGTTAAACGTCTGGTGATAAGCGTGAAGCTATGGCTTCTGCACTCTCCATAGCTTCACTACCCCTCCAAACTTTGTGAAGTCAATCTCACTAGTGCTCACCCAACTCAACAAGGCGGTATAGGGGCCGGGATCGTCCGGAATGCCTTCTTGGCAGACATTCTTGGTCTTATCCTTCGCCTTGACGGCGCTGTTGAGGAATAGGTAGCTACGATTGCTGTTTGGTGGGCCGTCCATGCCGAAGGCAGCAATGATGTGACTGCTCGCGTACTTGTTGCTACCGATCCGGGTAGTGGATGTAAGTACGACGTCCTTGACTGTCGAACCGAGCAAGAAGGATGGTGGAACAGCCGCTTTGTTCGAAATGCCGGTATATTGTCCGATCTTTTCGCCTAGCTGATCCTCTGGAAGATTCTCGATCTTCAGGATATATGCGCCATTTGTGAACGCCTTAAAGCCGGCTTCAATATGGGCGTGATTGACCGACGTGTTACCGGCAACCTTCTTGATTTCCGCTCGAATGGCCAGTTCTGTCTTTTGGAGGTCAGCGGCCGTCACGATCGGGAAAGCCGCGTCATGCTTTATGGCGAGCGCTACCGCCAGCGAATATGACTGGCATGTTTCATAGTTGGCTTGCCCGGTCGGCTGCAAAAGAAACGACGATTGTGCCGACGCTTTACAGCAGCAGAAAATCGTTGTGCAAAGCAAAAATAGCTTTAGCTTCATATCCCCTCCACATTTGCGTCTGTCATTAAATCTCCACGCCACTTTTCCACCAGCTATCGGGCCGGACTGCGCGGCTCATTGATTTAGATTCGTTCGACTGAAAGGCAATCCTTTGTTTGACCCTACCGTACTTGGGGCATGACAAAAACTTATAAGTTCCGGCACTTCTTCCATTCCTCGAAAAAGACTTTCGGGTCGGAGGGTAGCCAGGCGCGGTTGCCCGCGCCCAGCCCCCGAGGAACCGAGCGTGATAGTTTCCCATCACTCGGCTCGAGCAGCACAAAGGCCAGCCTCAATACGTGCCGACCCGGGAACTCGGAATGCTCCCCAAGCGACCTTCGCGATACCGACCCACAGCCGCTGTAACTGTCTTTCGACAATGTTGGAGGTGCACACGCCCGTGATGCAGCGTCCATTTGCTTTCCCCCACATCAACGGTTCTCCGAGCTTTCTCGCGACGTACCACCTATCGGACGTGGGCTCGCTTTCGCGCCGGGTAACCTTAAAACCCGTATCCGTTCGATTACAGAACGGCATTCGCTTTTTCCGACATCCTACACCCGCACCGCCATGGGCAGGCTTTGCAGCCTGCTGTCCCCGAAGGGAGCGATACGGGGTTTCCACGTTCCCCAGGCAAAGCATATCGGGTTAGGTGCCTGCTGTCGGCCGGGAGGCGTATGGGTCACGAAAGCGCAGACATAAAGCGCTGTTCCCACCTCCATTACCTTTTGGTTCAAGCGTAGTAGCTACTTCCGCTTGTTACGATTCACGGCCTTTATCACTGATTCAAATGTTTTCACCATACCAATTATCTAGCACTCATCCGGCTTGTGGCTGCCAGAAGGGCACGCGTCTCACGATTTGTACCCCGCACGTTGTCGTGCTTCGTTACGTTGTCAACGCCGCTTCTTGATTCAGGCGTCTAGATTCACCCGGTGACAGGGGTGGTTCCCTCCTGTTGAAGTGGGAACAGCTTTAACCAGCGACTTCGTGTCGCAATATGTCGTTTCGTGTGGAACAGGCCGCTGGCCACCGCCGCCAGCCGAGGTCCTCTGCGAGCCCGAGCAGCGCTGTTGCCCCTCAGCCCCAACTCTCGGGCGCATGCGATTATACTGCGCCAACGCCACCCCGAGTGGTAAGTTGTTTAGACTTTGAAAATGGTGCAGAGGCTCGGCTATGCACCTCAAGCACTGAAAAATTCACCTCCATCTACTAGTCTTGCCTGCACGCCAACGCCCTGCGGAAATTTTGTATCAACGCGATGAAGCTCCACAGCAAATCTGACTCCGGTCCGTTCTTCGATGTGCACCAGCGGTACCTGCCACCAACGAAAGTCCTGAAGGCCTAATGCTTCAGGTTGAAATTCTTTTAGCAGGTCTTTTTGCGTCAAAACGAAAGCGCGCGCTTTGTGCTCTCCGTCCTCGTCATCCGTGAAGAATACGACTTTCCAGAACTCGTCTGGAATCTGAACGCCCCGATAAGCAATGTCGTCCGATTCGAGTATTGGCCCGCCCATCAGGCTGACGCGTAAATCTTTCACGACGACTTCATCGAGAATTGCATTCTCCAACAGCCCCCACTTTCCTTGGAGCTGAGACTGGTTGAATGCTTTGTGCTGCGGTGTCATGTTAGTGAAAAAGAAGCTATCTAGATTAGCTTGCTTGGCCTCCGCAGCGTCACCCCACACCAAGTCATCTCTACGCGCAACATGACCACGGTCTAGATCATTGTTGACGTAAAGTTCGTCTCCAATTTGATACTCATCAAGTCCATTACGATCATCTTTTACAAATCTAATGCCCTTACGACTCAGACTTTTCTTACGTCCGCCATCCACGTTCCATGCAACGCATACAGGCAACTTTCGTTGACCGGCCAACCACACGCTGAAATGGCAATAATTTATCGCGCCATTGGCAACCAATCCCCTCAAGTCTTTTCTTACTTTGTTAGAAAATCCAGGGTTGGCGATTTCGAAATCGAGAAATCTTTGGTCGAAACCCTTACGTAGTGCATTGTCAGCAGCATGGCGCTCGGTTTCGACCCGCGTAGCGGATCCCGAATAAGGTTCGATTTCCAGCTTCTGAAACACACTGTGTGCGTAACACGCAAGAGCAAACTCGCCATCTGAACCCTCGGCGTCTCCACCGAAATGAAGACCCAGGATTGTTCCGGTTACCTTTCCATCAGCGGGGTTAACTGCTAACCAGGTCGAACCGGAATCGCCTCCTTTTGAAATCTCGTTCTCGGGCGCCGGATGTTGCTTGGATGGCTCGATTTCAAAACCGCCAACGGTTTGTTCGCCGATCCCTTGGTAAGGAATTTTGAATAGAGCCTCGATTCTAGAGACCTGACCATAGGTCACGCCCGTCGTCCGGCCGCTCTTGATTACTAGGTCGCCCAACTCCGGTTTTCCGACTGAATCGATCTTGGCGGGCAGATCAAAAAGCTCGTCATTAGTCCTGCGATTCTCGATCGACGCTATAGCGCAGTCGCCTGCAAGCCCAAGGTGACTTCGCAGCAAGACCCCGACGTGATTCTTTTCCACCTGATTATCGTCGAAAGGGCCTGGCTGAACAATGGCGTCGCCAGGTCGACCATCCGCACCATTTAGGACATGCCAATTACTGAGAATCACCGGCGCACGCGAGGCAGAGTCTAAAACGATGGCGCCGATCGTTCCGGCCGTCGACTTGATGTGTCCAACACTGATACCACCACGAATTGGATCTTGGCGACTCTTCCGATCTGACTTGGGTTGAAGTTGCAATGCCATGTACCCTGGTTTGAACGCTCTCTGAACCACGTCGGTCGGAATGTCGACCCCTTCGAACGCTATGCTCCCAGGAATGCCGGAAATAGACTCCGTGCTCAGGCTCTCTGGGGCAAGCTTGCGTTCGACGCTGAACTGCAACGCAACGACGTCGGTCGAAATGCCGCCAACTTGTTTGAAGCCAATACCAACACTCGTGACATTCGGGAGCGACAGTAGCCTTTGCCCCTGTGCTCGAATAAGGCGCTTGATGCGTTCGATCCCCCCTCTGTTTCCCGAACCGGATCCGGCAGCGGAAGCGCGTTTTCGTCCATTCCCAAGGTTTTTCTGTGTCATGAGTCACCCCCTCTCCTCGCGAATTAAATTGACTGCCATCGAAGAAACAATGCGACGTCTATATAACCAGATGCTCTTTCCCTGATCACATCACGCGTCAAACTGCGCGTGCCAAATCTCCAGGCCACCTTCCGTGAAAGCATTCCAGTTCAACTTCGGGAGCTTGGTAATGGCTTCCTTGATTTTTCCTCCCTGCGTTCCGGTAACCGGCTGCACATCAAATGCGTCCCCCGTAATATGGCGTGAGAAGCTGCGCTGCTGGGCCTCGCTCCAGCCCTTCATTACCCCCTCTAGGCCAACGGCGACGGTGGCCGCTTGGGTTGCGCTTGGATTTTCGTCTACCCACTTTTGCAAGGCAGCGCGCTGTTGTGTGTCTTTGTACGTTTGCTCGATCCACTTCCGGTTCCTGACTACATTGGGCGCCATCGCCGCTGCTTGCTCGGCAATCGTGCGGCGACCACTTGTGAACTTGACATCTCCTGGAAATTGCTCAAGCAGTTTCTCGGCGGCAGCCTTTGCAGAAACGCCAAGATTGAGGTCGGCAATGCTTTTGGACGCTTGAATCCTTTCGAGAGCGGAATCAACAACATGGCACGGATCGACTTGCAATTCGACCCTGGACGGGAGCGGTGCGTTTGCGGCGCCGTCCAATTCAAGCTCGATACGGTCGCCGTTCGCCAGCGAAATGGCTACCCGCGTGCGCAAAATCTGCGTTGGGAAGCACCGCTCGTTCTGCCTGACGACACCGAGAACCTCCGCCATGACTTCGCCAATCGTATTCGCCTTGCCGGCGCCGACTGGCGTTCCTGAAGTCTTGCTAGTCATATCTCTTCTTCCTCGTGCAATGATTGCGAAACGTCATTGGTTGAACCTCGCGTTGCGGTCGACCCGCCCCGGCGGTTCAGTCATTTCGTCCCGACAGGATTACGGAATGATACTTCCGGCCGAAATCCAAGCGCTCGTGGAATAGACCGCTATTTCCGTCAAGTCGTAGCTTTCACGCAGCGCTTTTTGAGCCCCAGTGTATGGCGGTCTGACCTCCGCGAATATTCGACCGCGCATGCCGACAGTCTTCCATTCGGCGCGCTCCTCCGAACTCGTTCGTTTTCTGGAAAGCGCCATGAAAATTCTACTTAACGATGGTCTCCGATGAATCAGAGACCCTGCCGCAGTAACTGTTCGTGAGCGGTGAACAAACACCGACCAGCGACGCATTTTTTGTCACAAAAGCGCGCTGACGGAAAATGGAATCGGACCGATGAACTCAGGAAGCAGGCGCATGGTGCACTCCGGGCTCACGTCGTGGACAGGCTCCGGGAAAAGTTGCGCGATGAAATCCTCAAAAGAATCCAGCTTCATGAACTTCTTCGCTTCCTCCGTACCGCTAGGCGCGGCGTTGGCATTCCATGGCGCGGTGACCCTCTGTACTGAGCAGAGATAGGCCAGGCAACCTGTCATGTCTGCGTCCGTGCCCATGGATTTTCCCGCTGCCGTGATGGGCATGGGTGTGAAGAACCCTGGCGATCCCTCCGCCGTTTCGTGACGCGGGTTCGAATAGTGGTATGCACCGATCAATCGACCGGTGTCGTAGCGCGGGTCACCCCGCGTCACGTCCGCCAACGGGCGGTAGACCAGCAGGATCTGGAAGCACGGCGTGGGACCGTCCAGCGGATTGAGGGTTGGCAGCGCAGTCGCGGGACTCGCATGCAGTTCCAGGCGGTCGGCACTTCCGTTGAGCCAGTAATCGTCCGGGCTTCCGGACCTCGCCAGGCCAAATGAGCCGATGAAGGTCAGCCAGATCGGGTCGGTATAGTCGCTCATGCGCACGAGGCTCGCCACGTAATCGGTGGACACCGCCGGTCTCAGGAAAGCGGTAGTGAAGCGGCGATCGGGTGGCAGTTCGCACAGCGTGTTCTGAAAACACGACAGCTTGGACAATGTCTGCCAGGTCAGTGTTTTTCTGTCGCGCTGCTGCGCCAGCACCTGTAACCTCCAGGTCGTTGGCTCCTTCACAGCACTCGGTTCCGCTGCCGCCGCTGTCTTTTGCGCCCCCCCCCAGCGCCGCTTGTGCCAACTGCACAGAAAGCGCAGTTCATTTTCCCCGTCGACCTTGGAGAGATCTGGCCACGTCATTGTCAGGTCGGTAGAGTTCGCGGTGTCCGGGTCCAGGAGAATCGTCATCGCCGATAGATCTGGCTGCCCGGAAGAGGGTTGTTGACCCTTGAAGTCCAGCGCAAAATCCAACGGGATCGAGTCTTCGCCCTCGCTCCTTAACGGCAAGTCGAACACGTAAGCGTCCTGCGTGGGCGTGTTCAACTTACGCGTCGGCAAAACGCTATTCACCAGCGTCTCCGGGAGAGTCAGCCGGCGTGCCTGAATCTTGGCCATCAGCCACTTGCCTTGGGCATCGTGGGTGGACACCACGATGCCGGTCTGGTTGACCAGAGCGTTGGCGCTGTTGTCGTGCGTCAGCCCGAACGGCTCGTGCACGCACAGACCCAGTTTGTCGATTTCGGATTGATCCAGGTTGGCGTGGAAGATCGGGTTTACGCCGATTTCCCGATACTCCTGCATTCTCGTCTCGAGCAGGTTGATCTCGAACGTGTCGCCGATGCCGCCGAGAAGGCTGAGCTGATCGGTGCGCCGCAAGGCATCGTCGCATACCAGAAGGTTGCCGCAGGCGACGTGAACGACATCGGAAGTTGGCGGTACTGAAGCCGCACCATTCCTTACCGCACAACGGTCATCAGCAGACGCATAGGTAGACGTCAACGGGACCGACCAGCGTAGCGGCGGTATCGGCAGGCGCTCGTTTCGATTGGCCGGTGAAACACCTTTGATCAAAGCTCCCGCGCCATAGATATCATTTTCGAAAGCGATCGGTCCATTGGCTCTCTTGGCATCGTCCATCCCTGTATCCGTACTCAACCACTTTCTGAAGCGGACCACGGGCCGTGCCGTAAAGGCCGCGTAGCGTGCGGGCCGTGTGCCAGCTTGCAGAGTCCGCGTCTGTAGCACGATGTTGCCGCTCGCATCCGATCCGTAGCCCCACCGGTTGGTGCTGTCGAAGCCGGTGACCAGGTCGACCTCCTTGGCCTCGCGATACGACTCGACGCCAGCGAAACTGGCGAGCCAGCTGTGCAGTTCATTGTCCCGAGGCAGGCGTACCGGATAGCCGGTCCAGTGCCACTCGTGACGCTGAACGAACAAACTACACACCCATCTCGCAGTTCTCTTGCATTCGCAACTCAGCGCGAGCACGTCCGGCGACAGGGGCAGCGGATCGCCCGCCATTTTTTCACCCGGTGCAACAACGGTGAGTTTGAACTCGTCCTGGTCGTCGGTGGCTCTTTCCCATTCGGGAGCAGCTTCGAACCACCATTCCTGCGGACCAAACGCCCGATACTGCTTGCCCGACGAATCCTTGAACTCGGGTACCCACCGCGCGGCGTTGCATGCGAGTTCAATTCCGGAAAAGAAGCGGTGATCGGCGCTGCCGGAAGTCAATACGCCAGCGTCCGCAAAATGCTCGTCGGACACCAGCGAAAATGCCCGGACGCGGACGAAACACCCACGTGCCACGGTAATGGATATCTGGCGGCCGGCGTCCGCTGTGTTCACCTCGGTCTTGCCGCCTTCAGCCGCCGCCTTGATCGTTAGCTCGACGTGCCGCTTCGTGCCCAGATGCAGGGTGGTCGAGTCGATCTTGTTGGTTCGCTCGATCGGACACACCACTATCGGGTCGACCGCTTCCTGCTTGCCGTCTTCCCAGACGGCCACGCCCAAGGCGGCGACGGCCGGGTGGTAGCGATAGTTCTCCTCCTTGAGTTCGACCGCCTTTACTCGCTGGTTACGAAAGTTGATCAAGGCCTGCACTGTAGAGCTCGCGAAGTTGGGGTCCGAGAGCGATCCGAGCAGACCAACACCTGGCTCTTCTTGCTGGCGCTCGCGCAGGACAATATCGGCATTTAGCCAGCGTTCGACGAACTCAGCACTGGCCGTCGGAGGCTCAAGCCTCAGCGTGTGTTTCCTGGGTGCGATGCTGGAAAAAAGCTTCTTGCCCTCGACGACCTCCTGGTCGTGCGCAATAAAGGCAACCTTCGCGACCGGTGCGTCGGACTGCTCCCGTGCTTTTTCAGCGCTCTGGTGCAAATGAATCTGGTAAGCGTGCGCTTTGGTATCCTCGCTCAACTCAAAGGCGGCGTCGTTCAGCGACGTCCCAACTATTGCCGGGGCACCGGGAGGCACGGCCGATCGGTACTGCCATTGCGGCTCCACCGGAGTCGCGGCAAAGACGTTGGTCGGCTCCTTCAGTTGCGCACATAGGTCGGCGCTCTCCCGGAACTGCCGATTCACCACGCCGCCCGCATTGTCGATGCAGGTGCTGACGGCCCGGTAATGCAGTCCATAGCCAAGCAGCGGCAACTCGCGGCCACCGGCGACACCAGCGTCCGCGTGCCAGAGGAAGTCGATGGTGTCAGAGCCGTCGGCGTCACCGTTGCCCAGGTCCTTGTCCAACAACTCGCCTTTGGCATTGGCCAGCATCGCGCACGCGGGTCGCCCCTGATACTCGATCTGGGTCGTGCGGATGCCATCCTGCAGCGTGGAGCCTACGGTCTCATGCGTCCAGACAAGTTTCCCGTCGTCCCCGTCGTGGTCACGGAGCCAAGACGCGGGAGGGAGAGGCGGAGTTCCTCGGTCCCAGATCGAAACCGCCGTATCCGTGATCCACTGCGCTCGAGCATGGTCAGCCGACCAGGTGTTGTCCGCGTGCTTGACGAAGGCGCACAGGGCGAGTGCGTAGCCGCGCACACTCTGGTCGAATCCGGCACCGGGGTCGCCCGATTCAAAATGCAAGCGCAGGCCCGGGTCACGCGGTCGCGGTGTTGCCGCGCTGGCACTGCTCTTTAGCGCCCTGACGAAGCCACTGGCAATCTTCTCGACCGCGTCGGCGGCGCCGGGCAGTTCCGTCAGCAGCGGCTTGAGCGGTGAAGGGTCATTCATCAGCAGCATTGTGATCCCCTCGACAGTCATGCTGTCCGGGTCGGCCAGACTGTCCCATAGCGATATCTGGGACTTCTGGAGCAAGCCGAGCACCGACGCGTCGACCGCAACACCCGTGATCCGCATCTTCTCCAGATCCACACGTGAGAGCGAATCGGGTTGCGGGCCCTGCCAAGCACCATCAATGCGCGCGACCAGCCACGGCGCCATGAACTGCCGAACCCTTTCCGACTCGTGCAAGGCGTGCGCGACCTCCAGCCACGTGCGCAGATAGCGCAGGCCCTTCGCCGTGTCTGCCTCGGCTGAGGAGGGGGCGTGCAATTCGTTGAGGCTCGTCTCGACGCCTCCCCAGAAGTACTGGTCGGCGACAGACCAGTTGTCTGTCGGCTGACGGTTGGCCAACGTCTGCAATGCCGCCTCGAGCCGCTTGCGGCTCGGATCCTGGAGTATGCCGAGCAAGGCTTTCGCTTGCTCCGGTGGCACCAGGCGATGCAGGACGTGCGGCTCCCGCCTGCTACCGCCCGCCCCCGAATACGACGGCTCCTGGCCCGCGCCGGTGAACTCCCAGAGCACCTGGTTCCACTTGACGCGCAGAGCTGGCTCCGTCGCAAATCGCCTGACGAAGCTGCTCTCCGGCGTGGCGGGCTGTGGATCGCCCTGGCTGGCGGTTGTGGTGACGAGCTTGGCGACCGCCCGCATGAGAACGGCGAGAGGTGCAAGCTGGCGTGCCGCCAGGGAGCGCACCGTGGCGACCGATCGGTCACCCTGTTCCGCACTCGGTTTGAGTTTGAGCGCTGCCAATGTTTTCTCTTCGAGCCAGGGCGTCTGCCACGCGGGAACGTTGCGCTTGACTGCCCGGCAAGCCATGTGCAGCTCGTTGTCGTTCGAGTAGCTGGCGACCACACAGCCCACGCTAGCATGATCCTGCGGCTTTTCTTCGGGGGTGCGCTGGCCCGAATTGCTGCCACCTACTTTGAACTCGGGAAAGCAGACGATTTCCAGTTCTTCCGGCTTGCCCAGCTTGTCCAACTCAGCCGTATTAAGAGCCAGGAAACCGGCCATCGCAAGCGAATTGTTCGATACCACGGCCGGCCAGTGCGTCAACGGCGCCAGGGCATGTGGCAGGCTGCGTTTCTTTTCGCCCTGCGGGTCCATCTCTTCGGGCATCAACGAGAACTTGAATGTGCAGTCAGCCGTCTTGTCAAGAATCTCTTTGCCGATCAGCTCGGTTGCAGGCTTTGGCAACGCGAAGCCCGTCCCCGGTTTCAGCGGGCCGGCGTTGAAAACGAACTTCCAGGGTCCAGCCGCCCCCGAGCGTGCAAAGACGTGCCATTGGGTCCCGGTCCAGTGCCAGGGCAGCAGTTCTTTGCTGACCGGCGCCGGTACCGGTGTCTGCGGCCCCTTGCCATCGACCAGACTGTCGGCCGTGTCGTCGGCCGACCACGGCATGGCCAGGTTGACGGCGTAATGTTCGGTCGTCTTGTCCTGCGGGTCGTCGAGGTATGCGCAGCGCGTGATCTGGATGGCCCACCCTGTCTGCTTCATTTTGCTCTCCCGTCAAAGCTTGTGTTCGGCCGCGGCATGCACGCGCAGCGTGTAGCACCAGCAGATTTCGATCTCGACATGGAGCGAACCACGCGCCGTGGTGCCGCCCCCCGTGTGATGTTCCACTTCCAGCAGCAACGCCAGCGAGGCATTGGCGACGCCCAGAATGCGTGCGCTGCCGGTAATCGACAGGCCGGCACGTAGCGAGCCTCCCGTGTCGTCGATCTCGGCGTAGGCAAAGAGCAGGAGCGCGTACGAGCCGCGGGCCACGCCTGCCAGCGTGAATGCCCGCATCGACCCGAGCGCCAGCCCAAGGCTGACGCGCGGAACGATGTTGCTGCCCCTGGCGGTGGCGGCCGCTTCGAGCCACAAGCCGCCGCCCAGGTAACCGAACTGAACGAAAATCGGCGCCGTTTTCGAGCCTAGCGAGGCGTGTGTCGAGATCTCGAAGACCCCGTCCGTATTCATGCGCAGGCCCAGTCCGGATGAGATCGCGATCGGGCCGATGGTCACCGGCGGGATCGGCGGCAAGTTGTCGACCACCGTCGAAAAGCTGGCGCGCGCGCCCACGGGCCTGCCGCGTGCGTCCCTCTCCACCTGGACCGCCGGCGGAAGCTTGTCCTGAAACTGCTTGGCGTACTCCTGGATGAACTTGAGCGACGGATGCAGCTCCACTTTGTCGGGCGAAACGTCGAAGTCGAAGCCGGAACCATCGAAGCTCACCGTCACCTCCTTGAAGGTGGCCATGCGCGTACCGCCGAAATCGAGACCCCAATCGCCGGTAAAGCGACCGTCGGTAATCGAGCGGTTCTGCCCATCCGCCGACACACGCACGTCGTTGGTGGCGCGCAGTTGCATCTTTGCCACACGCACGGCCATGCTCGAGAACTCGAACAGCGCCTGCTCTTCGGGGAAATCGGCGTTGACCGCGGTCTTGACCCAGGCTGCGCGCGTCGCCTTGTCCAGGCCGTGCGTGATCTTGATCTTGTCGCTGCCGAGCTTGGGCAGGCGAAAGCGCTTGAAGAAGTCCTGGAAGTCCATCCCGCCGAGATTTTTGAAGACGCGGGAGAAATCCATTCCCTCCAGACCCTCCGGAACGATCTGGTCGATCAACTGGCGAGTCGGTATCGCCAGCCCCAGTTCCTTGAGGCCGGAGTCGATTTCACGCAGGTGGGCGGCGAAGGGTGAGGTATCGATCTGCTTCGTGAGGTCGTCGAAAACATACTCCGCGCGAGCGGCATTGAAACGCAGCGTCGGTAGTTCCGGTAGCTCGCCGATCGCCTTGGCGAGCTTGATCCCTTTGCCGACCCTGGATGCCATCTCCTCGAGAGCAGCCAACCGCTGACCGGTAGCCTCGTCCGCAATCGCGCCGAGAGCGCCGCTTACGCGCTCGCGAACATTCGCCTCGACGGTCTTCAGCTTGCTCTCGAGTTCGCCGCGCAACTTGTCGAGGTTCTCGCAGTCGAGTCCGGAGATCAGCCCGAGCATCTCGCCTTCCGACTTTGCCAGCCAGGTCGCCGCCCCTTCACGCGCCACCAAAGCGAGATCAGCGACACCAGTGACCAGCTTCGTCAGTTCGGTAGTCAGCGCTCCGGACGTGTTGGTCAGTTCGTCACGCACCGCCTTCAGGTCCTTCTTGAGGCTCACCAACAAGGCTTTTTCACTGTTGGCCAGTCGTGCCTCGACTTCGCTCGCACATTCACGCAGCGCGTCGCGCAGTGCTTGTGTACTGCCGGCAGCATCGATGAGCGCAATCAGGTTTGTCCCGGTACTCGCCCAGGCGTTCGACTGAGTCTCGAGACCCTTTACCGCTTCCTCGGCTTTCGTCTTGCTTGCGGCCAAACTCGCAACCACGCCCTTGATGGTGCAGGCCAGCCACCCCACCAACGTGACCAGCTTCTTTTTCAACTCCTCGCTCGACGCTTGCGCCCATTTTTCTGCGCCACTGACCGTCTTCTCCATCTGGACCAGCACGTCCGACGCCTTGACGGCGACCGGCGCCAGAACAGGGGTCTTGCGTCCCTGGTCGAGAAGCTGGCGCAGGGTTTTGGCCTGCGTGGAAATGTGCTCGAGTGCCTGTGCGTCAAGAGGTGTCGCGAGCGCATAGACCCGTGACTTAAGCTCATCTACCGCACCGAGCATTTTGTCGACGGAGCTCTCTTCCCAGTGCAAGGCCTTCTTTCTGTTGGTGAGCAGCGTGAACGCGCTCCCAATGGCGGCCGTCGAATCCGCGACGAATGAGACGACCCTCGTGCGGACGACCAACAGGAGCTTGCCGCGCTCGCTCTCGCTTACCCGTAGCGCTGCATCCTCCAGCTGTTTGAGGTCGTCTGAAAATCGTTTGAACGCCAGTTCGATTGCCGCCGTGGCGCCGTCTTCCCACCCTTCAACCGCACGTAGCATGTTCTTCGTGACCGCACTGCCCCATTCTTTGAGCATTTCGGGATCGAGTTTTAATCCGCTGGGGTCCTTTCCGCTGGGGTCCTTAATAGAGAGGTCGTTATTCAGGTCGACAAATAGCGCCTTCACTTCGCCTTCTAGCCGGACTTTCAGCGTGTCGCAGTTGAGACCGGATTCGAGGATCTGCCTGGGCAGATGTTCGATCAGCGTGCGCACGCGCTGTTCGACGGACGCAAACTGTGCTGCCAGATTGGCGCCGTCGATGAGCCCGGCGGGGCCGTCTTTCCTGAGCTCGTCGCTGGTGATGGCAGCAACCTCGTCGGTACGCGACATCGAGATCATGTTCAGCGCCACCAGCATTTCGCTATCGCCGCGGCCGTGCTGCAGGTTGATCTTGCCGTCGCTGACTATGGCCAGGTCAAAACGCGGGCGGCGGGTGGCCCCGAGTTGCGGTACGGGCATCGCCGCTTTGTCCAGGAAGGCGTCCGGCTTCAGACCATCGCCGGTCAGTACCGGCAGTCGTGCCAGGCCGACGGGGCAGTCAACCGCCAGCTTTGCATCCCAGCGGTCCGGGTCGTTGCCGGTTTTCTTCTCGGCGTTCGAATAGAAATACAGGTGTTCGGGCTCGTCAAGCCAGCAGCGCGAGGTGTTACCGCCGCCGGCGTGCGTGCGCAGCGCCATCTGCGGCTTGGGGTAGAAGCCCGAGGCGTCCCTGCGGTCCCACAGCGGCAATTCGTAGCCATGGCCGAGGTCGCGGCCCCAGGCGCCGTTGACGTAAATGCGCCGGCTGACGAACTCGCTTGATTCGACGAAGCCACTGAAGCTGAGGTCTTTCTGCGCTTCGCTGTCGAAGTTGCGGATCACGTCAATCGGCTCGATGTATTCCTCGGTCTTGCGCAGGATCGGCCACCCGAGTGAGCTCCGCTCGAGCGGGTCGTCAGGCGTGTGCTCCTGTTCCTCCCGGAATTGTTCGCTGGGCACGGTTGTCCGCTCGTACACGACGACGTGCTTGGCGCGGTTCCAGAGCAGTGCGACACGGCCGATGCGAACTTTGATCAGCCGCGAAAGCTGACCATGCTGGGTATCGACGGTGAAGCTCGTGCGGCCTTCATCGAACGATGCGGCAAGCTGGCCGGACGCACCCAGGGCCGTGAAGGCCAGCGCATCGATACTGCCACGGTCACTGGTCGGTGTCCGCAGTATGCCGACCAGTTCCGACGCAAACTCGATGGTGTGCAGCACACCGGCGCGCAGGGCGCCGTCACTATCCTGGCCCCACTCTCCTCCTTTTTTGAGGAAAGGGGCGATCTCGGATTTCTGGCTTTCCAACAAGTCCACTTTTTGCGGCGGGGTTCCGCCGCCGCCATTCGGCAAGGGGTTGAGCAGCGGTGGCGCACCGTGGTTTGTATCGCGGATACGAAAGCTCAAACCTTCCGTCAGGCGGAGACCGCCGTCCTTGCGCCACCGGTCATAAACGTGGAACTGGCCGAGGCGTGCGGCGAAGTTGGCTCGTGCTGCGCTGTGTGCGGCACGCAAGCTGCGGTAATCTCCTGCGAAAACGTCCCACTGCTCGGGCCGGCGCAGCCCTGCCCAGGCGGCCACCTCGCTGGCCAGGATCGACGTGGCCCAGCGGCGTTTATCGTCGCCTTCGGCAAGCGGCTCGGACAACGGCAGGTTGACCGCCGGGTGGCCCAGAAAAGCGGCTGTCTCGGCGATACGCAAATCGGGTTCGCCGAACTCGGAGACCTTGAAGCGGGTCTCGACCGGATAAACCATTTCAGTGGTAAACGACTGGACCTTCGCGTCTTGCAGGGCGTCGGTCAGGTTGTTCGGGTTCTTGTTGTAGCGACGCGCCAGCAGCGAGGGTTGCACGTCGATGCGGGTCGGCGGCGCAAACCGGTAACGCAGGGGACTTTCCGGACGGATGTACGGCTTGAGGGGACTTTCCGGATGGATGTCCGGCTTGCCGCCGATCCAGAACCGATTGCCGCGCTCCATTTCCTCGCCAACTGCCTGGGGGGGCAGGACGAACGAAAGCGTCGCGTCGGGCACACGCCATTGCACGCCATCGGCATCGTCGCTACGCCAGACGGCGATCAGCTCACCAGCCTGGTCTTCAATGTCGATGGGACGCACCCTCGCGACCACGAAAGGACGTGCCTGAAAGTACAAGGCGTCGCTGCCAAGGGGCTGTCGCTCGAGGGAACGCACCTGCATCTCCACGACCGTATTCCTGCCCGGTACGCTGCGGTGCCGGATCGTCAGCGAGCAACTGCGACCGTTTTCTTGCAGCGCGTGTCGCAGAGGTTCCGTATCGCGATGCAGCGTCTCTTCCTGATGAGTGGCGACGTCAAACTCGGCATTGAGGTTGCGTGCCCCCGCGTCGGCCGAAGCCGATACGCGCACGATGCCATCTACGACGAGCTCTATTTCCGGGTACAGATCGCGTCGATCCCGCGTCCATTCACCCCGAATGAAGCAGTTCAGCTCGCTTGTGGGGCCCTGTGTGGCCGCCTGCTGAAATTCCAGCGATCCCAGGGTGATCCAGGGTCGATCGCTAGGCCCGTCCTCTCCTACCGAGAGGACTTTAAACCGCCACTCCGCGCGTAGCGAAGGATCGGAAGAGGAGTTGCCGACGCTCTTGAGGAGAGGCGCAATGAACGAGTTTTCAGTGTTCCACGGCCGTAGTGCGTCTTCGAGCTCAAGGTGCAGCGTGAGACCGGCACCTCGGATAGCGTCCGGCTGACGAACTTCCGCACCGGCAGCAACCCAAGGTCTGAGGATGGCATCAGCCTGCCAATTGAAGCTGGCGAGGAGACCTGTTTTTCTCTCGGGAAGCAGGTAAACCTGCCTAAGACGTGCAGCCTGTGAGCTACCGCTGGGTGTCTCGAACGTAAGTAACGGTGTAAAGTCCTCCTCGTCTTTCGCTAGGCGCAGCGTCGGCAAGGGCAACCAGGGCTGAGCACCACGATCGGTGCGCCGTGCCTGCAATAGGCGGCGCACCAGCTGGTTCCAGGCCAGGTCGATCAGCCTGGAGGCAAGCAGCCGATCTTTCTGGCTCTGTCGCCCCGGGTACAGGGGACTCCAGTAAACCACCGTCCGCCAAGGTGACGATACGGTGTCGGCGTCAGACAACGCCAAGGAGAGAATGGCGGGAGCAAGGATCCAGCTCGGACTCATCCCCGGCGGCGGTTGATTGTGTCTATCCCCGCCGAGCGGCGCGGTGTCCGCAACCAGTCCGTCAAGTCCAAGACCTGTGAACGGGATGTATCCTCGGTTCTCGAAAGAACCCTTGGGCAAGATAACTACCGAGACGCGCCCCTTCTCGTCGGCAAACAGGCCTACACCTGCCTGGGTTGCGTTCGGCCATCTCTCGTCTGCGGGGTTTTTTGCTTCGGCAATTTGCAGCCCGTCCTTGCCCAGCGGGAAGTCCGCACTCCTTAGCCACGGTGTCGCCCCATTCTTGCCACCCTTGACGCACCAGTCATTGACGGCACCCGGGTATTCGCTCACCTTCCCCCATATCCAGCTGTCCCATTCCGCACCAAGCTGGATCTGCCAGATCTTCGCAGAATCGCTGAATGACAAACGGAGGCTGAGTTCGCCTTGATTCCGGTATTTTGGGACCGGCGAGGAGAAGGCGATTTCTATTTCGGCGGTTTTCGCTTGCAGGGAAATGGACCGGATGCACGACCCAGCGAAATGCATAGTCGGCGAGGTGATCGACAGCACACCATTGAATTGTCCGCTCCATTGGCCGGTTGGCCACGACGGACTGCCCCATACAGCGGTCTCGCCAAGGACCACTGACCCACCATCGATTTTTCTGAGGTTCCTTGCATCCAGTTCCACATTGGTCTCCCGGTCAGTGTTTTGACGTCCGAGCCAGATTCATCCCCAACATAAAACTGATGAATTCATTGGCGGCGAGAAGCAGCTTCGATAACGGATAAACATGGGTGGGCAGGCGGCATCTTCAGGTTTGCGCCCGAGGAAATCTAGGGTGATTTCCGTAGAGCATCATTGTGGCGATGCGAGCTCTGCAAGCACGTATCGTGCCATAATCGTCAAAACGTTGAAACGCAGTAGCTATCGCAGTTATTAGTCGCCGGCATGGGTCAATTATGACCCAGCATATAAGTGGGCTTTTATGGCTATAGATTGTTGAAAAACAATCCATTAGTCTGGCGTGAGCGCTCTCTTTTGATGGGTCATTGCGGACCCATCAAAACTCTTAACGGTAGCGCGAACTCTCGCATGCACCATAAAAGAAGACTTTGACGAACGTCGAAAACGCGGGAATCAGACGCGTGTCTTGAGGTGTTATTGCCCAACGAAAGTGAGTGAGCAATAAGACTTTCGGTGGTTCATCGTGAAAAGGACGCGCTCCGCCTCAAGTCATGACCGATTACAGAATGTTGAACCGCGTCGGAGGCGATGAGTCTTGCGGGCAGACGGTCGCAAATGCGCCGTAATCCAACCTGCCGCGTGCCTACTGGGAAGCGTGCGGGGGTAGCAGTCGATGGCGGCGCACTTCTATGGGTCTTTTCCCACCCAGTTACTGTGAAAGAACCCGCGTTGAAGACGCACGAAGGCCTGACCGGCGGCGGTCATGTAAATGGGTCGTCGTGAATCAAGCGGCTGCGGGGGTGAAGCCGAATCCCGTCAGAGCCTTGATCCAGCGAGAAGTGTTGCGCTGTCAAGCCCCCAAAAATTTGCGCGACCTCTACCCACCGTTTCGCAACTCGCTTCTTCTTTCGCGATCCGGGGCGGCCGCAACTGCGATGACCGTTCGGCGCGATCTTCCGCCGTAGGTCCGGTAAGGAATCCATACCGGCCGTCCGCGTCATGTGCCGCCAACGGCCGCTCTGGCCGAAGAGGAGTCATTGGAGCCGACCGCACACCCGCCTTCTTTACGTGACACAGCGGACGGTCACGTCACAATTGACGTCGCAGCACTTCCACAGATTTTGCCGACTCGCGGCAACCATCGGCTGTGGAGTCACGCTGCTCTTGTCCACCGCGCGCACGCATGTCGGTCTGTCGTCAGATTCTGCCAGGCAAGAGCTCGGGCCCGGGTCATGGCCATCGCAAAATAGAAGCCTGGCGCACACATCTTCGCAGCAACACTAAGCACTCCACAGACCCGCTGGCGTCAACGCCAAGATCCGCTTTCCGCAAAAGGCTGCATCAACCCTCTGCAGAAAGCCCGGCGTTTCCGCCGGGGGTTTATTGGGAGTCGCGTGACCGATACCGTTCCAGCACCCGATCCCGAATCACTTCGGGATCGAGGCCAGAGAGCGCGCAGCACGCGTGGTACGAGAAGGCGTTCCAGCAATCCTTCGGGGACAGCAGCCAGTCGAGGATCTCCACCCGTGTAGCGGCGCAGACCCTCGAATCGAACAGAGCGCGCAGCGACTTGTGCAGCAGGCGCCTGTGAAGCCTGACGAGTTCATCGTCAGACCACGGGTAGCCTTCGCAATGTGCTTCTGCTCGCTCGGTGCGGACCGCAGCCGTTTGTCGTGGCCTCGGGCCATCGGCCATGGATAAAGACACCGCGATCACTTCCTCGCGGGGCGCTCATTTCGCTACGCCGACAATCGCATTGACCGGTGAAGCCGTGTCGGTCAACACTGCCTTACGGCTGCGATAGGCGCGAAGCAACTGCTCAAGATCGCCGTCGTCGGCAGCGTCTTCGGCCTTGGCATAGCGTTCGTCGAGTTCATCAACGGATGCAGCTTGGCTGATGCTGGCGAGGAGCGTATCGAGCG
>Ga0209369_1000803_pt1 | contig 24094 bp, 28 predicted proteins | sample EBPBio142010_DNA_FD_185865 | JGI IMG/M metagenome (GOLD analysis project Ga0209369, IMG submission 185865) | Wastewater treatment Type I Accumulibacter community from EBPR Bioreactor in Madison, WI, USA - Reactor 1_10/4/2010_ DNA (SPAdes)... | ecosystem: Engineered > Bioreactor > EBPR >... | reverse complement strand
CGAGGGGCCTTTCCCCACCCCGGTGAACGGGCGAGGCATGGGCCGGCCGGCAGACTTGGACGGACAATGGCGCGCTCGTCCACTGCCCGCACCGCCCGACCGCCATGCCGATCCTGAGCTACCTGACCACCACCCATTTCGACCACGGCGCGATCAAGATGCTGGCGCCGGAGCTGCAGCGCCTGGGCGTCAGCCGGCCGCTGTTCGTCACCGACCGCGGCGTGCGCGCCGCCGGCCTGCTGGACCGCGTGCTGGCCACGCTGCCCGAAGGCGCGGCGCCGCCGGTGTTCGACGGCACGCCCGGCAATCCCACCGAGCGCGCCACGCTGGAGGCGCTGGCCCTGTACCGGGCCGAGGGCTGCGACGGCGTGGTCTGCCTGGGCGGCGGCTCGTCGATGGACCTGGGCAAGTCGGTGGCGCTGCTGGCCGTGTCCGGCGAGCCACTGGCCCGCTTCGACCCGCTGAAGGGCGGCGCCAAGCACCTGAGCGGCGTGGCGCCGGTGATCTGCATGCCCACGACCTCGGGCACCGGCAGCGAGGTGTCGGTGGGCGTGGTGATCGTGCTCGACGACGGCCGCAAGCTGACCATCGCCAACCCGATGCTGATCCCCAAGGTGGCCATCTGCGACCCCGAGCTGACGCTGGGCCTGCCGCCGCTGCTGACCGCCGCCACCGGCATGGATGCCATCACCCACTGCATCGAGGCCTTTCTGGCGCCCAGCATCAACCCGCCGGCCGACGGCGTGGCGCTGGACGGGCTGTATCGCGGCTGGCGGCATATCGAGCGCGCCGTCTCGCACGGCGACGACCGCGATGCACGCTGGCAGATGATGATGGCCTCAACCGAAGGCGCGCTGGCCTTCATCAAGGGCCTGGGCGCGGTGCATTCGATGAGCCATGCGGTGGGCCGCCGCGAAGACCTGCGCGCCCACCACGGCACGCTGAACGCACTGATCCTGCCGACCGTGCTGCGATTCAATGCCGCGGCCTGCGAAGACAAGTACGTGCGGCTGCGCCAGGCCATGGGGCTGGACGCCGGCGCCGACCTGGCCGACGCGGTGGCCGCGCGCAATGCCGCCATCGGCCTGCCCAGCGGCCTGGCGGCACTGGGCGTCACGCGCGAGATGATTCCGGAGCTGGTGCCCTACGCGCTGAGCGACCTGGCGCACTACGGAACGCCGGTCAAGCCGACGGCCGAGCAGTACGCGCAGCTGTACGAGCAGGCCCTTTGAACTGAAGCACCCCCGCCGTGGGGCCGGCAGCGGCCCGATGGGGTCCAGCCATGTTCGACCGACTTCGCCGCCTGATGCCCACGCCCGAGGCCATGGCCCGCAACCGCTGGCTGCGGTGGCTGGGGCCGTCGCTGCTGCACCCGCGCCTTTGGCACATCAGCCGCCGCGGCGTGGCCACCGGTGCGGCCATCGGCGTGTTCTTCGCGTTCATCACGCCGATCGCGCAGATTCCGCTGTCGGCGGCCGTCTCGGTGCTGCTGCGCGCCAACGTGCCGGCGGCCGTGGTGGGCACGCTGGTGAACACGCCGCCGACCTTCGGCCCGGTGTACTACGCCGCCTGGTGGCTGGGCGCGCGCGTGCTCGACGAGCCGGTCGACACCGCGAATCGACCCGAGGTGCTGGCCGGGCAGGCCAGCTCGGTGCAGCGCCCGGGCCCGGCCCTGAGCGGCTGGTCGAAGTGGATCGTCAAGCTGCAGGACATCGGCAAGCCGCTGCTGGTGGGCACGCTGATCTTCTCGTTCGGCTTCTCGGCGCTGGCCTACCTGCTGGTCAACGGCGTCTGGCACCTGCGCGTGCGCCTGAAGCGGCGGCGGCGCCTGCAGCGGCGCGTGGGGCCCTGAGGCCCCGCGCTTCAGGCGCGGCCGGCCGCCGCGCGGCGCTGCGCCACGACGCCCACCAGGCCCAGGCCGGCAAACATCAGCGCATAGGTCGAGGGCTCGGGCACCGGGGCGGTGGCGAAGGAGACGTTGTCGTAGAAGGTGCCGGAAGCGGTGTAGTTCGTCGCCTTGGCGGCGTAGCCGAACTGCAGCAGCTGCCCGCTCAGCGAGCTGTCCACCGCCAGCGACAGCGAATAGCGCATCCAGTCGCCCGCGATCGACGTCATCTCCACCTGCACGAAGTTCGTGGTGGCATAGCCGGCCGCCGGGTTCAGCGTCTTGATGAACGCATAGGCCGACGAGTTGGGCTTCAAGTCACCCTTCTTGGCGTCGAAGCTGAAGACCCACTGGCCGAGGTCACCCGCACCGATGGTGCGTTCCTGGAAAACCAGGGCCTCGACCCACTTGGTGGGTTGCGAAGGATTGTTGTAGTCGCTGTACACGACGAGTTGTTGCGCACCCTGGGCCGGCCCGCCCTGGCCGCTGGCCACCGCGCTGAAGCCGGCGCCGCCATTGGGCGCGTCGTACACGCCGTAACCCCCCACATAGCTGCCATTGGGGTTGAAGACATTGCCGAAGATCTTCCAGCCGTCACCGCTCAGCGCGGCACCGCCACTCAGGCCTTCGAAGTTCTGGCTGTAGGCCGACAGCGCGGCGTGGGCCGACAGCGGGGCGGCCAGCACGACGGCGGCGGCCAGCGGGGCCAGACGGAAAAGGGGGCTCGGCTTCATGAACGGTCTCCTGGTGATCGACTCGGTGGCAGCGGCGGGTGGCTCGGCGGCTCCGCTCTGTGAAAGCGCATTCTGAAAGCGCTTTCATGCCCCCAGTTTAGCGGAGCACCGCGTCCAAGCCAAGGCCCTGCCGCTCCGGGCTAACCCGCAGGTGCGTCGGTGGCGGCCCACTGCTGCAGCCGACGCTGCAGCAGCCGCGCCTCGGCCGGGTGCTGCGCCGCGGCCACCGCCTGCTGCAGGCAGTGCGCGGCGTCGGCGGCGCGGCCCAGCCGCTCCAGGGCGCGCGCCTGCGCCGCCAGGCCGTGCGCCCGCAGCGCCACCGGCAGGCCCGGCTGCAAGGGCTGCAGTACCACCAGTGCGGCCTGCGGATCACCCGCTTCGGCCAGCGCGATGGCATGGCCCAGCCGGGGGGCGGCCGAGCCGTCCAGCCGCAGCAGCATCTCGTAGTACTGCACGATGGCCGCCCAGTCGGTGGCCGCGGCGCTGGGGGCGCGCGCATGTTCGGCGGCAATGCCGGCCTGCAGGTGCCAGCGCGACAGCCGCTGGCCGCGCTGCGCACGCTGCAGGTGCAGGAAGCCCAGCCGCACCATGCCGGCATCCCAGCGGTCGCGCGGCTGGTAGGCCAGCGGCACGATGTCGCCGGCCTCGTCAAGCTGGCCGGTGAGCCGCGCGCCGTGCAACAGCAGCAGCGCGGCCAAGGCGTCGGCATCGGCATGCGCGGCCGCCGGGTGCGCCGCCAGCGCGCGCGCCAGGCGGATGCTTTCCCAGCACAGTTGCAGCGCTTCGGCGCCTTCGATGCGCTGGCCGCGGGCCCGCGCGCGTGCGCCGGCATGGAAGGCCAGCGACAGCGCGGTCAGCACCGCCTCGCGGCGCGGCGGCAGTTCGGCGCCGGCCGGTACCTGCAGCGACAGGCCGGCCAGCGTGCGCCGGGCACGGGCCAGGCGCTGCGCCAGCGCAGCCTCGCTGCACAGCAGCCCGGCGGCAATCGGCGGCAGCGCCAGCCCGGCGCCCAGCCGCAAGGCCAGCGCCACCTGCGTGGCCGCGGGCAGCGCCGGGTGGCAGGCGGCGAACAGCAGCGCCAGTTGCTCGTCGTCCAGCTCGCCGGCAAAGCGGCCGGCCGGCGGCGGCTGGGTAGGCAGATGGTCGGCGGACGTGTCGTCCTCGGGCCAGGGTTGCTCGCGCTGCTGCCGGCGCAGCGTGTCCAGCGCGCTGTGCTGCGCCACGCGGAACAGCCACCCGGCCGGGTTGTCGGGCAGGCCCTGTTGCGGCCAAAGCTGCAGCGCCTTCAGCGACGCGGCCTGCACGGCATCCTCGGCCACCGCCAGGTGGGCCAGGCCCAGCGCATGCGCCAGGTGCGCCACCACGCGCGCCCGCTGGCCCTGCAGCAGTTGCTGCAGGGCGCGCAGGCTGGCGTCGGGCGCGGCGGCTACAGCGCCTCGATGCGGCGGATCTCGATCCACTGCGTGCCCTGCAGGTGCGGACAGGTGGCGGCCAGCGCCTCGGCCTCGGCATCGCTGCCGGCCTTGACGATGAACAGGCCGCCGACGACGTCGTGCGCCTCGGCATAGGGCCCGTCGGTGGCCAGCGGGTGGCCGTCCTGCAGCCGCAGGTGGCGGCCGCCGTCGTCGCACAGCTTCTCGCCGCCAGCCAGCAGACCGCGCTGCGCCAGGTCGGCCGACCAGGCCTTGTAGCGCTGGATGATCTCGGCCATCTCGGCCGGGCTGACCTCGACCGCATCGGCCGGCTTCTCGTGCAACAGCAACAGGTAGGAATGCATTGCTTTCTCCTTCGACCGGGCCCGTCCACATGCGCGCCCGCCTTCCAAGACGTTCGGACGGCGTCTGACATGACGCAAGGGTCCTAGCGACAAACCCTGAGTGCGGCCCTGCGGCGCACCGGCCAGGCAACAGAATGCGGCCCTGTTGCCCAGCACGCCAAGCCGAGGAGCCGCCCCGATGACCAGCACCCGCCTGAACCCCCTGGACGCCGCCTGGATCATGACCGAGGCGCGGGCCACGCCCAACCACGTGGGCGGGTTGCTGATCTTCAAGCTACCGGAGGACGCGCCGCGCGATTTCCTGCGCAAGCTGATGCACGACTTCCGCACCTACCGCGGCTTCAGCGCGCCATGGAACCGGCGGCTGAAGTACGCCTTCAACCTGAACCCGGTACCCGAGTGGATCGAGGACGACGACGTCGACCTGGAATACCACGTGCGCCATGCCGCGCTGCCCTGGCCGGGCGGCGAACGCGAACTGGGCGAGCTGGTCGGCCGGCTGCAGAGCACGCCGCTGGACCTGAGCCGCCCGCCGTGGGAATGCACCATCATCGAAGGGCTGGAGCACCACCGCTTCGCGTTGTTCGTGAAGATGCACCATTCGCTGATCGACGGCATCAGCGGCATGCGCATGCTGCAGCAGGCGATGTCGGCCGACCCGAAGAAGAGCTTGGCGCTGCCGCCCTTCTGGGCTTCGGGCGAGGGCAAGCCGGCGAAGTCGGAGCGCCATGCCTCGGTGCCCAGCATGGCCAACGTGATGGCCGCGGCCTCGCAGGCGCTGCGCGGCCAGCTGTCGTCGGCGCCGCAGCTGCTGGCGGCCTTCGGCAAGATGATCCGCCGCGTGGGCGAGCGCGGCGACGGCATGGCCCTGCCCTTCGATGCGCCGCTGTCGGTGCTGAACGGCCGGGTGCGCGAGAAGCGCCGCTTCGCCACGCAGCAGTTCACGATGGCGCGGCTGCGCGCATTGGCCGACGCCGCCGGCTGCACGCTGAACGACGTGGTGCTGGCGCTGTGCGGCGGCTCGCTGCGCCGCTTTTTGACGGAGCGCGGCAGCCTGCCCGAGAAGTCGCTGACGGCCGGCATCCCGGTGTCGGTGCGGCCCAAGGACGACCAGGGCACCGGCAACGCCATCAGCTTCATCGTGGCCACGCTGGGCACCGACATCGAGGACGCGGCCGAGCGGCTGGAGGCCATCCGCGCGTCGGTGCGCCATGCCAAGGCGCATGTGCAGGGCCTGCCGCGCCAGGCCATGATGCAGTACACCGTGCTGCTGATGGCGCCGACCATCGTCACGCTGCTCAGCGGCATCGGCGGGCGCACGCGGCCGATGTTCAACATCACCATCTCCAACGTGCCGGGGCCGGACAAGACGCTGTACTTCCGCGGCGCACAGCTCGAGGCCATCTACCCGGCGTCGATCGTCACCCACGGCCAGGCGCTGAACATCACCTGCGAAAGCTACGCCGGCACGATGAACTTCGGCTTCACCGGCTGCCACGCGTCGGTGCCCAGCCTGCAGAAGCTGGCGGTGTATACGGCCGAGGCGCTGGCCGAGCTGGAAGCGGCGATCCTGCCGAAGCCGGCTGCCCCGAAGGCGCCGCGCAAGGCGGCCGCAAGGCCCGAGGCAAAGGTTGCCACCAAGAAGGCCGCGCCGCGCCGCCCGCGGGCCAAGGCCGCGGCGGCCTGATTCAGCGCGGCGGCAGGCCCAGGCCGCGCCGCACCTTGTCCAGGATCTGCGCGACGGCCTGGTCCATCACCGGCGGGGCGATGCCCAGCTTGTCGGCGCAGTTGCCGTCGAGCACGCCCACCAGGCCGTGGATGGTGGACCAGATGAACAGCGCGTCGATGTCCACGCGCTCGCGCTGCCCCGGGCCGTCGCCATGCAGGCGGCGCAGCACCTTGCGCAGGATCTCGAAGGCGTGCAGCGCATCGCGCGCCACGCCCGGGTGCTCGGCCGCCGCCGGCCAGGGCGTGCCGAACATCAGCCGGTACTCCAGCGGGTGCGAGCGGGCGTATTCCATGTAGCGCCGGCCCAGCGAATCGAGGTCCTGCACCGGGTCGTCGAAATGCTCGCGCCCGTCCAGATAGGCCGCAAAGCCCTCGAAACAGCGGCGCACCACCTCGGCCAGCAGGTGGTCGCGGCTGGGGTAGTGCTTGTAGGGCGCCTGGTGAGACACACCCAGCCGCCGCGCCACGTCGCGCAGGCTCAGGTGCTCGATGCCCTGCGCGGCGATCACATCGCGCGCGGCCTGCACGCAGGCTTCGCGCAGCTCGGTCGGGGCGGCGGGGGTGTCGCTCATGCAGAAGTGGTCGGCGGGGACACAGCCCGCGGACGCTAACACGGCCGGTGCCGCCGGCCCGGGCGGGTTCAACCGCAGTGGCCGCTGCAGGGCTGGCCGCGGCCGGCCGCCAGCGTGGCGCGGGCGCGGCACAGGCCCATACGCCACAGGTCGGCGGCCAGGCCGGCCACCAGGCCGACGCTGCCGCCGGTGAGCAGCAGCCAGGGATCGACGCCACGCTCGGCAGGGCGGGCGCTCGGCGATGAATGGGCTTGCATGGCAGTTCTCCAGGGAAAGGGCCGGAGCCGCCGCAGCAGCCCCGGCGAAACAGATAGGGGCGGGTTCGCGATTTCGAAGTCCCCCAAAACCCATCGGTTGACAGTGTCAACAATGATAGGCAGACTGGTTGACGCTGTCAACTCAAGATCTCACACCCGATGCGCCACCCTCTTCTGCTGCTGACGCTGACGCTGTCGGCCGCGCTGGCCGCCCTGGCCACCCATTCGGTGGCCGGCCAGGCGGCCACCTTCCGCAACCCCTACGTGGTGGCCGAGGACACCGGCCAGCGCCCGGCGCCCAGCTACTTCTTCCGCCGCGCCTGGGTGCAGATCACCCGCGACCTGGCGGCCACCGAGGTGCCACCCACCGTGCCGCTGGACATCGCGGCCATGGCACAGCGGCCCTTCGCGGTGGCCTGGCTGGGCCATGCCGCGATGCTGATGCGCGTGGGCCCGATGTGGGTGCTGCTGGACCCGGCGCTGTCGGGCACCGCCGGGCCGGTGCAGGGCCTGGGCCCGGCCCGCATGACGCCGCTGCCCTTGCCGCTGGCGCAGCTGCCGCACATCGACCTGGTGCTGGTCTCGCACGACCACTACGACCACCTGGACCTGGACACCATGCGCCAGCTGGCACGCCAGCCCGGCGGCCCGCCCAAGGTGATGGCCGGGCGGGCGACGGCGCCCTGGTTTGCGGAAAACACCGGCCTGCAGGCGCAGGAGTTCGACTGGTGGCAGACGCAGGAGCTGGGCAACGTGCGCGTGCGCTTCGTGCCGGCTCAGCACAACAGCGGCCGCACGCTGGCCGACCGCAACCAGCGGCTGTGGGGCGGCTGGGTGGTGGAGCACGCCGGCCAGCGCTTCTACTTCTCGGGCGACACGGCCTACGTGGCCGATCTGTTCCGCGACATCCGCCAGCGCGTGGGCCCCATCGACCTGGCGGCGCTGCCCATCGGCGCCTACCAGCCCCGGCCGCTGATGCGCTTCGAGCACATGGACCCGGCCGAGGCGCTGCAGGCCCATGCCGACCTGGGCGCCACACAGTCCTTCGGCGTGCACTGGGGCACCTTCCAGCTGGGCGACGAGGAGCCCTTCGATGCCGCGCGCGACCTGCAGGCTGCCGTGCTCCAGCAGCAGGTGCCGGGCTTCGGCCTGCTGCCGGTGGGCGGCTTCGTCGACGTGCGGCCTGCCGAGGGCCAGGCCGGCGTGCCGCCCGCCGTGGCGCTGCAGCCGGCGCGGGCCACGGCGCCGGCGCCGCTGCTGGCGACGGCCGGGGTGCGTTAGCGGCGGGTCAGTCCAGCTCGGCCTCGGTGCGCACCGCGCCGGCGCGGTCGGCCACCGCGCTCAAGCCGAAGCGCGCGCCGCGAGGTCCGCGCACGATCCATTCGGCCACCGCGCGGTCCGCCGTCACGGCGGCGGGCGGCAAAAAGGCCTGCAGCGAGTTCTTCGGCGCATGGCCGTCCAGTTGCGGGCCGACGATGCGCTCGGTGCCGCTGACCAGGCTCAGGCCTTCGGGCAGGTGGATGTGGAAGACCACGCCGCGCGTGACCTTGCGCTCCAGCGCACGCTTGCTGATGTACGCCGGCAGGTAGCCGGCATTGGCCACCGCGAAGCGCACGCGCCAGGTGTCCTGCCCCAGCGCGCGCACCTCGGTGCGCAGCAGCTCCAGCCTGGGCAGCGACAGCGCCACCTGCGCCATCCAGCCCGGGAAGCGCGCGGCCTCGCGCTCGCGCAGCGCCGGCGGCGGGTTGCGCCAGTAGTTCATCTTGTCCCAGCCGCCCAGTTCCACCGCGCCCAGCTGCGGGTGCTGGAAGGGGTACCAGTCCACGTGCGCCAAGCCGCCGCATTGCTCGTCGCTCCACTTCAGCAGCTTCAGGTCGTCTTCGGGCGGGTGCTCGCGGTACCAGTGGATCCAGTCGTAGTCGGTGATGCCGGCCTCGCGGTTGGGCGCCCACAGCTCCACCGTCCAGAACAGCGCGCCCAGGTGCTCGTACACCCAGTCCTGCGTGCCGGTGATGATCTCCTTCGGGTGGTACTTGAAGTCGTGCCAGATGCTGATGGCCGGGTAGCCGGTGAGCTTGGCACCCAGATCGCTGAGGCGCTTGTAGACCCACAGGTCCTCGGGCGTCATGTCGTCGTCACTTTGCGTGCCCATCGGCCGCAGGATCACGCCGCTGTGCGTGTGGAAGCTGATCGCCGCACCGATGTTGGGGTGCCTGGCGATGAAGTCGACCATCGCGCGCACCTCGGGCTCGCTGGTCGGGTAGGGGCCGGCACCGGTCTGCTCGAATTCCTGCCGCCAATAGGCCGGGAAGTTGCGGTTCAGGTCCAGGCCTTCGGGGTTGGGGTTCACCTTCACCTGTAGGCCGTCGTATTGGTGCAGCAGGCCCTCGGGCATGACGCGGAAATACTCGCCGCCAAAGTCGCCGGGCTCGCGCGGCACCAGCAGCCGCGGCTGCTGCGGGTGCTTCTTCCAGCTGCCGTGCGGATCGGCCACGCGCATCTGCAGCACGCGGCCGTCGCCGTCCACGTCTTCCACCGTCAGGCCGTCGACCGGCGGCTCGTCGAAGGGATAGGGCCGCGTGCTGCTGCGGATGTGGCGCGGGCGGTCGGCCAGCGCCAGCTCGGCACCGTCGGGGTTGAGGCGCGGCACGATGTAGACGGCGCGCGTGTCCAGCAGCTGCGTGGCCTGGCGGCCGGCCTCGTCGGCACCGCCATAGTGGCTGACCAGCCAATGCAGCCAGTACAGGCAGGCCGTGCTGGCCGTCAACTCGGCCGCGTGGATGTTGCCGTCCACCCAGAAGGCCGGCTTGTCGGTGTCGGCGCCGGTGTTGGCGTTGGTCAGCGTCACCAGCCAGATGTCGCGGCCCTCGAAGCTCTTGCCGATGGAGCGCAGGCCCACCAGGTCGGGCCGCGCGGCGGCGTAGTCCTGCAGCAGGCGCGTCAGCTCGGGGTGGCGGTAGAACTGGTCGAAGCGGGGGACCGGGAAGTCGGGCATGGCGGGTGGGAAGCAGGCGCGGGCGTGGATTGATTGTGCAGGGCCGCGTGGCGGTTGGGCATCAGTCGTCTTCCAGCGCACGCACGTCTTCGGCAGTCACCGGCCGCGGCGAGCGGAGCAACGGCAGGCCGGTACGCTGGTCCACGCGCAGCGCGGCCTTGATTGCCGTCTTGGGACTGCCGGTGTCGCGGGCCGGCCCACGGCGGGTAGGTTCCGCCGCTGCCCGCTTGATGCGCTTGCGCGAGGGCATCGTGGTCAGTTGGGCGATCGGCAGGCAGCAGCGCTCAGCCGGGCCACACCATGGAAAAGCTCGGCCGCCGTCACCGACGAGATGCCCAGCCCGGCCGACTCATGCTGGCGAAAGGCCTGTAGCACCACGGCCGGGCGCTCGTTGATCACGTAGATGCAGATGTCAGTGTCGAGCATGTAGCGCCTGGCTCAGCGCCGGCGGCCGACAGGGCGGATCGGCGCGCGCTCGTCGGCCCGCGGCTGCTCGCGCTGCAACTGCAGCCCGGGCTCGAAATCATCCAGCGAATCGATCAGCGACTGCACCGCCGCCGGCGGGCAGGCGCTGAGCACCACCTCGTGACCGACCCGGCGCATATGCACGTGCGTGCCTTCGAAGCGGAATTCCTTGGGCAGCCGCACGGCCTGGCTGCCGCCGTGGGTGAACAGCTTGGCGATGCTCATGGTTCTTCGTCCGTATGCCTCAGTAGATATAGCGTAGCTAGTCTTGCATCCGATGATGTTGCCGAGGGTCGCGGCGTGGCGGCTCAAGGGGCTTGCGAGCCCACCGCGCGGCGAAGCCCTGCCCATGGCCTACAGGCGGTGCGGCATCACCATGACCCCGATGGCTGCCGAACTGGGTCTGTCGGTATCGCGCATCAGCCGCTTGATCGCAGCGGCTGAACGGAGCCTTGCACCCTAGGAGCGGCGCTGAGGTAACTGGCTAAGGGCTTTTGAGTTCGGCTATGGCGAGGTGGCAAAAGACAAGACCTGACCCCGTCGCCGCGCTGCACTACTCCTATTTGCGGGCCTCAAGGTGTGCAGGTGGCCAGTCCTTCAGCCTGGCGCCCAGTTTCAGTCCGTGCCTGCCGAGCACCGACTCAAGTTCGAGGAGTGCTGTTGCCGACAGCCCATGTCTCGTCGCCAGTTCTCTGGCCGGGCATCCGATCAGACGTGCAACTGTGTACCGATAGTCGGGATGTGATGGCTCGAGGACGAATCCGCATCGCAGCAGCTCGCCCAATGTTTCTGGTGTCAAGTCGAGCCCTTGCTTCTGCTCGGGACGCGGACGATTGCCTTCCATATGACTCCTGCTACAGCAAACGGAGCGCCGCCGGACGCAAGATCAAACGGCCGTGCCGTCCACGAACACCTTCAGCTCCCCCGGCGCGATGGCCTGCCAGGCCTCGCCGGTGGTCAACGGCTGCGTAGCCACCACGGCCACGCGGTCGCTGGGCTGCGTCAGCGCGGCGAAGTCCACGCTCAGGTCCTCGTCGGCCAGCGTGGCCGGCCGGAACGGGTGTTGCCGCTGCAGCCAGTGCAGGTGCGTGGCGCCATGCGCCCACAGCGCCTGGCCGTTGCTCAGCAGCATGTTGAAACTGCCGTGCGCGCGCAGCTCGGGCAGCAGCTCGCGCAGCGTGGTGCTCAGCTCGGCCACGCTGGGCACGCTGGCATGGGCCTTGGCCAGCTCCTGCATCAGCCAGCAGAAGGCGCGCTCGCTGTCGGTGCTGCCCACCGGGCGGAAGGCACCGTGCAGCCGCGGGTGAAAGTCCTTCAGGTCGCCGTTGTGCGCAAACACCCAGTAGCGGCCCCACAGCTCGCGCAGAAAGGGGTGGCAGTTCTCCAGCGCCACGTGGCCCTGCGTGGCCTTGCGGATGTGGGCGATGACGTTGCCGCTCTTGATGGGGTAGCGGCGCACCATGTCGGCCACCGGCGAATTCAGCGCGCTCTGCGGGTCGATGAACAGGCGCAGGCCCTTGTCCTCGAAGAAGGCGATGCCGAAGCCGTCCTTGTGCTCGTCGGCGCGCGTGGCCAGGCCGGTAAAGCTGAACATCACGTCCGTCGGCGTGTTGGCGTTCATGCCCAACAGCTGACACATGACGCGCTACCGAATGGGCAGGAAGAGTTTGGCGATGCCCTTGGCGCTGACCAGGTTGCCGGGGTTGGCGGTTTCCTCCAGCACGCCGCTCATGCGCCGCAGGATGCGCGGGCTCTTGCGCGCGCGCCAGATCACCAGGTCGGCCAGCCAGGGGTGAGCATTCACGCGGCTAGCCTTGCGGTACAGCTCGAAGCGCGGCTGCAGCTCGCGGATGGCGGCCTCGTAGCCGTCGCGCACGGCGCCGTCCCCCAGTTTCTGCTCATGGCCCTTGATCAGGGCCGCGGCCGCCAGCATGCCGGTCTGCATGGCCTTGCCGATGCCTTCACCGCTGAAGTCATAGGTGCTGCCGATGGCCTCGCCGGTGGCCAGCATGCCGGGGCGGGTGTACCGCGCGCCGTCGAGCGAGCAGCGCAGCGGCGCGCCCTTCAGGTCGCCCTGCAGCGTGCCAGTTCTCATCAGCTCGCGCGCCGGGGCGTAGATCTCGCAGAAGGCATCGAACACCTCGCGCAGGTTCACGTCCTGCATGCGCAGCCGCTGCGAGCCGGCCAGGCTGAAGCAATCGGCCAGGCCCACGCCGATGTTGAACATGTCGCCCGGGCACGGAAAGATCCAGCCGTAGCCGTGCTTCAGCCGCTTGTGCCAGACGATTTCCAGCGCGCGGATGCGGCCCACCATGGCCGGGTTGTGCACGTAGCCGCGCAGCGCAATGCCGGTCGGCGTGCGGCGCTGGCACAGGTCGCTGGCGATCATGGCCTGCGGCGGCGCGCCGGTGGCCAGCACCACCCACGGCGCGTGCACTTCCTGCACCTGGCCGGCGGACTTGAGGCGCGCGCCGACCACGCGCTCGCCGTCCAGCAACGGCGCGTCGAAGCGCCATGGCGTGTGCAGCGCCGCGCCGGCCCGCTGCGCGGCGCGCACCAGAATGTGGTCCAGCACCTTGCGCGGCAGCACCGCCACCGAGCCCGGCACGTCGACCCGGCCACCGCGCGGGCCGATGCAGGCCACGTGCTGCGCCGGATGCGCGGCGGCCATCACCTCGTCGTACACGCCCAGGCGGCGCAGCGCGGCGTGGGCGTCGGGGATCAGGCCGTCGCCGCAGGTCTTGTCGCGCGGGAAGTCGTGCTGGTCCACCAGCACGGTGCGCAGCCCGCCGCGCGCCAGCATCTGGGCGCAGGCGCTGCCGGCGGGGCCGGCACCGACGACCAGCACGTCGCAGGTGGGGGGCAAGGGGGCATCGCTCATCGCGCGGATTGTAGGCAGCCGCCCTGGCGCGGCTGTGCCATGCTTGCGGCCACCCGAACACCGCAGAACAGGAGACACCCGATGCCCAAAGCCGACGCCAGGATGCTGGCCCCGCTGTGCGAAGACCTGGCGCTGGCGCTGCGCGCCGCCGCCCACCATGGCCTGAGCGAAGGCGTGTGCAACCACTTCAGCGTGGCGCTGCCCGACGGCAGCCGCCGCTTCCTGATCAACCCGCGCGGCCTGCACTGGAGCGAAGTCGGCCCGCAGGACATCGTGCTGGTGGACGAGAACGGCACCGTGCTGCAGGGCCGCCACCGCGTGGAGCCCACGGCCATGTTCATCCATGCCGCGGCGCACCGCATCACCGGCCATGCGGTGGTGCTGCACACCCACATGCCCTTTGCCACCGCGCTGACGATGACGGTGGACCGCGCGCTGGACACCTGCGCCAGCCAGGGTGCGATGCGCTTCCATGGCCGCATCGGCATCGATGCCGGCTACAACGGCCTGGCGCTGGACTGGGCCGAGGGCGAGCGCATCGCGCACGCCATGCAGGGCAAGGACGTGGGTTTCCTGGGCAACCACGGCGTCATCGTCTGCGGCGCCACCGTGGCCCATGCCTACGACGACCTGTACTACCTGGAACGCGTGTGCATGCATCAGGTGCTGGCCATGAGCACCGGCCGCCCGCTGGCGCGCGTGGACGAACAGCTGTCGGCCCACGTGGCAGCGCAGATCCAGGGCGAGCGCGAGCAGTCGGACCTGTACTTCGAGGCGCTGCGCAGGATGCTGCCGGCGCCGCGGCGCAAGCGCTAGGGCAGCGCACTGCGCACATTGGAGTCGTCGCATGGCCTATACCGTCTTCACGGACCGCCAGGTCGGCCTGCGGCGGCACCACGCACGGAAGGAGAGGATCGAAGATCTGAAGCAGGCCGTTAAGGCAGCCGACGCCGGCGAGTTCGCGACCGAGGCGGAGGTGGACCGGACATTCGCCGTGCTGACCGGGGCCGCACCGCAGTGTGCGGCCGAGTGCATCGCACTGACCACCCCGGCGACGGCGACGCCACCGCCTGAGGCGCGCCGCTACAGCTCCCGTCCGTAGATGACGAAACCGGCGTTCGTGGCCACCTGGTCGTACAGCGCGCGGCCGGCCACGTTGGTGTGGTGCGTCTGCCAGTACACCCGGCTGCTGCCGGCGGCGCGCGCCGCGTCAACCACCGCCTCGATCAGCCGGCGGCCGATGCCCTGGCCGCGGTGGCTGGGGGCGGTGAACAGGTCCTGCAGGAAGCACACGTCGTGCAGCCGCGTGGTGCTGCGGTGGTACAGGTAGTGCACCAGCGCCACCAGCTGCCCGCCCTGCTGGGCCACCAGCGCATGCACCGGCTCGGCCGGGTCGAGGAAGCGCTGCCAGGTGGCCGCGGTGATGGCCTCGGGCAAGGCCGTGTCGCCCTGCCGGCCGTAGAAGGCGTTGTAGCCGTCCCAGAGCGGGCGCCACTGCGCCTGGTCTTCGGGCCGCAGCGGCCGCAGGGTGACGGGCAGCGTGCTGCTCATCGCCGCAGCATAACGCCGCGCGCAGAGGGCCTGGTGCGCCGGCGGCCGAGTCTGGGCATGGCAGCGCGCCAGGCGTTCGCTGTCGTAGACGCGGGCGTCGGCGGGCATGGGCTCTAGCGCAGCAGTTGCAGCACGGCGGCTTCGGGCGGATCGAGCCGGGGCACGTGCCGCAGCTCCAGCTTGTGCCCCGCATAGCCGTCGAACAGCGCCTGGTGCGCGCGCAGCGACATCGAGCCGTCGCGCACGTAGTAGTCGGCCACCCACTGCAGCAAGAAGCCGAGGTGGGCGTCCTGCGCCTCGCGCGTTGCGAACTTGTGCGGCTCCCACGGGCGGCTGCGGCAGTTGGCGGCGCAGCCTTCGGGCCCCGGGTTCAGAAAGACCAGCAGCGGCTGGTACGCCAGCGCGGCCTGCACCAGGTGGCCATAGCAGCCTTCCACCACCCAGCCGTCGTGCGCGCCGCAGAAGGCGGCCACGTCGGCCTGCGCCTGCGCGGCGGGCCGCTCCACCGCGGGCTGGCCCGGCGCCCAGGCGATGGTGTCCAGATCGAGCGCGGGCAGCCCGGCCGCGTCGGCCAGGTAGCGGGCCAGCGTGGACTTGCCGGAGCCCGAATTGCCGACGATGGCGAAGCGCACCGCGCGCTACTTCTTGGCCATGAACCAGGCCACCAGCGCATTGGCGTGGCCGTGGCCCATGGCGTGCTGGGTCTTCAGGTGCGCCACCAGCTCCATGTGCTTCAACGGGCCGGCGGCCTTCAGCACCTGCATCCAGTGCTCGATGGGCTGGCCGTACTTCTTCTCGATGGACGGGAAGTACGAGGCCGGGCCCTTTAGCTTGTCGTCGCTTGCCATGCGCCGCCCCCTTCAGTTGCCAGGCTGCGCATGATGCCGCAGGGCCCGGATGCGTGCGAAGTTTGGCGCGCGCCTTGGCAGCGCACTCAAGTTGGCGGACCGCGTGCCGAGTATCGGGAAGCCACACGCTGGCATGCACCCAGGAGCACCCGCTGAACGCCATCTCGTCCATCGCGCTGTCAGGCTTGAACGCTGCCACCGCCAAGCTGGGCGCGTCAGCGCACAACATCGCCAACCTGGGCACCGCCGGCTTCCAGCGCGACCTGGCCCTGCAAACCACCCAGCCTGGCGGCGGCGTGACGACCCGCATCACGCAGGCAGCCGTGCCCGGCAGCGCCATCGAGGACGACATGGTCGGCATGCTGGAGGCCAAGCACAGCTTCCTGGCCAACCTGGCCGTCTTCAAGACGGCCGACGCCATGGCTGGCGAACTGCTGGACCGCGAGGCCTGAGCCTCAGGGCCCGCGCCGGGGGTCAGGCGGCCTCGGGGCGGTCACGCTGCACCCGCGCCAGATAGTCGTCGAGCGTGCCGCCCGCCAGCGGCTTGACCATCACGCGCACCGTGTTGCTGCGGGCGCCCATCGGCACCCCCACCCGCAGGCGCACCTGGCTGAAGCCGCGCCCTGACCAGAAGCGCTCGGCCCGCGCGTGGCCGGCCACCACGCCCAGGCGCAGCCACTGGGCACCGTGTGCGATGGCCCAGGCTTCCAGCCCGTTGAACAGCACAGCCGCATCGCCGCTGCCATGCCGCTGGGTGGCCACGATGAAGGTGCTGACGTGCCACACCCCCGGCGCCAGCAGGTCGGCGACGATGTTCGCCATGGCCGCCAGCGGCCCGCCTTCAGTGGCATAGCCCAGCACCCACTGGCGCGTGTACGGCCAGCCGGGCGGCAGGCCCTCGTGAATCTCGTCGTGGGCATCGGTGGGGTTGGGTGGCGCACCGGTGACGGCCAGAAAGTATTCCGGGTTGGCCTGGAAGAACTGCTGGAGCAAGGCCTCGGACCCGGCGCCCAGCTCGACGACGGCCAGGCCCGGCAACGGCGATGGTGGCAAGCCTATCGGCGACATGCGGCGGCGGTGATGTGCATGCGCGCAGTGTGCAGCCAGCGCGCCCGGCCATGACCCGCCACGTCATTGCCCGGGCTGGCACCGGCCCGCAGACTGGCGGCCATCGACAACGCAGGAGAACACGAATGAACAAGGCGCTTCTGGGCGTGCTGCTGCTGGCCTTTGGCGGCCTGACCGTGGCCGCGGTGCTGCAGCACGGTTACGTGGGCATCTTTCAATACCAGTTTCAGACGCTGGCCGGGCTGCAGGTGCTGGCCGACCTGGGCATTGCGCTGCTGCTGGTGCTGGTGTGGCTGTGGCGCGATGCGCAGCAGACCGGCCGCAACGCATGGCCGTGGATCGTGCTGACGCTGGCGGCGGGGTCGTTCGGGCCGTTGTTGTATTTGTTGACGGGGAAGAAGTAGGCCGGGTTCCTCGATCAGCCACTGATCAAGCGGCATCCAGCGCGAGGAAGAGTTGCTCGAAGCGGATACGTCTTGCATCACGTTTGTTCACGGCGACCTACGACGTCCGCCCGCACAGGACGTTCACTCGCGGACGCAAACCAACAGCCTGCTAGGCCTCACGTCGCGTGGAGAACGGTGTGGCGCAGAGGTGAAGCAAGTACCACCAGCCCGACGACGTTCAGTAGCACCGTGGCCCAGAAGACTTGCCTGAACGGCTGCTTTGTTGACTTGTGCCGAAGGAACTGCTGCGCCAGCAGGGCGCCTGGCCAGCCGCCTGCCAGCGAGAGCATGTGCAAGGTGCTCTCAGGCGTGCGCCAAGAACCACTGCCTGCGGCCGACTTGTCCGCGGCGTATGCGATGAACGTTGCCGCGCTCAAGCCGACGTACATGCCAGCAACCCACAGAGGTAGCTTCCAGAGCGCAGCGACTGCGACAAAGACAATAAGGAATGCCGGAATGGCGAATAGCGTTGCAGTTCCCCACTGGGCGCGAGAAGCTCGTTCGGGTGGACGGGTTTGGCGACGGAACTGGATAAGTTGAACGTTCTTCGCGCGCTTTCCCTTGGGGCCAAGCTCGACCTCGAAGGTCACCGACTGCCCAAGCCGTGGACGGCATGGCCCACGAGGCCAAGCGGAAACGTGGACGAAGATGGGCTCGCCGCCCTGGCTCGATTCGATGCGACCGAACCCGCGCTCGTCGTTCCAAGAGGTGAGGGTGCCTTCAAAGCGCATGACTCAACGGGTGCATTTCGTGAGGCCTAACGTTTGGGGTGAGGCAGGGCCGACGGCGAACCGCCGGGCCCACATGCCGCATGACAGACACCTGCGTGAGGCGGATCCGGTGGTGTGCCGTTGAGCCTCGCGTCGACCGAGGGGTTAGGCCGCATTCGGTGCCCAGCTTCTACGGTTTGCCCTTGGCAACAAGGGCCTCCTGAAGAAAGCCCACAAGACGGGCCTCATTGAGTTCGGCTGAAAGACGCATCAATTCTTCAGCGAGGCTGTGCAGTTCGGACGAGGTTGGAAGTGGGCCCCAATCGTTGGCAGAGCCCTTTCGTGCTGGTTCTCCATCTAGTTCGCGGCCCCAGACGCTGTGCACCAAGTCGTTGCGCTTCTCTGAAGCCCGTCTACAGCGCTCTAGGAGGGCCTTTAGCCTAAGGAGCGACTCGCCTTCACCAATGCGCTGGCGGGCCAGTCTCTTCACACAGTCTCGAAGATACGCTGACCCTTCAAATGCTGTTGCGTCCATTGCTTCGTCCACTTCAAGGCGAGCCAGCGTCTTGATTGTCATCCGAAGAATGTGGTTCAAGTGCTCGTGTCGGAGAGCCACTTCGCCGACGGCGGCAAGCAATTCTTTGTCCGACGGAATGTGGAACATCATGAAGTTCGTCATGTCGCCTTTCCGGGAACTGGGATGCCGCACTGGTTGGATGAGCTATGCCGCCTTACGTTCGAGCTGAGCGCGCCGCCGCCGGCAGAGCCACCCAGCCCTGAAGGGACGCTAACTTGCTGGCCCCGGGGAGGGCCAAGCGGCTCTGCCGGTGGCGGTCCGCTTGAGCAATGGGTTAGACCCCACCCGCCGAGCCCTTGGGGCTTGACTCATTGAGGGGCGATGTTGACTTGTATGGCACTTTCCCTGACGGGACAAGTTTGGCGGCAGGCTCAAGGTGAACGTCTTGGTCATCGAAGAAGATGTGGGCGCGGAACGCCTTGAGTACCTTTGCCTTCTCGATTCCGCCTAGGAAGAAGATTTCGTTCACGTAGACACCCCAGTGACGGAGTGTCTTGATGACGCGCAGTTCAGCGGGCGCATTCCGCGCCGTGACGATCGCCAAGTGCACAGGAGAGAACTCGACGCTGAACGGCAGGCGACTCTGTAGCCTTGCAAGTTTCCGAAGGAACTGAGCGTACGGACCCTCCTGCATCGGCGTGTCTTGCTTCGCATCCTCACTCTTGTGAAAGCTGCTCAATCCTTCAGCCTTGTAGACAATCTCGCTGCCTTCATCGAATAGCACAGCATCGCCGTCGAACGCGATGCGGACCTGTCCATTCGGGATGGACGCCAAGTCGGCTGGCGGAGCCTTGACTATTGCAGTGGCGCAGTTCCCTGCATCGATGACGCGCTGCGCATCCTTCCGGTTGGTTGTCAGAAAGAGGTCTACGTCGAAGGCGTCGAGGTACGGCACAACGGATTCGCCACCCGTGAACGCGTGCCGGGAGATCGGTAGCTCGCGCGAGCGAATGTTGTTAAGGACGCGGATGCCAGTCTCTGGGCTGTTGCGCGACATCACAACAACTTCAACTAGTGGCAGGTCTCCATCCTTCTGGTACTGGTTTAGTGCTAGGAGGGCACGCACTAGCGGCATGCCTGTTCCGTCCGCGAGAGGATCATCCTCATGCGCAAGTGCGTATGCGCGGTACTCGGCAACGGCAGTCTGAGGGTCACTCTTGAACTTGGCTTGGAACGCCGAGTCCGACTCGGTCATGTCGAACAGCGCTGTTGTGGCGATCCCAACAACTAGGGTGTTTGACAGATCGAGTGCCATGTCAGTGTCCGTCGCCTGTTGGGCCTAACGTGATTTGGAGCGCACTCCGGCACCACTAACCAGATACGGCCTCAATTTGGTGGCGTATCTGGTTAGCGGCGCACATGCGCCAAGCAGAAGACACCAAGCCTATCCCACTTCTGAGGAATCGCGCACTCCCGTGCGCCCCGAAGTGCCCGTCGCTACTCGAACGCCACCCGGCACTTCACCCCGGCCGGAATCTCGCCCTTCGGGTTCGGCAGATCCAACCGCACGCCGAAGGTACCGCTGGCTGAATCCACCACCTTGTCGACGATGCTCACGCTGGCCTGGTAGCGGCCGGTCAGCGGCGGTTCGGCGTCCACGGTGGCGCGGGCGCCCTGCTTCACCTTGCCGTACATGGCCACCGGCAGGATCACCTCCACCCGCAGCGGGTGGGTCTGCGCCATGCGCAGGATGGCGCGCGCCGTCTCGCCGGTCTGCGCAATCTCGCCGGGGTGCTGCAGCCGGTCGGTCACCACGCCATTGAAGGGGCTGCGGATGCGCCGCTGTTCCAGCAGCTCGGTGATGCGCTGCTGCTCGATGCTGGCCAGCCGCCGGTTGTCCTTGGCTTCCACCAGGTTGGCCTCGGCCACCTGCATCTCGGCCAGCGCGTCGTCGCGGTCCTGCACGGCGATGAACTTGTCCTTCACCAGCTGCTCGCGGCGCTGGTACTTCTCGCGCGCGGCCACCAGCCGGCTTTCGGCGCTGCGCACCTGGCCTTCCATGATGGCGCGGTAGCGCGCCGAATCCAGCGCCGCACGCTCGGCACCGCTGTCCAGCTGCACCAGCAGCTGGCCCTTCTTCACCTCGTCACCACGCTCGACCAGGATGCTGTCGATGCGCGCTTCCACCGGGCTGCGCAGCTCGATGCGCTGGGTGGGCTCGATCAGGCACGCAAAGCCGCGGCCGGGCAGCGGCGCTGCCGCCGGCGGGCGCGGCACGTCCACCGGTGCGGCGGGGGCCGCGGTGGTTGCCGGTGCCGCGGGCCGGGGTGCGGCCGGGGTGGGTGCCGTCTGGGCCGTGGCGGCCAGCGTCAGCGTGGCCAGGCCAAGGGTCAGCGCATGGGGCAAGGCAAGGAGCTTCATAGCGGGTCACCGGAAAAGGACATCATCTGGTCGAGGTTGCGGTCCTGGCGCAGCGTGTCGCGCCGGGTGCGGGCATGCATGGCTTCGGCACGGGCCTGGGCGGCGCGGCGGCAGCGTGCCACCCAGCCCTGCACGGCCTGCGGGTCGCTGCCGAAGGCCTTGCGCAGCAGCGTCAGCTCGGCGCCGCCGTGCTGGCGGAACAGTTCGTCGTCCAGCGCCACGATGGCCTGGCAGGCACCGGGGTCGCCCTGGCGGGCGCAGCGGCCGATCAGCTGCCGGTCGATGCGCGGCGACTCGTGGTATTCGGTCAGGATGACGAACAGCCCGCCCAGCTCGGCCACGCCTTCGCCCAGGCCGATGTCGGTGCCGCGGCCGGCCATGTTGGTGGCCACGGTGATGGCGCCGCGCTGCCCGGCGGCGGCCACGATGTCGGCTTCACTGCCGTCCTGCCGGGCGTTCAGCACCTGGTGCGGCAGGCCGCGCGCGGCCAGCACCTGGCTCAGCTTTTCAGACGCCACCACCGAGCGCGTGCCCACCAGCACCGGCTGGCCGCGGGCATGCAGCCCGGCCACCTTGTCGGCCACGGCCTGCCACTTCTGCGCCTCGTCGGCCAGCACGCGGTCGGGCTCGCGCTGGCGGCGGCTGGGCCGGTGCGTGGGGATGGGCACGGTGCGCAGCCGGTACACGGCGTCCAGCTCCTGCGCCATCTCGCGCGCGGTGCCGGTCATGCCGGCCAGCCGCAGGTAGCGGCTGAAATAGCGCTGGTAGGTGATGCGCGCCAGCGTCTGCGTGTGCTCGGAAAGCTCCACGCCTTCCTTGGCTTCGATCATCTGGTGCAGGCCCTGCTCCCAGGTGCGGCCGGGCAGCACGCGGCCGGTGTACTCGTCGATGATCTGCACCTTGTTGTCGGCATCCACCAGGTACTGCTGGTCGCGGTGGAACAGGTGCAGCGCGCGCAGCGCCTGCACCATGGTGTGCTCGCGGCCGTAGGCCGACCGCCACGGGTCGCCATGGCCGGCGCTCAGCTCGCGGATGCGGTTGCGGCCCGCCTCGGTCAGCCGCAGCTCGCGGCGCGCGGCGTCCAGCAGGTAGTCGCGCGGCGTCTCAAAAGTGGCGGCCCATTGCAGCGCCTGGCCGAAGGCGTGTGCATGCTGCATGGCGCCGGCCTTCTCGGCCAGGATCAGCGGCGTGCGCGCCTCGTCGATCAGGATGCTGTCGCATTCGTCCACGATGGCCAGGTGCAGGCCGCGCAGCAGCAGTGGCTGGCCGCCGGCGCCGTCGAACAGCGCGCGCACGCGCAGCTGCGCCGCGGTGGCCTTGCCGCCGCTGGCGACACGGTCGCGCAGGTAGTCGAAGACCAGGTCCTTGTTGGTGCAGTAGGCGATGTCGCAGCCGTAAGCGGCGCGCTTGGCCTCGGGCGTCATGTCGGTGACCACCACGCCCACGCGCAGGCCGCACAGCGCGAACAGCGGGCCCATCTTTTCGGCATCGCGGTGGGCCAGGTAGTCGTTGACGGTGACCACGTGCACCGGCACGCCGGCCACGCCGGCCAGGCAGGCGGCCACGCCGGCGGTGAGCGTCTTGCCCTCGCCAGTGGCCATCTCGGCCAGGTGGCCGCGCAGCAGCGTGGCCGCGCCGGTGAGCTGGGTGCCGTAGGGCTGCATGCCCAGCGCGCGGCGTGCGCATTCGGCCACCAGCAGCAGCGCTTCGTGCAGGTCGCGCGTGGCCAGCCTCTGCACGGCACGCGGGGCCACGGCGCGCAGCGCGGCCACCAGTGCGGCGTCGTCCAGCGCGCGCAGGCGCGGCGCTTCGTCCTGCAGGCGGGCCTGCAGGTGCCGCACTTCGCGCGCCGCCGGCAGCGTGGCCCAGCGGCGCACCCGCGCCACCACGCCGATGGCGAACTGGTCGGGCGCGCTGATGTTCTTGTCTTCCCGCTCGGCATAGGCGCTGCGGGCCAGCCGGCCGCGCACGGGCAAGGTCAGGGTGCTCATACCTGGAACTGCGACAGGAAGGCGCGGCGCACGGCGCGCCACATCCGCCAGCCGACGGGTTCGGCGCCATGCTCGAAGCGCACGTACACCCGGCTGCCCAGGTAGTCGTGCGGCACCTCGCGCGGCAGCTCCAGCTCGAACTCGAACACCGACTGCAGCGTGGCCAGGCCCTTGGCGTCGCGCGGGTCCACCACCGCCTCGCCGCCGCCCACGGTGCCCAGCGCGGCGCTGGGCAGCTCGCGCGACGCGGCCGGCACCGCTCGCTTGACCTGCGCGGTCCACGGCCCGTCCAGCCCCTGCGCCAGCCGCACCTGGGCGGCCTGCGTGTCCTGGCGCACCAGGTCCACGTCGGACTGCGGCACCACCAGCCGCACCAGCGGCGCGTCGGCGCTGCGCACGTAGCCCACCACCTCGCCCTTCTTCAGCCAGCGGCCGGGCAGGTCGCTGGGCCGGTCGATCAGCAGCGTGCCGTCGACACCGCTGCGCAGCGTCAGGCCTTCGGCCTGCGACTGCAGGCGCTGCAATGCGGCCTGCTCGCGGGCCAGGTCCTGCTCCAGCTGCTGGGCCCGCGCGGGTGAGGTGGCCCAGGCGGCGGCGTGCTGCACCTGGATTTCGTCCAGCCGCGCCTGCTGCGACGCGATGCGCGCGGCCAGGCCAGGCTCCACGCTTTCCAGCACCGGCTGGCCGGCGGCCAGCCGGGCGCCGGGCTCAGCCAGCAGCGAGCGGGCGAAGCCGTCGCTCTGCGCGCGCAGGATGGCGCGCTCGGGCAGCCACAGCACGCCGTCGGCGCTGGTGTGGTGCGGCAGCGGCAGCGCAAACAGCAGCAAGGCCAGCAGCACCGCGCCGCCGCCCATCACCGCGCGGATGCGCGGCCCGCGGTCGGCAAACTGCGCGCCGGTGGCCAGCGCGCGCAGGCCCTTGAAGAGGGGCCAGAACACGCCGGTGGCCAGGCTCCAAAGGCCGATCAGCACGCCGATGACGAAGAACTGCTGGGCCACGAACAGCGCGATACCGAAGGCCACCACCAGCCGGTACACATAGGACAGCGGCGCATAGCCGATGAACCAGCGGCGCTCGCCGGGCGTGGCCAGCGGCGGCTTGGCGCCCTTGACGCCGAACACATAGGCCTCGGCCAGGTACTGCCAGTACTTGTTGGCGCGCGTGCCCAGGTTGGGAATCTCGATCAGGTCGGCCAGGATGTAGTAGCCGTCGTAGCGCAGCAGCGGGTTGGCGTTGAAGAACAGCGTG
>Ga0209369_1000801_pt1 | contig 24225 bp, 24 predicted proteins | sample EBPBio142010_DNA_FD_185865 | JGI IMG/M metagenome (GOLD analysis project Ga0209369, IMG submission 185865) | Wastewater treatment Type I Accumulibacter community from EBPR Bioreactor in Madison, WI, USA - Reactor 1_10/4/2010_ DNA (SPAdes)... | ecosystem: Engineered > Bioreactor > EBPR >... | reverse complement strand
TCGCATCCTGCCCGCTCATGTCGTCCTGAACCATCTGAACCTGCGTACGCTGAACCAAGCCCGTGACCTCACCTTCGTGACCATGAACTGCCTTGACAACAGCCATGATCACCGAGGTCACGGGCCCGACCGCGTCACCACGCAGGGCACCCGTGCCCGGTCAAGTTCGAAGAGCCCTATTGGTATCGACCCACTCCGGCTCAGCACGAGGGCACCGCAAGCAATGAGGAGCACACCGCCAGGACTCGGGTTGGCACGCGTATCCTTAACCGTGCTTATCATTCTACTCACCACGTCAGCCAACTTGATGGGCGTGGTTCATCCGACCAAGGCTGTTGCAGGGGCTTGTTGCGCATTGAGTCCGCCAGGCCGTGCAGAGATGACACGCTGCGTTCGCTGCCGCGGCGCTTGACAAGGTCCGCAATCACAACGCGAACGGTCATGAGTGACTTGTGGGCGAAAGTCATCGCCCACCACATGCCGGGCCTATGCTTTCGGGTGAGCCAGATTGGATTTCGAGTTACGTAATAGTGCCATCTCGGTCCCGCGAGTACCACGGATCCATAGTGGAGCGCCCGGGTGCAAGGGACAATGCGCACGCGCCCACCGGCCTGCGCGACTCGCAGGCAGTAGTCGACATCCTCGCACCCTAGAAAGAACGCCCCATCCATCTTAATATTCGCCAGGGTCTCGCGCCTGAGGCCCATCACTGCGCCGGTGACCCAGACGCAGTCTCGGGGTGAATCTGGGATCGTCAGATCCATAATCGGCAGTTGAAGTACCGCGGATAGCCGGCCAGCGGCGGACTGCACCGTTCCGTCTTCAAACCTCAGCACCGGACCCACCACGGCGACACTGGGATCGATGAACTCGGACAGGCACCGGTGTACATCTTCCGCGTCAAGGACGATATCGTTGTTTAGCGCTAGGAGAACATCCGATTTCGATATCTCGCAGGCGAGGTTTAGCGCCTCACCGAAGCCCAGATTTCGAGTGGGTACGAGCCAATCAACTCCTGCAGGGCAATCGGTCGGGCGATCACGCAAGTCATTTGCGACAACGATGACTGATTCGGACCAACGCAAAGCGGCACACGCCAAGGCGATCGTAGGTTCGGGGGGCCCATAGTGGACGATAACGGAGTCGCACGTGCTCATGAGTGAGCCCTTCTGTGGTCAGCGCGAAGGGAAATAGCCTGTGCAACGCAAAGGACGACGGCAGTGAGGAGAGCCAGGAAGGCCAGCTTGGCCGCTGTCGCGCCTTCCGTCGATATCCATATTGCGGCCATAGTCAGTCCCGTGATGCCGAGCGCCTTAAGAATCGACACCCGCACTATTCTGCCGCGGGCAATGGCGACGTGGGTGAAGAGGTAATCGAGTGCGCGCGGCACAGCGGCAAAGCACAGGATCAGTGCAGTCGGCGTTGCACCGGCGAATTCATCCCCATAGGCCAGGACAATCAGGGGGCCACTGAGGAAAGCGAAGGCGGTGGCCGCAATGCCAGTCGATGCGAAAGTGGTCATGGCCGCGCGCCGGACAGGCGCGCTCCGGTGCTGTGAGAACCACCGCATCCCGAAGGTCTGTCCCAAGGCGAAGATCGCTCCTTCAACCGCAGAAGCAATAGAATAGAAGGCGACTTGCGCTGGAGTAAGGAGAAGGGAGGCAAGCAGGATGTCAGCACGATATTGAATGTACGACAGCCAGCTGATTGGCGTTGTGGCGACAGCCTGGCGAAGGACCGGCAGGTTCAGTCCCGACCACTCGATCCGAGGTCCGAGTCCGTGGACGAGCCCAACCATCACAGTCGCAGAGAGTTGCGTAGCACTGATGACCAAGAGCCATATTTCGGGATCGCGCAGAGGCGAGAGGGCAAGGATCAGAGTCGACAAGAGCAGCCCGAGGGACGGCGTGAGCCGCTGAGTATTGAAGCGCCACATGAGGTGACCAGAGCGCTGGTGCCACGCGGCCTGGGACCCGTTGAGCCCCGTCCCCAAAGCCAGAAATGCTGCGCCAACAACGGCGGGGGGGCCCGCGCTGAGTGCGTGCACCACCAAGCTCGCCAACAAAGCCCCGATTGTGGCGCCCACCACCTGCGTCGTCCAGATCTGCCCCCACCGGACGTCGCGCATTGTGACCGCGACCTGCGGGAGGCCGAACGACGCCAAGGTACCTATCGCCAGCGCCCACACTTGCCACGCGACGAGAAGCCCACGATCGTCGGGACCGAGTACTCGCGCAGCCACGATTGAACTTAGGACGCCGGAGCCGAGGATAACAGCGCTGGTTGTTGCGATGCTCAACTGTTCACGACCAGCAGTGCGCTGGCAACTAGCCACCACTATGGTCCCCCCCATTGGATCCTCCCGGCATCGATGATGGGAGTTCGCGCAGTATCAGGTCATACATACGGACGAAGCGATCAATCGTGGTGTCAGTGGAAAACTCCGTCTCGGCGCGTCGACGGCCAGCAACTGCCAAAGCTGGCCCGGAACGCTGTACTAACTGCACGGCTTTGACGAAATCATCGACAACGTGCTCGGTTTGGTCGACGAGTTCCCCGGTCACTCCGGGCAAGACGGACACTTCCGACCCGGCGGTCCGCGTGGCGACGACGGGCAGGCCGCATGCCATCGCTTCGATGACGGAGAGCCCAAGGCCCTCTTCGTGGGATGCTTGGAGGTAGATCGACGCGGAACGGTAGAGGTCAGGGAGACGCTCCATGGGAACATCGCTGATAACGCTGACGTGTTCCGACAGTTCCAGCTTGCGGAGCCGCTCACGCAAATGAGCGGGCAGCTGGCCACGGCCAGCCAGCACCAAGCGAGGCGTAGATTGGTCGAACCGGCGCAGCAGAGCGTACGCGTCTAGCATTCGATCCAAACCCTTACGCGGGTCGGCCAAGCGACACACCGATAACAACGGCCTATCCCGCTGCCATCCTGAGCTCGAGGGTCTGAATCGCTGGACGTCAACGCCAGGCGGTGCCAACTGAACGATGGTGCCAGGGGCCGCAGTCTTCACATGCCGCAACATGACCTCGTTCTCAACCAAGACCGCGCTCGCGCCCCGCAGTGATGCAGCCTCGACGTGAGATACTAATCCGGTCATCCACGTGCGCCACACGCGAAGAGGAGCCGAGGTAGCTCTTAACTGTGAGTCCCGCTCCCATCTCACAAGGGTCGCCACCTGGAGAACCACGGGGACCCCCGAACCTCGAGCGGCCATTCCCAAGGCCGGTCCTCCCGCAACGACCTGGACAACGTCGAAGTCGACGAGCGCCCGCGTGAGAGACGCACGCCGCAGGTACCGCGAAGGCTCGAGTTCAACCAGCTCGGCGCCCACCCGCACGAAGTGGCCCGGCCGGTCGACCACGAGCTGGGGACGTCTGCGCCAAGTGAGTGGAGAAGTGATCCGCCGACTCAAGCTGTCGCTGCGAGTCGAGGCAAGGTCGAAGACGGTGACCTCAAGCCCCCGCGTTCTGAGACCGTCTGCGAGCCAGCGAGCGACTGTCTGGACACCACCAGCAGATGTGAAGCCCTGTGTCAGTAGAGCGACTCGCGTAGGCCTTGCTGCGGTCGAGGTCACGACGCGGCCCTTGCGAGAGCAGCCTCGATCGCAGTCGAGGATTTCTGACTGTCGCGCGACGATGCGTACAGGTCCAAGGTCCGCTGTTTATTGGCCGTGCGGTGGCGAACGCTTTGAGCAGCGCGGATGTCGATCTCCTGAGTCCAGATGGTGGGGTCCCCTATGTCAAGTGCCGCCCCACAGCCCTCTCGAAGGAGTTCTGTCCAAGGGGTGTGTGTGGAACAAACCACTGGGCAACCCGACGCGAGACTCTCAGCGACAACATGACCGAAGTTCTCGCCGAGCGTAGGAAACAGGAAGGCATCATACCTGGCAAAGGTTGGCTGCACGGCGTCCATGGAGAGTATGCCCCGATACTCCACGTTGACATTGGCTGGGAGTTGTGCGATAGCCCGCTCGCATTCTTCCCAATGTCTACTGTCTTCGAGAGGGCCGTATATGTCGAGGGAGAGACTTTCCTGGCAGCCCCGAAGCGCCCTGAGAAGGAAGGGCAAGTTCTTCATGGGCGATATTCTACTTATGAAGACAAACCTCGCTGTTTCGACGCTGGGCTCCGCTGGGATCGGCGGAGGGCCGGTCGAGTCGGATTGCATTATGACTGTTGCCCCCGGGAAGTGGTCCTTGACATGGGCGAGTTCAAGGTCGGTGGTCGCGTGCCACAGTGGGGAACGCACTGCGAGTAGTCGCCCGAACGTTGCCAGAGCAAACTGCTTCTTGAAGCGCTTGAGTCCCAATGCGCCTGGGGAAAGCTCACCTCTCGGGGCGATGAGCAACTGCCTTGTGTGAATGACTCCGAGTGAAAGTGCCACCGGCAGCATGGTGAAGAGGGGAGACCAGAGACTGTTGAGGTACAGCAAGTCGTACCGCCTAGCCCTCAGGAGCTTAAGCAGGCGCCACCAGGATCGGACGCTTCGTGAGTTCCAATAGAAGACACGGTGCTTGCCGCGTCCGATCACTTGCGAAGAGAGGCCAGAATAGGGGTGGCTATCTCCGAGGTCACGGTCCGCCGTGATCATGTAGATCATCACATTGGGCGGCAGGCGGTCCATCATGACCTGGAGAGATCTGATTGGCCCCCCTCCTTTCACGCCGGGAAGAAAAACTCCAGTGAAAACCAGCACGTCTCTGTTGACACAATGGTTGGATTCCCGCTGCATTGTCTTCTTAGCGTGATTCACGTGTTTCGTATCCCAGCCCACGCATAGTGGCGGCGCGCCGTTGAGAGGATGAAGTTCACCGTGCGCTCGCTGGTGTTATTGATCAGGTAGTCTTCCGGAGTAGGGCGACAGACACCTTTGAGCCTGGGAACGGCGAGCATGGCAACCGCGATGGCGGAGACGACGTCGTCGCTATCGAGCCCCGTCATGATGATCGACCCAGTGTCCAGTGCCTCCGGCCGCTCGATCGAGTCTCGGAGCGTGAGCGCCGGGAATCCGAGAAGTGACGACTCCTCGGCGATGGTGCCGGAATCTGACAGGACGCAGCGGGCCTTCAGTTGCAGGTGGTTGTAGTCGTGGAAGCCCAACGGTTTGTGGAACCTCACGTCCGCGACCTCCCTGCCAGCCGCCTCAAGTCGACTCCTCGTGCGCGGGTGAGTGGAAACCAACACCGGGAGATCGTACTCATCGACCACAGCCTCGAGGCAGTCGAGCAACGCCGACAATCGGGCCGGGTTGTCGACGTTCTCTTCCCGGTGGGCGCTGACGAGGAAGTAGCCGCCCTCCTCCAGGCCGAGGCGTTTCAGAACGTCGGAGGCGTCGATGGCTGAGCGCTGCGCGGCGAGCACTTCGTTCATCGGCGAGCCCGTCAGGAGGATGCGGCGCGGGTGGATGCCCTCGGCGAGGAGATTGCGGCGCGCATGCTCAGTGTACACGAGATTGAAGTCGGCGACGTGGTCGATCATTCGCCGATTCGTCTCCTCCGGGACGTTCTCATCGAAGCAACGGTTGCCAGCCTCCATGTGATAGACGGGGATACGCATTCGCTTGGCAATCACTGCTGCGATGCAGCTGTTGGTGTCCCCCAGAACCAGGAACGCATCCGGTCGTTCCTGGAGTAGGACCTGCTCGGTCTTGATCAGCACCTCGCCGAGCACCCGGCCTAGACTCGAGGTGTCCACTTCAAGGAAGTGGTCGGGCTTGCGAAGCCCGAGCTCCTCGAAGAAGATCTCGTTCAGTTCGTAGTCGTAGTTCTGCCCCGTGTGGACGAGCACATGGTCAACCGTGGCGTCAAGGCGCTTGATGACCTCGGACAGCCTGATGATCTCGGGGCGGGTACCCACCACCGTCATCACCTTGGTCATCAGACGTCCTCGGGGTAAGTGTCGGTGTCCTGCGGGTTGAACAACTCGTTCGTCCAGAACATGGTGGTCAGTTCACCATGACCGGTGTTCGTGATCTTGTGCGCCCACAAGGTGGGCATGTCGATGACGGCCGGTGACGACCCGTCGACATCGAACGTCAGCACTTCGTCGGTCAGCACCTTACGCAGCGAGATGCGCGCCTGACCGCCAACCACCACGAAGCGTTCCGCCTTGCGCAGGTGGAAGTGCTGACCACGGGTGATGCCTGGCACCGTGGTAGAGACGAAGGCCTGCCCCTCGCTGCCATGGGCTCTCACCGTCTCAATGAGTGAGCCCCTCGAGTCGGTGTGACGCACCAACGGCATCGGGTAGTGGGTGGGGAACATGGCTGCTCGCAGCGTGTTGAACAGGTTCACGTGCAGGGGGGACGGCAGCGCTGGGATCTCACCCCGCCGGTACACCTCGAACTGCGAGGCGAGGATCTCCAGCACGGTCGCGACGCTGGTCGGCGTGTCCTTGGGGTGCACCCTCCGCCGGCCGGTGCCATCCAGTGCATCGATGAGCACTCGAGCGGCATCCTGGACGTGCAACATGCTGACGTCACGGTCCTGCACCTCGGGGTGCTCGCCGGCCGCCATCTTGTGGGCGAACGTGGCCACAAACGAGTTGTAGGCGGGCCGGCCGTGCTCGCCGAAGAGATTGGGCAGGATCACGTCGGAGAAGGGCGAGCCCTTGGCGGAGGCCGCCTCGCCCAAGATCGTCGCGGCCAACGCCTTGCCCGTCCCGTACGGGGAGCCGTTGCCTGCCTGGATCGTGTTGGCATAGATGAGCGTGGGCGCTCCGGGCGCTCGTTTGACCGCATCCGCGAGGTCCCGGGCCAACCGGGCATTGCCCTGCTCGACCTCTGCATCCGGGCCACGGTTCACCCCTGCGAAATGCAGCACCGCATCAGAGGAGCCGACCAGATCCGGCAGCAGGTGCCAGTCGGCCACCCCGACGGGGACCACGTCGTGGTCAGTGAGCGCCCGCAACCGCACGCGGGTGTGCCAGCCGAGGAAGCCGTCGGCGCCGGTCACGACCACTCGCATCAGGCGATGGTCCGGTCGAGCATGTCAGCGATCTCCGGGATGGTCAGGAGCAGACCCTTTGTGTCCTCCACCGAGAGCTGGTCGGTGTTCGCCGACGTGTAGTCGTCGAGCCCCGCCGTTCGCGGCTCGCCCTCGTCGAAGAACAGCTCGTACTGCAACGACCGGGCGTCGAGGGGGACACGGAAATACTCACCCTGGTCATCTGACACGGCCATCTCCTCGCGGCTCAGCAGCGTCTCGTGCAGCTTCTCCCCATGACGAGACCCGATCACCCGGATCTCCGGGTCGTCCTCCCCGAACAGCGAGGCCACAGCGCGCGCCAACGTCTCAACCGTGCTTGCGGGAGCCTTGCGCACAAACAAGTCGCCCGGAGCGGCGTTGAAGAACGCGTGGTAAACAAGGTCGACCGACTCCTGGAGCGACATCAGGAACCGAGTCATCGTGGGTTCGGTCAGCGTCAGAGCCTTCCCGGCCTTCAACTGCTCGATGAACATCGGAATCACTGAGCCGCGCGAGTACATGACGTTGCCGTAGCGGGTCAGCGACACGGTCGTCGTGGACGTGGGGTTGTTCCTGGCGAAAGCCTGGGCAGTCTTCTCCATCAGCGCCTTCGTCATGCCCATCGCGTTCACCGGGTAGACGGCCTTGTCGGTGCTCAGGCAGACCACCGAGCGGACGCCCGCCCTGGCCGAGGCCTCGATGACGTTGTAGCTGCCCTGGACGTTGGTTTTCACGGCCTGCTCAGGGAAGAACTCACACGACGGCACCTGCTTGAGCGCAGCGGCATGAAAGACGAAATCCGCCCCGTTCACCGCCCGCTGGACGCTATCGGCATCCCGGACATCACCGATGAAGTAGCGGACACGCGAGTCATCGATACGACGGCGCATGGCATCCTGCTTGGCCTCGTCACGACTAAGGATGTTGACGGCGCCGACACCTTGGTTGAGCAGGTCCGTTGCCATGGTCGAGCCGAAAGAACCCGTTCCCCCCGAAATGGCCACCACGGAGCCCTCAACCCGCTGCATGGAACTCTCCTTCGAAATCTCTCGTCGAGCCGTCCGGTGCAGGTGACCGGGCTGCAGCCAGAAGTATCTCCTCGACTGCCGAGATCCCAGCATCGCGAGAGAAGGCGCTCACGTACGCGTTCCTGGCGCGCTCAGCCATGCACTCTCGTGCCTGGCCATCGACGGCCGCAGCACGACGGAACGCTGACTCCAGGGAGACCTCGTTCTCGGCGTCGGCGGTGAACCCGACGGAGTGATTATCCACGAACGCTCGAGCATCCCCTTGAACGGTCGTGATGACCGGTGTGCGCTGGGACAGGGAGGCCTGGAACTTCGACGGGATCGTCCCGCGGAAGTTGGGCAGGTCCTTGAGGCTGACCAGTGAGTAGTCCGCTGCCCGGTAGTACTGACCCATGCACTCAGGGGGCACCTGACCCTGAAACGACACATTGGTGGTGCCAAGCTCCTCGGCGACAGTCCGGACCCGGGGCAGCGCGATACCGTCACCGACGATCGTGAGCCGGACTCCGGCGTCGCGGGATCGGTGAGCTGCTCGCACTGCCGTCTCAAGGTCCTGCATGTCGCCGACATTGCCTCCGTAAAGGATGTTTGTGCCCTCGCGGCGGCAGGGCTCATCTGCGGGGCCCCTCGGTAGCGGCGGGTGCTCTTCTGCCCAGTTAAACACTTGGTGCGCCTTGCGAGGATGCACGCCCCGCTCGATGAGCGTGTTGACCATCGTCGGCGCGATCCCGATGACCGCAGCCGCGTGGTGGTAGACGGTGGACAACCACGGGTTCAACAGCGATGTCACCGTGCGGGTGGCCCTGCCGCTGCCAATGAGCGACGAACCGGTGACCGAGTCGGGCCAGAGGTCCTGGACGTGCAACACGTAGGGGGCCCCACCGATGAGCCGCCAAAGCCACGGAGCGAGCGCAGGGGTCATCTGGGTCGCATAGACGTAGATGACGTCAACGTCTCGAGCGAAGTCGAATGCCGTGGTGGCCGAGAGCCCGAACGAGGCGTAGTTGAGGGTGCGCCGCACCGCGCTCTGCGAATGGTCGATCCACAGGGGGACGCGCAGGACGTCGACGAGTCCGTCGCGTTCACGAGTGCGCCAACGCTGACGATGGCCGTCGAAGAGCCTGCCCTCCGGATAGTTGGGATGCCCAGTCAGCACCCTGACCTCGTGGCCCTTTGCGGCGAGCGCACGCGCGATGGTCGACGGAATCATCGCGTGCTCTGGCGGGTAGTACTGGGTGACGATCAGGACCCTCATCGGCTGGGTCGCCATTCGCGGAGCCCAAGGCATCTCGACCATGGCTTGGCGTTCACGACGGGCCGCCGACGCACAATCAGCCACCCTTTCAGGAACGCTTCCCCCCGTTTGGCCCCTCGCGGATCCAACCTGGAGCTGGTCTTTCGGACGGTCAAAAGTGTATGGCGATTCAATCAAGCCCACCAATCGACGGCTTGACTCACGATTACTGCCCGCGAAGCGTTCCCCGTGCCTCACGTAGGAATGCCCGCGAAACGGGGACGCTTGGGTGGTGTGAGGAGCGAACTGTCGATGCGATCCAGGGCCGAGGTCACGACGAGGTACGCGAAGGCGTACGTGAGCGCGAGGAAGAAGGACAAGGGCAGGGTGTTGGACGAGGTTGTCTCGGTGACGGGCTGGTCGCGCGACAACGCCCGGCGCCGGTTGACCGCTGCCGCCGCGCAGCGCCCGGGCAGTGGCCGCGTGGTCGCTGTTGTGCCGAGGAAGCCTCGGGCGCAGGGATATTCGTACGACGCGCGCAAGGTGCTGCAGCGGGTGTGGGCCGCTTCGGGCGGTCAGTGCGGGAAGTACCTCGCTGCGTCGATGCGGGCCCAGTTGGACGCTCTGGAGCGGCACGGCGAGCTCGTGCCCGGGCAGGCCCGGTACTCCATGCAGGTGCGAGCCGAGCTGCTGGCCATGTCCGCGGCGACGATCGACCGGTACCTGGCCCCGGCCAAGGCGAAGGACGCGATCGGTGGGGTGTCGACGACCAAGCCGTCCCCGCTGCTGCGCTCGAGCATCACGATCCGCAAGGCCGGCGACGAGGTCGAGGCCGAACCGGGGTTCTTCGAGGGCGATACCGTCGCGCACTGCGGACCCACCCTCAAGGGCGAGTTCGCCCGCACCCTGAACCTGACCGACGTGCGGACCGGGTGGGTGTTCACCCGGTCGGTCCGTAACAACGCCAACACCCACATCCTGTCCGCGCTGCAAGCGGCGCTCGATGAAATCCCCTACGCCGTAACGGGGTTGGACTTCGACAACGGCTCCGAGTTCCTCAACTACCCGGTCATCGAGTGGGCCGCGGACCGGAAGATCTTCTTCACCCGATCGCGGCCGTACAAGAAGAACGACCAAGCCACGATCGAGTCCAAGAACAACCACCTCGTGCGCAAGTACGGCTTCTACTACCGCTACGACACAGAGGACGAGCGCACGGTCTTGAACCGGCTCTGGCCGCTGGTCAACGACCGCCTGAACTACCTCACCCCGACCATCAAACCGATCGGGTACGCCACCACCAGCGACGGCCGCCGGCGACGCCTGTATGACAAACCAGCCACCCCGCTGGAACGGCTACTCGCCGCGAGAGTCCTCGCCCGGGCGCAGGAAGCCGAACTGATCGCACACCGCGACACCCTCAACCCCGCGCACCTCGCCCGGCGTATCAGCGACCTCCAGGCGCGCCTGCTCGTGCTGGCCAAGGACAAGACCGAACAACTCTACCTGGCCAGCTTCCCCACCGCCCTGCCCGACGTCCGCAAGGGCATCCGCACCAAAGCCGGCTGACCCCACCCCCCCTTTCGCGGGCAGTCCTATCTGAGGCATGGACCACCTTTCGCGGGCATCTTGACGTGAGGCATCACGATCGAGGGCGCCGGACTGGCCGAAAGGTCCGCATTCCGAGCAAACTCACCCGTAGGTAATGGTGGTGCGGTATGTAGGCAACCACGGATGCCAGACCGTCCTCCTCGCCGAACTGCTCGGCGCCCGCCCTCGCGCGACATTTGGCGAACCCGTCACGGCCTGACACGATCGTGCGTTGTGGGCACCGACGCGGAGGGAACAGCGCAGGACCGCCCCCTGCGCATCGCGCACCTCACGAGCATCGACATGAGCCTGGACCTCCTGCTCGGAACCGAGCTCGAGGTGGACGTCGCGGCGGGGCACGAGGTCTTCGGCATCAGCGCCGTAGGCCCCTACGTGCCGCGCATCGAGGCTCGTGGCGTGACCCATGTGCCCGTCGCCAACCTGACCCGTTCCTGGGCCCCACGCCGGGATCTGGAGGCCTGCCTCGAGCTCTTCCGGACCATTCGAGGGCTGCATCTGGACGTCCTGCACACCCACAACCCGAAAACCGGGGTCATGGGACGCATCGCCGGCCGGCTCGCGGGAGTGCCTGTCGTGGTCAACACCTGCCACGGTCTCTGGGCGCGGCCCGAGGACCGTTGGCGCAAGCGGGCCTTCGTCTACGTGCTGGAGGCACTCGCCATCCGGTTCTCCCACTACGAGCTGTTCCAGAACGCGGAGGACCTCGCCACGCTGCGCCCGGTGCTCAAGCGCGGTCGCTACCGCTTGGTCGGCAACGGGGTCGACCTCACCCGCTTCGGCCCCGACCCGGAGGGGCGCAGACGCGTGCGTGCTGAGCTGGGCGTTGCGGACGACGAGATCCTCGTCGGGACGATCGGGCGTCGGGTGCGCGAGAAGGGGATGGCGGAGTTCCTGGATGCCGCGGCCCGCCTTCGCCACCGCGCGACCTTCGTGTGGGTGGGGCCGGTCGACGAGACCGATCCCACCGCGGGCGTGGGGCACACCGACGCAGTGCGCTTCATCGAGGAGCGAACCGACATGCCCGCCGTGTACGCCGCCCTTGATGTCTTCGTCCTGGCCTCGTACCGGGAGGGGATGTCACGTGCCGCCATGGAGGCAGCAGCCTGTGGTGTGCCGATGGCGCTGACTGACATCCGAGGATGCCGCGAGATCGGCCGCGACGGGGAGCACCTTCTTCTGGTTCCACCCCACGACAGCGCGGCTCTGGAAGTCGGCATCAACAGGGTCGTCGTCGACGCCGGCCTGCGCAGCCGGCTCTCGGCCGCAGCACGAAGCCGTGCGCTCAGGGCATTCGACCAACGGCGGGTCGCGCAGGCATCGCTGGACGCGTATGTCGCTGCGGCAAAGCCACTGCGATGACCCGAGCGACCAGCAGATCTGGCTGGGCCGATACTCTCCCTCGACGGCACCGTGCAGGCGGGCCGCGTGTGCCGAGGAAGGGCAGCGCAAGGTGATGGCGAAGGGCAGACCAGTGGAGGGCGGTGCGAGTGGGTGGCTCTCCCTCAAGCAGCTCACGCGTCCGTACCGGGGTCACATGGTGGTGCTGGCACTTGCCTCCTTCCTGGGAGCGATGACGGAAGCCGCCTTCCTGGTCCTCATCACCTCGACCGTGCTCACCCTTGCGGGCGAGCGCTCATCCATCGGACCCGTGCTCGGCCAGACGCTCTCCGTGCAGACCGCGTTGGCCGTCGGCGCTGGAGCGCTCTTCCTCAGGTTGGGGCTGAACCTGGCCACGGTCAGGATCACGTCGGGCCTGTCGGCCAAGGTACGAACTGACCAACGGCGTCGACTGTCGCGCGCCTACTTGAGGGCGAGCTGGGCCGTCCAACAGGACGAAGCGTCCGGTCGACTCCAAGAACTCCTGACGTCGTTCGTGTCGCGGGCCAACGGCGCCGTGGCGGCCCTCACGGCTGCGATCACCGCGGCCCTGAGCCTGGCGGCGTTCTTGGCGACAGGGCTTGGCGTCAACGCCCTCGCAACAGTGGCAGTGCTCGGAGTGTTGGCCCTCCTCGGCGCGGTCCTGGCCCCGGTTCGACGCCGGATCGGTCGTCGATCGGCGGAGGCCGTCACCAACGACCTCGCCTTCTCCCGTGCCGTCGCCGAGTTCGGGGCCCTGGGACAGGAGATGCAGACTCTCGGCGTCAGGAGCCAGTTCGAGCATCGCATCGACGACCTGATCGTCGCCACGGCGGAAACCCAGCGACGGGTCCTCCTACTTCAAGGCTCGCTGACGCCGCTCTACACGACATTCGCCTACGCGGCCATCCTGCTGGGCATCGGCGGCCTCAGTGCGTTGGGCACCGCTGACCTGTCGACAGTAGGGGCAGTGACTCTACTCATGCTGCGCTCACTCAGCTACGGCCAGCAGCTACTCGCGGTGTCAGGGACCATCGCCGCTTCCCTACCGTCGCTGAACAAGCAGAACCCGATGCCCGCCTTGCTCGATGGAGCGAATCGTCCGTGCCCACGCCTGCGCCGCAATCTCATACTTCGCATCACGGTCAGCGGTCAACGTCTCGAGGGACAGACCGACAGCCGTGCTGGCGCTGTTCCAGTAGTCGTCCGACGCCGAGAGAACCACAACGCCTGCAGGGCTGCTGCTCAGGTACTCCAAGGTTCCCTCGACATACCTCCGGCAATCATCATCCCTGCTCTCTGACCCCCTGCGTAGGAGGTAGACATCAATCATGGGGCAGGCCGACGCCGTGGAAACCACAACGGGCCTGTGCAGGGCCTCACCCGCCCCGATCAGACCCGAACTGAAGTGCTTGGCGTGCGAGTCTCCGAAGAGGTAGAGCGGGGGGCCCTCCGCTAGGAGTTCCACGTGCATGAACCCAATGGCTTCTCACCAATCGGGGCGTAGTCATGACATCCCGGCGTCACCGCTCGCGCGGCGATCTTCAACTCCTGCACCACGGGTGACCAGTAGCCGCCCCCGGAGGCGACGATGAGTGAGGCGGCCAGAAGCGCAGGGGGGCCGACCGTTGCGACGACGAACTGCGCCAAGCGTCGGCGGTCGGGCAGCTTCCGCCGGCGCACCGGCTGCTCCAACCACAGGAACGACGCCACGGCCGGCCCGACGGACAGCAGCGCCGCCAAGGCGGGAGCAAGCGAGCTCCGGGGCCATAGAGCGGCTGAAAAAACAATGAACGGCCAATGCCAGAGGTAGATGGAGTAAGATAAGTCCCCGACTTTCACCATGGGCGTCGAGCGCAGCACTTGCGCGATGACGTGGTCACCGCAGCCTCCAGACCGGATGAGGAGCACGGTGCCAAGGACGGGGAGCATGGTCCACAACCCGGGGAACGGGGTATCGCCGGATATCAGGGCGAGCGAAGCGATGAGAAGCAAGGCACCCACTGTGCCCTGCACCAGGCTCAGGCGCCGGCTGCGGGGCGCCATCAGGGTGGGAGCAAGTGCCAGCAGGGCGCCGGCGGCGAACTCCCACACCCGGGTCAGCGGCCCGTAGAAGCCAACGAGCATCTCGCCCCGCTGCACCTCGAGCCCAATGCTGACCAGTACTGCCACGACCAGCGACACGCAGGCGACGGCTGCGCTGATGACAATCGGCAGCCAGCTGGCACGAAGCCGCCGAGCGAGCCGCCAGCTCATCCAGAGAAGCACGGGGAAGACGAGGTAGAACTGCTCCTCGACGGACAACGACCACGTGTGCAGCAGGGCGTTGTCCTCGGCAGGAGCGTCGAAGTAGTCGCCGGTGGTTCGAGCGATGACCGCATTGGCCACGAGAAAGATGGCACCGAGAGCGGTCTGCGCGGTCGCCTGCTGGGCGCCGAGGGGTGAGAGGAAGAGGGCGGACAGCAGGACCGTGACCGAGACCATCAGCGCCAAAGCAGGGGTGAGCCGCTTCATCCGACGCAGATAGAAGCGACCGAAGCGGATGCGACCGTGTGCCACCCACTCGCGCTGCAACATCCCGGTGATGACGAAGCCTGAGATGACGAAAAAGACGTCGACGCCGATGAACCCACCGGGAATCGGCAGGCCTGCGTGGTAGGCAACGACCATGAGGACAGCCGCGGCCCGAAGTCCTTGGATATCGAGGCGCCGCACTCCAACCTCGGTACTGCCGCGAACCCGCACGCCGGCGGCGGCGCCGGTGCCTACGACCACGATCCGGGGACACCCTTGACGACGACGCCGTCGGGCACATCCTTGGTGACCACGCTGCCCGCGCCGACGAGGGCGTGAACACCAACGGTCAAGCATTGGAGGATCGTCGCGCTCGCGCCGACGAGCGTCCCTTCCCCTACGATGACCTCACCCGAGACGACGGCCCCGGGGTTGACCGAGACGAAGTCCTCCAGCACGGCGTCATGGCCGATGGTCGCGTTGGGGTTGACGTGCACCTGACGGCCGAGGCGCACGTTCGTCGAGATCGTCACGCCCGCGCAGACCACCACTCCTTCACCCACGACGGTTCGTGCCCCGAGCGTCGAAGTCGGGTGGACTGCGGCGAAGGGGCGCGCACCGGCATCCTCCAACAAGCCGACGAGCCGCCGACGCACGTGCGGGTTCCCCACACCGAGCACGAACTGCTCCACGGGGCCCGACAGGAGCCACTCCTCGAGGCTCCCCAGGTGGGCGACGCCGCGCGCTGCCAGCCGCTCGAGGTTGAGCGGGGATGGCGCGTCGTCCAGGACGCCGGCCACCTCCACTGCTGACCCGGCCGCGGCCATCGCCTCCAGCACGTCGAGGCACTCGCGCCCGAAGCCGGCCGCACCGACGACCACGACCCGCTCAGGCGACGTCATCACGCGCCTGCTGTGGCGGCAATCCCCTGAACACGCCCATTGTCGCCTCGCCATCACCGTTGATCCCTTGTCTCATCAGGACGGAGCGCACCGTGCGGACGAGGATCGCGAGGTCGAGGCGCAGGCTCCGCTGGTCGACGTATTCGACGTCGAGCGTGAACTTCTCCTCCCATGCCAAGCCGTTGCGCCCCGACACCTGCGCCAGCCCAGTCACCCCTGGCCGCACCTCGTGACGACGAGCCTGCTCAGTGCTATATCGCGGAAGGTACTCCACGAGCAGCGGCCTCGGCCCGACCAGGCTCATGTCGCCCTTGAGCACGTTCCACAACGTCGGCAGCTCGTCCAGGCTCGTGGAGCGCAGGAACCGACCGACCCGCGTGAGGCGGTCGGCGTCCGTCACGTGCGTCGCGTCCGGATGCCGCATCGTCCGGAACTTCACGAGCTCGAAGACGACGCCGTCCCGGCCGGGCCGCGGCTGGCGGAAGAGCACTGGCCGACCGTGCGCGGCGAGCACCACCCCCGCGGTGACGAGCTGCACGGGGGCGCTCACCACCAGCCCGACTGCGCTGACCGTGAGGTCGAGACCCCGCTTGACGACGTCATAGCGTCGTCGCTCAGCCCGCACGCCGCACCTCTAGGAACGACGACACGACCGCTTCGACGCGCTCCACCTGTGCTTCGGTCAGCACCGAGCCGCTCGGCAGCGACAGGCCCGTGGTGAACAGCCGCTCGGCCGTGCCGTTGACCACGGCACGCGCGTCGGCAAAGACCGGCTGGAGGTGCATCGGCTTCCACAGCGGCCGAGCCTCGATATCGGCGGCCGCGAAGGCCAGCCTGAGGTCGTCGGCGGAGAACCCCGCCCGTCGCGGGTCAACGATGATCGAGGACAGCCAGAAGTTGTCGCGCGTGTCGCCGCCATTGGCGCCCGAGGGCTCTCCGAACAGGGTCACCCCGGGGACCCCGCCAAACAGGCGCCGGTAGGTGAGCCGGTGCTGGCGCCGACGCTGGACCATCTCATCAAGCCGGGCGAGCTGGGCACGCCCGACCGCTGCAAGGAGGTTGGAGAGCCGATAGTTGTAACCGATGTCGACGTGCTCGTAGTGCACGACCGGCTGGCGTGCCTGGGTCGCGAGGTAGCGCACGCGCTCTGCCAGCTCGGCGTCGTCGGTGAGCAGCGCCCCACCGCCTGAGGTGGTCATGACCTTGTTGCCGTTGAAGGAGACGACTGCCGCACGCCCGAAGGAGGCCGCAGGCCGACCATCTCGTGTGGCACCCAGAGACTCCGCAGCGTCGGCGAGGACGGGCACGCCATGGGCCGAGGCCACCTCGTCGATCCGGGCGTGGTCGACGACCTTGCCGAGCAGGTCGACGGGCACGACCGCGGTCACTCCGCGCCCTTCGCCCCCGTACCGGGCGAACGCCTGCGCGAGCAGGGCGGCATCCATGTTGCCCGTTTCGTCGCAGTCGACGAAGACAGGCTCAGCGCCGGTGTAGCTGATCGCGTTCGCGGTGGCGGCAAAGGTCATCGTCGACGTGAGCACGAGGTCTCCGGGCTTGACACCGAAGGTCAACAGGCCGAGGTGCAGGCCTGCGGTCCCCGACGACAGGGCGACGCAGTGCTCCCGCCCGCCGTACGCGGCGAGCTCGGTCTCGAATGCGTCGACCTCGGGGCCGAGGGGGGCGACCCAGCCGGACCGGATGGCCCGCACCAAGGCCTGCTCCTCAGCCTCGGTGACGTCAGGGGAGGAGAGGTAGATGCGACCGCTCACAGACGCAGGTCCGAGTCGGACTTGTCCAGGAGGTACTTGAGGTCGTAGAGCACGTGGGCGCCCGGCGTGCCGAGGGCACGGATGCGCTCGGCACCCATCTCGACGAACTGGCGGTGCGCGACGGCGAGCACGATCCCGGCATAGACACCCGGCTCCGGGGTGGCGACCAGGTCGACGCCGTACTGCTCCTGTGCCTCCTGCAGGTCGGCCCACGGGTCGAGCACGTCCACGGTGATGTCGTAGTCCTCGAGCTCGCGGATGATGTCGACGACCCGTGAGTTGCGCAGGTCGGGCGTGTTCTCCTTGAAGGTCAGCCCCAGCACCAGCACTCGGGCGCCCTGCACGGGGATGCCGTCCTTGGTCATCCGCTTGACGAGCTGGGAGGCGACGTAGCCACCCATGGAGTCGTTGATCCGGCGGCCCGCGAGGATGATCTCGGGGTGGTAGCCCACGGCCTGCGCCTTGTGGGTGAGGTAGTACGGGTCGACCCCGATGCAGTGGCCACCGACGAGGCCGGGCCGGAAGCCGAGGAAGTTCCACTTGGAGCCGGCCGCGAGGAGCACGTCCTCGGTGTCGATGCCGAGCCGGTCGAAGAGCACGGCGAGCTCGTTGATCAGGGCGATGTTGACGTCGCGCTGGGTGTTCTCGATGACCTTGGCCGCCTCGGCGACCCGGATCGAGGGCGCCCGGTGCGTGCCGGCCGTGATGACCGTGCGGTAGAGGGCGTCGACGAAGTCGGCCACCTCGGGCGTCGAGCCCGAGGTCACCTTGACGATCGTCGGCAGGCGGTGCTCGCGGTCGCCCGGGTTGATCCGCTCCGGGCTGTAGCCGACGTAGAAGTCGCGGTTGAACGTGAGCCCGGAGACGGCTTCGAGCACCGGCACGCAGCGTTCCTCGGTGGCGCCGGGGTAGACGGTCGACTCGTAGATGACGACGTCTCCCGGGCGCAGCGTGCGGGCGATGGCCTCGGTCGCAGACAACACCGGGGTGAGGTCGGGCTGTTTGTGCTCGTCGATGGGCGTGGGCGTCGTCACGATGTAGACGCCGGCCGCTGACAGGTCGGCAGGGTCGTCGGTGAAGCGCAGACCGGATGCCGCCGCAAGCTCAGGCGCGGGGACCTCGAGGGTGTGGTCGCGGCCGTCCTTCAGCTCCTTGACCCGGGCGCTGTCGATGTCGTAACCGATGACCTCGCGGACCCGGCCGAACTCGACGGCCAGCGGGAGCCCGACGTACCCAAGCCCGATGACTGCCACCACGGCACCATGCACGTCGCCCAGCGGCTCGCTCACCACTGCGGCCCCGCTGGGTCGGAATCGCCGGCCTGCGGGCGGGGCGCTGCCATCTGGCGCTGCAGAAGGTCGCCGATGTGGTCGTGGGCCGAGTCGTCGACGAGCACCTCGACGGGTTCGAGCGACGGCACGCGCACCTGGGTGATGAGCGGGTGACGGCTCGGCGACCCCTCCTCATGGGTGCTGAGCAGCACCTCGTGCAGCTTCTCGCCCGGGCGCAGCCCGGTGTACTCGATGGCGATGTCGCGGCGGGACTCGTCGATGAGCCGGTGGGCGACGTCGACGATGCGCACGGGCTCGCCCATGTCGAGCACGAGCACGTCGCCCGGCTGGCCGATCGCCCCCGCCTGGAGCACGAGCTCGCACGCCTCGGGGATCGTCATGAAGAAGCGGGTGACGTCAGGGTGGGTGACCGTGACGGGCCCACCACGGCCGATCTGGGCCCGGAACGCGTCGAGAACCGACCCACGCGATCCGAGAACGTTGCCGAAGCGGACCGAGAGGTACGGAAGACCGGTCTCCTCGGCGTACCACGCCGTGAGCCGCTCGGCGAGCCGCTTGGTCTGGCCGAGCACGCTCGTGGCGTCGGCCGCCTTGTCGGTCGAGATGTTCACGAAGTGGCGCACGCCGGTCTGCCTGGCCTGCTGGAGGACGTTGAGGGTGCCGATGACGTTGGTCTTCCAGCCCTCCTCGGGGTAGCGCTCGAGCATGGGGAGGTGCTTGAGGGCCGCTGCGTGGAAGACCACGTCGGGGCTGTGGTGGGCGAAGACCCGCTCGAGCGCGGTCTCGTCCCGGATGTCGCAGAGCACGAGGTCGTCGCGGTCGAGCAGGCCGGAGCCGTAGAGCAGCAGCTGTGCCGCGTGCAGCGCAGACTCGTCACGGTCGAGCAGGACGAGACGTGCCGGGCCTAGCAGGCGTACCTGCCGGGAGAGCTCGGAGCCGATGGAGCCGCCGGCGCCGGTGACCAGAACCACCTTGCCGGTGACCAGGTCGGCGATCTCCGAGAGGTCAGTCTCGACGGGCCTGCGCCCCAGGAGGTCTGCGACGTTGAACTCCCGCAGCTTGTCGAGCTCGACACGGCCGGCGATCATCTCGCGGACCGGTGGCACGACGACGAGGCTGAGCCCGGCCTGTGAGCAGCGCTCGGCCAGGCTCTGGATGAACTTCGGCTCGGCCTGGCTGATCGCGAGGACGACGACCTCAGCGCCGGACGCTCGGGCCACGTCGACGAGGTCAGAGCCCCGGCCCAGCACTCGGTGCCCCCAGATTCGCAGGAACCGCTTGTTGAGGTCGTCATCGATGAAGCCGACGATCCGGTAGGGGGGCTCGTCGGCAGTGTCGACGAGCCGGGCGACCTGGTGACCGGCATCTCCCGCCCCATAGATAAGGGCAGGGGCGGCCCCGTCATCTGGCGCTTGGCGGCGGCCGCGAATGGCGCGGAACACCCAGCGGCCAGCGGCCATGAAGAGGAAGGCCAACGACGGCATCGCGACAGCCAGCCCTCGGGAGAACACCGGCTGGGTGAGGAAGAAGGTCAACCCCAGAACGACGCTGATTCCGGCGACGAGGCTGCCGAGCACGGTGGCCTCGTCGAAGCTGCCGATCTTGCTGCGCCCGAGGTAGAGGTGAAAGCGGAACCCTCCGATAACCTGAAGGACGATCGCGGCCACCGTGTAGGCAACCGCGGCCTCCCAGACTCGCTCCGACAGGCTCAGGTCATGGCGCACGAGGAGGAACGCGACCAGCGCGAGCACCCACGACACAGCATCCCAACCGACCATCACGGAGCGCTTGAAGTACACCGACGAACGCGACACCTGACCTATCCCCCTGCTAGCGACCAACGAAGAACCCATCGTAGCGACCTGAGAGACCTTCCGAAGCCAGACGAATGGCCAATGTCGCGACCGCCACACTCTTGACAACGTACAACCAGTCGGTTGTATCTTGGATCCGTGATCGTGAGCGACGAGGACCGGGCCGACGCCCTGTTCCACGCGCTCTCCGACCGCACCCGGCGCGACATCCTGCGCAGGGTGCTGGCCGGCGAGCACTCGATCACGGCCCTGGCGGCGAGCTACGACATGAGCTTCGCCGCCGTCCAGAAGCACGTCGCCGTCCTCGAACGCGCCGGGCTGCTCACCAAGCGACGTCACGGTCGTGAGCAGCTGGCCAGCGGCGACGTGGTGGCGGTCCGATCCGTCGCCTCGATGCTCGATGAGCTCGAGGACGTCTGGCGGGGTCGTGTCGCCCGAATCGATGACCTACTGCGCAAGGAGACCTGACATGCCCGTCACCGACATCACCACCGACGTCGAGAACCGGACGCTCACCATCACGGCGGAGTTCGCCGCCCCGGTGGCCCGCGTCTGGGCGATGTACGCCGACGCCCGCCAGCTCGAGCAGGTCTGGGGGCCGCCCGAGTACCCCGCGACCTTCGTCGACCACGAGCTTCGCGCCGGCACGCGCACGACGTACTACATGACCTCTCCCGAGGGCGAGAAGTTCGCCGGCTACTGGGACATCACCGAGGTCGTGGAGCACCAGCACTTCGCGTTCCTCGACGGTTTCGCCGATTCCGACCTCGTGCCGAACCCGGACCTGCCCGTCTCGAGGAACGTCTACCGCTTCGAGGACGTCGACAGCGGCACCCGCGCGGTGTTCACCAGCACGTACGAGACCGCCGAGGGGCTGCAGACGGTCCTCGACATGGGCATGGTCGAAGGAGCCACATCGGCGATCAACCAGATCGACGCGTTCCTCGCGTAGCCGGCCACGGGGCGGCCATGGTCATTCAGGGCCATGGACGTCCGTGCCACCCGTCCGTACCCTCGATGAGGGCCGACCGGACGACGGTCGCCCGGCCCGCCCGTGGAGGACACCATGCTCGGCGACCACGACTCGATTGCGACGCTCGCAGTGACCGACCTGGAGCGTGCTCGCGCGTTCTACGAGGAGGTGCTCGGCCTCACCAGCCCCCGGGAGGCGCCTGAAGGGGTGCTCTACACGGCCGGCTCCAGCGTCTTCCTCGTCTACCCGTCGTCGTTCGCCGGGACGAACCGGGCCACGGCCATGTCCTTCCAGATCCCCGGCGACCAGTTCGACGCCGAGGTGCAGGCCCTGCGCGAGCGCGGGGTCACCTTCAGCACCTTCGAGGCCGAGGGGCTCACCTGGGTCGACGGGGTCGCCTCCTACGACGACTTCAAGAGCGCGTGGTTCGAGGACCCGGACGGAAACGTCCTCAACCTCGAGACCGGCGTGTAGGTCACGAGGTAGGTCACGACGGCCCGGCCGGCTCGTCGTTGGCGCGCAGCCGGGGCAGCACCGCCGGCACGACGAGCCGCCGGCGCAGCCGCCACCCCGACGCCGCGAACAATCCCCCCATCGTGGCGACCGTGCCGGACAGGTCGTCGCGGCCGGTGAGGTAGGCCCAGCGCTGGCGCTCGGGCAGGTCGAAGAAGACGTCGAAGAACCCGGGCACCTCCTCGGGCGGCATCCGCAGCAGCGCCTCGAGGCCGATCCGACGGAACCCGTGCACCGCCCTGGCCGTGCGGGGCCACATGACCTCGCGCGCCGCGGCGAGGGCGGCCTCCGGCCCGGCTGGGAGGTGGGCGGCAACGGCATCCGCCACCGGCCCGGCCAGGCCCAGCGCCGCGGCGATGCTGAAGCCCGTTGCCGGGTGCACGAGCGGGGCGGCGGCACCGAAACCGAGCACGCCGGGGACGTCGTGCCGCGGCCGGTCGACCGGGAAGCGAACCGTCTCGGTGCGAGCCTCGGGCGGGATCGGGATGCCGTGGTGCGCCAGGCGTGCGTGGAGCCGCCGCTTCAGTACCGGGACCGGTAGCCCGGGGCGGCGGGCGAGCGATGTCTCCTCGAGCAGCACCACCCCCGCACCGACGGGGATGCCGTAGAGGAACGTGGGCCAGCCGTCCTCGCCGTGGTCTGGCCGCCAGTCCATGAAGAGTGCCTCGCCGGCCGGCACCAGCGGCGCGGCCGCCTCGGCCGGCACGACGACGCCGAATGCGGTCTGCTCGGCCGACGTGCGGGTGACCCGACCTTGGCGCAGCGGTTGCCAGCGACCGGCCGCGTCGATGACGACGGATGCCGTGAGCTCGCTGCCGTCGTCCAGGGCCACCCGGCCCGGCCCGGCCGCCCCGGTGGCGCGGGCGGCGTGGACGGCGACGTCGGCGAGGCGCTCGTCGAGGTGGGCGCGCAGGGCCGGCACGTCGAACACCACGTACTCCCAGCCCAGGTCGTGGGTCCGGTGGGCCACCGCCCGCCCGCGGGCGCGCGCTGCGACGACCGAGTCCGGCAGGCCGGGTGGCAGCTCGTCGGCCCAGGCCCCGTACGTGGCCGTGAAGGGCCGGTCGGGCTGCGGGTCGACCAGCCCGGTGCGCAGCCCCCGACTGGCACACTCCCCTGCGATGGCGCGGCCGGCCGGACCGCCGCCGATGACGAGCACGTCGAGACTCGGGGTCGAGGTCGCGGAGTCGGCCATGCGGTGACGGTAGACACCGCGTGCCCGGCCGGGCAAGGCGACCCCCCTCCCAGGGCAGGGGCGGTGGGCGGACGGCATCCGTCTCAGGGCCGGGCGTGGGACTCCAGGAAGGTCAGCACCGCGAGGACACGGCGGTTGGTGTCGCCGTCGTCGGGGAGTCCGAACTTGGTGAAGACGGCCCGCATGTGGGCCTCGACCGTGCGGTCGGACACGCGGAGCTGGTCGGCGATGCGGGCGTTGGAGAGCCCTTGAGCCACGAGGGCGAGCACCTCCCTCTCGCGCACGCTCAGCCCGGCGACCGCCGGAGCGCTCTGGCCCCTGACGAGGGCCTGGACGACGACCGGGTCCAGGGCCACTCCCCCACCGGCCACCCGGCGCAGGGCGAGGTCGAAGTCGTCGAGGTGCAGGACGCTCTCCTTGAGCAGGTAGCCGAAGCCGGGCTCCCCGAGCAGCGGCAGGCAGTGCCTGAGCTCGACGTGCTGGGAGAGCAGGAGCACGCCGGTGCCGGGTTGCGCGGACCTGAGCTCGACGGCCGCGAGGGCGCCGTCGTCGCCGTCACCCGGCGGCATCCGCACGTCGACGATCGCGAGGTCGGGCTCGTGCTCGACCACGGCGGTACGCAGCGCCACGGCATCGCCGACGGCTGCGACGACGTCGTGGCCGGCGTCCTCGAGCAGTCGCACCAGCCCCTGCCGGAACAGGACCGAGTCGTCGGCCACGACGATGCGCAGGCCCGGCACGTCAGATCACCGCCCGCACGGTCGTGCCCCGACCGGCGACGCTCTCGACCGAGAGCCGGCCACCCACGGATGCCACGCGGTCGCGCAGGGATGCCGGCCCGTCAACGGGGCTCATCGAACTTGACCGGGCACCTCGCTGATCGAAGCTGAGGCTCGTCGGTGTTGACGAGTACAGGCCCAGCGTATGGCGCGGCGGTGGTGCTCGACGTTGCGGTAGCCGAACGCGTTGCGTCCTGTGTGCTTCGCGAGGCGGTTGTAGCCCTCGGATCGGGCGTTGGAGTAGTTGGTGGTGATCGCGGCCTCGATCGCT
>Ga0209369_1000799_pt1 | contig 24293 bp, 23 predicted proteins | sample EBPBio142010_DNA_FD_185865 | JGI IMG/M metagenome (GOLD analysis project Ga0209369, IMG submission 185865) | Wastewater treatment Type I Accumulibacter community from EBPR Bioreactor in Madison, WI, USA - Reactor 1_10/4/2010_ DNA (SPAdes)... | ecosystem: Engineered > Bioreactor > EBPR >... | reverse complement strand
GCTGATGATGTCCGGCGGTGTTTTCGCCGGCGCCATGATGCCCATCCAGGCCAGCGCCTGGATGTCGGGGAAGCCGCTCTCGGCCATCGTCGGCAGCTCGGGCGCCAGCTTGCTGCGCTTGGCGCTGGTCACGGCAATGGCCTTCACCTTGCCGGCCTTGGCCTGCGGCATCACCGCCACCGGCGGGACGCAGGCGAACTGCACGTCGCCCTGCAGGATGGCCATCACCGCCAGCGGCGACGAGGCATAGGGCAGGTGCACCGCGTAGGAATTGCTCTTCAGCTTGACGATCTCCACCGACAGGTGCGACATCGAACCCACGCCGGTGGACGAGTAGTTGTACTTGCCCGGGTCCTTCTTCATCGCGTCGACCCAGCCCTTGACATCGTTGACCTTCAGGTCGTTGGACACCGCGCAGACGTTGGGCTGCACCGCGGCCAGCATCACCGGCGCCAGGTCCTTGAAGGGGTCGTAAGGCAGCTTGGGGTTGAAGACCGTGCTGTAGACCAGCGGGCCGTTGGTGCTGACCAGCCAGGTGTAGCCGTCCGGCGCGGCCTTGGCCACGAAGTCGGTGCCGGTGTTGCCGCCGGCGCCGGCCTTGTTCTCCACCACCACCGGCTGGCCCAGCGCCTTGGACAGCTTGTCGCTGAACAGCCGCACCAGCACGTCGGGCGACGAGCCCGGCGCATAGGGCACGACGAAGCGCACCGGCCGCGTCGGCCAGCCGGATTGCGCGGCCACCGGCAGCGCGGCGGCACACAGCGCGGCGGTCAGCAGCAGGGTTCGGCGAAGGCTCATGGTCTTGTCTCCTGGTGGGGCGTCGCGGGCATTCTAGGCAGCGGCCTGCGGCGGCTCAGCGGCGTTGCCAATGGCGCATCTCGGCCTCGATGAAGGCCGCGATCATCGCCCGGTAGGTGCGCTCCACCACCTCGGGCAGGGCGCCGTGCGTCTCGGCCAGCGCGCGCACGTGGGCCACCACCTGCTCCACGCGCTGCGGCGCCGGCACCTCGGCAGCCTGGCTCTTGAAGCGCGCCGCGGCCAGCACGTAGCCGCCGCGCTCGGCCAGCAGCGGCACGATCTGCGCGTCGATGCGGTCGATCTCGTCGCGCACCTGCGCCAGCGAAGTGCATTGCTCGGGGGTGTGTGTCATGTGCTTTCGTGGCCCAGCCACGCTCCTTGTGCCTGCAGGCCGCGCTGCAGCGCGGCCACGTCGATGTCGGCCGGCGCGCTGCCGGCCTGCAGCGCCAGCGCCGCGCCCAGCCCGGACGCCTGGCCCATCACGAAACACGCGCCGCTGACGCGCGCCTCCGACTGCGCCGCGGCGTTCATCGACGCGCAGCGCCCGGCCACCAGCAGGTTGGGCACGCGCTGCGGCAGCAGCATGCGCCAGGGCAGCTGGTTGTAGCCGCGCGAGCCCTCGGCCGGCCAGCTCCACTTCACGTCGCCGGCCACGTGCTGCTCCAGTGGCCAGGCGTTGACGCCGATCGCATCGTCGAAGTCGGCGCAGCCCAGTACCTGGTCTTCGGTCAGCACCGCGCGGCCGCGCAGGCGACGCGTTTCGCGGATGCCGACCTGCGGCGCAATCTCCAGCAGGTAGGCGTTCTCGAAACCCGGCATCTCGGCACGCAGAAAGGCGAAGAAGGCGCGCACCTGGCGGCGGCCTTCCACCTCGCCTTCGGACAGCTGCAGCGCATCGGTGCCGTCCATCGCATGGCCCTGTGCGTTGCGGATCTGCGTGACGTTGACGCGCCATTCGCCGGCATGCTTCATCGGCCGCAGGATCGCGCCCTGCCGCGGGAACTGGTGCCGCCCGGCCGCCTGCGCCGCGGCCATGCGCGGGCCCACCTCGCGCCAGGCCTCGCCGGCACGCGCATCGTCGACGCCGGCCACTCGGAACATCAGCGTCGGGTACAGCAGCTCGCCGTGGGCATCGCCCTGCTCCCAGGGTGCGCCGGCCCAGTGCATCAGGTCGCCGTCGCCGGAGCAGTCGATGAACTGCTGCGCGCGCAGCGCCCGCCGGCCCGAGCGGGTCTCGATCAGCAGCGCGTCGATGGCGCCGTCGTCGCGCATCGCCACGCCGGCCGCCTGCGCATGGAACAGCAGCCGCACGCCGCGCGACAGCAGCAGTTCGTCGGCCGCGCACTTGTAGGCCGCGCCGTCGTAGGCCTGCGCCCAGGTGCGGCCGAAAATCGAATGCGGCGCGTTCAGCCCGCCCAGCGCGTCGATGCGCGCCAGCAGTTCGTCGGCCACGCCGTGCACCACCTGCTGCATCGTGCCGCTCACGTTGGCATGCAGGCCGCAGAAGTTGGTCACGCCCGCGGCCGTACCCATGCCGCCCAGGAAGCCGTAGCGCTCGACCAGCAGCACGCGCTTTCCGGCGGCAGCCGCGCTGGCCGCCGCGGCAATGCCGGCCGGCCCGCCGCCCAGCACCAGCACCTCGGTCTCGGCCAGCAGCGGCGTGCGGCGTGGGGCTTCCGTCAGCCAGGCTTCGCTCATGCGCCGATTATCGCGAGGCGCTTGCTAGCATCGCCGCTGCATAAGCACACGAGGAGACGACATGCGCAGACGATGGCCGTGGGTGGCGCTGACCGGACTGATGGCACTGCTGGCCGGTTGCCAGACACCGCCGCCGACCTCGCCCGAGGCGGTGGGCGAGTTCCGCAAGGGCTCGGGCTACCTGAACGGCTACCTGCCGCCGAAACAGCTGCCCAACAGCCTCGCGCTGCTGCCACCGCCCCCGGCGCCCAACTCGGTGCAAGCCGCGGCCGACATGGAGACCTACAAGGCCACGCGCGCGCTGCGCGACACGCCACGCTGGGCGCTGGCTGCCAAGGATGCGGAGCTCAAGTTCCCGGCCGCGGCCTCGGCCTTCGCCTGCTCGCTGAACATCCCGATCTCGCAGGAAGGCACGCCCAACCTGAACATGCTGCTGCGGCGCACGCTGCTCGACGCCGGCCTGGCCACCTATGCGGCCAAGGACAAGTACAACCGGCAGCGGCCCTTCGTCGTCACCGGCGATGCCACCTGCACGCCCGCCGAGCAGCCGGCGCTGGCCAAGGACGGCTCGTACCCTTCGGGCCACTCGTCCATCGGCTGGGCCTGGGCGCTGGTGCTGGTGCAGGCCGCGCCGCAGAACATGGACGCGCTGCTGCAGCGCGGCTATGCCTTCGGCCAGAGCCGGGTGGTCTGCGGTGTGCACTGGCAAAGCGATGTCGATGCCGGCCGCGTGATCGGCGCCGCGGCGGTGGCACGGCTGCAAAGCGACGAGACCTTCAGGGCGCAGCTGGCGCTGGCCCGCGAAGAGATCGCGCAGGCCCAGGCCCGCGGCCTGAAGCCCACCGGCGACTGCGCCGCGGAGGCGGCAGCGCTGAAGCCCTGATCGGCAGGCCTGCCGTGCCGCGGCACGGCAGGCGCCTTCGTCTCAGTCGGCCTGCTTGCGCAGGAAGGCCGGGATCTCGATCTCGTCCATGCCGTTGCTGGACAGCGCCTCCACCTTGGCGGCCGCGGTCTGCGAACGCGCGGTGCGCCAGACGCTGGGCGTGTTCATGTTGCTGTAGTCCTGCGGCGCCGTGCCCACCTGGGTCGGCTGCACCGGCTGGTTCAGGATCGGCAGGTTGTCGGTGCCCGTGCGGGTGGCCGGCTGCTGCACCACCGTCAGCGGCGGCTGCGCGCGGCGCGCCACCGACGACAGGCCGGTGGCGATGACCGTCACACGCAGCTGGTCGCCCAGGCCCTCGTCATAGGCGGTGCCGAAGATCACGTGTGCATCGTCCGCGGCATAGCGGCGGATGGTGTTCATCGCGTTCTTGCTTTCCGACAGCTTGAAGGTCTGCTTGCTGGCGGCGATCAGCACCAGCACGCCGCGCGCGCCGCTCAGGTCGATGCCTTCCAGCAGCGGGCAGGCCACCGCGGCCTCGGCGGCCTTGGTGGCGCGGTCGGGGCCACCGGCCTGCGCCGTGCCCATCATCGCCTTGCCGGGCTCGCTCATCACGGTCTTTACGTCTTCGAAGTCGACGTTCACCAGACCGGGCACGTGGATGATGTCGCTGATGCCGCCGACGGCGTTCTTCAGCACGTCGTTGGCATGGGCGAAGGCCTGGTCCTGGGTGACGTCGTCGCCCATCACCTCGAGCAGCTTCTCGTTCAGCACCACGATCAGGCTGTCGACGTTGGCTTCCAGCTCGGCCACGCCGTTGTCGGCCTGGCTGCCGCGGCGCTTGCCCTCGAACTCGAAGGGCTTGGTCACCACGCCCACCGTCAGAATGCCCATCTCCTTGGCCACGCGGGCGATCACCGGTGCCGCGCCGGTGCCGGTGCCGCCGCCCATGCCGGCGGTGATGAACAGCATGTGCGCGCCGGTGATCGCCTCCTTGATGCGCTCCACGGCCTCTTCGGCGGCGTTGCGGCCGACCTCGGGCTTGCTGCCCGCGCCCAAGCCGCTGGTGCCCAGCTGCACCAGCTCGGCGGCGCGGCTGCGGTTCAGGGCTTGCGCATCGGTGTTGGCGCAGATGAACTGCACGCCCTGCACCCCCTGGCCGATCATGTGCTCGACGGCGTTGCCGCCGCCGCCGCCGACGCCGATCACCTTGATCTGCGTGCCCTGGTCAAACTCCTCGATCATTTCGATAGCCATGTGCGCCTCCTAGTCAGCTGCAGTTGCCAATGAACAAATGAACCACCCACCACCCACGAACCTGGAACCTCTGCGGCATTGCCCGGGCTCCTTCTAGAAATTCCCCAAGAACCAGTCCTTCGCCCGGCCGACGATGGTCTTCACCGACCCCGCCTGCTGGGCGGCCTTCAGGCCGCGTGCGCGCGCCGAGCGGGCTTCCTCCAGCAAGCCCATCACGGTGGCCGACCTTGGGTTGGCCACCATGTCCGACAAGGGGCCGCCGTACAGCGGCAGGCCCTTGCGTACCGGCTTCAGGAAGATGTCCTCGCCCAGTTCCACCATGCCCGGCATCACCGCGCTGCCGCCGGTGAGCACGATGCCGCTGGACAGCAGCTCCTCGTAGCCGCTCTGGCGGATGACCTGGTGCACCAGCTGGAAGATCTCTTCCACACGCGGCTCGATCACGCCGGCCAGCGCCTGCCGCGTCAGCCGCCGCGGTGCGCGGTCGCCCAGGCCGGGCACCTCGATCTCCTGCGCCGGGTCGGCCAGCAGTTGCTTGGCCACGCCGTACTCGACCTTGATCTCTTCGGCGTCCTTGGTCGGCGTGCGCAGCGCCATCGCGATGTCGCTGGTGATCAGGTCGCCGGCGATCGGGATCACCGCGGTGTGGCGGATCGCGCCGTCGGTGAAGATGGCCACGTCGGTGGTGCCGGCGCCGATATCGACCAGCGCCACGCCCAGGTCGCGCTCGTCGGCGCTGAGCACGCCAGCGCTCGACGCGCTGGGGTTCAGCACCAGCCGCTCGACTTCCAGCCCGCAGCGGCGCACGCACTTCAGGATGTTCTCGGCCGCGCTCTGCGCGCCGGTGACGATGTGTACCTTCACCTCGAGCCGGCTGCCGCTCATGCCCACGGGTTCTTTGACCTCGTGGCCGTCGATGACGAACTCCTGCGGCTCCACCAGCAGCAGCCGCTGGTCGTTGGGGATGTTGATGGCCTTGGCGGTCTCCACCACGCGCGCCACGTCCACCGGTGTCACCTCGCGGTTGTCGCGCACGATCACCATGCCGGTGGAGTTCTGGCCGCGGATGTGGCTGCCGGTGATGCCGGTATAGACGCTGGCGATCTTGCAGGCGGCCATCATCTCGGCCTCCTTCAGCGCTTCCTGGATGCTCTGCACGGTGGCGTCGATGTTGACCACCACACCGCGTTTCAGGCCATGCGCCGGCGCCACGCCGAGCCCGGCCACGCGCAGCTCGCCGCCGGGCAGCACCTCGGCCACCACCACCATCACCTTGGCGGTGCCGATGTCCAGGCCGACGACCAGGTCCTTGTTCTCTTTGGCCATGGGCGTTCCCCTACCTTGTCTTCTTCGCTACCGGCGCGGCCGGCACGATGGTGGTCGTGATGCCGCGCAGCCGCACCGCATAGCCGTCGGCATGGCGCAGGTCGGCGTATTCCAGGTCGCGCTGGAAGCGGCCGGTGATCTGGCCCACCGTGCGCAGGAAGCGCTCGGTGCGCGCCACCACCTCGTCCTCGCTGCCGCGGCCCAGCTGCAGCTCGGCGCCGCTGTCCAGCGCCACGCGCCACGAACCGCGGCCCGACAGCTGCAGCGTCTCGATCGCCAGCCGCTGCGCCGCCAGCACCGGCTGCAGCCGCCGGTACAGCGACAGCATCAGCGCCGAAGTGCCGGCCGGCCCGCTGAACTCGGGCAGGCCCTCGTCCTCGACATCGCCGACGTTGGCCTCGAAGACCTCGCCCTGCGCATTGACCAGCCGCTCGTTGCCGTCCTCGCCCTGCCACAGCGCCACCGGATGGTGCTCGTCCAGGTGCACCGCCAGGCGGTCGGGCCAGACGCGGCGCAGCGTGGCCTGGCGCACCCAGGGCACCGATTCGAAGGCGGCGCGCGCCTTGTCCAGGTCGATCGAGAAGAAGTTGCCCGACAGCCGCGGCGTGGCATTGGCGCGGATGGTGGCGACGCTGTTGCGCTGCAGGTCGCCTTCGAGCTGGATGACGCGGATCGACAGCCAGGGCGCGCGCGACAGCCACAGCAGCGTCGCCGCCACCAGCCCCACGGCCACCAGCACGAACAGCGCGCTGGCCACGCCGTTCATCAGCCGGATGTCGAAGGGCAGGGTGCTGTCGGTGGCCATGGTTTCAGGTTCCGGCACGCGGCGCCGCGTCCAACGCGGCATCGGCCAGCAGTTGCAGGCACAGCTGTTCGTAGCTGATGCCGGCGGCGCGCGCCGACATCGGCACCAGCGAATGCCCGGTCATTCCGGGCGAGGTATTCATCTCCAGCAGGAAGAACTTGCCGTCGCTGGCGCGGCGCATCAGGTCGGCGCGGCCCCAGCCGCGGCAGCCCAGCGCGCGGTAGGCAGCCACCACGATGCGCTGCACCTCGGCCTCTTCCTCGGGCGGCAGGCCGCTGGGGCAGTGGTAGCCGGTGTCTTCGGAAAAGTACTTGTGCTGGTAGTCGTAGTTGCCGTCCGGCGCGGCGATGCGGATCACCGGCAGCGCCCGCGCCTGGGCGCCGCTGCCCAGCACCGGGCAGGTGAGCTCGGTGCCTTCGATGAACTCCTCGCACAGCACGTCGGGGTCGTACTGCGTGGCAAGCTGCACCGCGTCCTGCATCTGCGAATAACCCAGCACCTTGGTGATGCCGATCGACGAGCCCTCGCGCGGCGGCTTCACCACCAGCGGCAGGCCCAGCTGGTCGGGCACCTCGCGCACGCGTTCGCGCTGCAGGTCCTCGCCGGACAGCCGCACCCAGCGTGGCGTGGGCAGGCCCTCGGCCAGCCAGACGCGCTTGGTCATCACCTTGTCCATGCAGATGGCCGAGGCCATCACGCCCGAGCCGGTGTAGGGGATGCCCAGCAGCTCCAGCGCACCCTGCACGGTGCCGTCCTCGCCATGGCGGCCGTGCAGCGCGATGAACACGCGCTGGAAGCGCTCGGTCTTCAGCTCGGACAGGTCCTCGTGCGCCGGGTCGAAGGCCATTGCGTCCACGCCCTGCGACAGCAGCGCCTTCAGCACGCCGTTGCCGGACATCAGCGAGACCTCGCGCTCGGCCGAAGTACCGCCCATCAGCACGGCCACCTTGCCCATGGACTTGGCGACAGCGTTCACCTCGCGCCCTCCAGTTGATCCTTCAGCTTCTGCGCCACCGTGCCGATCGAGCCGGCGCCCATGGCGATGACCACGTCGCCGTCGCGCACCTGTTCGGCCAGCGCCGGCACCAGCTCGGCCACGTCGGCGACGAAGATCGGGTCCACCTTGCCGGCCACCCGCAAGGCGCGGGCCAGCGCGCGGCCGTCCGCGGCGACGATCGGCGCCTCGCCGGCGGCATAGACCTCGGTCAGCAGCACGCCGTCGGCCGTGCCCATCACGCGGACGAAGTCCTCGAAGCAGTCGCGGGTGCGGGTGTAGCGGTGCGGCTGGAAGGCCAGCACCAGCCGCCGGCCCGGGAAGGCGCCGCGCGCCGCGGCGATCACCGCCGCCATCTCCACCGGATGGTGGCCGTAGTCGTCGATCAGCGTGAAGCGGCCACCCGAAGGTGCCGCGATCTCGCCATAGCGCTGGAAGCGCCTGCCCACGCCGCTGAACTTGGCCAGCGCGCGCACCATCGGCTCGTCGGGCAGCTCCAGCTCGGTGGCCACCGCCAGCGCCGCCAGCGCGTTGCGCACGTTGTGCTCGCCGGGCAGGTTCAGCGTGATCTGCAGGTCGGGCATGGCCGCGCCGTTGCGGCGCTGCGCGGTGAAGCGCATCTGCCCGCCGGGCAGCGCCTGCACGTCCACCGCGCGCACCATCACGCCTTCTTCCAGGCCGTAGCTGACCACCGGCCGCGAGATCATCGGGATGATCGAGCGCACGCCAGGGTCGTCGGCGCACAGGATGGCCGCGCCGTAGAAGGGCATGCGGTGCACGAAGTCCACGAAGGCCGTCTTCAGCCGCGCGAAATCGTGGCCGTAGGTCTCCATGTGGTCGGCGTCGATGTTGGTCACCACCGACAGCACCGGGTTCAGGTTCAGGAACGAGGCGTCGCTCTCGTCGGCCTCGACCACGATGTAGTCGCCCGAGCCCAGCCGCGAATTGGCGCCGGCGCTGTGCAGCAGGCCGCCGATGACGAAGGTCGGGTCCAGCCCGGCCTCGGCCAGCACGCTGGTGACCAGCGAGGTGGTGGTGGTCTTGCCGTGCGTACCGGCGATGGCAATGCCGCGGCGCAGGCGCATCAGCTCGGCCAGCATCACCGCGCGCGGCACCACCGGCACGCGCCGGGCGCGCGCGGCGATGACCTCGGGGTTGTCGCCCTTCACCGCGGTGGAGGTGACCACCGCCTCGGCGCCGGCGATGTGCGCAGCGTCGTGGCCGACGAAGACGCGGATGCCCAGCCCGGCCAGCCGACGCGCGGTGGCACTGTCGCTCTGGTCGGAGCCCGACACGGTGTAGCCCAGGTTGTGCAGGATCTCGGCGATGCCGCTCATGCCCGCGCCACCGACACCGACGAAGTGGATGTGCTTGACCGCGTGCTTCACTTTCGCACCAGCCTTTCGATCGCATCGGCCACGCGTGCGGCGGCATCGGCCCGCGCCAGTGCGCGCGCCTTCTCGGCCATCGCCAGCAGCGCGGGCCGGTCCAGCGACTGCAGCAGTTCGGCCAGCCGCTCGGCCGACAGCTCGGCCTGCGGCAGGTGGATCGCCGCGCCCTGCCCGGCCATCCACGCGGCGTTGTCGCGCTGGTGCGCGGTGGTGCTGACGATCAGCGGCACCAGCACGCTGGCCACGCCCGCGGCGCACAGTTCGCTGACCGTCACCGCGCCGGCGCGGCAGACGATCACATCGCAATCCGCCAGGCGCGCCGCCATGTCGTCGATGAAGGGCAGCACCTCGGCCTGCACGCCGGCCTGGGCATAGGCCGCCTGCACCACCTCGAAGTGCGCGGCGCCGCTCTGGTGCGTGACCTGCGGCCGTTGCGCCGCCGGCAGGCGCTGCAGCGCCTGCGGCAGCGTGTCGTTCAGCACCTTGGCGCCCAGGCTGCCGCCCACCACCAGCAGTTTCAGCGGCCCGCCGCGGCCGGCGAAGCGCTGGGCCGGCGCCGGCAGGTGCGCGATGGCCTCGCGCACCGGGTTGCCGGTGACCAGCGCGCGCTTGGTGCGGCGCGCATCCGCGCCGTCGAAGCCGAAGGCGATGGCATCGGCCACCGGCAGCAGCGACTTGTTGCTCAGCAGCAGCGAGGCATCGGCGTTGACCAGCACCAACGGCTTGCTCAGCAGCGAGGCCATCAGCCCGCCCGGGAAGCACACGTAGCCGCCCATGCCCAGCACCGCATCGGCGCCACGCCGGCGCAGGATGCCCAGGCATTCCCAGAAAGCCTTCAGCAGACGCAGCCCGCCAGTCAGCGTGTGCAGCAGGCCGTTGCCGCGCAGACCGTCGAAGCCGATGGCATCCAGCGGGATCTGCGTGGGCGGCACCAGCTTGTTTTCCATGCCGCTGCGCGTACCCAGCCAGCTGACGCTCCAGCCGCGCGACTGCATCTCGCGCGCCACCGCCAGCCCGGGAACGATGTGCCCGCCGGTGCCGGCTGCCATCACCACGAGGTGGCTCATCCTTTGCCCCCCCTCATCATGGCCCGGCTTTCAATGTCCACGCGCAGCACGATCGCCATCGCGATCATGTTCATCAGGATGGCCGAGCCGCCGTAGCTCAGCAGCGGCAGCGTCAGCCCCTTGGTGGGCAGCACGCCCAGGTTGACGCCCATGTTGATGAAGGCCTGGCCGCCCATCCAGATGCCGATGCCCTGCACCATCAGCCCGGCGAACACGCGGTCCAGCGCCACCGCCTGCCGGCCGATGACGAAGATGCGCCGCGTCAGCCAGAAGAAGGCGATGATCACCGCGCACACGCCGACGAAGCCCAGCTCCTCGCCGATGACGGCCAGCAGGAAGTCGGTGTGCGCCTCGGGCAGGTAGTGCAGCTTCTCGACGCTGCTGCCCAGACCCTGGCCGAAGATCTCGCCGCGGCCGAAGGCGATCAGCGAATGCGTCAGCTGGTAGGCCTTGCCCTGCGCATACAGCGGGTTCCACGGGTCCAGGTAGGCGAAGATGCGCTGCGCGCGCCACGGGCTCAGCACGATCATCAGCGCGAAGGCACCGGCCAGCACCGCCACGCCCAGCGCGAACATGCGGCCGTTGACGCCGCCCAGGAACAGGATGCCCAGCGCGATCATCGCGATGACCATGAACGCGCCCATGTCCGGCTCGGCCAGCAGCAGCAGGCCGACGACGGCCAGCGCCACCGCCATCGGCCAGACGGCCTGCATGAAGTTCTCCTTCACGTCCATCTTGCGCACCATGTAGCTGGCGGCGTACATGGCGATGGCCAGCTTGGCCAGCTCGCTGGGCTGGAAGCTCATCACGCCCAGCGGGATCCAGCGCCGCGCGCCGTTGACGCCCTTGCCGATGAAGGGCACCAGCACGATCACCAGCGTGGCCAGCGAGAACACGAACAACCACGGCGCCCAGCGCTCCCAGGCCGACACCGGCACCTGCAGCGTGATCAGCCCGACGACGAAGCCGATGCCGATGAACAGGGTCTGCCGCACCAGGAAGTAGGTGGGCGCGTAGTTCGAGAACTTCGGGTTGTCGGGCAGCGCGATCGAGGCCGAATAGACCATCACCAGGCCCAGCGCCAGCAGGCCGATGGTCACCGCCAGCAGCGGCCTGTCGAAGAAGGCCAGGCTGGTGTTGCGCTGCGGCGTGATCTGCACCTGGTCGCGCACCGGCAGCGCCGCGCGCTCGGCGCGACCCGGCCAGGCCTGGGCCAGCCGCGCCAGCCAGCTGCTGCGGGCTTCGGCCGTCATGCCACCACCTCGCCGCTTTCGGCGGCCAGCGCCTGCACCGCGGCCACGAAGACCTCAGCGCGGTGGCCGTAGTTGCGGAACATGTCCAGGCTGGCGCAGGCCGGCGACAGCAGCACCGCATCGCCGCCCCGCGCCTGCGCAAAACACCAGGCGGTGGCGGCTTCCAGCGTGTCGTGGCGCTGCAGCGGCACGCCGGCCGTGCCCAGCACAGCCTCGATGGCGGCGGCGTCGCGGCCAATCAGCGCCACCGCGCGCGCGTAGCGTGCCACCGGCGCGGCCAGCGGTGCGAAGTCCTGGCCCTTGCCCTCGCCGCCCAGGATCAGCACCAGCTTGCCGGGCGCCTTCTCGGCGCCCAGGCCTTCCAGCGCAGCCACGGTGGCGCCGACATTGGTGCCCTTGCTGTCGTCGAAGGCCTCGACGCCGCCGATCACCGCCACCGGCTCCACGCGGTGCGGCTCGCCGCGGTAGTCGCGCAGCGCGTGCAGCATCGGCGCCAGCGGCGCGCCCACCGCGCTGGCCAGCGCCAGCGCCGCCAGCGCGTTGGCTGCGTTGTGGCGGCCACGGATGCGCAGCGCATCGGCCGGCATCAGCTGCTGCAGGTGGATTTCCACCGCCTCACCCTTGCGCGGCTTCAGGCCTTCGTCCAGCGGCTGGGCGCGCACCAGCCAGGCCATGCCGGCCTGTTCCACCAGGCCAAAATCGCCGGGCAGCGTGGGCGCGTTCAGGCCGAAGCTGCAGACGCGGCGCGGCTGGAACTTCGGCCCCTTGGCCTTGCGCGCCGCCTCGGGCGACGGCGGCTGCGGCACCAGCGCGGCCACGCGCGGGTCGTCGCGGTTGATGACCATCAACGCCTCGTGGCCGAAGATGCGCGCCTTGGCCTCGGCATAGGCCTCCATGCTGCCGTGCCAGTCCAGGTGGTCCTCGGACAGGTTCAGCACCGTGGCGGCCGCGGGCTCGAAGCCGTCGACACCGTCGAGCTGGAAGCTGGACAGCTCCACCACCCAGACCTCGGGCAGGCCGTCCTCGGCCTGCAGCGCGGCGGCCAGCGTGTCCAGCAGCGTCGGCCCGATGTTGCCGGCGGCCACCACCTTGCGGCCGGCGCGTTCCAGCAGCCGGGCGGTCAGCGCGGTGGTCGTGGTCTTGCCGTTGGTGCCGGTGACGGCCAGCAGCTTGGGGCCGTAACCGCGATCGGCCTGCAGGTCGGCCAGCGCCTCGACGAACAGCGCCAGCTCGCCCTGCACCACGATGCCGGCGGCGCGCGCCGCGGCCAGCAGCGGCGCGATACGTTCGTCGGCCGGCGCCAGGCCCGGGCTCTTCAACACGCGCTGCACGCCGGCCAGTGCAGTGTCGTCCAGCGCGCCGCTGCGCAACACCGCCTGCGGCACCGCCTCGCGCAGCGCCGCGGCCTGCGGCGGTGTCTCGCGACTGTCCCAGACCTGCACCTGCGCGCCGTGCGCGCCACACCAGCGCGCCATCGCCAGCCCGGATTCGCCCAGGCCGAGCACCAGTACCGTCTGATCGCGCAGCCTGTTCATCGCAGCTTCAGGCTGGCCAGGCCCACCAGGCACAGCAACATGGTGATGATCCAGAAGCGCACCACCACCTGCGTCTCGGTCCAGCCGGACTTCTCGAAGTGGTGGTGCAGCGGCGCCATCTTCAGGATGCGCCGGCCTTCGCCGAACTTCTTCTTCGTGTACTTGAAGTAGCTCACCTGCGCCATCACCGACAGCGCCTCGACCACGAAGATGCCGCCCATGATGCCCAGCACGATCTCCTGCCGGGTGATGACGGCGATGGTGCCCAGGGCGCCGCCCAGCGCCAGCGCGCCCACGTCGCCCATGAACACCTGCGCCGGGTGGGTGTTGAACCACAGGAAGGCCAGGCCCGCGCCGCCCATGGCCGCGCAGAAGATCAACAGCTCGCCGGCGCCGGGGATGTACGGGAACAGCAGGTAGCGCGAATACACCGAGCTGCCGACCACGTAGGCAAAGATGCCCAGCGCGCTGCCCACCATCACCACCGGCATGATGGCCAGGCCGTCCAGCCCGTCGGTCAGGTTGACGGCATTGCTGGCGCCGACGATGACAAAGTAGGTCAGCGCGATGAAGCCGAAGACGCCGAGCGGGTAGCTCACCGTCTTGAAGAAGGGCACCATCAGGTCGGCCTTGGGCGGCAGGTCGGTCGAGAAGCCGCTGCCCACCCAGCGGATGAACAGTTCCAGCACGCGCAGGTTGCTGGTCTCGGACACGCTGAAGGCCAGGTACAGCGCGGCCACCAGGCCGATCAGCGACTGCCACAGGTACTTCTCGCCCGAGGGCATGCCCTCGGGGTTCTTCTGCACCACCTTGCGCCAGTCGTCGGCCCAGCCGATGGCGCCGAAGCCGAAGGTGACGATCAGCACGATCCAGACGAAGCGGTTGCTCCAGTCGAACCACAGCAGCGTGGACACACCGATGCCGATCAGGATCAGCACGCCGCCCATCGTCGGCGTGCCGCTCTTGCTCAGGTGCGACTGCATGCCGTAGCCGCGGATCGGCTGGCCGATTTTCAGCGCGGTCAGGCGGCGGATCACCCACGGGCCGAAGGCCAGGCCGATCAGCAGCGCCGTCATCGCCGCCATCACGGCGCGGAAGGTGATGTACTGGAACACGCGCAGGAAGCTGAACTCGTCGGGGTACAGCATCAGCAGCCACTGGCTCAGGCTAAGCAGCATGGGCACCCCCCTGCAGCACGGCCTGCACCACACGCGGCATGCGCATGAACTTCGAGCCCTTGACCAGCGCGGCGGCCACCGGCTCGGCCGCGTCCAGCGCGGCGATCATCGCGTCGACACTGTCGAAGTGCCGGGCCGCCGGGCCGTAGGCGCGGGCAGCGTGCACGCACAGCTCGCCGACGGTCCACAGCCGATCGATGCCGCGCTCGCGCGCATAGCCGCCGACCTCGGCATGGAAGGCCGGGCCCTGTGCGCCGACCTCGCCCATGTCGCCCAGCAGCAGCCAGCGCGGGCCGTCCAGCGCGGCCAGCACGTCGATGGCCGCGCGCACCGAATCCGGGTTGGCGTTGTAGGCGTCGTCCACCAGCGTCAGCGAGCGGCCGCGCCACGGCAGGCGGTGCAGCCGCGAACGGCCGACCACCGGCTCGAAGGCCTGCAGGCCCTGGGCGATGGCAGCCAGCGGCACGTCGACGGCCAGCGCCGCGGTGGCCGCGGCCAGCGCGTTCTTGACGTTGTGCTCGCCGGCCACGCGCAGTTCGAAATCGGCCTCGCCGGCCGGGGTGTGCAGGCGCACGGCCCAGTGGTCGCCGCGCCAGGCATGCGTGCCGTGCACGTCGGCCGGCGCGCGCAGCGCAAAGCGCAGCACGCGGCGCGCACCGGCCAACTGCTGCCACAGCGGCGTGTAGGCATCGTCGGCTGGGAACACCGCCGTGCCCTGCGGGCCCAGGTGTTCGATGACCGTGCCGTTCTCGCGCGCCGCGGCTTCCACCGTGGCCATGAATTCCTGGTGCTCGCGCTGCGCGTTGTTGACCAGCGCCACCGTCGGCGCGGCGATGCCGGCCAGCAGCGCGATCTCGCCGGGGTGGTTCATGCCCAGCTCGACCACGCCGCGGCGGTGCGTCTCGCGCAGCCGCAGCAGCGTCAGCGGCAGGCCGATGTGGTTGTTGAAGTTGCCCTGCGTGGCGAAGGCGGCGTCGCTGTCGGCGGCGCGCAGGATCGAGGCGATCATCTGCGTCACCGTGGTCTTGCCGTTGCTGCCGGTCACGGCAATCAACGGCAGGTGAAAGCGCCGGCGCCAGGCGGAGGCCAGCTGCTGCAGCGCCACCAGCGCGTCGGGCACCTGCAGGCCGGGCAGGCCGGCCTCGGCCAGGCCGCGCTCGGCCAGCGCGGCCACCGCGCCCTTGTCGCGCGCCTGCGCCAGGAAGTCGTGCGCGTCGAACTGCTCGCCCTTCAGGGCCACGAACAGGTCGCCCGGCTGCAGCGTGCGGGTGTCGCTGTGCACGCGTGCGAAGGCCACCGCGCCCTCGCCGACGACGGTGGCGCCGGGCAGCAGCGCCTGGGCCTGGGCCAGCGTCAGCATCGTCATGCGGCCACCCCCGCGCGCCGCTGCAGGGCGCGCCGCGCCTCGTCGGCATCGGAGAAGGGGCGCTTGTGGCCGGCGATCTCCTGCGTGGACTCGTGGCCCTTGCCGGCCAGCAGCACCACGTCGGCCGGCGCCGCCTGGGCCACCGCATGGGCGATGGCGGCGTGGCGGTCCTCGATCACGTCCACCTCGTCATGGCCGGTGATGCCGGCCAGCACCTGCGACAGGATGAAGGCCGGCGACTCGTCGCGCGGGTTGTCGCTGGTCAGCACCACGCGGTCGGCCAGGCGGGCGGCGATGGCGCCCATCATCGGCCGCTTGGCGGCGTCGCGGTTGCCGCCGCAACCGAACACGCACCACAGCCGGCCGCCGCGCGCCTGGGCCACGGGGCGCAGCGTCTGCAGCACCTTGTCCAACGCGTCGGGGCTGTGCGCATAGTCCACCACCACCTCGGGCAGGCCCGGCGCGTCGAGGCGCACGCGCTCCATGCGGCCGGGCACCGGGCCCACCGACTCGACTGCGCGCACGGCGTCGTCGAGAGACAGGCCCAGCGCGCGCAGCGCGCCGATCACCAGCAGCAGGTTGCTGGCGTTGAAATCACCGATCACGCCGGTGCGCACCGGCAGCACGCGGCCGCCTTCGTGCACCTGAAAGCCCAGGCCGCCTTGGCCGTGGTGCAGACCGCTGGCCTGCAGACGCGCCGGCCGCTCGGTCGAGCAGGTCCACAGGTCCAGCGGCGCATGCTGCAGCGACTGCGCCAGCTCGGCGCCGTGCGCGTCGTCGATGTTCAGCACCGCGGCCTTCAGCCCCGGCCAGGCGAACAGCGCCCGCTTGGCCCGCCAGTACTCGGCCATGTTGCCGTGGTAGTCCAGGTGGTCCAGCGTCAGGTTGGTGAACAGCGCCACCTCGATGTGCGTGCCGGCCAGCCGGTGTTCCTTCAAGCCGATGGACGAGGCTTCCAGCGCACAGGCCTCGAAGCCCTGGGCCACGAAGTCGTGCAGCGCCTGCTGCAGCCGCACCGGGTCGGGCGTGGTCAGGCCGGTGCCGTCCAGCGCGCCTTCGGCGGCCGCCCCAGCCCCCAACGTGCCGACGATGGCGCAGCGCCGGCCCAGGTGGCCCAGGCCCTGCGCGGTCCACCAGGTGGTGGAGGTCTTGCCGTTGGTGCCGGTGGTGGCCACCACGCGCAGCCGCTCGCTGGGCCGGCCGAGCACGCGGTGGGCGATCGGGCCGGCCAGGTCCTTCAGCCGGGTGACGGCGGCGATGCGCGCATCGTCGAAGCCGAAGCTGGCCAGGTGGTGGTCGTCCACCAGGCAGGCGGCGGCGCCGGCCTGCAGTGCGTCCGCCACGAAGCGGCGCGCGTCGTGCGCATGGCCGGGCCAGGCCAGGAAGGCATCGCCGGGCTGCACCTGGCGGTGGTCGGTGCGCAGCCGGCCAGGCGTGCGCGCCACCAGCCACTGCGCGGCGGCTTCGGCATGGGCCAGATGCTGCAGCGCCATGCTCAGAAGCTCTCCCGTTCGGCCGGCGCGTTCTTCGCGGCCATGATCTGCGGCGTGACTTCCAGGTCGGGCGGCACGTTCATCAGGCGCAGCGTCTGCTGCACCACCTGGCTGAACACCGGCGCGGCCACGGCGCCGCCGTAGTACACGCCCTTGCTGGGCTCGTCGACCATCACCGCCACCACGATGCGCGGGTTGCTGATCGGCGCCATGCCCACGAACCACGAGCGGTACTTGTTGGTGGCGTAGCCCTTGCCTTCCTGCTTGTGCGCGGTGCCGCTCTTGCCGCCCACCGAATAGCCCTGGGTCTGGGCCTTGGGCGCAGTGCCGCCGGGGCCGGCGGCCAGCTGCAGCATGCGGCGGATCTCGGCGGCGGTCTCGGGCGAATAGACCCTGATGCCGGTGACCGGCTCCTCGTGCTTCAGCAGCGTCACCGGGATCACGTCGCCGCCGGTGCGCGCCAGGCAGGTGTAGGCCCGGGCCATCTGCAGCAGCGACGCCGACAGCCCGTAGCCGTAGGACATGGTGGCCTGCTCCACCGGCCGCCAGTTCTTGTAGGGCTTGAGCCGGCCGGTGACCGCGCCGGGGAAGTCGATCTGCGGCTTCTGACCGTAACCGATGGTGGAGAACAGCTCCCACAGCTCGCGCGCCGGCATCTGCATGGCCAGCCGCGCCGCGCCGACGTTGCTGGATTTCTGGATGACCTGCTCGACGGTCAGCGACGGGTACGGGTGTGCGTCCTTGACCACCAACGGGCCGACCACCAGGCTGCCCGGCGCGGTGTTGATCACCGTGTCGGAGCGCACGCGCTTGGTCTCCAGCGCCCAGCCCGCCACCAGCGGCTTCATCGTCGAGCCGGGCTCGAAGGTGTCGGTCAGCGCGCGGTTGCGCAGCTGCTCGCCCGACAGCTTGCGGCGGTTGCCGGGGTCGTAGCTGGGGTAGTTGGCCAGCGCCAGCACTTCGCCGGTGATGACGTCCAGCACCACCACGCTGCCGGCCTTGGCGTTGTGCTCGGCCACGGCGTCGCGCACGCGCTGGTAGGCGAAGAACTGCACCTTCGAGTCGATGGCCAGCGTGATGTCGCGGCCGTTGACCGGGTCGACCTGCTCGCCGCGGTCCTCGACCACGCGGCCGAGCCGGTCCTTGACCACGGCGCGCGAGCCGTTGCGGCCCTGCAGCTGCTCCTGGAAGGCCAGCTCGATGCCTTCCTGGCCCTTTTCCTCGATGTTGGTGAAGCCTACGATGTGCGCGGCCGATTCGCCTTCGGGGTACTTGCGGCGGTATTCGCCCAGCTGGTGCACGCCCTTCAGGTTCAGCGACTTGACCTCGACCCACAGCGGCTCGTCGACCTGGCGCTTCAGCCAGGCGAAGTTGCGGCTGCCTTCCATGCGCTGGTCCAGCTCGGCCGGCTTCATGTCCAGCAGCCGGGCCAGTGCCTTGCGCTGCTGCACGTCGGCCTGGAAGTCCTTCGGGATCGCCCAGATCGAAGGCACGGGCACGCTGGTGGCCAGCACCTGGCCGTTGCGGTCGAGGATGCGGCCGCGGCTGGCCGGCACCTCGATCACGTGGCCGTAGCGCTTCTCGCCCTGCTCTTGGTAGAAGTCGGTGCCGATGATCTGGATGTAGACGGCGCGGCCGATCAGCACCGCGAAGGCCAGCCCTACCAGCGCGACCACGAAGCGCGAGCGCCACGGCGGCGTCTTCGACGCCAGCAGCGGGCTGGTGGCGTAGTTGAGGTTGCGCACGCTGGTGGCGGCGGCAGCGCGCTTCGGCGGCTTGCGGCCGCTCATGGCGTGGCTCCTGCGGCCGGGCCAGCGGCGCTGGCGGCGGGCACGGGCCCGTCCACCACGTACTGTGTCACCGCCGGCGTGGCGGTGCGCATGCGCAGCTTCTCGCGGGCCACCTTCTCCACCCGCAGGTGGGTGGCCTGGGCCTGGCGCTCGGCATCCAGCCGCTTGTATTCGATGTCCAGGCGCGTCTGCTCCTGGCGGGCACGGTCCAGCGCATGGAACAGCCGGCGCGATTCATAGGAGGTGCGCACCAGGTACAAGGCACTGGCGATCAGGGCAGCGAGCAGGAGCAGGTTCACGCGTGTCAACTCGTCAGGCCCCCGCGTGCGCGGCCGCAGGCAAGGCATCGGTGCGCTCGGCCACGCGCAGCACCGCCGAGCGCGCCCGCGGGTTGGCCGCCACCTCGGCCGCGCCGGGGCGGATGCGCGCCAGCGCGCGCAGCCGCGTCGGCCGCGGCGGCGCGAAAGGCGCGCGGCGGTCGGGCTCGTCGCGGCTCTCGCGCGCGATGAAGCGCTTGACGATGCGGTCCTCGAGCGAATGGAAGCTGATCACGGCCAGGCGTCCGGCAGGGGCGAGCAGGTCGAGCGCGGCGTTCAGGCCCTGCTCGAGCTCTTCAAGCTCGGCGTTGACGTGAATCCGAAGAGCCTGAAATGTGCGCGTTGCAGGGTTCTGGCCCGGCTCGCGGGTTTTGACCGCACCAGCCACGACTTGGGCCAGTTCGCCCGTGGTTCGAATTGCAGCCCCGCCTTGTCGGCGAGCCACAAGCGCCTTTGCAACCTGAACAGCAAACCGTTCTTCCCCATAGTCGCGGATCACCTGCGTCAGTTGGCGCTCATCGGCGCGGGCCAGGAAGTCCGCAGCGGTCTCGCCGCGGGTCGTGTCCATGCGCATGTCCAGCGGCGCATCGAAGCGGAAGCTGAAGCCCCGCGATGGGTCGTCCAGCTGTGGCGAGCTGACGCCCAGGTCGAGCAGCACGCCCTGCACCTGCGCGATGCCCAGCGCCTGCAGCGCGGGCCGCATCTGCGCGAAGCTGGCATGCACCAGGCGCAGCCGCGCGTCCTGCAGCAGCGTGCCGGCCTCGATGGCCTGCGGATCCTTGTCGAAGGCCACCAGCCGACCCTGCGGCGACAGCCGTGCCAGGATGGCGCGCGCATGGCCGCCGCGGCCGAAGGTGCCGTCCACGTAGAGCCCGTCGTCCGCCTGCACCAGCGCCTGCACGGCTTCGTCCAGCAGTACGGTGGTGTGCGTCCATGCCTGCGTCGCGCCGCTCACAGGTTCAGGCCCAGCACTTCTTCGGTCATGCCGGCGGCGACGACACGCGCCTCCACCGCATCGTGGCGCTGCCTGTCCCACAGCTCCAGCCGGCGGCCGGTGCCGATCAGCAGCACTTCCTTGGCCAGGCCGGCGGCGTCGCGCAGCTCGGGCGGGATCAGCACGCGCGAGGCGCTGTCGATCTCCACGTCGACGGCACTGCCCAGGAAGATGCGGCGCCAGCCGTCGGAGGCGGTCTTCAGCGCCATCAGGTCGGCTTCGACCTGCTCCCAGGTCGGGCGGGGGTAGATCAGCAGGTAGCCGTCAGGGTGCCGGGTCAGCGTCAGCTGGCCGCTGCAGGCCGCCAGCAGGGGGTCGCGATGGCGCACGGGCACGTTGATCCGCCCTTTGGCGTCCAGCACCAATGCCGATGTCCCGCGAAACACCCATCCCGACACTTTTTTCCACCTGCAGCCACTAAATGACACTGTATCGCACAAAAACCACAGGGTCAACGTGCAGCAGGGAAAAAACCAATGAAATCAGATACTTAGCGGCAGTTGTTCAGGCCATTCCCAGAAAAATCATCGCAAAAATAAGGACTTGCGGAACCCATTGAAAGTTAAGCCTTAGCTGCAGCCTCATGCGGGCTTTGCAACCGGCTGTGACTTATTGCCGCTCGGCCGTGCGCGGCGCCACCGGCCGGCGGGCCGGCAGCAGCCGCTGCACCAGTGGGTGCTGCACGCGCTTTTCGGTGCCGATGGCATAGAAATGCTCGTCCACGCCCTCGCAGGGGCCGAGGCGCTTGACCTGGTAGCGGCGCACCAGCTTGTCCTCGATCAGCTCCGGCGCCGGAAACACGCCCATGCCGGCGGCGCCGAAGGTGACCAGCAGCGCGCTGTCCTCGAACTCGCCGACGATGCGCGGCAGGATGCCCAGCCGCTCGAACCACTGGTCGAGCCGCGCGCGCACCGCCGCATGGTGGGTGGGCAGCAGCAGCGGCAGCCCGCCCAGCGATTGCGGGAAGCCGTTGCGGGCCTGCGCCAGCAGCGCCGGTGGCGCGTACCAGGCCATCGGCGAGCCGCCCAGCGCGTGGCTGTAGACCTTGAGGTTCGGGTTCGGCGGCGCCGCGCGGTCGGACAGCACCACGTCCAGCCGGTGCAGCGCCAGGTCGGCCAGCAGGCCGTCGAACTCATCCTCGTGGCACAGCAGGCGCAGCGCGGCTTCGCCCAGCACCGGCTGCAGCAGGCGGCGCACCATCAGCTTGGGCACGCCGTCGGAGATGCCCACCGCCAGGCGCAGCCCCGGCGTGCCAACGGCCTCGCGAAGCCGATCGGGCAAGGCCTCACCCAGCTGGAAGATCTGGTCGGCCTGGCGCAGCGCGGCGCGGCCGGCCTCGGTGAGCACCAGGCCGCGGCCCGAAGGCTTCAGCAGCGAATGGCCCAGCGCGCGTTCCAGCTCGCGCACCTGCGTGCTGACGGTCTGCACCGCCATGCCGAGACGCTCGGCCGCGCGGCTGATGCCGCCTTCCTGCGCCACGACCCAGAAGTAGTACAGGTGCCGGTAGTTGAAGTTCAGGCTCATGTTCAGGTTTTCTGGAAGTTTCCTTTCCTGATTGTCTGCTTTGACGGAAAGCCCTGCCGGCCTAATCTCGGCCCTGTTCCTTCAACCGCTGGAGCGTTCCGATGCAAGTGCTCTTCGAATCCCGTGACCCGCAAGGGGCCCAGTTGCGCGGGCTGGCGGTGCGCCGCCTGCGCTTTGCGATGCGCCGCCTGACCTGGCTGGTGCCGCGCGTGCGCGTGCAGCTGGCCGATGTGAACGGCCCGCGCGGCGGCATCGACAAGCGCTGCCGCCTGGAGCTGAAGACCCACAACGCCGGCACGGTGGTCATCACCGCGATGGCGCACGACTGGCAGGTGGCGCTGGACAGCGCGCTGGCACGGGCCGCGCGCACGCTGGTGCGCAGCTGGCGCCGCTCGCAGATGGCGCCTCGCCGCATGGCACCGGCGATGGCTGCCAGCCACTGAAGCCGCTTCTTCCCTTTCGCAACTCCTGGAGAACGACATGCGTTCCTACCCCCGCAACAGCCCGCAGGCCGCCGCCCGCATCGTGGCTCTGGCGCTGCTGGCCGACGGTAACTTGTGCCAGACCGAACTCGACCGCCTGCAGGCGCTGGACGCCCATGCCCGCCTGGGCCTGGCACCGGCCGACCTGCTGACGGTGGTGCATGGTGTCTGCGAAGACCTGCTCGCCACCAGCGACATGTACTGGGGCGGCAGCTGCCGCGTCGACGAGGCCACGCTGGCTGCGCTGCTGGGCGAGGTCACCGACCCGGCGCTGCGCGCCACGGTGCTGGAGCTGTGCCGCGAGGTGGTGCACTCCGACACGCACCTGGCCGACGGCGAATCGGTGGTGCTGGACACCGCGCAGCGCCTCTGGGGCACCGCCGTCGCCGAGCCGGCCTGAACCCGCGGCCGCGCAGGCATGATGCGCGGCATGCACATCCACACCTTGCGGCAGCGGCTGCGCGCCCTGGGCGCGTTGCCGCCGCACGAAGCCCGCGTGCTGCGCCATTGGGCGCAGGCGCTGCCCTGGCACGCCGGCCGCCGGCGCATCGAGGACTTCCTGCCGCTGGCGCTGCGCCAGGCGCTGCCGGCCCTGCAGGCTGAGCTGGACGGTCTCGCGCAGTTGCACTCCGCCCATCCGGCCGAGGACGGCGAACGGCTGCTGCTGCGCCTGGCCGACGGCCAGTCGGTCGAAAGCGTGCTGCTGCCGCGCGGCGGGCTGTGCGTGTCCACGCAGGTGGGCTGCGCGGTGGGCTGCCGCTTCTGCATGACCGGCCGTAGCGGCCTGCTGCGCCAGCTGGGCAGCGCCGAGATCGTGGCCCAGGTGGCGCTGGCGCGCCGCCGCCGCGCCGTGCACAAGGTGGTGTTCATGGGGATGGGCGAGCCGGCCCACAACCTGGACGCTGTGCTCGAAGCCATCGAGCTGCTGGGCACGGCCGGCGGCATCGGCCACAAGCAGCTGGTGTTCTCCACCGTCGGCGACGAGCGCGTCTTCGCACGGCTGCCGCAGGGCCCCGTGAAGCCGGCACTGGCGCTGTCGTTGCACAGCACGCAGGCCGAGCGCCGCGCCGCGCTGCTGCCGCAGGCGCCGCGCATCGCCCCCGCCGATCTCGTGGCTGCGGGTGACGCCTATGCGCGCGCCACCGGCTACCCGATGCAGGTGCAGTGGACGCTGCTGGCCGGCATCAACGACGGGCCGGACGAGGTCGAAGGCCTGGTGGCGTTGCTGGCCGGCCGGCATGCGGTGCTGAACCTGATTCCCTACAACCCGGTGGACGGCCTGCCCTATGCACGCCCGGCGGCCGAGGCCTCGGCCGCGCTGGCCCGCACGTTGCACCGCCGCGGCGTGCTGACCAAGCTGCGGCGCTCTGCCGCGCAGGACGTGGAAGGCGGCTGCGGCCAGCTGCGTGCGCGCCTGGCCGCCGAAGGCACGGCGCCACGGCGCGTGGCGGCTATAGTGCCCGCACGATGAGTCCCTCCCCCGCGGACGCCGACGGCCTGGGCAGCCAGCTGCGCGTGGCCACCGCCGCGATGCACCGCCGCGTCGAACGCACGCCCTACATGGCCGGCCTGCTGCGCGGTCAGCTCGATCGGACGCACTACGTGCAGCTGCTGCAGCAGCTGCAGGCGCTGTATGCCGCGCTGGAAGCGGCGCTGCAACAGCATGCCGCCACGCCCGGCGTGGCACCGGTGGTGATGCCCGAGCTGTTCCGCCAGCCGGCGCTGGCGGCCGACCTGCAGGCGCTGGGCGCCAGCAGCCTGCCGCCGGCCGGCTTGTCGCGTGCGCTGCAGGCCTACGTGGCGCGGCTGTCCGAGCTGTCGGCCTGCAAGCCGGGCCTGCTGGTGGCCCATGCCTATGTGCGCTACCTGGGCGACCTGAATGGCGGCCAGGCCTTGCGCCAGGTGGTGCGGCGGGCGCTGGGCCTGAGCGACGGCGCCGGCACCAGCTTCTACGATTTCGGCGACAACACGGCGCGCCGCCAGCTGGAGCAGCGCTTCCGCGACGGGCTCGAGCAGATCGGCCGGCAGTGCAAGGACCCGGCGCCGTTGCTCGAGGAAGCGGTGGCCGCCTTCACGCGGCACGAGCAGCTGTTCACCGAGCTGGCCGCGGCCTGAGGTCGGGCAAGCCGCTCAGCGCCGCCGCAT
>Ga0209369_1000797_pt1 | contig 24343 bp, 22 predicted proteins | sample EBPBio142010_DNA_FD_185865 | JGI IMG/M metagenome (GOLD analysis project Ga0209369, IMG submission 185865) | Wastewater treatment Type I Accumulibacter community from EBPR Bioreactor in Madison, WI, USA - Reactor 1_10/4/2010_ DNA (SPAdes)... | ecosystem: Engineered > Bioreactor > EBPR >... | reverse complement strand
CATTTCCTGTTCGTTGGCCACGTTCTGGTACTCGATCTTCAGCTCGCCGCCGGCGGCGGCGTTGAAGTCGTTGATGAACTTCATGACGATGTCGTACAGCACCGTGCCGGGCATGGCCGCGGTGCCGAGCTTCCAGGTCTCCTGCGCGGCCGCCGGCAAGGCGCTGGCCGCCGCGCCGAACGCCACGGCGGCGTAGGCCAGCCACTTCTTGATCAGTTTCATGCAAGTCTCCTTGGGGGTGGGTAAAGCAAGCCCTTCTGACGAGGGCGGTGGGGGAAAGCGTTCAGAACCGGTTCGGGCCCAGGTAGCCGAACAGGAAGGCCGCCACCTTGCGCATCTGGATCTCCTCGGAGCCTTCGGTGATGCGGTAGCGGCGGTGGTGGCGGTAGATGTGCTCGAAGGGCTTGTGGCGGCTGTAGCCGATGCCGCCGTGCACCTGCATCGCGCGGTCGGCGGCCTCGCACACCAGGCGGTTCGCCCAGTAGTTGCACATCGACACCTTGTCGGACAGCTTCTTCTCCACTTCGGGGTGCGGCATCTGGTCCATCTCCCAGGCGGTCTTGCGAATCAGCAGGCGCAGCATCTCCACCTGCGTGGCCAGCTCGACGAGCGGGAATTGGATGCCCTGGTTGCGGGCCAGTTCCTCGCCAAAGGGTTTTCGCTCACGCGCGTACTTGACGCTCTCGTTCACGCAGAAGGCGGCCGCGCCCAGGCTGCTGGCCGCCTGGCGGATGCGGTTCTCGTGCACGAAGCTCTGCGCCAGCGCCAGGCCGCGGCCTTCTTCGCCGAACATCGCATCGGCCGGCACCCACACGTCGGTGAAGCTGACGCGCGGGTGGTCGGTGGGCATGTTGAAGGTCCACAGGTATTCCTCCACCTTGACGCCCGGCGTGCCGGTGGGCACCAGGAAGCAGGTGATGCCCTTGGCGTCGCCCGCCTTGCCGGCGCTGCGCGCGAACAGCGCGCAGTGCGTGGCGGTGTGCATGCCGGTGGTCCACATCTTCTCGCCGTTGATGCGCCAGCCGTCCACGCCATTGCGCGTCTCGCGCACCGCCTTGGTCTCCATGTGGGTGGCATCGGAGCCATGGTTCGGCTCGGTCAGGCCGAAGGTGATGCGCGCCTCGTGCTTCAGCTGGCCGGTGATGAAGTGCTGCTTCTGCGCCGGCGTGCCGAAGTCGCGCAGCATGACGATCACCGGGAAGTTGCCGACCACCGAATGCTCGTTCTGCAGGTCGTTGAACAGGCCCAGGCCCTTGGACGCCAGGTGGTCACGGATCACCGCCATCCACAGGTTGCCGATCTCCTGACCGCCGAACTCCCTGGGCAGGCTCAGGCGGTAGAAGCCGGCCTTGTCCGCGCGCTTCTTGCATTCCAGCAGCAGCGCCTCCCACTCGGGCCGCGGCAGGCCGCCGTTGTCGAAGTCAGTACGCGCCCACTCGCGGCGGTGGTCGAAGAAGCGCTCGTTGTCGTCCTGGGCCTGCAGCGGCCGGATCTCCTGGTCGATGAAGCGGTCCAGGTTGCGCAGCAGTTCGCTCAGTTCGGTGGGCAGGTTGAAGTCCATCGTGTCTCACTCCTTGGCGGCGATCTCGTGTCGGTAGGGCGCATAGGCCGGCTGGTCGATCGCCAGGCGGTCCAGGGTGCCGGTCCACAGGTGTTGCAGCAGCGCCGGGTCGTCGGCGGCCACGCGGCCGTCGGCGATGCGGCGGCACAGCTCGGCCTCCAGCGCCTGGGCCGGGCCGTCCTGCCCGAGCAGCCCGCGCAGCCGCGCCTGCGCCGCGGCTTGCGCCGCCGGTGCCAGCTGCCATTCGCGCGCGGCCAGGTCCAGCGCATTGGCGGCCACACGGGCCTGGAACGCGGCATGCGGCGGCAACTGCGGCAGCAGCGTATCGCGCAGCAGGCGGGCCACGGCCTGCAGCAGATCGGGGCCGGCGGGTCCGTCCAGCATCCCGGTGGCGCCCGGCCGCCCGAAGCCATCGGGCGCCCCCTCGGGGGGCAGCGAGCGAAGCGAGCGTGGGGGCCCCATGTCAGGCGGCCTCCGGCCAGAGAGCCTGCGCATCGCGCCGCGGTGCGATCAGGCGCAGCAGGTCGATCTCGTTCTCGGACACGCGGCGGGCGATCATCGCCCGCTCCACGCTCGGGTCGCGGCCGCTGTCGAACCACTCGCGCATGCCGGCGCAGCCCAGGCCCCATCGCAGGCTGCCGGCGGCCTGCCACCAGCGCACCCGTGCCGCATCCACCGGGCCGCCGCCGGCTGCCTGGTAGGCCTGGAACAGCTGCTCGCGTGGGCCCAGCCCGGCCACCGGCTGGCCGATGCGGCCGAAGCGCCATGGCGGCAGACACAGCCAGGCCAGGTCCTCGGCCGGGTCGCCCAGGTGGGCGATCTCCCAGTCGAGCACGGCCGCCAGCCCGCCATCGTCGACGATGACGTTGCCGAGCCGGTAGTCGCCATGCACCAGCGCCAGCCGCTCGCCGGCCGGGTCGGGCCGGTGCTGCTGCAGCCAGCGCAGCGCGTAGGCGAACACCGGGTTGGGCCGGGCCAGGCTTTCGCATCGGGCCTGCAGCTTGTCCAGCGTGGCCTGCAGACCGCGCCGGGGCAGGGCGGGCAGCGTGGCCGGGTCGGCACGGTGGATCGCGGCCAGCGCCGCACCCAGTTGCCCCACCAGCTGCGGCCGGGCGGCGGCGAAGGCCGCGTCGCGCTGGATCTTGCGCGGGATGGTCTCGCCGGCCACGCGGCGCATGATGAAGCCGTCACCCAGGCCGTCGTCGGGCGTGGCCACGTGCAGCACCTCGGCCAGCACCGGCTGCAGGCTTGGCGAACCGGCGGCCAGCGCGCGCAGCAGCGCTGCTTCGTCGGCCAGCGGCAGGCTTTCGGCGCCGCGCAGCCCGCCCGGCGAACGGCGCAGAATCAGCGGCTGCGGCGCACCCGCACCCACCGCATCGAAGGCCCAGGTCTGCAGCGTCGCGCCGGCCGACAGCCGCTGCAGGCCGGCGATGCCGTCGCAGCCCGGCAGCAGGCGCGGCAGCAACCGGCCCAAGGCCTCGTTCAGAGCGCGAAAGTCTTCGCTCACTTTTCTTCCCACCACGGATATTGCGGCGGCATGTCCTTGGACACCTGGCCCGGGAACACCGCCGGCCGCTTGGCCAGGAAGGCGGCCACGCCCTCGCGCACATCGGGCCCGGCGCCCAGCGTGCGGTTGATGGCGCTGTCCAGCGCCAGCAGGTCATCGGGCAGCGGTTCGGCGGTGAAGCGCCACAGCAGCTGCCGCGTCAGTGCCACCGCCACAGGCGCGGTGTGCTCGGCAATCTCGCGGGCGATGGCCTGGGCCGTGGGCAGCAGCGCCTCGGGCGCGTGCAGCGATTCCACCAGCCCGCCGCGCTGCGCCTCGGCGGCGTCGAACACCCGGCCGGCGTAGCACCAGCGCAGCGCCTGCGGCAGGCCGACGATGCGCGGCAGGAACCAGGCGCTGCCGGCCTCGGGCACCAGGCCGCGGCGGGTGAAGACCAGGCCGAAGCGCGCGTCGGTGCTGGCCAGGCGGATGTCCATCGGCAGCGTCAGCGTCAGGCCCACGCCGACGGCCGCACCGTTGATGGCGGCGATCGACGGCTTGCGGCATTGAAAGATGGCCTGGATGAAGCCGCCGCCGTGGCGAGGTCCGGCGCCGGCCTGGCCGAACAGCTTGTCGGTGTCGCCGAAGCTGTCGGCCCCGGCCGACATGTCGGCGCCGGCGCAGAAGGCGCGGCCCGCTCCGGTGACCACCACGGCGCGCACGGCATCGTCTTCGTCGGCGCGGCGAAAGGCGGCTTCCAGCTCGCGGCCCATCTGCGCGGTGTAGGCGTTCAGCTGGTCGGGCCGGTTCAGCGTCAGCGTCAGCACGCCACCGGCCAGTGCGGTGGTGACGGTGGGCGGAGGGGTGTCCGGGCTCATCGGCGCCTCTTCGGTGCGGGCGCCGGTGTGGGCATCGGCGCATCGGGGTCCAGATAGACCGCGCGGCACCAGATGTCGGTGATCTGGCGGCACATGCGCTGCAGGTCCAGCGGTTGCTCGAAGGGCTCCAGTCCCGTCACCACCCAGGCCTGCGCGGTGCCTTCGACCATCATGCCCAGCGCCAGCGTGGCGGCGTCGGCGTCGATGGCCTGGCAATGGCCGGCCGCCTGCTGCCGCGCCAGGTGGTCGCGCACCCGGCGCAGGTAGGCGCTGCGCAACTGCGCCTGCAGCTGCGCGACGCGCGGGTTCACGTAGGCCGCTTCGGCCAGCGCGCGCATCACGCCGCGGTGCAGCGCGAACATCTCCAGATAGCGGCGGTTGCCGGCATCGACACGTTCGCGCAGCGTGCGGCCGCTGCGCGCGCGGGTGGCGGCCACCAGCTCGTCGATCACCTGGCGGACCACGCGCTCGAAGACGTCGTCGGTGCTGCGGAAGTACAGGTAGAAGGCGCCGCGGCTGCAGCCGGTGCGGGCGATGATGTCCTGCACCGTGGCGCGCACGTAGCCCTTGGCGGCGAACACCTCGTAGGCCGCCTGCACCAGGCGCTGCTCGGTCAGCCCGGCCGGGCTGCGGCTGCGCACGGTGCGCGGGGCGCTGCTGCCGCGGTGGCTGGCCGTGGAGCGCGCCAGCGCGGGGGCCGGCGCCGCACGCGCCACGCCGCGCCGCGGCGCAGCGGCGGATGGGGCGGACTTGTCTTCCCGGGCCATGCCGCAGACCGTAGGTGACACTGATGTCAGTGTCAATCGGGGGCGCTATCGAGGTGGCGCGGGCCCCGCGATGACGCCGGTCAGGCCAGCGGCCCGCGCTGGCGCTTCTGCCACCAGCCCTGGTTGTCGCCAATGGTGCGCAGCAGGTCCAGCAGCCACTCGCGGGCCTGGGTGGTGTCTGCGAACTGCCCGCGCAGCAGCCCGTGCTCGCCAGCGTGTTGGACCACCAGGCGGTGCAGCTCGGCCTGCCCTTCGTTGGTGACGAAGGCCACCGGCACCGCCTTCAGCTGCGCCGCCAGCCCGCTGTAGGCGCCGGGCAGCGAATCGGGCGTGAAGCAGATAACGGCCTGATCGATGCAGTACATCAACCCGCGGGCGCCGCGGGCCAGGCCGGCACGCATCACCAGTACGCTCAGCGCCAGGAAGTTCGAGGGCATCAGCAGCCCGCTGTAGACCGCCGTGCCGATGCCATCGGCATCCACCTGCAGCTGCACGCTGGCGCCGCCGCAGTCGATCGTTTCGTTCTGGTTGTTATCGAGGACCACGCCCCATTGTGGAGCATTTCCCGAAAGAGGGCTTGGCGCCGCGGCGTGCCTCCTTGCGCGCCGTCAACGACCGTTGAAACTGGGCGGCCGCTTCTCGACGAAGGCCACTGCCGCGCCCTTGTGGTCCTCGGTCTCGAAGCTGCGGATCATGTGGATGGCCTCGGCATCCAGCACGTCGCCCAGCGAGCCGTGCAGTGCGGTGTTCAGGTTGCGCTTCATGTAGCCCACCGCCACCGTGGGCAGCGAGGCCAGCTCCCTTGCCCAAGCGGCCGCGGCCTCGGCCAACTGCGCGGAGGGCACCGCGCGGTTGACCAGGCCGATGCGCGCGGCCTCGGCACCGCTGATCACCTGCCCGGTGAAGTACATCTCCCGCGCCTTGGCCGCGCCGACCAGATAGTTCAGGAAGTAGCTGCCGCCGAAATCGCCCGACAGGCCGATCTTCGAGAAGGCCGTGGTCATCTTGGCGTCGTCGGCGGCGATGCGCAGGTCGCAGGCCAGCGCCACCGACAGCCCGGCCCCGGCCGCCGGGCCGGGGATCACAGCCAGCGTGGGCTTGGGCATCTCGTGCAGCCAGCGCACGGCTTCCATGCGCAGGCGCAGGTCGGTGACCTTGGTGTCGAAGGACACCGTCGCCGGCGCGCCGGCCGCGTTCTTGGCGAAGCTCTTCACGTCGCCGCCGGCGCAGAAGGCATTGCCCGCGCCGGTGATGACCACCAGCCGCACGGCAGGGTCCACCGCCAGCCGCGGCAGCGCCTGCGACAGGCCGTCCATCATCTCGCGGGTGAAGGCGTTGCGCGCCTCCGGCCGGTTCATCGTCAGCGTGGCGATGCCGTTGTCGAAGCTCTCGATCAGGTCCTGGGCCATGGGCTTGTCTCCGTCATGCGAAAGGCCGCATTCTGGGACCGCCCAGCGGCGCCGCGCGTCACCTGCGCGCCACGCGGCCCTGCCACCAGCGCTGGTTGTCGGACAAGGCCTGCGCCGCCTGCCCCAGCCAGGCGCGGGCCTCGACCGGGTCACGGAACATCTTGCGCACCAGGCCGACGGCGGTGGCGCGCTGCACCACCTGCGCGTACAGCTCGGTCTGCGCATCGTTGACGACGAAGGCCACCGGCAGGCCGCGCAGCGACGGCGCCAGCGTCGGGTAGGACGCGGTCATCGATACCGGGTCGCAGCAGATGGCGGCCAGGTCGTTGCGGTACAGCAGGCCCTGGGCACCGCGCTGCAGCCCGGCACGCATGGTCAGGCCGCCGATCGCCAGAAAGTTGGCCGGCATCAGCAGGCCGCTGAAATGCGCCGTGCCGATGCCGTCGTTGTCCATTTGCAGCGTGCCGCTGGCGCCGCCGCATTCGATGCTGTCCACGCCGTCACCCGAAGAGGAGTTGCCCCGCCCATTCTCAAGCAAGGGCCGGGCCGCCGGCGTGCGGCGCGACTCGGGATTTCTACGGGCTCAGCGCCCCGTCCAATTCGGCGGGCGCTTCTCGATGAAGGAGGCGCGGCCTTCCTTGGCGTCCTGCGTCAGCGCCAGCGTCATGATCTGCGTTTCCAGGAAGCTGATCGACTGCTCGAAGCTCATGTCGAAGGCGGCGCGCATCATCGCCTTGCCGCGGCGCAGCGCGGTCGGCGACTTGCCCACCACCCGCTGCAGCAGCCAGTCGGTCTTGGCGTCCAGCTCGCCGGCCGGCGCCACGTGGTTGATCAGGCCGATCTCGGCGGCGCGCTTGGCATCGATGGGCTCGCCGGTCAGGCACAGCTCGGCGATGTGCCGGGGCGTGCACAGGTGCTGAAGCACCGCCAGCACCTGCGCCGGGAACAGGCCGATCTTCACCTCGGGGAGGCCGAAGCTGGCGTGTTCGGCCGCCACCGCCATGTCGCACATGGCCATGAAGCCCATGCCGCCGGCCAGACAGTGGCCGTTGACGCGGGCGATCAGCGGCACCGTGGTGGTCTGGGCGTAGCGCAGCAGGTCGGCAAACTCGGCATGCGGCTTGGACGGGTCGAACTCGAAGGAGCCCGAGCCCTTGCCCAGGTCGGCCCCGGCGCAGAAGGCCTTGTCGCCAGCACCGGTGAGCACCACCGCGCGCACCTCGGGGTCGGCATGCGCCTGCTCCAGCCCGGCGCGGATGCCCTGCAGCACCGCGCCGTTCATCGCATTGCGCTGCGCCGGGCGGTCGATGGTCAGCCACAGCGCGTGACCGCGTTTCTCGATCTTCAGTTCCTCTGACATGTCACCGCCCCTTGAACTGTGCCGGCCGCTTCTGCAGGAAGGCGGTGACGCCTTCCTTGTGGTCCTCGGTGGCCATCGCCAGGCCCTGCAGCAGCGCCTCCACCTCCAGCTGGTCACCCAGCCCGTTGCCCGAGCTGACGGCCAGCCCCTGCTTGATCAGGTCGTAGGCGCGGGTCGGCATCTGCGCCATCTTCTGCGCGGTGGCCAGCGCCTCGGTCAGCAGCTTGTTGTCGGCGTACACCTTCCACACCAGGCCGTACTGCAACGCGTCGGCGGCGCTGATCTTGTCGGCCAGCATCACCAGCGCGCGCGCCCGCACGTCGCCCACCATGCGCGGCAGGAACCAGGTGCTGCCGCAATCGGGCACCAGGCCGATGCGGGTGAAGGCCTGCAGGAAGGACGCCGATTCGCCCGCCAGCACGATGTCGCAGGCCAGCGCGATGCTCATGCCCGCGCCGGCCGCCACACCGTTGACGGCGCCGACGATCGGCTTCGGGAACTGCCGCATCGCCAGGATGATCGGGTGGTAGCGCTCGCGCAGCCCCTGCGACACGTCGCGCGGGCCCGGAATGCCGGCATTGGCCGCCAGGTCGGCGCCGGCGCAGAAACCCCGGCCGGCCCCCGTGAGCAGCACCGCGCGCACGCTGTCGTCGGCCTTGGCCCGGGCCAGGCCCGCGCTCAGCCCGGCCAGCAGGTCGTTGTTCAGTGCGTTCAGCACGTCCGGGCGGTTCATCGTCAGCGTGGCCACGCCGCCCTCGGCGGCGTACAGCACGGCGGTTTCGGACATTGATTTCTCCTTCAAGCCGCGTCGGCTTCGATACGGACCAAGAGCCGCCCCGGCGCCACCTGCGTGCCGGCGGCGGCCCCCACCTCGACCACGGTGCCGGCGAGCGGCGCCCCGATGCGGTGTTCCATCTTCATCGCCTCGATGGCCAGCACGAAATCGCCCTTGGCGACGCGCTGGCCCACCTCGACGGCCAGCTTCACCAGCGCGCCGTGCATGCGGCTGGTGATCAGGCCGTGGCTGGATTCGTCCTCGCGCTCCGGCGGCGCCTGGCTCAGGTCGGCCCAGACGGCGCTGCAGCCTTCGGCATCCAGCCAGCCGGCATCGCCCTGCATCGAACAGCGGGCGCGCAGGTGCAGGCCGTCGACGATCAGTTCCACGTCCAGGCCGTCGTCCTGCTGCACCTCGACGGCGAAGCCGGCGTCGCCGGCGCGCACTTCGATCGGCTCGCCGCGGCGGTACGTCAGGCGCAGGTCGAAGAGCTGCTCACCTGAGGCCAGGCGCATCGGCGTCTCGCGCAGGCCGGCCGAGCTCCACAGCGCATAGGGTCCAAAGGCTTCAGCTTGCCGGTGCAGGCGGATCACTGCGGCCAGCGCCGCCCAGCGTGCATCGGGACGCCGCGGTTGCCAGGCCGGGCTCGCTTCGCCCAGCCAGCGCGTGGCCAGCTTCGGCGTGGCAAAGGCCGGCGCAGCCAGCGCCTGCAGCAGGTAATCGCGGTTGGTCACCAGGCCCAGCACGCTGCTGCCGGCCAGCGCGCGCAGCAACCGGCCGCGCGCCTGCTCGCGGTCGGCGCCGTAGGCGATGACCTTGGCCACCATCGAGTCGTAATACGGCGGGATGGTCGGCTGCGCCACCATGCCGTGGTCGACGCGGATGCCTTCGCCCGCCGGCACGCTCCATTGCGCCACCGCGCCGGCCTGCGGCGCAAAGCCGTTGAAGGCGTCTTCGGCGCACAGCCGCGCCTCGATGGCATGGCCGCACCACTGGATGTCGGCCTGCTGCAGCGGGATCTGCTCGCCGCGCGCGATGCGCAGTTGCCATTCCACCAGGTCCAGGCCGGTGATGGCCTCGGTGACCGGGTGCTCCACCTGCAGCCGGGTGTTCATCTCCAAGAAGTGGAACTCGCCGTCCGGCGTCAGCAGGAACTCCACCGTGCCGGCGCCGACATAGCCCACCTCGCGCACCAGCTTGACGGCGGCCTCGCCCATGCGCGCGCGCAGTGCGGCCGACACGCCCGGTGCCGGGGCTTCTTCCAGGATCTTCTGGTTGCGGCGCTGCGTGGAGCAGTCGCGCTCGCCCAGGTGGATGGCGCCGCCCTGCGTGTCGCCAAACACCTGCACTTCGACGTGGCGCGCTTCCTCGACCAGCCGCTCCAGCAGCAGGTCGCCGTTGCCGAAGGAGGCCAGCGCTTCGGCGCGGGCCGATTCGATCAGCTGCTCCAGCGCCGCCACATCCCCCACGTCGTCGCAGCGGCGCATGCCGCGTCCGCCGCCGCCGGCACTGGCCTTGATCATCAGCGGCGCGCCGATGCGCTGGGCTTCGCCGATCAAGGTGTCGTTATCCTGCGCGGCGCCGGCATAGCCGGGCAGGCAGGGCACGCCGATGCCTTGCGCGCGCTGCTTGGCCGCAGCCTTGTGGCCCAGCGCGTCGATGGCCTCGGGCGAAGGGCCGACGAAGACGATGCTGGCTTCGCGGCACGCGCGCGCGAAGTCGGCGTTCTCCGACAGGAAGCCGTAGCCCGGGTGCACCGCGCCGGCACCGCTGCGCTTGCAGGCGTCGATGATCTTTGCAATGTCGAGATAGCTGTCGCGCGCCGGGCCGGCGCCGATGCGCAGCGCCGTGTCGGCCATCTGCACGTGCCGCGCGTCGCGGTCGGCGTCGGAATACACCGCCACGGTGCGCAGGCCCATGGCCCGCGCGGTGCGGATCACGCGGCAGGCGATCTCTCCGCGGTTGGCAATCAGGAGCGTGTCGAACATCAGCTTTGCCGGGGGAAGATGCCCATGGTCTTGGCGATGATGCCCATCATCACCTCGTCGGCGCCACCGCCGATCGAGCCCAGGCGGCTGTCGCGCCAGGCGCGATTGACGCGCGTTTCCTCGATGTAGCCCATGCCGCCCCAGAACTGCACACACCAGTCGGACACCTCGCGGGCCAGGCGCGCGCACTTCAGCTTGCACATCGACGCCAGCTGCGTCACGTCGTTGCCAGCCACGTACAGCGCCACCGCCTTGTGGAACAGCGCGCCCATCGCCTCCACCTCGGTGGCCAGCTCGGCCAGCTTGAAGTAGATGTACTGGTTCTCCAGCAGCGGCTTGCCGAAGGCCTGGCGCTCGCGCAGGTAGGCGATGGTCTCCTGGATGATCTCGTGGTTCTTGCGCCAGCCGGCCGCGGCCCACAGGCGCTCTTCCTGGAACTGCTGCATCTGGTAGGTGAAGCCCATGCCCTCTTCGCCGATGCGCCAGCGCTGCGGCACGCGCACACCGTCGAAGTGCAGCTGCGCGGTGTCCGACGAGTTCATGCCCGCCTTCTTCAGCTTGCGCGCCACCTCCACGCCCTTGGTCTTCATCGGCACGCAGATCAGCGTCTTGTTGCGGTGGGCCGATCCGCCCTGGCTGGTGTTGGCCAGCACGCAGCACCAGTCGGCCTGCGTGCCGTTGGTGGTCCACATCTTGCCGCCGTCGATGATGTAGTCGTCACCGTCCTTGCGCGCGGTGGTCTTGATCGAGGCCACGTCCGAGCCGGCGCCCACTTCCGACACGCCCAGGCAGGCCACGTACTCGCCGCTGATCGACGGCGCGAGGAATTCCTTGCGCACCTCGTCCGAGCCGAAGCGCGCCAGCGCCGGCGTGGCCATGTCGGTCTGCACGCCGATGGCCATCGGGATGCCGCCGCACTGGATGGCGCTCAGGCCCTCGGCAAAGGCCGCGGCGTAGGAATAGTCCAGCCCCTGGCCGCCGAACTCCACCGGCTTGTTCACGCCCAGGAAGCCCAGCTTGCCCATCTTGCGGAACAGCTCCTTGGCCGGAAAGATCTCGGCCTTCTCCCATTCCTCGATGTGCGGGTTGATCTCGGATTCGCAGAACTTCTTCAGCGAATCCTGCAGCGCGATGTGGTCTTCGGTGTAGATCGTCGGTTGCATGGGGGTGTCCTCGGGAATCAGGGTCTGGCGACGCCGAACTGCATGGGCCGCAGCTGGCGTGCATCGGCCTGGCGGCAGATGTCGAAGGCCAGGCCCAGCACGCGGCGCGTGTCGCGGGGGTCGATGACGCCGTCGTCGAGCAGACGGCCGCTGGTGTAGAAGGCGTCGGACTGGCTGTCGAAGTTGTGGATGATCTTCTTCTCCAGCGCCTGCAGCTGGGCCTCGTCCACCGGCACGCCCTTGCGCTTGGCACCGCCCTCGGCCACGATGCGCATCGTCAGCGCGGCCTGCTCGCCGCCCATCACCGCGGTGCGGGTGTTGGGCCAGCTGAAGACAAAGCGCGGGCCGTAGGCGCGGCCGCACATGCCGTAGTTGCCGGCGCCGAAGCTGGCGCCGCACATCAGCGTGATGCTGGGCACCGTGGCGTTGCTCACCGCCTGGATCATCTTCGAGCCGTGCTTGATCATGCCGGCCTGCTCGCTGGCCTTGCCGACGATGTAGCCGGTGGTGTTCTGCAGGTACAGCAGCGGGATGCCGGCCTGGCAGCAGCTCTGGATGAAGTGCGTGGCCTTGGTGGCACCCGACGGGTCGATGGGCCCGTTGTTGGTGATGATGCCGATGGCCTGACCGTACAGCGCGGCATGGCCCACCACGGTGGCCGGGCCGTACTCGGCACCGGATTCGGTGAACTCCGAGCGGTCGACGATGCGCGCGATGATCTCGCGCATGTCGATCGGCGTGCGGATGTCCAGCGGCATCGCGCCGGCCAGCTGGTCGGTGGGGTAGCGCGGCTCCAGCGACGGGTCGGCGTCGATGCGGCTGGGCGGGCCGCTGGGGCCCCACTGCAGGCGCAGGAACAGTTCGCGCGCGATGCGCAGCGCGTCGGCATCGTCCTCGGCCAGGTACTCGCCCAGGCCGGACACACCCGTGTGCATGACGGCGCCGCCGAGTTCCTCGTCGGTGGCGATCTCGCCGGTGGCCGCCTTCAGCAGCGGCGGTCCGGCCAGGAAGGCCTTGGCCCGGCCGCGCACCATGATCACGTGGTCCGACAGCCCCGGCATGTACGCGCCGCCGGCGGTGGACGAGCCGTGCACCACGCCGACCACCGGGATGCCCGCGGCCGAAAGCCGGGCCAGGTTGTAGAACAGCTTGCCGCCGTTGACGAAGCCTTCGACGCGGTACTGCAGCAGGTTGGCGCCGGCCGATTCGATCAGCTGCACAAAGGGCAGCTTGTTCTGCATGGCGATGTCCTGCGCGCGCAGCAGCTTGTCGCCGCCCATGCGCTGGATAGCGCCGGCGTCGATGCCGGCGTCGTTGACGGTGATCACGCAGCGCGTGCCGCTGATGGTGCCGATGCCGCTGATGACGCCACCACCGGGCACACATTTGTCGGGGTCGGGCTGGTCGACCAGCCAGCCGGCCATCGACGACAGCTCAAGCCAGGGCGAGCCCGGGTCCAGCAGCCGTGCCAGCCGCTCGCGCGGCAGCAACTGGTGGCGCTTGTCGAACAGCGGCTTGGCCTTGGCCGAGGCGGCCGCCGCGCGCGCTTCGAGCTCGCGCAGGCGGCCAACCAGCTGCAGCATGGCCTGGCGCTGCGCCTGGAAGGCCTCGCCTTCGGGGTGGATGCGGGTTTCGAGGACAGGCACGGCAGAGTTAATGAATGAGACTTCAAAATGGTGCCGCCAAAGCCCGGGCCCGTCAAGCCGAAGCGGGACACGGCGCCCGGGCGCTTCTGGTAAACACCTAGGCAGAGCGCGCTGAGATTGACGCTGCCCCAGGGCGGCACAATAATGAACTGTACTTCAATATCCAGCCGTGAGCACCCTGCCCAAGCGCCGCAAGTCGGTGCGCCGCGCCGAGATCCTGGCGGCGGCGCGCGCCGTGTTTCTGGAGCGGCCCTACGAGCAGGCCTCGATCACCGAGATCGCCGACCGCGCCGGCTGCGTCGTGGGCACGATCTACGGCTACTTCGAGAACAAGCGCGAGTTGTTCGACGCCGTGCTGTCCGCGTTCTACGACGAGCTGATCGCCGACATCGAGCCGCGCTTTGCGGTCATCGAGGGCACGGCCGACCGGCTGCGCTTTCTGGTGGCGCGGCACCTGCAGATCACCGTGGACGACCCGTCGTGGCTGAAGGTGCTTGACCGCGAGGCGCGCGGCGGCGAAAGCTACTTCGGCAGCACGCTGCACCGGCTGAACCGGCGCTACGCGCAGTACGTGACGCGCACGCTCAGCGAAGGCATCGCCCGCGGCGACCTGCGGCCCGACCTGGACCCGCAGATGGCGCGCGACTTTCTTTTCGGCGGGCTGGAGCACTGGGTGCGCAACACCGTGGGCCGCGGCCGGCGCAACGACCCTACCGCGGTGGCGCGCGAGATGGTGGCCATGCTGCTGCAGGGCTGGGCGGCCGACAGCGCGCCCAAGGCCGCCGCGCCGTGGCAGGGGCTGGAGGCGCGCATCGCCCGGCTGGAAGGGCGGCTGAAGGCGCGCCCACGCACGCAACAGACGGAGGAATCGCAATGAATCAGAAAACGGTCCGCATCGGCAGCGCCTCGGGCTTCTGGGGCGACACGGCCTCGGCCGCGCCGGCGCTGGTGAAGGGCGGCGACATCGGCTACCTGGTCTTCGACTACCTGGCCGAGGTGACGATGTCGATCCTGGCCGCGCAGAAGGGCAAGGACCCGAACGCCGGCTATGCCACCGACTTCGTGCACATCACGATGAAGGCGCTGCTGCCCGAGCTGAAGGCCAAGGGCATCAAGGTGGTGGCCAATGCCGGCGGCGTGAACCCGATGGCCTGCCGCGACGCGCTGGCCAAGGTGGCCGAGGAGCTGGGCATCCCGCTGAAGATCGGCGTGGTGCTGGGCGACGACCTGAGCCCACGCGCGGCCGAGTTCCGCGAGCGCGGGATCACCGAGATGTTCAGCGGCGCGGCCTTCCCGCAGCGCACCGCCAGCATCAACGCCTACCTGGGCGCGCTGCCCATCGCGCGGGCGCTGGATGCCGGCGCCGACGTGGTCATCACCGGCCGCTGCGTCGATTCGGCCGTGACGCTGGGCGTGCTGGTGCACGAGTTCGGCTGGCAGCCCGGTGACTTCGACAGATTGGCCCAGGGCACGCTGGCCGGCCACCTGGTGGAATGCGGCGCGCAGAGCAACGGCGGCCTGTTCACCGACTGGGAGACGGTGCCCGACTGGGACATCATCGGCTTCCCGATCGTCGAGGCTGAAAGCGATGGCAGCTTCGTCATCACCAAGGTCGTCGGCAGCGGCGGGCTGGTGACGCCCGCCACCGTGGCCGAGCAGATGCTCTACGAGATCGGCGACCCGCGCGCCTACCACGTGCCCGACGTGGCCTGCGACTTTACCGACGTGCGCTACGAGCAGGTGGGCCAAGACCGCGTGCGCGTCACCGGCGCCCGGGGCCGCGCGCCGACCGCCACCTACAAGGTCAGCTGCACCTTCATGGACGGCTTCCGCAACATGGCCTTCCTGACCATCGCCGGCGAGCAGGCCGCCGCCAAGGCACGGCGCACCGGCGAAGCGCTGTTCAAGCGCATGGAGCGCATGCTGGGCGAGCAGGGTTTGCCGCCCTTCAGCGAGAAGCGCATCGAGATCATTGGCGCGGAAGACATGTACGGCGCGCACGCCCGGTCCAACTCGCGCGAGGTGGTGCTGAAGATGGCGATCAAGACGCCGTCCAAGGCCACGGCCGAACTGTTTGCGCGCGAGTTCGCCGCGGCCGGCACCTCGATGTCGCCCGGCACCACCGGCCTGGTGGGCGGGCGGCCGACGCCCACGCCGGTGATCCGGCTCTTCTCCTTCCTGATTCCGAAGGCCGAGGTGCCGATCACGCTGCAGGTGGGCGCCGAGGCCGTGCCGGTGCAGGTGCCGGTGGACGGCGGCTTCGACGAGGCGGGCCTGGGCCCGGCGCGGCGCTATGCGCAGACGCCGGCCATCGAAGGCTTCAGCAGCGTGCCGCTGATCCGCCTGGCGCACGGCCGCTCGGGCGACAAGGGCGACAAGGCCAACATCGGCGTCATCGCGCGCAAGCCCGAGTACCTGCCGCTGCTGAACCAGTGGCTGACGCCCGAGCGCGTGGCCGCGCACTTCAAGCACAACAGCCCCAGCCGCGTCGAGCGCTTCGATTTGCCGGGCACGAATTCAATGAACTTCCTGCTGCACGACGTGCTGGGCGGCGGCGGCATGGCGTCGCTGCGCACCGACAACCTGGCCAAATGCTATTGCCAGGTGCTGCTGGCGATGGAAGTGCCGGTGCCCGACGACATTTCCCTGTAGGAGGCACGCCATGGCCATCGACGTCACCAAGCTGAAGAACTGGCCCTTTGCGCCGATCGAGCAGCGCTACAGCGCGCGCGACACCATCCTCTACGCGCTGGGCCTGGGCCTGGGCCAGGACCCGATGGACCGCGCGCAGCTGCGCTTCGTCTACGAAGACGGGCTGCAGGCGCTGCCGACGATGGGCGTGGTGCTGGGCTACCCCGGCTTCTGGGCCAAGGACCCGGCCACCGGCATCGACTGGGTGAAGCTGCTGCACGGCGAGCAGAGCCTGGAGCTGCACGCGCCGCTGCCGGCCGAAGGCACGGTGGTGGGCACGACGCGCGTCACCGCCATCGTCGACAAGGGCGCCGGCAAGGGCGCCTTGATGTATAGCGAGCGCGACATTACGGAGGCCGGCAGCGGCCGGCTGCTGGCGGTGTCGCGCAGCGTCAGCTTCATGCGCGGCGACGGCGGCTTCGCAGCCGCCGGCCAGCCGTCCGACACACCGCCGCCGCCGCGCGAGGCCGTGCCCGAGCGCGCGCCCGACGCGGTGTGCGAGCTGAAGACGCGGCCCGAGGCGGCGCTGATCTACCGCCTGTCGGGCGACTACAACCCGGTGCACATCGACCCCGCGGTGGCGCAGGCCGCCGGCTTCCCGCGGCCGATCCTGCACGGCCTGTGCAGCTTTGGCGTCAGCGGCGTGGCGCTGCTGAAGACGCTGTGCGGCTGGGACCCGACGCGCCTGCAGGAGATCGGCTGCCGCTTCTCGTCACCGGTCTACCCGGGCGAGACGCTGCGCGTCGAAATGTGGGCCCTGGGCGGCGGCCGCCATGCCTTCCGCACCCGGGTGGTCGAGCGCGACACCGTGGTGCTGAGCCATGGCAGCGCGCGCATCGCAACCTGATCAGGTCGGGTGCTTGTAGCCGCTTTCGCGCTGGCTACGCACCGCCAGCACGAAGACCGTGTCGATCGCGGCCACGAAGCGATACAGCGCGACATACCCGCGCGATCCGCGGCCGATCACCAGTTCGCGCTTGCCACCCTTGACCGGACGCCCGATCAGCGGACTATGTTCCAGCACCTGCACGGCGTCGGCGATCTCGCCGATGCGCTGCGCAATGTGGTCGGCCTCGAACTTCGAAAGGTGATCGACGATGCGGTCGAAGTCGTCCAACACTTCGGGTGCCAGCTCGATCCTGGCCATCCGTGACGCTCAGCGCTTGAGCAAGCGTGCCGCAGGGCGACGCGGCCGCTCGCCGCGTGCACGGGCATCGAGCCATGCCTTGGCGTCGGTCCAGGCGACGGACTTGCCGTGTGCCAGCAGCGCGGCCCACCGTTCGTCGGCGATCTGATCAAACGCCTCATCGAGTTCGGCCTGCTCCACCGTTTGAGCGATCGCGTCGACGATGAATGCGTGTGCCGTCTTTCCGGCTCGCTGCGCCGCAACGGCGACACGGGACTTCAGTTCCTCATCGATTCGGATGGTTGTCGTCGACATGGTGCGGCTTCCGATCGCCCAGACTATATAGCACTTGTGTGCTACATGTCGGCCCGCGCCGATGCGCGCGCCGATCTCCCCGGCCGCGCGATTGACCAGTTGCGACAGCTTGTCCAGGTCCAGCACGGCCAGCCGCTCCACCGCCGCCACCAGCGACATCGCGCCGACCACGCGGCCGTCGGTCGGCAGCAGCGGCGCGGCCACCGCGCCCAGCGTGCTTTCCAGCTCGCCGTTCGATCGGCGCGCAGCGTCAGCTTCATGCGCGGCGACGGCGGCTTCGCGGCCGCCGGCCAGCCATCAGACACGCCGCCACCGCCGCGCGAAGCCGTACCCGAGCGCGCGCCCGACGCGGTGTGCGAGCTGATGACGCGGCCCGAGGCGGCGCTGACCTACCGCCTGTCGGGCGACTACAACCCGGTGCATATCGACCCCGCCGTGGCGCAGGCCGCCGGCTTCCCGCGGCCGATCCTGCACGGCCTGTGCAGCTTCGGGGTCAGCGGCGTGGCGCTGCTGAAGACGCTGTGCGGCTGGGACCCGACGCGCCTGCAGGAGATCGGTTGCCGCTTCTCGTCACCGGTCTACCCGGGCGAGACGCTCGTGTCGAGATGTGGGCGCTGGGCGGTGGCCGCCATGCCTTCCGCACCCGGGTGGTCGAGCGCGACCTCGTCGTTCTGAGCCACGGCAGCGCGCATCGTGGTCTGAACGCCTACGGATTCGTAGTCAACGATGTAGGACGGTTAGCCAGCTGGCGCCGCGTAGCCGACTGCCATTGCGCAGCGGCCGGCTCGCGCTCGCCACCCTCGGCTGCCGGTCAGCTTTGCCCCGCGACGGCGGCGGTGCAGCGTTTGCGGGCCTTCGCACTAGCACGCCGGCTTGTCGGTCTGCGCATCAATCCGGAAATCGTCTATGCCTCGAACGAACATCCACTGGCACGCCACTTCGACCTAAAGCCGTAAGTCCCTCTCAAGTAGATAACCCAGGTTCAGAGACGACTGGTCTGAACGCTCTGGGTTCGAACTCAAGCAAGCGGCAACTGCCCGCGGAGCCAATGTTTAGGCTGGACTACGGGTTTCTCACTGCCGACTAGAGAGAGTCAATACAGACACCGTTGCCAAAATCTGATTCAAAACCGACTGAGATAGATCAGAAAGAAGAGCCTCTCGGGATAGCTATTCGGTCCAGATTGACGGTGCTATTTTTTCACATCAAACTGAAGGACTTCTTCAAAGACTCGATTTCTTGCCTTTGCATCCTTGATGAGTGCTAAAGCCGGCATCACGTAGAGGTGAAGAGGAACTTCACTCTTGGAGCCAATCAGAAAATCATTATAGACTACACGATCATTCAACGAGAAAACATCTTTGAACCCTGTTTGCTTCATATCCCTATAAAACTCGTCATCAACTTCCACAATGGAGAAAGCGAAGACTTCTCTTACTGTGGGAATGCGGTCAGAGAGTTCCCCGGCGTAGAGCCTGCATTGCTGCAAGGCCTTGTTGTTATCGAAAATATCTGCACCAGGCTTCTTGAACTCGATGATGACTAGCTTATTCGGTTGATTCTCTGAATCCTTGGAGAAGAAGGCGGCAACATCAGGCCTTCGTTGTTGCTTAGATTCTACCGACCTGCCAACTTCCTGAACAATTTTGGCCAGAGTCTCATCACTGTAAATGCTGGAGTAGGACAAAAACTTGTCATCTACTAACCAGACATTGTTTTCCCGAATCTCCGCCCCGTCACTCCTCTTTGGAAGAATGGCGCTATGAATGGCATCTTCTGCACTCGTGAGAGGCATGTTCGCCAGCGAGTCGATCACCAAGGCACGGTGAACGATGAACCTTGCCAAGTCTTCGCTAGCCAAGTGAGACACATCATCCCAAGAGACTGCCTTTCCAGATTCTAGGGCTTCGACCACAAGATCTTCCTTTCGAGCTTGCTGGGCCCTGTAGGTCTTCACAACCTCATCAGCGTCCAGAAGCGCAGCGTTGCCTCCCAAAGACTCCACCTTGATAAAGGGGTAGTACTTCTTGAGCTTCTGGATATTGTCATTCTTGAACTGATCAATGTCACCCTCCGCAGACTCATCAATCATGGACAGGCATTCCTGATGTATGCGTGGCATGAGCTTGTCTCGACTGATAGGGGAAATCATGTCTGCATCTTGATCAGTCTTCGGAAGCTCTAGCCTTTGCCGCTCCATGTTGGAACGATCATTAAAGTATTCTGAGGTGACAAATATCAGGTGCCTACATACATCGAATCTCTTGCTGATGATGTATTCCTCAATGCAGATTTCGTCAGCACAAAGGAGGGCGACAATGCCCTTTCTGGGAGGTTCATCCCTGAAGGCGTAGCACTTAAACTTAACCCCATCAAGTTCGAATTCACGATCCAACTCCGACTTAATGTCCTCACCAGAGAAGGCGAATACATCGTCAAAAGGTTGTCTGGAGTTGTGGGTGAACTTCAACTTGATTGATTGTCCATTTTGGTGCTTGAGAAAGAGAAGAAGCCTTAGATCATCACAAATTGAGTTCACCAACTTGGCGACCTGGGTGTTAATCTTCTCTTTCAACTCGCGAAGGGTGATGCTTGTAGAAGCCGATCCACCCCCCGGAGTCCGCTTGACATCTTCAAGCTTGAACTCTGGGGTATAGGTAAAGTCTACCAACTCAGAAGCTAGCTGACTTTTGATTTCTACCTTATTGGCATATTTCAAGAAAGCCAACCGCCCAACACCTTTGCCGCCAATATTGTCTTTGTGGCTGGTGCAGATTTCGTCAAAGAAGGCTAGATTCTCAGGAGTGAAGCCTTCCCCATCGTCGACGATGGTGATTTGCTCCAGAACTCTTCTTTCCTCAGTGAAAGGCGCAATTTCCTGCTGCCTTTCTGAGAAATGGAGATCCACGAGTATCGATTTGCCCCCTGCATGAATAGCATTCGTGAGAGCTTCACGTATCACATCTCGTGCGGACACTCCACCTTTGTAGTGTTCGGCAATGAATTTTCTGAGATTGATTTTTGCCATTCCACCAGTCTCCAGAATCGATCTCAAGAATGTTTGACAGATTTACTTGAAGCTGGCTGTTGCTAACTGCTACTTTCGACTTCAAAGAACATCTCGTCACTGACGATGAAGATGTTTTCCGGGCGTCCTAGTTGCCCGAACAGCATCGTCTCAACAAACTGATATCGCGCCGCCCAGATCTTGCGCACATCGTCTCGGGCCATTCCAGTGGAATGAACGACCCCTTGCTGCAGCTGTTCCAGCCAATCTGGGACGCTGGCGTTGATCGCCATGTTCGCTTCGAGGTGCAGTTGGCGATACTGGGCCTCGTTGATCGCCTTGCGTACCTCATGGAGGTCTCGCAGCACATCAGTGACGTATGACATCCGAAAGAATGTGCCAACGATCTCGCGCCAGGTCACGGGCCTGTGCTTCGTAATCAGGGGCAGGAAAGCCGCGATCCGATACAACAAGCGCCCGACGAGCATTGCGGTGTGTGGAGAGTCCACGGGCGCATAGGTTCCCAGAACCGCCTGAACGCCGGTCGCGAGGAATCCATTAGCCACCGAAGCGTGCGAGCCGTCCACAGGGTGGGTGCTACAAGCCGCGAGCACGACAATGGGAGGCATCCGTGCCTCGTGCTTGAGACTCCACACATCGACCTTCGTTTTGCCGATTTGCAGCCATGCGGGTGCCGTCTTGCCGCCATGGTTGCCATGGCAGTCAAAGATCAGAATTGCCCCTTGGTAGGCGTTCATCGCATTGACTAATTCATCTCTCGTGGACACGTCAACAATTTCGACCTTAACTGCACCCAGGTCGTAGTGGCTAATGGCCAGCTCTAGGTGACTACGAATAGGATCGTCGGCCGCGAATGACCGGATCACGAGGATGTGGTCTAGCGCCATCCGCGGCAACGTAGTTCTTGGGTGGGCCAGGGCCACGTGGGCCATGACATTTCCTGGTGTGGACGGGATACGCGAAATCTCGTAGCGGAACATCGCCGGTACACCATCGATGGACAACCACTCGACCGGGAAGTCACAAATTGCCAGCAGGCGTTCGCGTCGATCGAAAGTAGCCTTCCACAACTTCTCGCCAATCTCGCCACGGACCTCGGCGCTGTACTCCGTCAAACGTCGGTTTAGGTCCGCCAGACGAGTGGGCCTGTTCGAGCTCACCAGCGAATAGATCTCACTGAGCCTGTCGTGGTGGAGCATGACGGCGTTGGGCAGCCGGAAGGCGGGTACAAACTCATTGGCAGCCAGTACGGCCACGATGGTCGCAAAGAATCGCTGCTCGAACTGCCTTTGCGCCACGAGTGGGCCGACCACGGGATCGGCATATGGGTTGAATTCCTCGACCTTCTCGCTGTCAACTTCGATCGGACCGTTACCGTAGCCCCTGTTGCGCAGCAGCATGCGCTTGACGAGGTTTCTCTTGTTGCGATCCAGGTCGCGAAGGATCGGGTTCCAAATCTTGTTGTCGACCTTGTACAGCATGGCGTACATCGACGGGCAGAAAATGATGGCGTCATTCTTACGGGAACGCAGCTCTTGCCCTTGCCGCAAATGATCGATCACCTCAGCAAACTCGACGATGGCATCAACGTGAGCTTCAATGCCAGTTGCAGGCCTAATGGCCTCGGTGTTCTCGAAACTGTAGCCATACAGCCGTAGCACTTCAGCCAACGGCATCGTGCAGTTGTGCATCTGAGGGACGAATGGCAGCACTCCCTGTTCTCTCTTGGCAGGAGCGTGCGCCGCCATAAACCTAACGAGAGTCTGGAAGGTGCCGTCGTAGGCCGCAGTTCGCTTTGCTAGCGCCAGCAGATGGCTATAAATTGCCTCACTGCTGAGATCGGCCATGGACACTGCGCCGGCAAATCTGTTGAGGGTGATATGCAATGGCCGAACGCTGAAGCCTTGAAGCCCCGCTTCTACGTCAGCCGCGGACTTGTCCGTGCTCCAGATGACCGTAGGCAGCCCTCGGACCTCAGCATGGTCCTCGGTGAGCAAGTCCGCCCTGATCATGCGAATGCAGAGGGCCGCGCCTGTCATCCTGGAAGCCACGAATTCGCTACCGGCAAGACCAAGCTCCACCATGTCGTGAGGGAATCGGACGAGCATGCCCATGATTGCCAAGTAGTCGGGGAACAGCGCCAACGAAAACCCTTGGAAGAAAGTTTGGCCCGACGCTGCCACGTCCGTTGGCATGGCGATGATGTGTTGGATGGCGCTTGTACTCACGATCGGATTCTCAGGCCTGTTTTTGGAGCGTTGCCTAAACGCCAAACGACTGTTCTCCGGCGTCGATTTCATCGATGCGAAGGGCGGCTCGCTCTAGCCAGCGGGCGGCGCGGCATGGCGCTCCAACGACCCAGATGGATCGACAATTGTGAGTTTCAATCATGCCTAACTGGTCGTTGAGGTAGCGCGCGGCGACCCTTGGCCGCGTGCCTGGTCCTGAGGACCGCAGTGGACGTTCCGTCGAACGTCCGCTGCTCGCCCCTGCTTTCGTTCACTCCGCGACGAGCGAATGACTGAGTGCAGTCTGGTCAAGGCATTCGGTAGGCGGGCGCGAGTGCCCGCGATCGCCTTCATGATGAGTTCGAAGTAGGGCTTCGAACGTCAGCGCAGTGCCCGTTGCCGCAGATGCGGATTCGTGAGGCAGATCGCGGTCTGCCTCAGTTCGCACCAATACGCGCACCGATCTCCCCGGCCGCGCGCTTGACCAGCTGCGCCAGCTTGTCCAGGTCCAGCACCGCCAGCCGTTCCACCGAAGCCACCAGCGAAATGGCACCGACCACGCGGCCGTCGGCCGGCAGCAGCGGCGCGGCCACCGCGCCCAGCGTGCTTTCCAGCTCGCCGTTCGACACGTAGCTGCCGTCCTTGCGGATGCGGGCGAAATAGCGGCGGAAGGCCGGCCAGTCGGCGGGCAGGCCGGCGGCGGCCACCTCGGCCGGCCGGCTGTCGAACAGGCGGCGCAGCTGCGCCGGCGGCAGGCAGGCCAGCACCACCTTCGGCGCCGCGCCCAGAAACAGCGGCCGCGGCCGGCCGCGGCCGTAGCTCAGCGTCGCCGGCTGGCCGCTGTATTCGCGGTGGATGTCGAGCAGCTGGTCGCTGTACACGCCGGTGGCCACGCAGTCCAGGCCGGTGGTGGCCACCAGCTCCTTCATGAAGGGCACCGCATGCTGCAGCACCGGGTCGGCGCGGCGGATCAAATGGTCCAGCACCACGATGCGCGGGCCCAGCGTGTAGTGCGCCGCGCCCTGGCGCTGCAACAGCCCGGCGTCGGTGAGCAGCTTGACGTAGCGGTAGGCGGTGGGCTGCGACACCTGCAGCGCGTCGACGATGGCCTCGGGCGTCAGCGCCAGGCGCTGCTCGTCGAACAGGTCCAGCACGGCCAGCATGCGGGCCAGGCTGGAATCGGGCTTGTCGGTCATCCGGGGGCAGCGGGCGGGGGCGTCAGCCAGGGCAGCGATTGCGTGAGTCGTTCCAGCGCGGCGGCGTCCTGGGCCACGCCGGCGATGTAGCGGTCGGGCCGCAGCAGCACCGCTTCTGCGCCATGCTGCTGCAGCCAGGCCTGCAGCGTGGCGTCGGTGGCCGGCACTGCCACCACCTGCTGCCAGCGCCACCAGGCGCGCGTGGATTCTCCCACCGCGCCCAGCAGGGCCGGCGTGGCGATAACGGCAAAGTGCGGGCCCACCACCGCGTCCAGCAGCCGGCCGTCGTCCAGCGCCGGCTGCGGGAACACCTGCGCCACCGGCGCCGCCTCGCCCTGCCACACGCCCGGCCCCAGGCGCGGCGCCGGAAACTCGAAGATCTCCGGCGCGCCGGCGGTGAAGCGCGCATCGCGCTCGCGCGCCGCGGCGGGGTCGGTGGTCTGGATGATGGCGCCCAGCTTGACGGCCAGGTCGATGAAGGCGTGCACGTGCGGTGCGCGTTCGCTTTCGTAGCTGTCGAGCAGGCCGTCTTCGGCGCGGCCGGCGTGGATGGCTTGCAGCTTCCACGCCAGGTTGGCCACGTCGCGGATGCCGGCGCACATGCCCTGGCCCAGGAAGGGCGGCGTCTGGTGCGCGGCGTCGCCAGCCAGCAGCAGCGGGCCGCGCCGCCAGCCCTGCGCGATCACCGAATGGAAGGTGTAGATCACCGCCCGCTCGATCTCGGCC
>Ga0209369_1000796_pt1 | contig 24351 bp, 29 predicted proteins | sample EBPBio142010_DNA_FD_185865 | JGI IMG/M metagenome (GOLD analysis project Ga0209369, IMG submission 185865) | Wastewater treatment Type I Accumulibacter community from EBPR Bioreactor in Madison, WI, USA - Reactor 1_10/4/2010_ DNA (SPAdes)... | ecosystem: Engineered > Bioreactor > EBPR >... | reverse complement strand
GGCTTATCGAGGCCTTGATGCCGGGACCGGGGCACTGATCCTGTTCGGGGCGGTGCAGGTGACGATGTTCGCGGGGGCGGTTCTGGCGCGCGAGGCGGTGCCTGCCCGGCGCTGGGCGGGGGCGGGTCTTGCGCTTGCCGGGCTTTCGCTGATGGCCCTGCCGGGGGCATCGGCGCCACCGCTGGCGCCCGTGCTGCTGATGGCCGGGGCCGGGCTGGGCTGGGGCATCTATTCGCTGGCCGGGCGGCGCGCCGCTGACCCGCTGGCGGCGACGGCGTGGAATTTCATCCTGTCGGTGCCGCTGGCACTGCTGGTCGCCTTGGCGTCTGGGCTGGTGATGCCTTCGACCCAGGGCGTCGCGCTTGCCGTGATTTCGGGCGCGGTGACTTCGGGCCTTGGCTATGCGCTGTGGTATGCACTGGTGCCGCAACTGGGTGCCGCGCGGGCGGCGGTGGCGCAACTGACCGTGCCGATCCTGGCCGCCCTGGGAGGGGCGGTGCTGATCGCCGAAGCGCCGGGCTGGCGTTTTGTGGTGGCAAGCCTGCTGGTGCTGGGGGGCGTCGCGCTGGCGAGCCTGAATTACAGGGCTTTGACCAAGCGGTGAATCACATGGCCGGTCTCGTCATCGGCCCGGCTGAGCCCGGTGGGCGCAAAGCCCTGTCTTTCCCAGAAGGCGCGGCCGCGCGGGTTTTCCTGAAGCACGGCAAGGTAAAGCCGGGGCGATCCGGCGGCGCGAGCAAGGCGCTCGACATGGGAAAGAAACCGCGCGCCATGGCCGGTGCTGCGGATGCGCGGGGCCAGCATCATCAGGCCGAGATAGGCATCTTCGGGCAAGGGAAAGCCAAAGGACAGTTCGGCCAGGCCTGACAGCCGGTCCGCGATGTAAAGCCCAAGCCGGTGGCTGCGGGCGGGGTCGCAGCCGGGCGGGCCGCCGGTGAAGAAATCGCGCGCCTTTTGCAGATCGGGCGGGCGGCGGTCGGCGAGAAGCCAGTAATCGGCAGCCTCGTGGTAAAATGCATTGACAGCAGCAAGATCAGCGGCCGGGTCAAGCGCGCGGATATCCTGGTCAACTTGCATGGGCGATGTTCAATATTTCCAGTGTCAAATCCCCGGCCGGCCGGTGCCAGGTCACCTCGTCGCCGACCTGCGCGCCGATCAGCGCGCGGGCCAGCGGCGAGTGGGGCGCGATGCGGCCAAGGGCGGGGTCGGCCTCATCCTCGCCGGTGATTTCATAGGTGGTCTCGCGGCCATCTTCATCGGCCACGGTCACAAGCAGGCCGAAGGCGGCTTCGGACAGGTCATGGTTTGCCGGGTCGACCGGGATCGCCGCTTTCAACCGGGCCTCGAGCCAGCGGATATCGCGTTCGGCGGCGGCTTCGGGCAGTTTGTCCAGCCGGTCGGCGCGGGCGCGCAGCGCGGCCAGATCGGCCTGGCGCGCCGCAAGTCGCGCTTGCAGATCGGCCAACCCGCGCGGGGTGACGTAATTGGGGTGCGGCGAGACCGGCAGTTCCGGCAGGTCGGGCCGGTCGGCCCCGGCATCCTCGTTGACGAAGGCCCTGCTCATGCTTCGTTTCTCATGCGACGATTTCCTCAAGCGGGTCGTAGGTGCAGCCCTCGCCCCAGGCGGCCTGGGGCAGGCTGTCGGGCTTGAACCTGATCTGGCCATCGACAAGTTCAGCACGGGAAAAGAAGCGCCTTTCGCTGACCACGCCTTCCGGGTCGCGCCAATCTTCGCGCAGTGATCCGGCGGTGACGGTGGCGCGGAAGAACAGGTCGACCTGATGGAAGCCGGTCTTCGGGTCGTGGAACTCGTTGATCAGGGCGGGGGGGCCGACGGCGATGGTCAGGCCGGTTTCCTCGAACACTTCGCGGATCAGGTTGTCGGGCAGCGAGGAACCGGCCTCGACCCCGCCGCCCGGGGCGCACCACAGGTCGGATGTGCCGCCGGGATAGGCATTGACCAGAAGAAGCCGGTCCTGATGCAGGATCAGCGCGCGGGCGGCGAGGCGGGGTTTGAAACGGGCGGCCATGACGCAGCGTTGGGGCAGCGCGGTGGCTTTGTCCAGCCTTGCGGCGGGCGGGCAGGCCAGCGCAGGATGGACCCAAGCGGAGGTGCGGCATGGATTACACAAGCATTGCCAAGCGGGTCTCGTCCTGGTGCGGGCGGCCGGGGACCTTCGTCCTTGCCCTGGGGGTGATCGTGGTCTGGGTGGTGACCGGGCCGGTCTTCGACTATTCGGACACCTGGCAGCTGGTTATCAACACCGGCACGACAATCGTGACCTTCCTGATGGTTTTCCTGATCCAGAACACCCAGAACCGCGACACGGCGGCGATCCAGCTGAAGCTGGACGAGCTGATCCGGGCGACCGCGGGCGCGCATAACGCGCTGCTGGATCTCGAGGAGCTGGACGAGAAGGCCCTGGCCGCGTTCCGCGCCCGTTATGAGGATCTGGCCCGGCAGGCGCGGGACAAGCGGGCGCGGGGCGACAGCGACACCGATTCCCCCGAGGCGTGATCCATGGCGGGGACGGTCCTTCTGATTCACGGCCTGGCGCGGACCTCGCGGTCGCTGGGACCCCTGGGGCTGGCGCTGCGGGCGGCGGGCTATCGGGTGGCGCCGGTCGCCTATCCCTCGACCAAGGCCGCGCCCGAGGCTTTGGTGGCGCATTTCGCCGCCCGCGTGGCGGCGCTGGATCTGGCGGGGCCGGTCCATGCCGTGGCGCATTCGATGGGCGCCCTGATCCTGCGCGACTGGCTGGCGCGGGGCGGGCCGCCGGGTTTTGGCCGGGCGGTGCTGCTGGGGCCGCCCAATCACGGCTCGGAACTGGTGGACCGGCTGGGCGAAGACAGGCATCTGGGCCCGGCCTTCCGGCTGGTGAACGGCCCGGCGGGGATGGCGCTGGGAACAGGGGCGGGAAGCTGGCCCAACCGGCTGCCGCCGCCCCGGCATGAGATGGGGGTGATCGCGGGGACGGGGTCGGTCAGCCCGTGGTTTTCGGCCCTGTTGCCCGGGCCGGATGATGGCAAGGTGACGGTGGAAAGCACGCGGATGGAGGGCATGGCCGACCATCTGGTGCTGCCGGTCAGCCATACCTGGATGATGATGGACCCGCGCGTGATCCGTCAGGTGCGGCATTTCCTGCGCGAGGGGCGGTTCCAGCGCGCCTGAAGTCAGGCCTTGCGGCGGATGCGGTTCACATGGCCCATCTTGCGGCCGGGGCGGGGGGCGCCCTTGCCGTAAAGATGCAGGGCGGCATCGCGCTCGGCCAGGATCTGCGGCACGGCCAGCACGTCGTCGCCGATCAGGTTCTCCATCACAACATCGGCAAAGCGGCTGCCATCGCCCAGCGGCAGGCCGGTGACGGCGCGGATATGCTGTTCGAACTGGTCGACGACGCAGCCCTGCTGGGTCCAATGGCCGGAATTATGGACGCGCGGGGCGATTTCGTTGACCAGAAGCCCCTCGGTCGTCACGAACAGCTCGACCCCCATCACGCCGACATAATCCAGCGCGTTCAGGATGCGGGCGGCCAGCAGCACGGCGTCCGAGCGTTGGGCGGGCGTCAGGCGGGCCGGGACGGTGGTGCTGCGCAGGATGCCGTCGCGATGGACATTCTCGCCGGGATCGAAGGCCGCGACCGAGCCGTCCAGGCCGCGCGCTGCGATGACCGAAACCTCGTGGCTGAAATTCACGAAGCCTTCCAGCACCGAAGCCGCGCCGTTCATCGCCGCCAAGGCGGCGGGCGCGTCGCCGGGCGCCATGATCCGGGCCTGGCCCTTGCCGTCATAGCCAAGCCGCGTGGTTTTCAGGATCGCGGGCGCGCCGATGCGGGAAAGTGCGGCATCAAGATCTGCGGCGGTCGTTACGGCGGCATAGGGCGCGACGGTCAGGCCAAGGCCCGAGAGGAAATCCTTCTCGGCGATGCGGTCCTGGCTGACGGCCAGGGCGCGGCGGTTCGGCCGGATCGGGCGCAGGCTTTCCAGAAGGTCCAGCGCGGCGGTGGGGACATTCTCGAATTCATAGGTGATGACATCGACGCTTTCGGCAAAGGCGCGCAGGGCGGCCTCGTCCTCATAGGGCGCGGTCGTCACCTTCAGCGCGACATCGCCCGCCGGTGCGGCGCCGGGTTCGTAGATGTGGCAGCGATAGCCCAGGCGGCTGGCGGCGACCGACAGCATCCGGCCCAGCTGGCCGCCGCCCAGAATGCCGATCACGGAACCTTGCGGCAGGGCGTCATTCATCCTTGGGCTCCTCGGGGATCGAGGCCGACAGGGCCTCGCGCCAGGCGTCAAGCCTTGCGGCGATGTCGGGGTCGGAGATGGCAAGGATGCCCGCCGCCATCAGGCCGGCATTGGCGGCCCCGGCCGCGCCGATGGCCATGGTGGCGACCGGAAAGCCCTTGGGCATCTGGAGAATGGAGTAAAGGCTGTCAACGCCCGACAGGGCCTTGGTCTGCACCGGCACCCCGATCACCGGAACACGGGTTTTCGAGGCCATCATGCCGGGCAGATGCGCCGCCCCGCCCGCGCCCGCGATGATGACCTTCAGACCGCGTTCGACGGCGGTCTTGCCATAGGTCCACAGCCGGTCGGGCGTGCGATGGGCCGAAACGATCCTGGCCTCATAGGGAATGGCCAGTTCGTCCAGAACGGCCGCCGCCTCGCGCATGGTGGCCCAGTCGGACTGCGAGCCCATGATGATGCCGACAGTGGGTTGGGTCATGCGGGCCTCTTGTCCTGCGCGCCAATGCCCGGCCCTTATACCCGGCGGCGCGAAGGGGGCAAGCCGCGCGCTGCGGGGGATGCCCGGCCGATGACAAAAGGGCGCGGAGATTGCCCCTCCGCGCGCCCTTGTCCCGTCGCCTTCCTGCCTGTCGCTCGGGCGATGACGGGGTCAGAACTTGATGACGTAGGAAATGCCCGTCACCAGCGGGTCGATCTCGACCTTGCCGATCGGGGCGCCGTCCAGCGTCACGTCGCTGTCGATCTTGACATAGCGCAGGTCCAGCCGCAGGGCCGCCTTGTCGCTGATGGCGTAATCCACGCCCAGATGCGCGGCGAGGGCGAAACTGTCATCGATCTTCAGATCGCCCAGCGGCGAGGAGGTTTCGAAGAACTTGGTGTAGTTCACGCCAAGGCCGACGAAGGGCGTCAGCTTGCCGCCGGTGGGGATGTGGTAATTCAGCGAGAGCGTCGGCGGCAATTGCTTGGTCTCGCCTGCGAAGCCGCCGTTCAGATAGACCGAATGCTTGAAGGGCAGCGCCCCCAGCACTTCCAGCCCAAGGTTGTCGCGCAGGAAATATTCGAAGGTGATCGAGGGACGGGCATTGTCGCTGACGGTGGCGGCGGCACCGGCCAAAGTGCCATTGTCATCCTTGGGCGAGACAAGGGCGACGCCGAAGCCAAGGGTCATCTCGCCGGCAGACTGGGCAGCGGCCGGTGCGGCAAGGGCCGCAGTGGCAAGAAGGGCGAGAAGGGCGGTTTTCATCTGGATTCCCCGTGTTGAATTCGGGGGGACCATCTGCCTGCAAGGGTGTAGAGACGTTGACCTGAATCAATTCACCGATGCCTTCCGCTGCGGCGGGATGTCGCAAAGGAAGCAAGGTAAGATGCTGAAGATTAAGCTGAAAACAGGATCCACCTTCAGGCGATGATGTCGGGGATCAGCTGATCCTCGATCTTGGTGATCGTGTCTTTCAGCGCCAGTTTCTGCTTCTTCAGCCGCCGCAGCGTCAGCGGATCAGGTCGGCCATTGGTTTCAAGCGCATGGATCGCCTCGTCCAGATCGCGATGCTCGCGTCGAAGCACTTCAAGCTTCACGCGCAGCATTTCGTCAAAGCTCATCTCGGAAGGGGCGTTCATGGCAGTTCGGCTCGCCTTGGCATTTGTCAGAAGTGTATAGCGTCGCGACTGATTCTGGGAAACTTCTCATCGCGCCCTGACGGCAGGGGACTTGCGGCCCCTCCGGGCCGCCCCCATATTTCCATCATGGCCGGAATGCCTGATGCCAGGGTTCCGGGACCGGAGATGTCGCTTTGTGCAAGGACAGCCCGCAGATGACGAAATTGACCTTTGGGGCCCATCCCTATCTTCTGGGCTTCGAGCAGCTTGAACGGCTGGTCGAACGCACCGCCAAGTCCGGGGCCGAGGGCTATCCCCCTTACAATATCGAGGCCGTCAGCGAGAATGCCTATCGCATCACGCTGGCCGTGGCGGGGTTCCGCGAGGAGGATCTGGCCATCACGGTCGAGGACCGCCAGCTGGTGATCCGGGGCCGCCAGGCCGATGAACCGGGGGACCGGGTCTTCCTGCACCGGGGCATCGCCGCCCGCGCGTTCCAGCGCAGCTTCGTGCTGGCCGACGGGGTCGAGGTGGCCGGGGCGGGGATGGAGCATGGGCTTCTGAACATCGATCTGCGGCGCAGCGTGCCTGAAACGGTGGTGCAGACCATCCCGATCGGCCGCAAGGAAGGAGGACGGAAATGAACACGCCATTCCAGGGCTTTCCCGAAACCGCCGAGCGGATCGTCTATGTCCGCCCCGTGGCGGTGGCCGATCTGCCCGACGATATCCGCGAGCAGGTGGGCGAGGCCGAGACGGTCTATTCCGTCCATGCGCCCGACGGCCAGCAACTGGCGCTGGTCGCCGACCGCAAGCTGGCCTTCCATCTGGCGCGCAGCCATGATTTCGCGCCGGTCAGCGTGCATTGACGCCTAAGCGGCAGGCGAAAGGCGCGGGCGCTTATGCGGTCGCGCTGGATTTCTTCATCTTTGCATCGCAGCTTGCAGACAGGCCGGACCCGAATGGGCCGGGCGCGACGGAACTTGCGCGCCCGGACGTTTGGCAAAGGGCCAGATCAAGCCAGCGAGGGTGCAGAGCAAGATGAAAACCACCACCGGATATTCCGCGACACAGATCCTGCTGCACTGGGGCGTCGCCCTGGGCGTGCTGTTCAACTATTTCGTCAGCGAGGGCATGGGCAAGGCACTTGACCAGAACCTGGATGGCGAGGCGGTGACGGTGGACGTCGCCTCCTGGCATGTCTGGATCGGCGTGGCCGTGCTGGTGCTGGCGGTGCTGCGCATCGCGCTGCGGCTGCTGCGCGGCGGCCCGCCTGCGGAACCGGGCGCGCTGGGCAAGGTTGCTTCGGCCGTCCATGGGCTTTTGTATGTGCTGATCCTGCTGGTGCCCGCCCTGGGCGCGCTGGCCTGGTTCGGCGCCATCGACGCGGCGGGGGAGCCCCATGCGCTTCTGGCCAATGTCATGGTGATCCTGGCCGCCTTTCATGCGCTGGGCGGGTTCTATCACCATCTGGTGCTGAAGGATGGCATCCTGCGGCGGATGCTGCGCCCGGCCTGAACCGCCATCCGGACCGAAATGCAAAACGCCCCGCCGGATCCGGCGGGGCGTTTTCTGTTTTAGATCAGGATCTCAGCCCTTGATCAGGCCCATGGATTCCAGCTTGAGCAGGACCTGATGCGCGCAGTGATCGACATCGACATTCTCGGTGTCCACCACCAGCTCTGCCTTGACCGGCGCTTCATAGGGGTCCGAGATCCCGGTGAATTCCTTGATCTTGCCCTCACGCGCCAGCTTGTACAGGCCCTTGCGGTCGCGACGTTCGCATTCATCGATGCTGGTCGCCACATGCACTTCGACGAAGGCCCCGAAGGCCTCGATCATCTCGCGCACCGCACGGCGGGTCGAGGTATAGGGCGCGATGGGCGCGCAGATCGCGATGCCGCCGTTCTTGGTGATTTCCGAGGCGACATAGCCGATGCGCTTGATGTTGATGTCGCGGTGCTCTTTCGAGAAGCCCAGTTCGGAGGACAGATGCTTGCGCACCACATCGCCGTCCAGAAGCGTGACCGGGCGTCCGCCCATCTCCATCAGCTTGACCATCAGCGCGTTCGCAATGGTCGATTTGCCCGAGCCGCTGAGGCCGGTGAAGAAGACGGTGAAGCCCTGCTTGGCCCGCGGCGGCGAGGTGCGGCGCAGTTCCTGCACCACTTCGGGGAAAGAGAACCAGTCGGGAATCTCAAGCCCTTCGCGCAGGCGGCGACGCAGTTCGGTGCCCGAGATATCCAGCACGGTCGCGCCTTCCGGCACTTCGTCTACCGGGAAATACTGGGCCTTTTCCTGCACATAGACCATCTGCTTGAAATCGACCATCTCGATGCCGACCTCGGCCTGATACTGGCGCACCAGTTCCTGCGCGGCATAGGGGTCGTAGAAATCCTTGCCCTGGCTGTTCTTGCCCGGACCGGCATGGTCGCGGCCGACGATGAAATGGGTCAGGCCGTGGTTCTTGCGGATGATGGCGTGCCACAGCGCCTCGCGCGGGCCGGCCATGCGCATCGCCAGATTCAAAAGCGAAAGCTGGGTGGTCTGGGCCGGATATTTGTCGAGCACCGCCTCATAGCAGCGCACGCGGGTGAAATGGTCCACGTCGCCCGGCTTGGTCATGCCGACGACCGGGTGGATCAGGAGGTTCGCCTCGGCATTGCGGGCGGCGCGGAAAGTCAGTTCCTGATGCGCGCGGTGCAGCGGGTTGCGGGTCTGGAAAGCCACGACCTTGCGCCAGCCCATCTTGCGGAAGAAGGCGCGCAGCTCGTTCGGGGTGTCGCGGCGCCCCTTGAAGTCATAATGCACCGGCTGCTGGATGCCGGTGATCGGGCCGCCCAGATAGACCGGACCCGCGACATTGTGCAGGTAGTTCACCGCCGGATGGGCCAGATCATCGGCGCCAAAGACCTTTTCCGCCTCATTGGCCTTGTTCGGCACCCATTTGTCGCTGACCGACAGGATGGCAAGGATGACGCCTTCCTGATCGCGCAGCGCGATGTCCTGACCGGCTTCGATGCCTTCGGCGAATTTCTCCGACACGTCCAGCGTGATCGGCATCGGCCAGAGCGTGCCGTCGGCGAGGCGCATCTTCTCGACCACGCCGTCATAATCGGCTTCGGACAGGAAGCCTTTCAGCGGTGCGAAGCCGCCATTCATCAGCAGTTCCAGGTCGCAGATCTGGCGCGGGGTCAGATCCCAGGAGGGCAGGTTGCCCGCCTCGACCTTCAGCTTCTGGGCGGAATCGTAGGAGACGTAGAGTTCGGGCACGGGCGCGAAGTTCTGTTGCATGTCTTTGGTCCTGTTCTTCGAGGCGATCAGATGGGGAAGCGCGCCAGTCAGCTCGGCGTGCAAGGCGTTATATTCGGCCAGTTTTCCGGCCAGGAATCCTTCGGCGAGGCGGGCCTTTTCGGTCGCGCCGCGGGTGGTCAGGGCATAGGCGAAGCGCTGGCGGCGATCGGGGCCGGGGCGGTCCTGCACGGTGATCAGCCCGGCTTCGCTGGCGGCACGCAATTGGGCGTTCAGGCTGCCCAGGCTGATTCCCAGCGCCTCGGCCGTGGCGCGCTGCGACGCCTCGGGTTGCAGGTCAAGTTGCCGCAACAGAAGGAAGAGCTGCGCTTCCTCGGGCAGGGCAGATTTGGCTGCGGCGGCGGGCATCAGGAGACTCTGGATGTGTTCACGCGTGAACTGATAGAAGATTTCTCTCCCGCCGGAAAGGCGAAAACCGGACGCGGAGGAAATCCGGTCCGGTTTTCAGCGTGAAATCGCCTGAAACAGAGGGATTTCCCGCCAGTCAGTGCCCGGCGAGGAATTTTTCCGCGTCCAGCGCGGCCATGCAGCCCATGCCGGCCGATGTGACGGCCTGGCGGTAGATGTGGTCGGTCAGATCGCCCGCGGCGAAGACGCCGGGGATCGAGGTACGGGTGCTGCCGGGTTCGACCTTCACATAGCCGCCGGAATGCAGCTCGAGCTGGTCCTTGACCAGTTCCGAGGCGGGGGCATGGCCGATGGCGACGAAGAAGCCCGCGCAGGGAATGTCACGCTCGGCGCCGGTCTTGAGGTTGCGGGTCTTGACCGCCGTCACGCCCAGCGGCGCGTCGGTGCCCAGAACCTCGGTCACCTCGCTGTCCCAGACCACTTCGATCTTGGGGTTCTTGAACAGACGGTCCTGCATGATCTTCTCGGCGCGGAAGCTGTCGCGGCGGTGGATGACGGTGACCTTGGAGGCGAAATTGGTCAGGAACAGCGCTTCCTCGACGGCGGTATTGCCGCCGCCGATCACCACAACCTCTTTGCCGCGATAGAAAAATCCGTCGCAGGTGGCGCAGGCCGAAACGCCGAAGCCCTTGAAGCGTTCTTCCGAGGGCAGGCCCAGCCATTTGGCCTGGGCGCCGGTTGCCAGGATGACGGCGTCGGCGGTGTAGGTGGTGCCGGAATCGCCCTGGGCGGTGAAGGGGCGCCTGGAGAGGTCGAGCGAGGTGATGATGTCGCCGATGATCTCGGCGCCCATTTCCTGCGCGTGCTCTTCCATCCGCACCATCAGGTCGGGACCCATGACCGATTTGTCGCCGGGCCAGTTTTCCACGTCGGTTGTGATGGTCAGCTGGCCGCCGGGCTGAATTCCCTGCACCAGCACGGGTTCAAGCATGGCGCGGCTGGCATAGACGGCGGCGGTATAGCCCGCCGGGCCGGAGCCGATGATCAGAACCTTGCTGTGCTTCGTCGCGCCCATGTCTTGCCCCTGAATTCTGCGTCTTCCCGGCGTCTTCCGAACGTCTTGCAAACGTCTTCCGATCGTCTTCCGGGTCCGGCGCCTGATATAGCCAGCCGGAAGCCGGGCCGAAAGCCCCGAACCATTGCGTTCCGGCGCCCATTTTCGCAACCGAGGCGCTTTGACCGGGCGTCAGTTTGAAACTTTGTTGCGCGGCGCAGGGCAATTGCCTAGATAGTCCGCAGCGAAGGAGACTGACCCATGGCAAGCCACAAGCTTGACGAGATCGATCGGCATATCCTGGCCCAGTTGCAGGCGGATGGCCGGATGACCAATGTCGAGCTGGCCAGCCGCGTCGGCATCTCGGCCCCGCCCTGCCTGCGCCGGGTGCGCACGCTGGAGGAGCAGGGCTATATCACCGGCTATCATGCCGAGATCGACGCCCGCGAGCTGGGCTTTGAAGTGTCGGTCTTTGCCATGGTGCGGCTGAATTCGCAAGCCGAGGCCGATCTGGCCGCGTTCGAGGACCGCTGCCGGTCCTGGCCCTTGGTCCGCGAATGCCACATGCTGAATGGCGAGATCGACTTCATCCTGAAATGCGTGGCGCCCGATCTGTCGAGCTTTCAGAGCTTTCTGACCGGCGAGCTGCTGAAAGCCGCCAATGTGGCCAATGTGAAGACCAGCCTGGTGATCCGCTGCGCCAAGGACGAGGCCGGCGTGCCCTTTGACGTGCTTGAGGCGCGGCTGGCGCGCAGCGCCTGAGCGCGCATCCCGCGTTCCGGTGCCAGGCAAAAGCGGCCCCGTCTGGCGCCAGAGGTGCGCCGGGGCCGCTTTCCACCCGCGCATTTGCCATGCGGGTGCAGGGATCGCGCGACCCCCGAGACTGCGGGGAGGGCGGATCCTGGGGCGGACGCAGCCCTGACCGGGGTGCCAGGGAAGGGCAGAGGCCGCGTCGGCCGGTGCGACGGAGGGACAGCCGTCGTGAAGAAAAGATGCTGCGCCTGGGGTTTCGGGTCAAATTTCGGCGCGGCCAGGCAAGCCCACTTGTGACAGTGGCAAGGTTCGTCGCGCGATTGTGGCGCGGAGAAATCGTTAAGATTTGAAGGATTTAACCAAGGATCGCGCGCAGCGATTCGCCTTGCGGTCTGGGCTGCCTGCGCCGGGGGCGCAGGGCCGGGATCAATGCGCTGCGATGGGCGCGCGGCGGCGCGGATTGTGCGCCAGATGCGGGTGGACCGGCACGACCCGGGCGGTGGGGACGGCGGGGGCCGTCTCAAGCGCTTCGGGGCGGCGCTTGGTGCCGCGCATCCAGGGGAAGTTCGGCAAGGGCTCGCTCGAGGCGGCGATTACAGAGCGCAGCCAGCGGCGTTCGGTCTGGATTTCCTTGGTCATCGCATTTCTCCGCATCGATGGGCCGCAGCGGGCCTTGGGGGAATATTCCCTGTCCAATGCGGCCTCTCTGCGACCAATCGGTGAAGGATTGCGGCCATTTCCAGGCGCGGCACAATCAATCGTGGCGGGCGGAAATTGTTTCTAACTCGGGCGAAGCAAAGGTGAAGTTGGCGGACAATGCCGGGGCGATGGCGGGGTTTGTCGCGTATTTCGCCGCAATCGCGGCGCGTTAGGCGGGGCTAAAGGCGGATGACCGAGATCAGGCGACCGTAATCCGCCTCGCCCGCATGGGTGCTGCGGCGATAGCTGAAGAATCGCTCGGGGTCGCGATAGGTGCAGTGCCCCGTCCATTCGGCCTGGCCCACGCCTGCGGCGCGCAGCCGGTGCAGGCCATAGGCGGGCAGGTCGAAAAGCATCCGGTCGCCCGTGCCATTGGCGAAGAAGCGGGCATTGTCGCGGTCTTCGCCGGTGAAGGTCTCGAAGAATTCGGGGCCGACCTCGTAGGCGGCCTGGCTGATTGTCGGACCGATCACGGCGGCGATGTCGGCGCGCCGCGCGCCCAGCCCCTCCATCGCGTCGAGCGTAGCTTCCAGCACGCCGTCGAAAGCTCCGCGCCAGCCGGCATGGGCCGCGCCGATGATGCGGGCCTTGCGATCGGCAAAAAGAACGGGTTGGCAATCGGCGGTCAGGACGGCAAGGGCCAGGCCGGGCGTGGCGGTGACCAGCGCATCGGCGCGGGGTCTTTCGGCCAGGGGGCCGGTGACCGGCACCACATCGGCGGAATGGACCTGGTTCATGTTGATCAGGCCGGGCAGCTCGACGCCCATCGCCTCGGCCACGCGGGCGCGGTTGATGGCGACGATCTCCGACTGGTCGGACGATCCAGCGCCGCAGTTCAGACCGGCGAAGATGCCGGAAGATGCGCCGCCCTTGCGGGTGAAGAACCCGTGGCGGAAGGGGATCGCGTCAGAGGTGATGATGTCCAGCATGGGTGTCTTGTCGGGTCTTCAGGCGAATCCGGGGGGCGGCGGGTCTTGCGGCCGGGTCAGGGCGAGCGCCTTGAACAATTCGCCCATTTCCTGCGGATGGGTCAAGCGCTGCGCGGCGGCAAGGTGGCTGTCAAGCGCGGCCCCGGCAAGGGACTGCGCAAGCCGCCGGGTGCGCGGGGCGATGCCAAGGCGGGTCAGAAGCGCGCCTTGCGTCGTGTAGCGGGATTGCAGGCCAGGGGCGGCCTGGGCGAGCGCCTGAAAATCGACATGGGCGGTCAGGTCGGCGCGGCCCGGTTCGGCCAGGGGATCGACAGGCTGATGCGCCCTGAGGGCCTGGAACGTGTCGCCCAGCGAGCGCCAGCCGCCATAATCGAGGATCAGGGCAAGCCCGCCATGGGCGGCGATGCGCGCGGCGAGGCTGGCCATGACGGGCGCGGCGGCGGGGCACAGCTCCACCACATCGCCGTCGCGCGTGTCGGCCAGGCGGGGGGCGAGGGCGGCAAGCGGGGCGGGCGGTGCAAGGCCAAGGCCAAGCCCGCCTTCGGGCGACAGGCCGATGACGGTTTCAGCCCAGCCCGCGCCCTGTCGACGGAACTGGCGGATCGGCAGGGCGTCGAAGAATTCGTTCGCCAATAGGTAAAGCGGCGCGTCGGGCAGGTCTTCGGCGCGCTCGCACCAGACCGGGCTGTGGGGGGCAAGCCTGCGGGCCTGTTCTACGCGCAGCGCGGGCGAGGCCTCGACCAGATGCAGGCGGGCGGCGGCGTGAAAGCCCGGCACGGTCCGGGTGGCGCGCAGCACATCTGCCATCAGCGTGCCGCGGCCGGGGCCAAGTTCGGCCAGCGTGAAGGGGGCGAGCGCGCCGCAATCGAGCCAGTGCTGGGCAAGGCAAAGGCCCAGCAGCTCGCCGAACATCTGGCTGATCTCGGGCGCGGTGGTGAAATCGCCCGCCGTGCCGAAGGGCGGGCGGGTGGTGTAATAGCCCAGCGCGGGGTGCAGCAGGCATTCGGCCATATACTCGGCCAGCGTGATCGGCCCGGCGGCGGCGATGCGCCGGGCGATCAGGTCGCCAAGCGGCGTCATGCGGCCACGGGCAGGGCGGCGCGGCGGGCGCGGGCGATGAACCACAGGCCCGCGGCGATCATCGGCAGCGACAGGATCTGGCCCATGGTCAGGCCATAACCGCCGAGATGGAAGGCAAGGCCAAGCGGGTTACCGGGGCTGATGAATTGCGCGTCGGGCTGACGGACGAATTCGACCAGAAAGCGCGCGAGGCCATAGCCCGCCAGAAAGGTGCCCATGATCAGCCCGGGGCGGCGGAAGGCGCCGGAGCGCCAGGCCATCCAGAGCACGACCGCGCCCAGGATCAGCCCTTCCAGCAGGGCTTCGTACAACTGGCTCGGGTGGCGGGCGCAGGCTTGGGTGGCGGTGGCGCAGGCCTGGGCGGCCTGGCCCGGGAAGATCACGCCCCAGGGCAGGTCGGTGGGGCGGCCCCACAGCTCGGCATTGATGAAATTGGCGATGCGGCCCAGGAACAGGCCGATGGGCGCGACCATGGCCATCAGATCGCCGAGGGACAGGGGGGCGATGCCCTCGCGCCGGGCGAACCACAGGCCCGCGACCACGACGCCCAGAAAGCCGCCATGGAAGGACATGCCGCCCTCCCAGACCTTCAGGATGTCGCCGGGATGGGAGAGGTACTGGCCGGGCTGGTAGAAGAGCACATAGCCAATCCGCCCGCCCAGGATGACGCCGAGGATGACCCAGGTCAGCAGGCGTTCGACCTGCTCGCCGTTCAGCGGCGCCGCGCCGGACCACAGCCGGGGTGTGGCGACGGCGCGGGTGATCAGCCGCCAGCCCAGCAGCAGCCCGACGATATAGGCCAGCGCATACCAGCGCAGCGCGAAGGTCATGTCGCCGATCGGGATCGAGACGATCTCGGGCGAGATGTCGGGGAAGGGGATCATGCCCGTCTCCTGCTGGATGCGTTCCGCCGCTTGTCGGGCGGGCGGGGGGCGAAGTCAACCGGCGGGCCGGGCGGCCCGCGGGCTTGTGAAGGGCCGGGCAGGCGCGCATATAGGGGAAAAGCCAGGAGGCGCCGATGCAAAGCCGCAACAAGTTCTTCGACGACATGAGCCAGCTTATGACCAATGCGATGGGCGTGGCGCAGGGGGCCAAGACCGAGGCCGAGACAGCATTCAAAAGCATGGTCGACCGCTGGATGGCCGACCGCAATTTCGTGAGCCGCGACGAGTTCGACGCGGTGCGGGCCATGGCGCAGAAGGCGCGGGAAGAGAATGAGGCGCTGGCAGCCCGGATCGCGGCGCTGGAGGCGGCGCTGGCGGCCAAGGTCTGAGGCCGGGGGGCTTTCCGCGAAGGATCGCGGCCGGGGACCGCGCGGGCAGATGCCCCGCCACTGGCGCACAGATCGGGTGCGGTGAAGGATCTGGGCGGCGGGCTAGGGCGGGCCTATCTTGGGCCTTGATCCCCTGACCCGAAAGGCCAAGCCATGTCCGGTCCCGTCACGCCCGAAACCACCCCCGTCCTGCCCGCCGAAACCCGCATCGGCCATGTCCATCTCAAGGTCGCGGATCTGGACCGCGCCCTCGCCTTTTATTCCGGCATCCTGGGCTTCGAGGTCACCCAGCGCTATGGAACCCAGGCGGCCTTCCTGTCGGCGGGCGGCTATCACCACCATATCGGGCTGAACACCTGGGAATCGAAAGGCGCAACTCCGCCGCCCCCCGGCCATACGGGGCTTTACCACACTGCGATCCTGTTTCCCGACCGCAAGGCGCTGGCGCAGGTCTTGCTGCGGCTGCGCGCGGCCGGCTGGCCGCTGACCGGGGCCTCGGACCATGGCGTCAGCGAGGCGCTGTATCTGGACGATCCCGATGGCAACGGGGTGGAACTCTATCGCGACCGGCCCGAGGCCGACTGGCCGCGCGACGCCAGCGGCGCGCTGAAGATGGTGACGAAGCGGCTGGACCTCGAGGCCCTCTTGGCCGAGGCCTGACAGGTCAGGTGCGGATGAAGCGGAAGGCGGCGCTGGCGGCCCAGCCCGAGACGGCGGCCAGAAGCAGCGACAAAAGGCCGTAGATCAGCGGCCGGTCCTGGGCGAGATTGAAGATGGCGCGCTCAAGCCCCTCTTTGCGCACGCCGATCAGCCTTTCCTGGCTGGCGACGATCTTGCCGCCGCGCAAAAGGAAGATGCGCACCTTGTAGCCGCCTTCGGTCAGGTTGGCGGGCAGCGCCACATCGGCGCGGAACAGCGTGGCATCGGTGAGCTGCACCTTGCCTTCGGACAGGCGGTAGCGGCCCTCGTCGCCGCGCACGCGCTCCAGCGCCTCGATGAACGTGGGGGAGTTCTCGGCCTCGGAGGCGATCCCCACGGCGCGGATCACCCGGTCGATGGTGATCGAATGGCGCAGGTTCTCGGTATGCGACAGGATCTTGTCGATCGGGCCGGTGGTGACCACGGAATAGAAGGAGGGCGCGCTGTCGACGGTGACGGCGGCATCGTTGATCCAGATCCCGGCGACGCGGTCCTTGCGGCGCACCACGACCGGCGCGGAAGGGCCCTCGACGGTGACGATGACCTCGAGCTTGCCCTCGGGGATCGGCGTCTCGCGCTTGACCGCGCCATAGACGAGGATTTCCGAGCCGTCGAAATTGGCGGTGATCGAGACGCGGCTCTGGCTGAGCCCCGCGACGATGGCCTCGGGCGCCGCTTCCTGCGCGTGCGCTGTTGCGGCGAGAAGGCCGAGGGAGACGGCGAGGGCGATGAACAGGCGCGCGGTCATGGCAGCGAGACCGCCGTGACGGAATAAAGCTCGTCGGGGCGCAGCAGAAGGTCGGCCGCGATGCGCAGGCTGACGGCCAGGACGAGAAGCGAGAGCAGGACGCGCAGCTGTTCGGCCCGCAGCCGCACACCGACGCGGGCGCCGATCTGGGCGCCGATCACGCCGCCGAAGATCAGAAGAAGCGCCAGCATCATGTCGACCGACTGGCTGGTGACGGCGTGCATCACGGTGGTGAAGGCCGAGACGAAGATGATCTGGAACAGCGAGGTGCCGATGACGACCTTGGTGGGCATCCCGAGCAGATAGATCATGGCGGGCACCATGATGAAGCCGCCGCCTACCCCCATGATCGCGGCCAGGAAGCCCACGACCGCCCCCACGAGCAGGGGCGGGATGACGCTGATATACAGGCCCGAGGCGCGGAACTTCATCTTGAAGGGCAGGCCATGCACCCAGCTATGGGTATGGCCGCGCCGCACAGCGCCTCCGGCCTTGCCGCTGCGCAACAGGGCGCGCAGCGATTCCTGCAGCATCATCAGCCCGATCAGGCCCAGAAAAAGCACATAGGAGAGCTGGACGAAAAGGTCGATCTGGCCGAGCGCCTTCATCCAGGCGAAGACCCAGATGCCCACCGCCGATCCGGCCATGCCGCCCGCGAAGAGTACGATCCCCATGCGGAAATCCACCGCCTTGCGCTTGAGCTGCGCCAGCACGCCCGAGACCGAAGAGGCGACGACCTGGTTGGCCCCGGTGGCCACGGCGACGGCGGGCGGCACGCCGATGAAGAAGAGAAGCGGCGTGATGAGGAAGCCGCCGCCGACGCCGAACATGCCCGAGAGGAAGCCCACGACCCCGCCGATCCCGAGAATCAGGAAGGCGTCGACCGAGACCTCGGCGATGGGGAGGTAGATCTGCATAGGCCGGGCGCGGGGATCAGGAAGAGGAGTGTCTGACCAAAGGCTTGCGCGCCTTGGGCCGCGAAGTCAAATCACCAGCGCGCTCATCGCAGGTCGCGGAGGAAATGCCGCAGGATGCGTTCCAGTTTTGCCGCACCCAGCGGGGCCATCGCCTTGGTATGCTCGTGGCTGATCTGCTCGTCGCTCATCCCGGCGGCCATGTTGGTGATGGTCGAGATGGCGGCGACCTCAAGCCCCAGGAAGCGGGCGAGGATGACCTCGGGCACGGTGGACATGCCGACCGCATCGCCGCCGAGACGCTTCAGCATGCGGATCTCGGCCGGGGTCTCGAAAGAGGGGCCGGAATACCAGCAATAGACGCCTTCGGGCAAAGGCAGGCCCTCGGCCGTCGCGGCGGCTTTCAGGGCGGCGCGCAGGCGGGGGGAATGGGCATCCGTCATCGGCACGAAGCGGGCATCGGTCTTCTCGCCGATCAGCGGGTTCAGGCCGGAATAGTTGATATGGTCATTGAGCAGCATCAGATCGCCCGGCGCGATGTCGGGGCGCAGCGAGCCTGCGGCATTGGTCAGGATCAGCTCCTGCGCGCCCAAGGCCTTGAGCACCTCAAGCGCGGGGCGCATCGCCGCCGGGTTGCCGCTTTCGTAATAATGCTCGCGCGCGCCGAAGACAGCGACACGGACGCCTTCCAAGAGGCCGACATGCAGATGCGGATTATGGCCCGAGACGCCGATATGGGGAAAGCCCGGCAGATCGCCATAGGGGATGGCGGGGCCTTCGACCGCATGGGCCAGATGGCCAAGGCCCGAGCCGAGGATCAGGCCGAGGCGGATGGGGTCCGCCCCGGCGCGGGCGCGGATCAGGGCGGCGGTGGCGGCGGGATCGTGCATGTCAGGTCTTTCGCTTTCGGCTGGCCCCGGGGGCGCTTCGCCCCCGGACTGCCGGAGGATATTGATGAACGGCGGAACCGAAGAAGCGGCAAGGCCAGGCTGCGGTCGGTTTGCCCCGCGAGCGGTCCCTCTCTGGGCCATGCGTCGCGGCGGGGTTCTTTCCTTTCCGCGCTATTGCCTCTTCTGTTCTCAAATATCCCACGGGGGTCCGGGGGTGTGAAACCCCCGGGAATGGGGCAGGGCGGATCGCGTCCGGGTCAGCGCTCCTTCACATAGGGCTCGCCCCCGGCGCGGGGCGGGATGGCCTTGCCGACAAAGCCCGCAAGGACGAAGACGGTCAGCACATAGGGCAGGGCGTCGAGGAAGGGGACGGGCACTTTGACCCGCACCACCCATTCCACCACATCGGGGCGCAGCGCCAGGGCCTGGAAGAAGCCGAAGAGAAGGCAGGCCCACATCGCCGCGACCGGGCGCCATTTGGCGAAGATCAGCGCCGCGAGCGCGATATAGCCGCGGCCCGCCGTCATGTCCTTGCCGAAGCCCGCCTGAAGCGCGGTGGCCATATAGGCCCCGGCAAAGCCGCACAGGATGCCGGTGATCATCAGGGCCGAGAAGCGCAGGCGGGTGACCGAGATCCCGGCCGTGTCGACGGCGGCGGGGTTCTCGCCCACGGCGCGCAGGCGCAGGCCGAAGCGGGTGCGGTAGAGCGCCCACCAGGTCAGCGCCACGCAGGCGAAGGCGATATAGACCAGAAGCGCATGGCCCGAGATCACCTCGGCATAGAAGGGGCCGATCACCGGGATGGCGCGGGCTTCCTCGGCGAAGGGCAGGGTGATGGTGCCGAAGCGGGCGGCGCCTTCCAGCGGCGGGGTGCGCCCGCCCTGGCCGAACAGCCGCTGCGCGACAAGGACGGTCAGCCCGGCGGCAAGGAAGTTGAGCGCCACGCCCGAGATGAGCTGGTTGCCGCGGAAGGTGATCGAGGTCAGGCCATGGATCAGGGCAAAGAGCAGCGAGCCGCCAATGCCCGCCGCCAGCCCGACCCAGGCCGAGCCGGAATAGAAGGCCATGGTGCCCGCGCACATGGCGGCGGCCAGCATCTTGCCTTCAAGCCCGATGTCGAAAACGCCGGAGCGTTCGGAATAGAGACCGGCCAGGCAGGCGAACAGCAGGGGCGTCGCGAAGCGCAGCGCCGTGTCGAGGATCTGGAGAAGCGTGTTGTAATCCATCACACGGCCCCCCCGGCGACGGGTTTCGGGCGGCGGAACAGCGAGAAAAGCCGCGTCAGCAGCATCCGCACCCCCACATCCAGCGCGCCGGTGAACAGGATCACCAGGCCCTGCACCACGATCCGCATCTCGATCGGTATCTTGGTCCAGAGGCCAAGCTCCGCGCCGCCCTGGAACAGGAAGCCGAAGAGGAAGGCCGCGAGCACGACGCCAATCGGATGGTTGCGGCCCATCAGCGCCACGGCGATGCCGATGAAGCCCGCGCCCGAGGCCGAGTTCTGCACCAGACGCCCGGCCTCGCCCATGACATTGTTGATCGCCATCAGCCCGGCCAGGCCGCCCGACAGGATCATGGCGATCATGATGATCTTCGTCGCGCCGATGCCCGCGTAGCGCGCCGCCGCCTCGGACTTGCCGAAGGCGCGGATGTCATAGCCCAGCCTTGTGCGCCACAGCAGCGCCCAGACCCCCAGCGCCAGCAGAAGCGCCACGAAGAAGGTCACATTGGCGGGAACGATCTGATAGTCGATATTGCCCGCCGCGTTCAGCTTGACCGCGCCATCCGCCGTATAGCGCTGGAACAGCGTTTGCAGGCCCGGGATCTCGTGGAAGCGCGGCAGGGCGGCATCGGGCCCGAAGCGCGCGGTGGCCGGGTCCATCTGCCCGGCCGGGCGCAGCACATCGACCAGAAGGAAGATCAGAAGGCTGGCAGCGATATAGTTGAACATGATCGTGGTGATCACGATATGGCTGCCGCGTTTGGCCTGGAGCCAGGCCGGGATCGCCGCCCAGAGCGCGCCGAACAGCGCAGCGCCACAGGCCGCGCCGAGCAGGGCCAGGCTCCAATGCGGCCAGGGGATATAGAGCAGGGCCAGCGCGACGCCAAGACCGCCCAGCTGGGCCTGACCCTCGCCGCCGATGTTGAAGAGGCCCGCATGGAAGGCCATGGTCACGGCCAGGCCGGTGAAGATGAAGCTGGTGGTGTAATAGAGCGTATAGCCCCAGCCGCTTGCGGTCATCACCGTGCCCTGGATCATCACATCCAGCGCCTCGAGCGGGTCCTGGCCGATGGCAAGGATGACCAAGGCCGAGCAGAGCGCGGCGAGAAGCAGCGAGACCAGCGGCACAAGCGTGACATCGGCCCATTTCGGGAGGCGGTCCATCAGGCGGCTTCCCCCTTGGGCGTGTCGGTGATCCCGGCCATCAACAGGCCCAGTTCGCGTTCATTGGTGGTGTCGGGGTCACGTGTGCCCATGATCTGTCCGTCGAACATCACGGCGATGCGGTCGGAAAGCGAGAGGATCTCGTCCAGTTCCACCGAGACCAGCAGGATCGCGGCCCCGGCATCGCGCAGCGCGATGAGTTGCTTGTGAATGAATTCGATCGCGCCGATATCCACGCCGCGGGTGGGCTGGCCGACCAGAAGCAGGGTCGGGTTCTGCTCGAACTCGCGCGCAACGACAATCTTCTGCTGGTTGCCGCCGGAAAAGTTCTTGGCGGCCAACCAGCAATCGGGCGGGCGGACGTCAAAGGTTTCCATCTTGCGCCGCGTGTCATCGCGCAGGGCGTCATTCGACATGAACAGCGCATTGGCCTGGTATTTCGGATCGTCCGAATAGCCGAAGGCGACATTTTCCCAGGCGGTGAAGTCAAGGATCAGCCCGTGATGCTGGCGGTCTTCGGGCACATGGCCCACGCCCGCCGCGCGGCGGCTGCGGCCATCGGCCCCGGCGCCCGACAGGGGCAGGGGCGCGCCGTTCAGAGAAACGCTGCCAGTGGCGGGCATCATGCCGCCAAGGGCCGCGAGCAGTTCCGACTGGCCATTGCCCGCGACCCCGGCGATGCCGAGGATTTCGCCGGCGCGGATCTCAAGGCTGACGCCTTTGAGCCGTTCGACACCATGTTCGTCGCGCACGCGCAGGTCCTGCACGGAAAGCACCAGCGCGCCGGGCCGGGCCGGGGGCTTTTCCACCTCCAGCAGAACCTTGCGTCCGACCATCAGCTCGGCCAGCGCCTCGGGGCTGGTTTCGGCGGTCTTGACGGTGGCGACCATGGTGCCGCGGCGCATGACGCTGACATTGTCGGTCGCTTCCATGATCTCACGCAGCTTGTGGGTGATCAGGATGACGGTCTTGCCCTGGTCCCGCAGCCCCTTGAGGATGCGGAACAGGTGGTCGGCCTCGTCTGGGGTCAGGACGCCGGTCGGTTCGTCAAGGATCAGGATATCGGCCTGGCGGTAGAGGGCCTTGAGGATCTCGACCCGCTGCTGGTGGCCGACGGACAGATCCTCGATCAGCGCGTCGGGATCGACATCAAGGTCGTATTCCTGCGCCAGACGCTGCAATTCCGCCCGCGCCTTGCGCAGGCTGGGGCCAAGAAGCGCGCCTTCCTCGGCGCCCAGGACGACGTTTTCGAGGACGGTGAAATTCTGCACCAGCTTGAAATGCTGGAAGACCATGCCGATGCCGGCGCGGATGGCGCTCTGGCTGTCGGGGATGGGGGTCGGGGTGCCGTTGATCAGGATCTGGCCGCTATCGGCCTTGTAGAAGCCGTAGAGGATGGACATCAGGGTCGACTTGCCGGCCCCGTTCTCGCCGATAATGCCGTGGATCGTGCCCTTCGGCACGGCGATGTTGATGTCCTTGTTGGCCTGCACCGGGCCGAAGGCTTTGGAGATGCCTTTGAGTTCGATGGCGATGGGGGCGTCTTTGGTCAATCCTGCCTCTCGCAATTCACATCGGCGACATCCGCCAGGGGGATGTCATAGAACCGGATCGACCCGGTTTCGGCTGCGCCGAACTGATGGCCGATGGTGATACCTTTCGCATCATAGGCATAGCAGATGATCTGGCCGGGACGGGTGGGCGCGAAATCGACCTTGGCATCGCCCAGTTTCTCATAGCGGCGGACAATGACGATCTCGTCCCCGGTTCCGGCGGCGATCACGGGGCCTGGCGCGGCGAACGCGGCGGCAAGAAGCGCCGCCGGGCCGCAGAAGGTGACGCAACGCGCAGAGAGGGGGGCAGTCGCCTGCCTCCCTCCCGTCGCGGTATTCCGATCCGGCATCAGAACGTGGCGGCCGGGCAGGTGTTGTCGGACATGTAGTCATGGACCACGATCTCGCCCGACTTGATCTTGGCGGCGGCCTCATCGACCTTGGCGACCATTTCGGGGGTCACGAGCGAGGCGTTGTTCTCGTCCATCGCGTAGCCGACGCCTTCATTGGCCAGACCCATCACCTCGAGGCCGGGCTTGAGGTCGGTGCCTTCCTTGAAGGCGCTATAGACGGCATTGTCGACGCGCTTCATCATCGAGGTCAGGACCGAACCCGGGTGCAGGTAGTTCTGGTTCGAGTCGACGCCGATCGACAGGATGCCTTCATCGGCAGCAGCTTGCAGCACGCCCACGCCCGTGCCGCCGGCGGCGGCATAGATCACGTCGGCGCCCTGCGCCTTCTGGCCCTTGGCCAGTTCCGCGCCCTTGACCGGATCGTTCCAGGCGGCCGGGGTGGTGCCGGTCATGTTGAGGACGATCTTGATGTCGGGGTTCACCGCCTTGGCACCCTCGGCATAGCCGCAGCCGAATTTGCGGATCAGCGGAATGTCCATGCCGCCGATGAAGCCGACCGTGCCGGTCTTCGAGGCCATGGCGGCCAACATGCCGACCAGATAGCTGCCCTCATGCTCGGTGAAGACGACCGATTTCACGTTGGGCGCATCGACGACCATGTCGATGATGGCGAATTTGGTGTCGGGGAAATCCGGGGCGACCTTGGCCAGCACGTCGCCGAAAGCGAAGCCGGTCATCACCACCGGGTTGGCACCGGCCTCGGCCAGACGGCGCAGCGCCTGTTCGCGCTGGGCCTCGTCCTGCATTTCCAGTTCCTTGTAGGTGCCGCCGGTTTCCTTGGCCCATTTCTCGGCGCCGTTGAAGGCCGCCTCGTTGAAGGATTTGTCGAACTTCCCGCCAAGGTCGTAGATGATCGCCGGATCGGCGGCGGCCATGCCTACCATGAGCGCCATGGCGGCGGTCGCCCCCGCAAGGGATTTCATCAGGGTCATCGGTTTTCTCCCGGTTGAACAAACCATTGCCGCCCGGTTCTTGCGGGGCCGGTTCAGCGGCCGCCTGCGGGCGTTTCATCCGCCAGATTACGCGCCAAGGCCCAGCGGGGGTCAAGTCGGATTCGCTGTGTTGCCTGTGTGTTCCTGACCTTATGGTCAGGTTTTTACCAGGCGCAGCCGTGCAGGACGGCGGGCCTAGAGCGCGCGGGTCATCACCAGTGCATCGACCCGGGGGCCTTCCGGGGTGGCATAGTAGCCGCGGCGGCGGCCGGACAGGATGAAACCCTGCGATTCGTAGAGCTTGACCGCAGCCGGGTTCTGGGCGCTGACCTCGAGAAAGGCCTGATCCGCGCCGCGCAGCCGGGCCTGATAGAGAAAGCGGGACAGAAGTTTAGCGCCAAGCCCGAGGCGGCGGGATTCCGGCGCGACGGCCAGGGTCAGAAGCTCGGCCTCGCCCGCCACGGCGCGGCCCAGAAGGAAGGCGGCATCGCCCTCGACCAGCAGGAAGGTCAGCGGATCGGC
>Ga0209369_1000789_pt1 | contig 24653 bp, 25 predicted proteins | sample EBPBio142010_DNA_FD_185865 | JGI IMG/M metagenome (GOLD analysis project Ga0209369, IMG submission 185865) | Wastewater treatment Type I Accumulibacter community from EBPR Bioreactor in Madison, WI, USA - Reactor 1_10/4/2010_ DNA (SPAdes)... | ecosystem: Engineered > Bioreactor > EBPR >... | reverse complement strand
CCGATGGCACCGGCGCCGTATTGACCTGGACGTTCATCTGTTGCCCCCGAAATGACAATGACGGGGCAAACTGCCCCATCAGCGATCCTGCCCGCGAAAAATGTCAGCCTTTGGGCAGGAAGGCGGCGAGCAGATAGAAAAGCAGCATCCCGGCCAGGGCGAGGCCCATGGGGAATTTCTTGCTGGTCCAGCTTTTCCAGTCTGGGGTCGCGGCGCGGAAGGCGGGCGTGTGCTTCATCGCCCGATGCGCGGCAAAGGCCGCCAGCGAGCAGGCGGCATAAAGTGCCGCAATCAGGCGGATATCGCCGCCGACGAAGACCGGCGCCATGGCGGCGGCGAATTTCGCATCGCCCGCGCCGAACAGTCCGACGATATTCGCCAGGAACCCCGCCACCAGCACAATGGCCAGAAGCGCGAAGCCCCAGAGCCACAGGTGCAGGGGCAGGGCGATCCAGCCCAGAAGCGGCCAAAGCGCCGCCATGGCCAGAACCGCCTTGTTCGGGATCTTCATGAACTTCATGTCAGACCAGGCGACCCAGATGCAGATCGGGATCACGAAGGGCAGGAAAACCAGCGCAAGCCGGACCGGCGGCAGGGCGAACTCCATCCCTTAGCCCGCCACGTTGGCGTCCAGCGCCGCAAGGCTGCGCGAGGCGGCCTCGAAATATTGCGGATGGGTGTCGATCGCCTGCTGCAACAGGCCCTTGCCAACCGAGACATCGCCATTCTTGATCGCGGCCAGCGCCAACGTGTACAGCAGCTCGGCCCGTTCGGTCTGGGTCATCTCAACCACGGGCAGATCGTATTTGCGCTGCGCCGCGCGGGAGAGGACCAGGTTGTTCTTGGCGGTGAACAGGCCCGGCTCATAGGTCAGCGCCTGCTGGAACAGTTTTTCGGCGCCGGTGTAATCCTTGCGGGTCAGCTTGGAGAAGCCCCAGTTGTTCAGAACGCCCGCAGGCTTGGCGGTCAGGCCGGCGGCGATTTCATAGAAACTGTCGGCCTTCTTCCAGTTCTTGTCCGCATCGGCGACCATCGCCTCAAGGCGGTAGCGGTCATAGGTTTCATGCGTCGGCGGCACGCTGGACAGCGTGGCCTTGGCCTTGTCCCACAGGTTGGCGCGGATCTGGGCATCGGCCAGCATGACCTTGTCGTCATTGGTGCCCTCGGCGCTGGCGACGACGGTTTCCCAGACTTTCGCCGCCTCAAGCGGCTTTTGCGCCCGCACCAGCGACTTGGCCAGACCGCGCATCAGATCGACCCGGCCCGGATCTTTCTGCAGCGAGTTCTGGAAATAGGCCACCGCCTGATTGGGGTCGCCCACCGTCAGCATGATGTCGTTGAGATTGCTTTCGTCAATGACGTTGACGTCCTTCACCGCCCGCTGCACTTCGGCATCGGACATGCCCTTGTTGCAGGCGGCAAGCGCGGTTGTGCCCGCAAGGCACAGAACAAGCAAAGCAGGGTGGCGCATTTCGCGTCCTTTTCGTTGACTGCCCGTCTTCTATCTTTGTCCGCCCGGCCGGAACCGGGGGTCATTCGCCGTTCCTTGGCCCTAAAGCTGGGTAAGAAGGACATATTGGCCCTTCTCCCGGCGCACGAGCTGGAACGTGCCTGCATCTTCTTCCTCACCGGCATCATAGGCCGGGGTCTCGCTGCGCGCGATAGCCAGTTTCAGATTTTCGCGGATCGAGTCCGATTGGCCACTGTCCAGCGCATAGGCCTGCTGGAAGACGACGCGCGCCTCGCCGACCTTGCCGCGCTCCATCAGCACGCAGCCCAGATTGTTCAGCGCGGGCACGAAGGTCGGGTCCTGTTCCAGCGCGCGGCGCAGGATCTGTTCGGCCTGGCCCAGACGGCCAAGCGCCAGATTGGCCGAGCCGATGGCCGAAAGCGTATCGACGGTGATGCCGTCCTCGCCCGCCGCGCGCAGATAGGCCTTAAGCGCCAGTTCCGGTTCTCCGGCGGCCATCAGCCGGTGGCCGACCAGAAGCCCATCCACCCCACCGCCACGCGGGTCAGCGCCATAGGGCGTGTTGCGGCTGACTGCGCCGCCAAACAGGCCAGGGCCGCCCGTGTTGCCACAGGCGGCCAGCAAACTTGCAACGATCAGCGCGGTTACGCCTGTTCTTGTCACTCTGCCCTCACGGGCCGCCAGGCCCCATTTGCCCCAGCATCGTGGCGATGCCATAGACCGAAGGGCCGATCAGGATGATCATCAGCGGCGGCACGGTAAACAGCATTGTGCCAAGAGTAAGCTTCGTCGGCAACATGTTTGCCTTTTCCTCGGCCCGCATCACCCGCTTGTCGCGCATATCGGCCGAATAGACCCGCAGCGCCTCGGCGATCGACGTGCCGAAAGTGGCCGATTGCACCAGGGTGGTCACGAAAGAGGCGACATCCGGGATGCCGACGCGGTCCGACATGTCCTTGAGCACGGTCACACGCTCTTTGCCGGCCTTGACCTCATGGGCGACCATCTCGAACTCGTCGGCAAGTGCCGGATAGCCCGCCCGGCTTTCATTCGCGACGCGGACGATCGACTGGTCAAGCGACTGGCCAGCCTCGACGCAGACCAGCATCATGTCAAGCGCATCGGGAAAGCCCTCGACGATCTCGTTCTGGCGCTTGGCCATGCGCTTGGTGACCCAGTATTGCGGCATGTAATAGCCGATGGCGCCGGGCACCAGGGTGTAAAGGATCATCGACTGGGTGGAAACTTCGGACGTGGAGGATTGCACCAAGGCGTAGATCAGGCCCAACGCCAGGGCGCCCACGCCAAGCACCATCTTGGCCGCGTGAAACACCCGCACCGCGCCTTTGTCGGGGTAGCCCGCGCGCAGCAGCTTCATCCGCACCGCCGAAAATTCCTCGGCCTTTTGCGGTTCAAGGAACTGCGCGTATTTCTCAAGCTTGTCGGCCTGGCCGCCGCGGCGCAGCTTCTTGTCCTCGCCCCCCGATTTCGGGCGGGCCTCATGCTTCAACTCGGCGAACCGGTCGCGTTGCTTGCGCAGCATCGTTGGCAGGGTGACGAGGATCAGCAGGATCCCCAGCATTCCGACCGCGATCAGCGGCCCCAGCGGCCCCAGTTTATCGACCAGAAAGGTATTGACGGTGGACAGCATGGCGCGGCCTCAGACCTTGATGTTGACCATGATCTTCATGAAGATCACGTTGATGATGAGGAAGGCGCAGACGACCAGCGCGGCAGGAATGAACGCGGCGGTCTGGCGGACATCATCATAATAATTGGGCTGGATGACGTTGATCATCACCAGGGCAAGGATCGGGAAGGCCGACAGGAACATGCCCGACCATTTCGCCTCGGCCGTGATGGCGCGCACCCGGCGGAACAGCTTGAAGCGCGCCCGGATCACCTTGGACAGACCTTCCAGGATCTCGGCAAGGTTGCCGCCGGATTGCTGCTGGATCGTCACCGCCACGGCAAGGAAGCGCAGGTCCTGGCTGTCCATCCGTTCGGCAAAGGCCTTGAGGCTTTCCGAAACGTCGCGGCCATAGGCGGCCTCGTCGGCGATGACGCCGAATTCCGATCCCAGCGGATCGGGGATTTCCTTGGCGACGATGCCGATGGCCGACGAGAAGGGGTGGCCGACGCGGAGCGACCGCACCATCAATTCGACCGCATCGGGAAGCTGCTCTTCCAGAAGCGACATGCGGGCCTTGGCCTTCTTGTTCACCCAGAAATAGACACCGCCCACGCCCATCACGATGGAAACGATCACCCGCACGCCCATTTCGGCGGCGGTGCCGACGGTCAGAAGCAGGAAGGCAAAGACCGACAGGCCGGCCATGATGCCGACGAGCGCCCGGGGCGAAAAGGCGATGTTCGCACGTTGCGCCTTCTTGGCCAGGATCGAGTAGAGCGGGATCGAACGCGACGACAGGTGCTGGTTCATCTCCTTGCGGAGCTGCTCGAGAACCTGTTCGCGGTTGCCGTTCTTCTCCAGAAGCGTCAGGCGGCGCGAGATGCGGCTGTTGAGGCTGATCGATTTGCCGAAGACCGTCAGGTAGATGCCTTCGACAAGGACCACCACGGCCACGAAGATCATGATGTAGATCAGCGGTGCTGCCGAGATTTCCATGGGACTTCTACCTCTTAGACGATCGGTTCATAGATCGACGGCGGCAGGTCAAAGCCCCACTGCCGGAAGCGATCCGAATAGGCGCTGCGAATGCCCGTCGCGTTGAAGCGGCCGATGATCTTGCCCGAAGGTTCGATCCCAAGCCGCTCGTAGCGGAAGATCTCCTGCATCGAGATGACTTCGCCTTCCATCCCGGTGATCTCGGTGATCGAGACCATGCGGCGCGAACCGTCCTGAAGGCGCGAGGCCTGGACGATCAGGTTGACGGCGCTGGCGATCTGGCTGCGCACCGCCTTCAGCGGCATTTCGATGCCGGCCATGGCGACCATGTTCTCGAGACGCGAGATGCCGTCGCGCGGGTTGTTGGCGTGGATCGTGGTCATCGAACCGTCATGGCCGGTGTTCATGGCCTGCAACATGTCGATCACTTCCTCGCCGCGGGTTTCGCCGACGATGATCCGGTCGGGGCGCATCCGCAGGGCGTTGCGCAGACAGTCGCGCTGGCTGACCGCGCCCTTGCCTTCGACGTTGGCGGGGCGGCTTTCCATGCGGCCGACATGGACCTGCTGAAGCTGAAGTTCGGCCGTATCCTCGATGGTCAGGACGCGTTCGTGATTGTCGATGAAGGACGACAGCGCGTTGAGTGTGGTGGTCTTGCCGGAACCCGTGCCGCCCGAGACGATGATGTTCAGGCGCGTCGACACGGCGGCCTGAAGATAGGCGGCCATTTCCTCGGTAAAGGCGCCGAAACGCACAAGGTCCATGACCTTGAGCTTTTCCTTCTTGAACTTGCGGATCGAGACCAGCGAACCATCCACCGCCACCGGCGGCACCATGCAGTTGAAACGCGACCCATCGGCCAGACGGGCGTCGCAATAGGGGTTCGATTCATCAACGCGGCGGCCCACGGCCGAGACGATCTTGTCGATGATCCGCATCAGATGGCGTTCGTCGCGGAAGGTGACGTCCGACAGTTCCAGCTTGCCCGCGCGTTCGACAAAGACCCGCTTCGGCCCGTTCACCAGGATATCGTTGACCGTCTCGTCTTTCAGAAGCGGCTCAAGCGGGCCAAGGCCCATGACCTCGTCATAAAGCTCCTGCACCAGAATGGCGCGGTCGTCCTTGTTCAGCGCGATGGACATCTCGTCCAGCGCCTCGCCGGCAAGGGCCGCGATTTCGCCCTTCAGGTTCTGCTCCGAGGCATGTTCCAGCGCGGCAAGGTTCAGCGTCTCAAGCAGGCGCTTGTGGATTTCGAGCTTCAGCTCCATCAGCCGCTGCTTGCGCTTGGCTTCCTTGTCGGCAGCCACCGCCTCGCCGGGGCTGCGCGTGGCTTGCGTGGGCGAGACCGGCCGCATCGCGCCCGGGCCGGGCTTCGGCGCGGCCTGCGCGGCTGTCGGGGCGGCAGCGCCTGCTGCGGCGGGGCGGGCGGCGGGTGCTGCGTCTTTCTTGAAACGGCTGAACACGTTTGGGGTCCCCCGGGGTTACGACCTGGCGCTCGCCGCGGCCTTGTTCAGGTCGTAAAGCGATTTCGCGAGCTTTTGCAGTTCCTTGCGCAGCGGGTTCTTGGCCGCGCTTTCGGCCAGGGGCAGGCCGTGATCATTGGCCTGCGTGACCTGCGCGCCGCCATCGGGCAGTTGCACCTCGATGTCGATGTCCAGGCTTTCCGCCATGCGCTTGACCCGGCTTTTCGCCGAAAGATCGGTGAAGCGCGGCGCGCGGTTCAGGACATAGCGCAGCTTCTCGAAGGGCAGGGCCTCGGCCTTGAGTGCGCGAACGAAGCGCAGGATGTTCTGCGCCGAGCGCAGGTCAAGGTCTAGAAGGCCGAAATAGACATGGCTGCGGGTCAGCACCGCCTCGGTCCAGGACACCACGGTCGAGGGCATGTCGATGACCACGAAATCGAAATTCGCCAGCAAGAGGTCGATCAGCCGACCCAGATCCTCGCCCGAGATGATGTCCAAGGGCAGCATATCGGCAGGGGCGGTGAAGACATACAGCTTGTCATTGTAGGTTTGCAGCGATTTCAACAGGCTGTCGCTGTCCTGCGAGCCGGGATCGGTCAGCACCTCGAACACGGCCTCCTTGCGGGGCAGGTCGAGATAGGTGGCGATCGAGCCATATTGGAAATCAAGGTCCAGCAGGCAGACCCGCGGACTGTCGGCCTTGGCCACTGTCGCCAGTTCCCAGGCCAGATTCGTCGCAAACGTGGACGACCCCGTGCCGCCGGCCATGCCGTGTACCGGCAGCAGCACGCCCTGACGGTCGCCCTTGGCCTTGAAACTGGGCGCGGGGCCTGCCCCTTCTTCCAACGGGGCCGCCTGCGCGGCGGCGGGGGCAGGGGAGAGTGTTGCGGGTTCCGGCTTGCGGATGCGTTCGACCGCATCATGCAGCGCGCCTTCGGGCAGGGGATAGGGCACGAAATCGTCGGCGCCCAGGCGCATGAGCTGATGCAGCGCCATCGGGCTGATCTCGGACGCGACAAGGATGACGCGCACCCTGCGCGCCTTGGCGGCGCGGATCACGGCGGAAATCCGGCTCAGATCGCCTTCATCGGCGGCATCGACCGCGACCGCGATGAATTCCAGCGTGGCGGAATCGGGTTGATCCAGAAAGATCGCCGCATCGTCAAAGCTCAGATCCCCCCAGGCCTCGCCCAGTTCGGATTCCATATCGTCGATGAGGATCTCGAAATTCTGAACGTCGCGCGAAACAGTGCACGCGACGATCGGCGCCGGATCCGGTTGCAAGGTCGCCACGCTTGTCATCTGCCTCACGTCCTTTCAGTGGCGGCATCGCAAGGCTTTCGATGCCACAGGAATGCGGCAAGAATCGTACGGCCCCGGACACACGCAGCAGGGTCTTCTGACCCCGAATGATCGTTCCCATTGCCGGCAAGGTGCCGGGCGATAGCGGCGAGATTGGGGCCGAAACGGAGATAATCCGTGGAATCTTGCGGTCGCATTAACCCGTGGACTGTTAACCGAAATTCATCCACAGGAATTTGTCGGCAATTCTCTTTCTGCGGTGCAGCGCCCGCATGAAAAAGGCCGGGCGATGGCGCCCGGCCGCAGTGTTCCACGCTTTCCCCTGAACTGTCTCAGCCGCCCGAGGGGTTGGTTTGCGTGACAACCTCGACATTGGCCGGATGCGGACGTTCGGCCAGCGAGTTGGTGGTCGGCGGATTGGCATAGGTGCGCCAGACGATCTGGGCATATTTGCCGTTCAGGACCAGCGGATTGTTCTTCACGAAGCCAGAAACCTCCGTCACCGTGCGGCGGTTGCGCATCTCAGGTTCGTTGGTCTGGATGATCGGGCGGGTCTTGCCATAGCTGACCAGGGCCTCAAGCCGCGAGCGCGAAATGCCCTGCGCGACCAGGAAATTGACCACGGCCTTCGCGCGGCGCAGGCCCAGATTGTAATTGTAGCTCTGGCTGCCGACGAGGTCGGTATGGCCGAAGACCTTGAAGCGGACTTCGGGGAACTGCTTGATGAAATTCGCCTGTTTCAGCAGAATCTGCTCTGCTTCGGGCGAAAGCGTGGCGCTGTCGAAGGCGAAGGTCACGGTGTCTTCGACTTCGGCATTGAACCGCTGGGCCAGCGCGACGGTGTATTCCATCTCGCCGGTCATCAAGAGCGTGTTGTTCATCGTGGCATTGCCGAACTGGCCCTTGTCCACCTCGGAACCCAGTTCCTTGTCGAAGCTGGTCGAAGTGTCGCCGCAGGCCGCAAGGGCCAGAAGGGCGGTCGTCGCAAGTAGGCTTCCCAATCCGCGCTGCATCCGCCTCACTCCATCACATAGCCATAGGGCGACGAGAAGTCCTGCCGGGCCACTTCGCCCGCGGCACCCTTCTTGGGCTTGCCTGCAACCTCGCCGTAAAGGAACAGCTCACGTTCGGTCGGAATGCGGACCCGGTCGGTCGGCAGGGCCAGCACATCGCCCGAGACCGGCGTCACCAGATGTGGCGTGACGATGATCACGAGTTCCGATTGGGACCGGTTGTAATCGGCGGACCGGAACAGAGCGCCCAGGATCGGCACATCGCCCAGCCACGGCACCTGCGCGTTGATGTTGCGGAAGTCGTCCTGCAACAGGCCCGCGATGGCGAAGCTTTCCCCGTCGCGCATCTCGACCGTGGTCGAGGTCTCGCGGCGCTTGAAGGCATTGACGGTCAGGCCATTGGCCTCGATCGCGGTGGTGGTGTCGATCGAGCTGACCGAGGCGTTGATCGTGAGATTGATGATGTCGCCATCGACCACCACGGGGGTGAAGTTCAGCTCGACGCCGAAGGGCTTGTATTCGATGCCGATGCCGTCGCTGTCGGGGATCGGGATCGGATATTCGCCACCGGCCAGGAACTTGGCTTCCTGGCCCGACAGCGCGGTCAGGTTCGGTTCGGCCAGGGTGCGAACCATGCCCTTGGATTCAAGCGCCTCAAGCAGCACGCCGAATTCCAGCGCGCCGGCGGAAAAGCCCAGGCTCATCCGTCCCGCCGCCTCATTGGGCGAGGTGATCGACTTGCCGTCCATGAAATCCTTGAGTTTGACGCCGTCTGCCAGGACCCCGGTGCCGATCCCGCCGCCCACCGAGCCGGAATTCGAGACCACGCCCAGCGAGGCCGACAGGTTCTTGGCGACCGAGCGTTGCATTTCGGCGAAACGGACCTTGAGCATCACCTGCTGCGTGCCGCCCACCACCATCAGGTTCGACACGCGGTCGGGCGCGTAGCGGCTGGCCAGGTCAAGCGCGCGGTCAAGCTTCGCGGTCGAGCTGACGACGCCGGACAGGACGATCCCGTCATTGGCGGTGCGCACTTCGATATTCTCGCCCGGCAGGATCTGGCGCAGGCGTTCCTTGAATTCCGCGATGTCGGGCGTGACATGGACATCGACATTCGAGATCAGCTTGCCCTCGGGCGACAGCAGGGTCAGCGTCGTGCGCCCCGGTGCCTTGCCGAGCACATAGATCGTCTTGTCCGACAGGGTCGAGATATCGGCGATGCCCGGATTCGCGATGGAAAGTTCCGAGAAGGGGACGTCGCTTTCCACGACAACCGCGCGGTTCATCGGTACGTTCAAAGCACCCTGGGCCTGCCCGGCCATCACACGCAGAACTTCCGAATGGGCCGTGGCAGGAGCGGTCGTTGCCAGGGCAACGCCGACCAAACCGGCCGCAATGGTCTTTTTCATGCTCATGTGATCTGCCCTTTCGATCACGCCTCTGGTTTCGGGTCTTTTTGCCCGTATTTCTGCATCACATTGCCGGACGCAGCCTTTTTTTGCAAGAATCAAACCCTTGGGGGGAGATGTTGATGTGGATAACTTGCAACAGAACCATAATATGGTGAACGCAACGCGACGCGGCCCCCAGATGCGGTAGCCGCGCCGCCCGTCTCATCGCCCCTCAGTTGGTGCAGGGGATCGGCATTTCCACCACGTCGGCGCCCTTGCGCGTCTTGATGGTGCAGACCTCGGGCGCCTTTTCGACGACCACTTCCTGCTGCTGAATGCCCAGAAGCGAATTGCTGTCCACCTCGACCAGGCCCGAGACGGCATCCTCGGGCGAGGCGACCAGCGACATCGCCAGCCGACCCGTGGCCTGGGCCTGCGCCAGCCGGGCAACCTGCTCGGGCGTGCCCGCCACCGTCACCGTGCGGGCATTGCCTGCCAGCATCTGACCCTCGCCCGAGGCCTGGTCCACCGCGATCACGCGGATCGCGCTTTCGATCAGGCGCGTCACGTCGCCCGATACCGAGGTGTTGCTCGAGCCGGTCCAGTAAATGTCGATGTGATCGTCCGGCGCCACAAAGCCGGCGACGCCCGAGGCGACATCGACCTTGATCTGGAAGGCGCGCATCCCCTTGCCCAGCTTGCCGGTCAGCCCGGCCACTTCGCCCGGTTCGGTTACGCGGCTGACCAGAAGGATCTCGTTCTGCTCCATCGAGCGCATGATGAAGCGCGGCTTCTGCTGATTGTCGCCGAACAGCGGCGGCACGACGACCGGCGCAGGATCGCCCTTCTTGGCCGGGGCGGCGGCGGGGGTGGCGGCGGCGGTGTCGCCCTCCTTCGGCACGCGGAAGGCGCCGGCGGGCAGGAATTTCTCCTGCACATAGACCGAGACCACATCGTCCTTGGTCAGCGGGTCGCCGTATTTCAACGGCTTGTTGACGGCATAGACCTCGACCAGCTTGCCGGTCTTCTCGCGAAAGGCCGTCGCCTTGGCCAGCGCGGACTGTGTCTGGCTCATGTAGCCCTGCGCCATGTAGACGGCGACGCCCGCAAGCGCCATGCCGAGCACCAGCACCAATGCGAAAACTGCCCGCATTCCCGACCCCTTTTCCTCATTTGCCGCCGGCCCATGCCGTGGCAGCCCTTCCGGTTGCGGCCTGTCAGGCGCGATCCGGCTTTAATTGCTGTAATCGCCGACTTCTTCGGCTTTCGCACCGACCGACTCTGCGACGCTGACCAGCGCATTGCGCATGGGCGTCAGCAGAAGAATGACCTGGACGCCCACGATAAGGGCGGTCAGCACGACCCAGTCGACCGTGACGGCTCCGTCATTGTCGCGCGCAAAGGACCTCAGTCTGGCAAGCATCTTTGCAATCTCCATATCCCTCGGGGCATTCGCCTGCCCATCCCGGGTAAGCTGGCCGAAAAATGCGGCGAAACTATGGGGTAGCCGCGGGCTTTTCAGGGGCTTTTGGTGCAAATCCCGCAGCATTCCCCGCGCTTACGTCAAGGCCGCGCCCCTTGCGGAAACGCGGCCCTGGTCTGCCAAGCGTGCCGGGCCAAGCCCGGCGCGGGATCAGAAGTTGTCGTCGGCGGCTTCGATCTCGTTGGCGATCGAGGTCGACAGGTTGCTGATCGCCGGCTGGATGGCGCCCATGACGATCAGGCCAAGGCCCACGATCGCGGCGGTCAGCACGACCCAGTCAACGGTCACGGCACCGTCTTCGTCTTTTTGAAAGCGCTTGAAGATGTTCATCAGTTTCATGGTCAATATCCCTTTTTCGATTGCGTCGGATTTCGTTTCATCCTCCCGGTCGGACCTGACGCGGCCTCTGTTCCGCGGCACCCGGTTCCGGTCGGGATGAGACGATTTAGCTATTCGATCGTGGCAAGGTTTTGGTCGGGCAGCCCCCGATTGCGGCATTTTCAGGGTCATTTTCCAGCATTGCTCAGATTCGCCGCCACATATGGCCGGGCGTGAATCAGCGGGCGGTTCGCGGTGGGGCCAGGTTAGGCGATGCGCCTTCATCAGGCGGAGCAGGGCACCAGGTCAGGCGGGCCGTCCTTTGCGCCAGGCCGCCTTTCGCCCGGCAAGCCAAAGGCCGCGCCCCTTGCGGAGACGCGGCCCTGGTTGGTCCTGCCGACCGGGCCAAGCCCGGCGCGGGATCAGAAGTTGTCGTCGGCGGCTTCGATCTCGTTGGCGATCGAGGTCGACAGGTTGCTGATCGCCGGCTGGATGGCGCCCATGACGATCAGGCCAAGGCCCACGATGGCGGCGGTCAGCACGACCCAGTCAACGGTCACGGCACCGTCTTCGTCTTTCTGGAAGCGCTTGAAGATGTTCATCAGTTTCATGGTCAGGTTCCTGTGCAAGGGGTTCGGGGGCTTTCCTATCCGCCGGGCATCTTCGGATCCGATCTTGTTTCGGGCGATCCGCCTTTCGGGATGACTGCAGTAAGCCGGGGAATGTTGGCGGGAATTAGGAAAACGAGGCTGCAATTAAGGTCATTTGGTGAAACCTTCGGGCCGGATTAGCGGCGCGTGTCCCTGGAAGGGAAGTGCCTGAAGAACCAAAGGCCGCGCTCCTTGCGGAAGCGCGGCCCTGGACTGTTCTGCGTGCCGGGCCAAGCCCGGCGCGGGATCAGAAGTTGTCGTCGGCGGATTCGATCTCGGTGGCGATCGAGGTCGACAGGTTGCTGATCGCCGGCTGGATGGCGCCCATGACGATCAGGCCGAGGCCCACGATCGCGGCGGTCAGCACGACCCAGTCAACGGTCACGGCACCGTCTTCGTCTTTCTGGAAGCGCTTGAAGATGTTCATCAGTTTCATGGTCATTCTCCTGTTCAGGGTCCAGTTGCAATCTTGTCCGCGAGGCCCTTTCCCGCCGGGTTCTGCTCCGGGTGGTCCGCCTTTCGGGGTAGGCCCTTTAAAGCCCCTGATCATGGCTGGATTTGGGAAAATTAACCTTTAATTAAGGTCTTTCGGGGGAAATATCGGGTTGTTCGCGGGGCGGCCGCTGCAAGGGCGGCGTGGCATATCGGTCGATATCGGCCGGGAAAGCGCGACGCGGACCGGGATTTGCTTTGCGACAGCGGCAGCTTCTGCCAGTCTGGCTGCAATCAAAACGGGCAGGCATCGCAAAGATGCGCAGACTGACAGGCATATTGACGCTGGGCCTTGGTGTTCTGGCCGCGCTTCCTCCGGCGCGGGCGCAGGAGGATTTCACCTTTCGCCGCGTGAAGGTCAGCGATGCGGTGCCCGGCAAACGGATCACCGTGCAGATCGACCCGGTCGAACAGGCCCGCCGTCTGGCCGCGACGGCCTGGAAGGACCCGGCCTTGTCCAGCGCAACGGCCCCTGCGGCGCCCGAGGCGCTGCCGGACGGGTCCATCGCGCCCGCCCCCGCATCGAATTACGCCTGGTTCTGGGACAAGGTGCCGACCGGGCTGGGCAATGCCCAGGACCGCTTCGAGCTGGCCATGGCCTCGCTGGCGCAAGGGCCGGGCGGGGCGGCGGTCCGCGCGCCGCGGATGCAGTCGATGCAGACCATCGCCGATGTCTATGGCAAGGACATCCTGGTGGCGACGCTGGATACGAATGTCTCGCCCGCGCTGGTGTTGGCCGTGATGGGGATCGAAAGCGCCGGGCGCAAGGATGCGGTGTCGAACAAGGGCGCGACCGGGCTGATGCAGCTTATGCCCGCCACGGCCGAACGCTTCGGCGTTTCGGACAGCACCGATCCGGTCCAGAACATCAAGGGCGGCGTGGCCTATCTGGACTGGCTGATGAAGGAATTCGGCGGCGACCCGGTGATGGTGCTGGCCGCCTACAATGCAGGCGAGGGCGCGGTGAAGGCCAATCAGGGCGTCCCGCCCTATGCCGAGACGCGCGACTATGTGCCCAAGGTGCTGGCGGCCTTTCAGGTGGCGCAGGGCCTGTGCCTGACCCCGCCGATGCTGGTCAGCGACCCCTGCGTCTTCAAGGTCAACGCCACGTCGGGCGGCTGACCCCCGGGGTCTGCCTGCCGCTTGCCAGGGGGCCTGATGCCAAGGGAGGGCCACTGGCCCGCCCCCGGAACGATCTGGGCAAGGAGGGCGATCAGGCCTGGAACACGTCCGCCCATTCCGGGTGTTTCTTGCGCTGGGCATTCACGAAGGGGCAGAGCGGCACCACCTTGAACCCCTCGGCCCGCGCCGCCGCCACCAGCGCCTCGACCAGCGCCAGCCCGGCGCCGGTGCCGCGAAAGGCGTCGGGCACGCCGGTATGATCGGCGATGATCAGCGTCGGCGTGGTGATGGAATAGGTCAGCTCGGCCGCTTCGCCATCCTTGCGGATGACGAAGCGGCCCTTGGTCTGGCCCTGTTCACGGGTGACGATGTGTTCAGCCAACGAGCGTCGCCTCGGTCGCGGCGCGCAGCTCGGCCTCGGTCACGCCATCGGCAAGCTGCACGATCTTCAATCCGCCCGGCACCACATCCAGCACACCCAGATTGGTGATGATGCGGTCGACCACGCCCTTGCCGGTCAGGGGCAGGGTGCATTGCTTCAGCACCTTCGACTCGCCATGTTTCGAGGTGTGGTCCATGACCACGACCACACGGCCCACACCCGCGACCAGATCCATCGCGCCGCCCATGCCCTTGACCAGCTTGCCGGGGATCATCCAGTTCGCCAGATCGCCGTTTTCGGCCACTTCCATCGCGCCCAGGATCGCCATGGCGATCTTGCCGCCGCGGATCATGGCGAAAGAGGTGGCGCTGTCGAAGAAGGCGGTCTGCGGCAGTTCGGTGATGGTCTGCTTGCCCGCGTTGATCAGGTCGGCATCCTCTTCGCCCTCATAGGGGAAGGGGCCCATGCCCAGCATGCCGTTTTCCGATTGCAGCGTGACGTTCACGCCTTCGGGGATGTAGTTCGACACCAGCGTCGGAATGCCGATGCCAAGGTTCACATACCAGCCATCCTGCAATTCCTGCGCGGCACGGGCGGCCATCTGGTTGCGGTCCCAGCCCTTGCTTTCCCCAGCCATCTCACACGGCCTCCTTCTTGCGGGTGGTGCGCTGCTCGATGCGCTTTTCATGCGGCCCCTGCACGATGCGGTGCACATAGATGCCCGGCAGGTGGATCGCATCGGGGTCAAGGCTGCCCAGCGGCACGATCTCCTCGACCTCTGCGACGCAGATCTTGCCACAGGTCGCGGCGGGCGCGTTGAAATTGCGCGCGGTCTTGCGGAAGACGAGGTTGCCCGAAGGATCGGCCTTCCAGGCCTTCACGATGGCCAGATCGGCCACGATGCCGCGTTCCAGAATGTAATCCTGGCCGTCAAAGACCTTCACATCCTTGCCCTCGGCGATCACCGTGCCGACGCCGGTCTTGGTATAGAAGCCGGGAATGCCCGCGCCCCCCGCCCGCATCCGCTCGGCCAGCGTGCCCTGCGGGTTGAACTCCAGCTCAAGCTCACCCGACAGATACTGGCGCATGAATTCGGCATTCTCGCCGACATAGGACGAGATCATCTTCTTGATCTGCCGCGTCGCCAAGAGCTTTCCCAGGCCGAAATTGTCGACCCCGGCATTGTTCGAGGCCACGGTCAGGTCCTTGACGCCCGAGGCGACCAGAGCGTCGATCAGAAGTTCCGGTATGCCGCACAGGCCGAACCCGCCGGCCGCGATCAGCATTCCATCCGACAAGAGGCCGTCCAGCGCGTCGGCGGCTGTCTTATAGGTCTTGCTCATTGGTCTCCCCCGAAGATGTCGCCTGTCATAAAGAGGCCGACCCTCTGCCTTGTCAATCGCTGCGCTGCACTGCGGCGGGGCGGCGCGGAACAGCGCGACCGGCTTTTCGCCCGATGGCCCTTTCCCCTGCCGCCGATCCGGCTAGACTGGCGCCGCCTTGGCGCGGCCCGCGTGGTGAAATGGTAGACACAGGGGACTTAAACTCCCCAGCCTTCGGGCGTGCCGGTTCAAGTCCGGCCGCGGGCACCAGTCCTGTCTTGGGGAAAGCTGCGCCGGGCCAAGGCAGGTCCGGCGCATCAGCTTCAGGCGACCTGGATCAGGACCTCGTCGCCCTCGATCCGCACCGGATAGGTGCGCAGATCGACGCAGGCGGGCAGTTTCCGCGATTCCCCGGTCTTGTAGTCGAACGTGCCGAAATGCCGGGGGCATTCGATGATCGCGCCATCGACCAGCCCGTCGGCGAGATGGATCTTCTCATGCGAGCAATGGCCATCCATGGCGTAGAAATCGCCCTCGGGCGAGCGGATCACCACATAGGTCCGCCCGGCATGGTCAAAGCGCTTCACGTCCTCGGGCGGGATATCATCGACGCGGCAGGCCGGAACCCATTGGCCAGCGGGCCGGGCGGCGGGAGAGTTGGTCATGGTTTGGCTTTCCGTTGCAGTTCCGTCAGCGCACCAGCTTTTTGGCGCGGATACGGCGATACATCGCCTCGTCCGCCTCGGCCGAACCGTCATGGGCGGTGCCGAACCATTCGTCGAGCGGGATGCGGCGCTCGCCGTAATTCACCTCGAAATACTTGTGGTGCAGATAGTGATAGTAATTGTCGGTGTTGATGGCCGCGTCCTCGGAGGTCACGATCCGGTCGAAACCGACATGCGACTTGGCGGGCGACAGCCCGGCATGGACAAGCTGGAACATGCCATGCACCGGATGCAGCGGCACGACGAAATGGATGAGCACGCCCGAGAAGTAGAAGACATGCTCAAGCGTCGACATCGACATGCCCGACCACGGACCGGGATTGACGTTCTTGTGGTGGGTCTTGTGGATCAGGTGATACAGCGGCCCGACATGGATCAGCCGGTGGATCAGGTAGAAATGCAGCTCGCGCCAGGCGGGCATCAGCAGAAGCGCCACGACGAACCAGATCGGATGGGCCGCGAAATCCAGGAAGGGGATGTGGTTGTTGGCGTAAAGCCACCACAGCACGCATTCATAGGCGGTCCAGACCGGCACGCCGCTGCAGAAGGTCCAGAACACGTTTTCCGCATTCTGGCTGCCGAACAGGAAGGTCGGATTGTCCGTGTCGGGCCAGCGGGCGTTGTACTTGAAATTCGTCTCCTGATGGCGCTGGATGTACAGCACCAGATGGAACCCGCCGTAGAACAGCAGCGTCCAGGCGGCGTTGCGCAACAGGATCAGTGCCATCCAGTCCCACTGGAAGGTCTGCATCCGGGCCATGTCGGGTGTCAGGAAGACCCACGAGATCAGCGCCACGAGGAAATAGGCGGCGTTCCAGGGCCAGACATAGCCCGGCAGCCATTTCAGGAATTTCCTGGGTTGCACCGGCCAGACGAAGATCGGGGCGCGTTGCGGCTTCTTGTTCGGCGTCCAGTGGCCGCGCTTGTCTCGGGTGCCGAAGTCGCTGTCTCTCATCGGATGTCTCGTTTCTTCAAAGGGTCGCGGGCGGATCGCTTGGATCCGTCAGGTGTCAAGCCGCTGGGTGATCTCGTCGAGAAGGGCCTGCGGCAGCGAAGCGGTCTCTTGCGGGGCGGGGAAGTGACCGGCGGTCACGTCCTGGCGGAAAGCGGTCAGCGCGCGCAGCCTTTCGGCCTGAATCTCGCGCGCGAGGCGGGCAAGGTCGCCATAGCGGCGGGCATGGCGGGGGGTGGTCTCGGTCTCGCCGCAGATGTCCGAGGTGAACAGGAAGACGACTTCGGCCCCCTGGCCCGACCCCAGCGAGACGGTGACCAGGCCCGAGCGGCGCGACAGTTCGGCCATCAGCGGCGCGGGGATCAATTCGGCCTCGACGGCAAAGGCCCCGGCCTCCTCGAGCCTGCGAAAGCGGTGATGCAGCTCGACCGCCTCGTCCACCGTCTTGCCCACGGCGCGGACCCCGCCGACCCAGGTGGATTTGCGCGGCACGAAGCCCAGATGGCCCATGACGGGAATGTCCTCGGCCGCCAGAAGCGAGACGACCGAAAGGCGGCGGGCGGTGATCACCGCATCCGCGCCATCGGTCAGGGCCTTGAAGGCGGTGCGCAGGATCTCGTCATCGGTCACCGCCTCGGCAAAGCCCAGGGCGGCGGTCAGGAACATCCGCGGCGCGCCACGGCGCACCTCGGCCACGTTGCGCGCCCGGCAGATCGCCAGTTCGATCCCGGCGGCCTCGGCGGCGGCGGCTTCGACCGCGCTGTCACAGGTGACCTGGGCAAAGGCCGCGTGGCGGCCCTTGGCCTGCCGCAGCGAGGCCACTGTCGCCAGGCGGGTGCTGTCCCGGACGGCCCAATCGAAGATCCGCGCCACCTGGGTCAGCCCTTCGTCATCTTGGCGGCATATTCGGGCGGGGCCACGGTGCCAGGCTTCGAGAACCACTGCGGCACGTCGACGCCGGAATAGAGCAGGATATTGCCCCAGGGGTCGAAGGCGCCGGTGCGCACGATCACCTTGGCCCGCGCCGCCATCTCGCCCAGGATCGTGGCATGGGGCAGCATGGTGTGATCGCTGTCTGCGAACAGCGCCTTCACCGTCTGCAGCAGAAGCGGGTTATGCGTGGGCAGATTGTCGGCATAGGCAACCTTCTCGGCCACCATGTCCTCGGCGATCAGGCCCAGCACGGTCTTGAGGTCGGGCAGGTCGGGCATGATCGCAAGGTCGATGCGCCAGGCCGTGTCGGGGATCGGGAAACCGGCATCGCAGACGATCATCAGATCGCCATGGCCCATCGAGGCGATGGCGTGGTTCAGCTCTGCATTCAAGAGCTTGCCGCGTTTCATGTCCTGTCTCCCTTGTCCTGAAACCTGTCCGGATTTGCGCCGGTCATTTCGCCAGCATCCCCATCAGCTCGTCGCGATGCGCCATCGAGGGGATGACGCCCAGCCGCGTGCAGGCATGGGCGCCTGCCGCCACGCCCCAGCGCACGGCCTCGATCAGGGGCAGCCCCTCGCCGATGGCGACCGCGAAGGCCGCGTTGAAACTGTCGCCCGCGCCGGTGGTGTCGACCACATCGACCGCGGGGGCGGGCACCACCATGTCCAGCTCGTCATTCAGGATCAGCGCGCCCTCGCCGCCCATGGTCACGATCACCGTGCCCACCCCGCGGCGGCGCAGGGCGAGGGCCAGCTCATGCGTTGCGGTCGGGTCGTCGGGGCGCAGGCCCAGAAGAAGCCGCAGCTCGCTTTCATTCGGGGTCAGGTAATCGACATGTTCCAAAAGCCCGTCGGGCAGGGTGATTGCCGGGGCGGGGTTCAGGATGGTGCGCGCCCCGGCCTCGCGGCCCAGCTTCATGGCCCGGGCGGCGGCGGCGACCGGAATTTCCAGCACCGACATCACCACATCGCTGCCCGCGATGCGTTCGCGCGCGGTATCGACCAGCGCCGGGTCCATCAGCGTGTTGGCGCCCATGTCGAGGATGATGAAGTTGTCGCCCGCCGCGTTCAGCACGATGAAGCCCACGCCGGTCGCCTTGTCGGCGGTGCGGTGCAGATGGGTCGTGTCCACGCCCTCCGCCTCGTACAGCCGGGTCGCGACGCCTGCGAGTTCGTCCTGGCCAAGGCAGGCGACGATGGAAGACTGCGCGCCCAGCCGCGCCACGCCCACCGCCTGGTTCGATCCCTTGCCGCCCGGCCCCAGGTCGAAATCCGACCCGAACAGCGTCTGGCCGAAGACCGGGATGATCGGGGTGCGGATGGTCAGGCCGACAGCAAAACTGCCGACCACGGTAATTTTCGGGGCGCGCTTGGGGGCGTCAATGGACATGATGTGCTGCCTTTTGCGTGGCCAGCGACATGACCGCCTCTTCGGTCACATCGCCGCCGGTCAGTTCTCCGGTCACCCGCCTGTCGGCCATGACCACGACACGGCCGGAATGCAGGACGATCTCGGGCAGTTCCGAGGAAATCATCAGGATCGCCAGCCCGTCTGCGGCAAGGTTTTTGAGGATGGCGTAGATCTCGGCCTTGGCACCCACGTCGATGCCGCGCGTGGGTTCGTGCAGGATCAGCAGCTTCGGCTGCGAGACCAGGCCGCGCGCCAGGATGATCTTCTGCTGGTTGCCGCCAGACAGCGTGGCGATGCGCTGGCCGAAATCGGAAACCTTGGCCTGAAGGTCGCTGACATAGCGGCTGGCGCAATCGCGGATCTGGCGGCGGCGCAGAAATCCCGCCCGGCTGAAGGCCCGCAGGGTCGAGGAGACGACATTCTCGGCGACGCTCATGGTCAAAAGCGCGCCCGCGCCGCGCCGGTCGGCCGGGATCAGCGCCATGCCTGCGGCGATGGCGTGCGAGGGCTGCAAGGGCGCAAGCCGAATGCCGCCGATCTCGACCGTGCCGCTGCGGGGCATCAGGCCGAAGATCGCCTCGGCCAGACAGTCCTTGCCGCTGTCGGGCAGGCCCGCAACGCCGACGATCTCGCCCGCGGCGACCGACAGGTCGATGCCGTCGATCCGGCCCGGCACGCGCAGCCCGCTGACCCGCAGGACCGGCGCCGCATCCTTGGCGGCAGGCTTGGCAAGGCGGGAATATTGTTCGGCCGTATCCACGGCGCGCCCGACCATATGGGCGACAAGATCGGCCGAGGTCAGTTCGGGCGTATTGTCCAGCGTGATCTGCAACCGCCCGTCGCGCATCACGGAAATCCGGTCGGCCAGGGCGCGCACCTCGTCCAGATGATGCGAGACATAAAGCACGGTGACGCCCCGCGCCCGAAGCGCGCGCACCACGTCGAACAGCCGCGCGCTTTCGGTGGGCGACAGGGCGGAATTCGGTTCATCCAGCACCAGAAGCCGCGCCTCCTGCGAAATCGCGCGGGCGATTTCCACCATCTGCTTCTGCGCCACGGTCAGGCTGCGCACCGGATCATGGATGCCGATCTCGGTCAGGCCCAGCCGGTCCAGCGCCTCGGTCGCGGCTTCCGAGGCGCGGCGACGGTCCAGAAGCGACAGCGGACGCCCCGCCGCATAGCGGCCAAGGACGACATTCTCGCCCACGGTCAGGTTTTCGCACAGCGACAGTTCCTGGAACACGACGCGGACGCCAAGCGCCTGGCTGGCCAGCGCCGAGCCGATGGTCACGGGCGCGCCATCGACAAGGATCGTGCCGCTGTTGGGCAGCAGTTCTCCCGCCAGCACGTTCATCATCGTGCTTTTGCCCGCGCCATTCTCGCCGATGATGGCGTGAACCTCGCCGGGGCGGAAGCCGACCGAGACGCGATCCATGGCGACGACGCCCGGAAAGGCCTTGGTGATGTCCCGCAATTCGAGGAAGGGGGCCGACATGGGGATTGCCTATTCGTCTTTCAGGGCAGGGCGCGCGCCCCGGACGCGGGGTCCGGGACGCCGAAGCGGTTACTTGGCGACTTCGCCGATGTTTTCGGGGGTGAAGATGCCGACGCCGGTGTCGAGATTGTCGATCGGCTGGCCCTTGAGGAAGGTCACGAGCAGGTTCACCGCCTCATAACCCTGACGCTCGGGCGCCTGGTCGATGGTCGCCTGGATCACGCCCGCGCTGACAAGATCGACGGTCTGGTCCAGCAGGTCGAAGCCGACGACCTTGACCGCATCCTTCTTGTCGTTGCGCGACACCCATTCGCCGGCGGCCGGGGTCGAGCAGCATTCCAGCGACAGGATGCCGGTGATGCCCGGGTCGGCCAGCATGGCGTTTTCGATCGCGGCGTAGATTTCCTGCGGATCGGTGCCGGTGTTCAGGGTGCGGACGACCTCGATCTCCGGGAAGGCGGCCAGACCTTCACGCGCGCCTTTCTCGCGGTCCAGCGACCATTGCGCCGAGGCGTCGATGGTGGCGATCATCACCCGGCCCTTGCCGCCCAGCACGTCGCCCATCAGCTTGCCCGCCTCGCGCCCGGACTGGACCAGGTCCTGCCCGGCAAAGACCAGCCGTTTGCTGTCGGGATTGTCGGTGTTGTAGGTGATGACCGGGATACCGGCCTCGATCACGCGGTTGATGATCGGCGCCAGCGCGTCGGTGCTGACGGACGAGATCGCCAGCCCGTCCATGTCATTCATCAAGGTCTCGATTTCCGAGATCTGGGCATCGGCATCGGCGCCGACCGGCCCGATGAAATGCGCGGTCACGCCCTCGATCGCATCGCCCTTCTCGACACCCGCCTTGATGGCCGGGGCGAATTCGTTAGACGTGTCGTGATAGGAGACATAGATATTCAGCTCTCCGCCCGCTGCCACCTTGTCCTTGATGCGCGGCGCCAGCGCAAAGCTGTCGACGCTGACCGGATCCGCCATGCCGGGCGCCGCAAGCGCCAGCCCGGCCATCAGGGCGATCACACTGACCTTCAATTTCATTTCTTCCTCCCTCTGGTTTTGTTCCGCGGACGATCCGGATGGCTCAGGCCCGATGGGACCGGATGCTCCACCTGTCGATCGCGACGGCGACGATGATGACCAGCCCGATCATCACTTCCTGGGTGAACGGCGAGACGCCGCTCAGCACGAGCCCGTTGCGCAAGACGCCGATGATCAGCACGCCCAGCACGGTGCCAAGAATGCTGCCGCTGCCCCCCGCCAGCGACGCGCCGCCCACGACGACTGCGGCGATCACATCCAGCTCAAGCCCGATTCCGGTGCGGCCGGCCTGGCCGCTGGGCAGGAAGGCCATGGACAGAATGCCCGCCGCGGCGGCCAGAACGCCCATGACCACGAAGGCCCAGATCTTCACCGCATCGACATTGATCCCCGAGACGCGCGCCGCCTTGGGACTGCCGCCCACCGCAAAGATGCGGAAGCCGAAACTGGTGCGCGACAGCAAGACCCAGCCCAGCACGGCGGCCAGGATGAAAAAGACCAGCTGCATCGGCACCAGATCGCCGATGCGGCCTTGGCCCAAAGCGAGAAATGTTTCCAGCACGCCCGGATCGGCACCGTTGCGGGTGTTGACCGTTACCGGCTCGCCATTCGTCATCAAAAGCGCCACGCCGCGGATCACCGACATCATGCCAAGCGTCGCGATCAGCGAGGGCAGGCGGCCATAGGTCGACAGAAGCCCGTTGATCAGCCCGACCAGAACGCCCAGCGACAGGCCCAACGCGATCGCCGGCGCCACGCCATAGCCCGCCACGATTGCCATTCCCGCGCCCAGCCCGGCCAGGGCATAGGTGGACCCGATGGACAGATCGATCTCGCCCGAGATCAGCACGAAGGTCATGCCGACCGCCATGATGCCCAGAAGCGAGACCTGACGGCCGACATTCAAGAGGTTCGCCACGGTCAGGAAACTGTCGGTGGTCAGCGCCAGAAAGGCGCACATCACCACAAAGGCCAGGAAGACGCCGGTCTCGCGCGCGCCAAGAAGCCGCGACCGCATTGACACGCCCCGGACATGCCCCGGGGCAACGGCCTTGCCGATCTGGGCCGTCATTTACGCGCCCCGCAGCGCGTGCGCAGGCAAGGTCCCGCGTTACAGAAATTCGGTGCGAGCATCCGTTCCTCCCGGTAGCTGGCGCTTTTCTCCTACTCTCAGACTCATCGTTAAGCCGATGGCTGCCGCCTGCGAATAGACGCGATGTGAAAATGCATGTATGAAACGCGCATGGCAGAAAATTCCATAACCGCCGTCACGCGGCTGAGCCTCTACCACCTGCCCGATGCTGCGGCGCGGTATCTTTTCCTGACGGTCCTGCGCGCCGGATGGATCGACGCGGCCCCGGGCGGCGGCATCGCGCGGCCATCCTGCCCGGGCGACGATGTACTTTACTGTCTTTCCGGCCGGGGCGAGGTGCGGATCGGCGGCGATCAATTGCGCATCGCGCCGGGCCAGCTTGTCTGGATCCCGGGGGACCAACCGCATGAACATTGGGCCGATCTTGCCGACCCCTGGTCGGTGATGTGGTTCCGGATGCAGGGGCCGGACCTGCCCCTGTTGCGGCTGCGCATCCTGGGTCAGGGCGGACCGCGGGTGAACATCGCCAGCGGGGCCGAGATGATCGCCTGGTTCCAGACCCTGTTCAGCGTCCTGTCGGACCAGCGGCCCGGGGTCGAGGTGCGGCTGAACGCGGTTCTGGCCCGGTTTCTGGAACTTCTGTCCGGGCCTGCGAATTCCGAGGCGCGCAGCCTGTTGCCCGCGCCGCTGGACCGGCTGATGAAACAGATGATGGACCAGCCCGAAGCGCCCTGGACCGCCGAAGACATGGCCCGGGTCGCCAGGCTAAGCCATTCGCAATTGCGCAGGCTCTTTCATCAGCATGTCGGCGTGACGCCCCGCAGTTTCCTGCGAAATCAACGCCTTGTTCGCGCGCAGCGGTTGATGCAGGAAAGCACGCTCAGCCTGAAACAGATCGCCGAGGCGACCGGGTTTTTCGACGCCTTCCATTTCAGCCGCGAATTCAAGCGCGCGGTCGGGCAGTCGCCCGCAGTCTGGCGCATCGCGGAATGGCGCGGCTGACCACGATCAGTCGCACCTTCCCCACCTTTGCAGCGGAGGTCAGCTGTGCCAGGTCCGGCGCAGGACGGATTGCCAGTTGCGACAGGCCAGCTTCTCGATCAGCGCGCGGTCATAGCCATGCGCCGCCAGCGCATCGAGCAGGCGCGGCAGTCCGGTCACGTCGCCCAGCACCTCGGGCGTCAGGCAGCCGTCGTAATCGGACCCCAGGCCGACATGATCTTCGCCCAGCGCCTCGATCAGATGGTCAAGATGGCGCAGCATCACATCCCAGCCGGTCTGGGCGATCCGCTGCCCGTCGGGCCGCAGGAACGAGACCGAGAAGTTCAGCCCGACCATGCCGCCCGTCTCGCGGATCATCGCCAGTTGCCGGTCGGTCAGGTTGCGCGACGATGGCGTGACGGCATGGGCATTGGAATGGGTGGCGACCAGCGGCGCGTCCGACAGCGCCGCCACATCGTTGAACCCGGCCTCGTTCAGATGGCTCAGATCCAGCATCACCCCCAGCGCGTTGCAATCGCGCACAAGGCGCTTGCCCGCATCGGTCAGGCCCGGCCCGGTATCGGGGCTGGACGGATAGGCGAAGGGAACGCCATGGCCAAAGATCGTGGGCCGCGACCAGACCGGTCCCAGCGAGCGCAGCCCGGCCGCATGGTAAAGATGCAGCGCATCCAGGCTGTCGTCGATCGCCTCGGCGCCTTCCATATGCATCACGGCGGCGATGGTGCCATCGGCCAGGCAGGCGTCCAGCGCATCGGCATCGCGCACGATCTTCAGTGCCCCGGCGCTGGCGCGCTCCATCCACATCAGATGCCCCATTGCCGCAAGGGCAGGGGGCACAGCCTGATCGAACGGAATAGCGTCGGGCAGGGGCAGGCGATAGGGCGGTGTCTCCATCGCCTTGTGATGCGCCGCGTCGTCCGGGTCGGGGGGGGACGGCAGATAGATCGCGAAAAAGCCGCCC
>Ga0209369_1000784_pt1 | contig 24858 bp, 21 predicted proteins | sample EBPBio142010_DNA_FD_185865 | JGI IMG/M metagenome (GOLD analysis project Ga0209369, IMG submission 185865) | Wastewater treatment Type I Accumulibacter community from EBPR Bioreactor in Madison, WI, USA - Reactor 1_10/4/2010_ DNA (SPAdes)... | ecosystem: Engineered > Bioreactor > EBPR >... | reverse complement strand
TCGACGCGGTGGTCTCGTGCCTGGCCTCGCGCAACGGCGCGCCCGACGATGCCTGGGCCATCGACTTTCGCGCGCACCGGCAGGCCCTGCGCGCCGCGCAGCAGGCTGGCATCGCGCGCTGGCTGCAGCTGTCGGCCATCTGCGTGCAGAAGCCCGTGCTGGCCTTCCAGCAGGCCAAGCTGGCCTTCGAGGCCGAGCTGCAGGCCTCGGGCTTGCATTGGACGATCGTGCGGCCCACGGCCTTCTTCAAGTCGCTGTCGGGCCAGGTGCAGCGGGTGAAGGACGGACGGCCTTTCCTGGTGTTCGGCGACGGCCGCCTCACCGCCTGCAAGCCCATTGCCGACGAGGACCTGGCCGACTACCTGGCCGACCGGCTGGTGGATGCCGACAGCACCGGCCGCGTGATGCCGATTGGCGGGCCCGGCCCGGCGATCACGCCGCGCGACCAGGCCGAGATGCTGTTCGGCCTGCTGGGCCGGCGGTTGCGCATCCGCAGCGTGCCGCCGGCGCTGATGGATGCGATCTGCGGCGGCCTGGGCGCCGCAGCGCGTGTGCTGCCGCCGCTGCGCGCCAAGGCCGAGTTCGCGCGCATCGGCCGCTACTACGCCAGCGAATCGATGCTGGTCTGGGATGCTGCCGCCGGCCGCTACGACGCCGAGGCCACGCCCGGCACCGGCACGCGCACGCTGGCCGATCACTATGCCGCGCTGCTGCGCGGCGACGCGCAGCACGAGCGCGGCGAGCACGCGGTGTTCTGAGCCGGCGCAGCGCGGCGGCCGGCCTTTACTCCACCTTCGTCAGCTCGATCTTCTCGAAGGACCAGGGCTGGTCGGCGCCAATGTCCAACCGGTACCACTCGTGGCCGCCGTCAGCGCTTCCGACAGCCTGCAGCACGAACACGAAGTGCTGAGAGCTCGACTCCAGCGTCATGGTGTATTGCGTGGTGAAGTTGGCACCGCTGGTGGTGCGATTGCTGGTGGCAAAGAAGTTGGCGCTGGTGCTGGGCTTGCAATACACATCGACCATGTAGAAATGTCCCTTGAGCACCTTGAGATCCAGCTTCAGCGGGCGCGGCGAGGCCTGCGGCGCCAGGGCCAGGATCTCGACGCGCCGCGCGTTGAAGTCAACGCTGGCCACGCCAGACTGCAGCTTCAGCGTACCCATGGCCGGGTCGTTGACGGCATTGAAGCCCCAGCTCGCTGGCGGATTGGCGAGCTTGAAGCGATGTGCCAATCCAGACGTCCGCATGGCAGCGTTGGCAATCTTCAGCTTGGCCGTGGCGCTCATCGGCTTGATGGCTGCAGCAGGTCGGGCCAAGCGGGGCGCAGCCGGGCTCGAGGGTGTCTTGGCCGGTGTACGGGTGCTCATGGGCGCGCCTCCGGCCCGGCGGCACACGTGGCCGGGCGTGCCGGGGTTTATAGCGCAGTGGAAGCGGCCGGCATTGCCGCCAGAATGGCGGTTGTGCCCGTACCCCAGCCCGCGCCGTGAAGCTCGCCATCATCCCCGTCACCGCCTTCCAGCAGAACTGCTCGCTGGTCATCTGCCCGAAGACGAACCGTGCCGCCTTCGTCGACCCTGGTGGCGAGGTGGACCGGCTGTTCGAGCAGCTGGACAAGCGCGGCGCCACGCTGGAGAAGGTGCTGGTCACACACGGCCACATCGATCATTGCGGTGCGGTGGCCGAGGTGGCCGAGCGCGCCGGCGTGCCGATCGAAGGGCCGCACCCGGACGAGAGCTTCTGGATCGACCAGCTCGACAACCAGGGTCGCATGTTCGGTGTGCCGGGTGCGCGCCGCTTCACGCCCGACCGCTGGCTGCAGGGCGGCGAAGAGGTCACCGTGGGCGAGATGCGCTTCGAGGTGCGCCACTGCCCCGGCCACACGCCGGGGCACGTGATCTTCGCCAGCACGCAATTCGGCGTGGCCTTCGTCGGCGACGTGCTGTTCCAGGGCTCGATCGGCCGCACGGACTTTCCGCGCGGCGACCACGACACGCTGATCCGCTCGATCACCACCCAGCTGTGGCCGCTGGGTGATGAGATGCAGTTCGTGCCCGGCCACGGGCCGATGAGCAGCTTCGGCGCCGAGCGCCGCAGCAACCCCTTCGTCGGGGACGCGGCGCTCGGGCGGCGCTGAGCGCCGCCGACCGACACCTTCAGTCCGACTGCCCCAGCAGCGGAATCGCGCCGTCGCCGCTGCCGCCCAGCAACCCCACCTTGCTGTACAGCCCCAGCTTGCCGCGCGTGTCCTGGATGTCCAGGTTGCGCATCGTCAGCTGGCCGATGCGGTCGGCCGGCGTGAAGGCGCCTTCCACCTTCTCCATGCTCAGCCGCTCCGGCGCATAGGTCAGGTTGGGGCTGTCGGTGTTCAGGATCGAATAGTCGTTGCCGCGGCGCAGCTCCAGCGTCACCTCGCCGGTGACGGCGCGGGCCACCCAGCGCTGTGCGGTCTCGCGCAGCATCAGGCACTGCGGGTCGAACCAGCGGCCCTGGTACAGCAGCCGGCCCAGGCGGCGGCCGTTGATGCGGTACTGCTCGATGGTGTCCTCGTTGTGGATGCCGGTGACCAGACGCTCGTAGGCGATGTGCAGCAGCGCCATGCCCGGGGCTTCGTAGATGCCGCGGCTCTTGGCTTCGATGATGCGGTTCTCGATCTGGTCGCACATGCCCAGCCCGTGCCGGCCACCGATGCGGTTGGCTTCCTCGAACAGTTCCACCGCGTTGCCGAAGCTGCGGCCGTTCAGCGCCACCGGCACGCCTTCCTCGAAGCGCACGCTGACCGTTTCGCGCTTGACCTCGACCTCGTCCTTCCAGAAGGCCACGCCCATGATCGGGTTGACGATGTGCAGGCCGGCGTTCAGGAACTCCAGGTCCTTGGCCTCGTGCGTGGCGCCCAGCATGTTGCTGTCGGTGCTGTAGGCCTTCTCGACGCTCATCTTGTAGTCGAAGCCGTTCTTGATGAGGTATTCGCTCATCTCCTTGCGGCCGCCCAGTTCGTCGATGAAGCTCTGGTCGAGCCAGGGCTTGTAGATCTTCAGCGCGGGGTTGGCCAGCAAGCCATAGCGGTAGAAGCGCTCGATGTCGTTGCCCTTGTAGGTGCTGCCGTCGCCCCAGATGTTGACGCCGTCGTCCTTCATTGCCAGCACCAGCGAGGTGCCGGTGACGGCCCGGCCCAGCGGCGTGGTGTTGAAGTAGGTGGCGCCGCCGGTGCTGATGTGGAAGGCGCCGCACTGGATGGCGGCAATGCCCTCGGCCACCAGCGAGGCGCGGCAGTCGATCAGCCGGGCGATCTCGGCGCCATAGGCCTTGGCCTTGCGCGGGATGTCCTCGTAGTCGCTCTCGTCGGGCTGGCCCAGGTTGGCGGTGTACGCGCAGGGGATGGCGCCCTTGGCGCGCATCCAGTGCACGGCGGCGCTGGTGTCCAGGCCGCCGGAAAAGGCGATGCCCACGCGTTGGCCGGCGGGCACGGATTGCAGGATGGTGTGGGACATGGTGCGGGTGTCTTGCGGTGCGGCAAAGGCGTGATTGTCGCAAGCCCGCCGGCCGGCCCGCGGCGGCGCCAATCCGGGCGATTGGCGGAAGCTATTGCCTGGGGGGAAAGCCCTGAGGCGCGAAAGCCCCCGCTTCCGTCATGCTCTCGCACCCATCGCGGCGCCCGTGGGAGCGCCGCCCTGCCCTTGGATCGTCACAGGAGAAACGTGCCATGAGCCACGACCAGCGAGACACCCGCCCCGGCCTCACCCGCCGCCGAGTCACCCAGGGCCTGGCCGCCGGCGCCGCCGCCCTGGCCGCGCCCGCCGTGCTGCGCGCGCAGACCGGCCCGGTGCGCATCGGCTACGCGATGGCCCGCACCGGCCCCTGGACCGGTGGTGCCCAGGTCAGCCAGGAGCCCAACTACCTGCTGTGGGCCGAACAGCTCAACGCCGCCGGCGGCCTGAACGTCAAGGGCACCAAGCGGCCGGTGGAGCTGATCTCGTCCGACGACCGCAGCGAGGTCGAGACCTGCGTGCGCAGCTATGAGAAGCTGATGGGCAGCGACAAGGTCGACCTGATCCTGCCGCCCTGGGGCAGCAATGCCAACTTTGCGGTGGCCCCGCTGGCCAACCGCATGGGCTACCCCTTCATCGCCCCGACGGCGCTGTCCAAGCGGCTGATCGAGATGAAGCTGCCCTACTTCTTCTTGATGCTGCAGCAGCCGCAGCCGATGATGAATTCACTGGTCGAGCTGCTGAAGGCCAGCGGTGCCAAGACCATCGCCGTGATCTACGTTGACGACCTGTTCGGCCTGGAGAACTACGCCGCGCTGAAGGTGGCGGTGGGCGGCAGCGGGCTGAGCCTGGTCGAGGAAAAGAGCTACCCCGGCGGCGTGAAGGACCTGGGCCCGGTGCTGCGCGGCATCAAGGACAAGAACCCGGACGCCTTCGTGGCGCTGTCGTACCCGCCGGACACCATCCTGGCCAGCCGGCAGAGCAAGGAGATCGGCTTCAACCCGAAGTTCTTCTATGCCAGCGTGGGCACCGCCTTCCCGCTGTACAAGCAGGTGATGGGGCCGGCCTCCGAGGGCGTGATGGGCATGGGCTCGTGGAACGCCAAGAGCAGCAAGATGGCGCAGGCCTACTTCGACGCGCACGTCAAGAAGTTCAACAAGGAGCCCGACCGCTGGGCCAGCGGCGCCACCTGGGCCAGCCTGGAGATCCTGCAGGCCGCCGTCGGCAAGGTGGGCCTGGACCGCAAGGCGATCCGCGAGTACGTGGCCGGCAACACCCACGACACCGTCATCGGAAAGATCAAGTTCCAGGGCAGCGAGAACGTCGCCACGCCCGGCTCGGTGAGCCAGTGGCAGAAGGGCGAGTTCGAGGTGATCTGGCCGAAGAGCATGGCCACCGGCTCGCTGGTGGCCAAGCCGGCCTGGGTCTGAACGGCACTTAACCCCCGCTGAAACCCCGGCACCGGCGCCTGCGGGCGCCGGTGTTGCTTTCGACTGCAACCATGTCCCTCGGCGCCTGGCTCGAACTGCTGGCTTCCGGTGTCATCACCGGCAGCATCTACGCGCTGGTCGCCCTGGGCCTGAACCTGCAGTACGGGCTGATGCGCATCCTGAACATCGCGCACGGCGAGTTCCTGATGCTGGGCGCCTTCGTCACCTGGGTGGCCGCCACCCACCTGGGCTGGTCGCCGCTGGCGATGATCCCCTTGAGCTTTGCGCTGACCTTCGTGCTGGGGCTGCTGATCCATCGACTGTGGTTCAAGCGGCTGACCGATACCTCGCCGAATGTCGACGTGTTCGAGGCGCGCGCGCTGATGGTCTGCTTCGGCCTCATGTTCCTGGTGCAGAACTTCGCTTCCTGGGTGTGGGGCGGCGAGCTGCGCGGCTACGACTACCTGACCGAGCCGGTGCACGTGGGCGGCGCGCAGTTCGCGGCCAACAAGCTGCTGGTGCTGGTGCTGTCGCTGCTGTTCGCCGCCGCGCTTATCGTGCTGCTGCGCACCACTCTCTACGGCAAGGGCGTGCGCGCGCTGATGCAGTCGCCCACCGGCGCGCAGCTGGTCGGCATCGACACCGGCCGGTTGCACCCGCTGATGTTCGGCATCGGCCTGGGGCTGTCCGGCGTGGCCGGCTGCCTGCTGTCGATGACCTACACCATCGCCCCGGCGATGGGCGAGCCCTACACCGTCACCTCGCTGATCGTCATCACGCTGGGCGGCTTCGGCAGCATGGGCGGCGCGCTGGCCGGCGGCCTGCTGCTGGGCGTGGTCGAGGCCATCGGCATGCACTTCACCAGCCCGTCGCTGAAATCGCTGCTGTCGTACACGGTGTTCATCGCCGTGCTGCTGCTGCGGCCGAATGGCCTGTTCCACCGCAAGCGATGAGCCCGAAGCAACTCCTCACCCGCGACCTGCTGGTGCTCTTCGCCCTGACGGGCTGGGCGCTGTCGGTGCCCTACTACGGCAGCGAGTTCGTCGTGTCGATGGCGCTGACCTGCCTGATGTACATCGCGCTGGCCACCAGCTGGAGCCTGTTCTGCGGCAGCACGCGCTACCTGTCGCTGGCCACCTCGGCCTTCTTCGGCATCGGCGCCTACACCGGCGCGCTGACCATCGAAAGCCAGGGCTGGGCCACGGCCATCGTGCTGGGCGCCGCCATCGCCACCGGCGTGGCGGTGGTGATGGGCGCGCTGGTGCTGCACCTGCGCGGCACCTACTTCGCGGTGCTGACCTTCGGCATGACCGAGCTGATCCGCCACGCCATCACCTACTGGGAAAAGCAGGTCACCGGCACCGTGGGCCGCGTGCTGACCGTGGTGCCCGAGCGCGACACCATCTACCTGACGATGCTGCTGATCGCGGTGCTGGCGGTGGCCACCTACATCGGCTTGAGACGCACGCGCTTCGGGCTGGCGCTGCGCGGCATCGGCTCGGACGAGCAGCGTGCGATGACGCTGGGCGTGGACACGCGGCTGATCAAGATCGCCGGCTTCGCACTCACCGCGGCCTTCGCCGGCGCGGCCGGCGCGGCGATGAGCGTGCGCTGGACCTACATCGACCCGACCACCGTGTTCAACCCCTTCATCGGCTTCCAGACGGTGCTGATCGCGCTGATCGGCGGCGCGGCCACGCTGTGGGGCCCGCTGATCGCCGCCATCGTCTTCAGCCTGCTGGCCGAGACGCTGCGCCTGGAGTTGCCGCAGATCTACATGATGACGCTGGGCCTGCTGCTGATCCTGTCGGTGCTGTACCTGCCGGGCGGGCTGGCCAGCCTGCGCTGGGCGATGTTGAAGCAGTGGCGCGACGACATCCGCGCCGAATGGAAGACCAAGCGCTACGAATGGAGCGGCGAGAAGGCCCGCGACAAGCAACGGGAAAGGGAGCGACGTGTCGTCCTCTGAGGGCGCCCGCCCGCCGCTGCTCGACGCGCACGAGGTCACCGTGCGCTTCGGTGGCCTGACCGCCGTCGACGGCGTCAGCGCGCGCTTCAGCGCCGGCGAGCTGGTGGGCATCATCGGCCCCAACGGCGCCGGCAAGACCACCTTCTTCAACGCCATCTCGGGCGTGCAGTCGCTCACCTCTGGCAGGCTGGTGGTGGAAGGCCGCACGCTCACCGGCCAGCGCGCCCATCGCTTTGCCGCGATGGGCGTGGCGCGCACCTTCCAGACGCCGCGTGTGTTTGCCGAGATGAGCGTGCGCGACAACATCGACTTCGGCCTCAAGTTCGCCGGCCGCCGGCCGCGCAAGTACGTGTTCTGGGGCGAAGAGGAATCGGTGCCCTGGGCGCTGCGCACGGCCGACAGCATCCTCAAGCTGATCGGCCTGGACGCGCTGGCCGAACTGCCCGCCGCCGCCATCACGCCCAGCCAGCAGCGGCTGCTGGAGATCGGCATGGCGCTGGCCACGCGGCCGCGGCTGCTGCTGCTGGACGAGGTGGCCGCCGGCCTGACCGAAGGCGAAGTCGAGGAGATGGCCCGCCTGATCCGCCGCATGCGCGACGAGCTCGACCTGACCGTCATCTGGATCGAGCATGCGGTGACCATCCTGCTGCGCCATGTGGAGCGTGTGCTGGTGTTGCACCAGGGCCGCAAGATCGCCGACGGCCCGCCGCGCGAGGTGGTGCGCGACCCCGAGGTCATCGAGGCCTACCTGGGCGATGAAATGGTTGAAGAGGCCACGCCATGATGTGGTGGCGCGAGCAGCCCTTCCGCCTGGGCGGCACGGCACAGGCGCACCTGAAGGTGCAGGGCCTGAGCGCCGGCTACGGGCCCTTCCTGGTGCTGCGCGGGCTGTCGCTGGAGGCGCGGCCCGGGCTCACCGTCATCCTGGGCCCCAACGGCGCGGGCAAGACCACGCTGCTGAAGGCGCTGGCCGGGCTGATCCCGATGAGCGGCATCGTCACGCTGGATGGCGAAGACCTGCCGGAGAAGACCCACGAGATCGTGCGCACCGGCGTCGCGCTGGTGGCCGAGGGCCGGCAGCTGTTCCCGCAGATGACCGTCACCGAGAACCTGGAGCTCGGCGGCTGGCTGGTGCCGAAGCAGGAGCGCGCGCAGCGCATCGAAGACGCATTCAAGCTCTTCCCGAAGCTGCGCGAGCGTGCGCAGCAGCTGGCCGGCACGATGAGCGGCGGCGAGCAGCAGATGGTGGCCGTAGCCCGCGCGATGGTCAGCTCACCAAGGCTGCTGATGCTGGACGAGCCCTCGCTGGGCCTGGCGCCGAAGATGGTCGACGAGCTGCTGGCCGCTGCGCGGCGCATTGCCGATGCCGGCACCACCGTGCTGATGGTCGAGCAGAACGTCAAGAAGGCGCTGGCCGTGGCCGACCGCGGCTACGTGCTGGAGCGCGGCACGCTGGTGGCCAGCGGCAGCGCGCGGCTGCTGGCACGCTCCACCGTCGTGCGCGAGGCCTACCTGGGCGCCGCCGATGCCGACACCACTTCGGCGGCCGACGCCGCGCAGCGGCACGCGCCGCGCCCTCGCGCTACGGTCTGAAAGCTCACTACTTCTTGCCCACCTGGTTGCCGATGACGCCACCCACCGCCGCACCGCCCACCGTGCCCAGTGCGCTGCCGCCGGTCAGCACGGCGCCGCCCACGGCACCGACGCCGGCGCCGATAGCCGTGTTCTTGTCACGCTGGGACATGCTGCTGCAGGCCCCCAGGCCCAGCGCGCTCACCAGCAGCAGCGCGCTTGCTACGTTCTTGTGCAGCGTTCTCATGTTCTCTCCTTTCATGGAATCGCGATGTGTCTCGCCGATGAGCCTCACTGTAGGCAGCGCATCGCCCTCTTCCACTAGGCCGCACCGCCGTCGCGCTGTAGGACAGCGCCGGCAAACACGAGCGAGGTAACACCATGTCCGATCTGTCGATGCTGATCAACGGCCTGAAGGTCACGGCCGAGCGCAATGCCACCTTCGAGCGCCGCAACCCGCTGGACGGCACCGTCGCCACGCGCGCGCCGGCCTGTTCGCCGGCCGATGCGGTGATGGCGGTGGAGGCCGCGGCCGAAGCCTTCCGCAGCTGGAGCGAGACGGGCCCCAACGAGCGCCGCATGCTGCTGCTGAAAGCCGCCGACGCGCTGGAAGCCAAGACGCCCGCCTTCGTCGAGGCCGTGCCGGCCGAGACCGGCGCCACCGGCATGTGGGCCGGCTTCAACGTGATGCTGGCGGCCGGCATGATCCGCGAGGCCGCGGCGCTGACCACGCAGGTGGCCGGCGAGGTGATCCCCTCCGACGTGCCCGGCAGCCTGGCAATGGGCCTGCGCGTGCCGGCCGGCGTGGTGCTGGGCATCGCGCCGTGGAACGCACCCGTCATCCTGGGCGTGCGCGCCATCGCCACGCCGCTGGCCTGCGGCAACACGGTCATCCTGAAGGGCAGCGAGAACTGCCCGCGCACCCACGGGCTGATCATCGAGGCCTTCCAGGATGCCGGCTTCCCGCCGGGCGTCGTCAACTACATCACCAACGCGCCGGCCGATGCCGGCGCGGTGGTGGAAGCGATGGTCGCGCACCCGGCCGTGCGGCGCGTCAATTTCACCGGCAGCACCAAGGTCGGCAAGATCATCGCGATGACCTGCGCCAAGCACCTGAAGCCGGTGGTGCTGGAACTGGGCGGCAAGGCGCCGATGGTGGTGCTGGACGATGCCGACATCGACGACGCCGTCAACGGCGCGGCCTTCGGCTGCTTTGCCAACAGCGGCCAGATCTGCATGAGCACCGAGCGGCTGATCGTCGACCACAAGATCGCCGACGCCTTCGTCAAGAAGTTCGCCGACAAGGCCAAGAGCCTGCCGCTGGGCGACCCGCGCAAGCCCGAGCCGGTGGTGCTGGGCTCGGTGATCGGCATGGGCACGGTGGAGCACTGCAACGCGCTAATCGACGATGCCATTGCGAAGGGCGCCAAGCTGGTCTGCGGCGAGAAGGCCACCAGCACGCTGATGCCCGCCACCGTGCTGGACCACGTGACGCCGGCGATGCGCATCTACCGCGAAGAGACCTTCGGCCCGGTGAAGTGCATCGTGCGCGTCAACGGCATCGAGGAGGCCGTGGCCTGCGCCAACGACAACGAATACGGCCTGTCGGCCAGTGTGTTCGGCCGTGACCTGGCACGTGCCTTCCGCGTGGCGCGGCGCATCGACAGCGGCATCTGCCACGTCAACGGCCCCACCGTGCACGACGAAGCGCAGATGCCCTTCGGCGGCGTCAAGGGCAGCGGCATCGGCCGCTTCGGCGGCAAGGCCGGCATCGCCGAGTTCACCGAGCTGCGCTGGATCACGATGCAGACGACGCCGCGGCAGTATCCGTTCTGAGGCGGCGCAGGGGCAGAATGCCCGCCTGGACCACCCACCCGCAGAAGGAGGCTCCATGGCTGCATCACCCACCCCCCTGCACCTCGACCCGCCAGGGCCCGGCCCCTGGTCGCAGGACGGCGTGCATTTCCCGCGGCCGATGACACGTTACTTTCAGGACACGCACCCGGCCGCCTTCAAGGCCGGCACGCAGGCCTTCGCGCGCTACTACGGCATGCTGATCGACGGCCTGCAGATCGCCTATGTGCAGGGCTTCGGCTACAACCAGCTGATGCCCGCGCCGGAGGATCAGATCCCCGCGCGCATCGCGCGTGCCGAGGAGGTCTACGCGCGCAAGCTGTGGCGTGAGCAGCTGCGCGAGTGGGACGGCGAACGCAAGCCCTCAGCCATCGCCGCGCACCGCGCGATCCAGGCCATCGACCCCGACGCGCTGACGGACGCCGAGCTGGCGGCCTACCTGCGCCGCTGCGCCGCGCACCATGCGGCGATGATCACGCAGCACATGAGCTTCACCGCCGGCGCGGTGCTGCCTGTGGGCGACTTCCTGGCGCAGGTGGGCGACTGGACCGGGCTGCCGCCGTCCGAGCTGCTGGGCCTGATGCGCGGCGCAGCCGAGGTCTCGGCCGGTGGCTCGGACGAGCTGTCGCGGCTGAAAGCGGCCTTCGCCGCCGATGCCGGCGCGCGGGCGCTGCTGGCCGCCGATGGCGACCCTGCGCAGCAGCTGCAGCAGCTGCGCGCGCTGCCCGGCGCCACCGGCGCGGCGGTGGCCGGCTACCTGGACCTGGTCGGCCATCGGCTGATCGACGGCTTCGACATCGCCGAGCCCACCGCGCTGGAGATGCCCGACGCGCTGCTGCGCTCGATGCGCGCCTTTCTGTCTGGCGATGCACAAGCCGCGTCGGATATCGATGCGCGCACCGCCGACGTGCGTGCCCGCGTACCTGCCGAACACCAGGCACGGTTTGACGAGCTGCTCGCCGAGGCCCGCGGCAACTACCGGCTGCGCGACGAGCGTGGCGTGTACAGCGACATCTGGGCCTCGGGCCTGATGCGCCGCGCCGCGCTGGCCGCCGGCCGCCGCGTGGCCGCGCGCGGCCGCATAGCCAGCGCCGCGCACCTGCTGGACGCCAGCCTCGACGAGATGTGCGCGCTGGTCGAAGGCCGCGGCGGGCCCGCCGCCGACGAGCTGGCGCAGCGCGCCGCCTACCGCGCCACCTACACCGCCAAGGACGTGCCGCCCACGCTGGGCCCGCCCGAACCGCCGCCGCCGGACCTGTCGGGCCTGCCGCCGGCGGTGGGCCGGCTGATGCGTGCCACCGCCATCGCGCTGGGACATGTGTTCGGCAGCTCCGAGGCGGCGCACGAGGAGGCCGTGCTCTACGGCCTGGCAGCCAGCAAGGGCGTCTACGAAGGCACGGCGCGGCGCGTCTCCGGTCCGTCGGAGTTCGGCCGCATCAACCAGGGCGACGTGCTGGTCACCGAAAGCACCAGCGAGGCCTTCAATATCCTGCTGCCGCTGCTGGGCGGCATCGTCACCGACAACGGCGGGCTGCTGTCGCATGCCGCGATCGTGGCGCGCGAGTACGGCATCCCCGGCGTGGTCGGCACGCGCGAGGCCACCGAGCGCATCGCCGACGGCATGCGCGTGCGCGTCGACGGCGATGCGGGCGAAGTGACCGTGCTAGGGTGAAGCAGGTCGTCCCCTTCGTTCGGGCGCGCGAGACCGCGCTCTACGGCTCCAAGGCCGTGGGCCTGGGCGAGGCGGCGCGCCATGGCCTGGCGGTGCCGCCGGGAGTGGCCTTGTCCGGCGACCTGGTCGAGGCCATTGCCGGCGGCGACGACAAGGCCATCGCCAAGCTGACCGCGGCCATCGCCGAGTTGAAGCCGCCGTTTGCGGTGCGCTCGTCGGCGGTGGACGAAGACGGCGCCTCGGCCAGCTTCGCCGGGCAGCACCTGACGGTGCTGAACGTGCACAGCGCCGCCGACGTGCCCGATGCGGTGCGCGAGGTCTGGTGGTCGGCCAACAGTGATTCGGCCATCACCTACCGGCAGAAGGTGGGCCTTTTCACGCGGCCCAGCGTCGGCGTGGTGGTGCAGACGCTGCTCAACCCCACGGTGGCCGGCGTGATGTTCACCGAGCACCCGGTCACCGGCGCCGACGAGCGGCTGATCGAGGCCGCCTGGGGCCTGGGCGAGGCGGTGGTCGCCGGCCTGGTGGTGCCCGACCATTTCCGGCTCGAGCGCAGCGGCCGCGTGCTCGAACGCAAGCCCGGCCGCAAACGCATCGCCGTGCGCTCGCTGCCCAACGGCGGCACCTTCGAGGAAGCGGTGGCGCCTGCCCTGGTGACGCAGCTGTGCCTGGACGATGCGCAGCTGGCGCAGCTGGCCGCGCTGGCGCTGCAGTGCGAGCAGGCTTACGGCCCGCGCCGCGACATCGAATGGGCCCTGCAGGACGGCCAGCTCTACCTGCTGCAGTGCCGCGCCGTCACCACCGGCGCCTCACGCCCCGACACGCCGCCCGCCGGTCCGGCGCCGCGCGACCCGGTGGGCGCGCTGCAGCGCGTGCGCTTCTTCGCCGACCTGGACCGCCGCCAGACCGAGCAGATCGCCCGGCTGCTGAAGGAGCGGCGCTTTGCGAAAGGCGAGACGGTGATCCGCGAAGGCTCCGGCGCCGCGGCCTTCTACATCATCGACAGCGGCGAGGCCGCAGTCACGCAGCACGGCCAGCCGCTGAATACGCTGGGCCCAGGCGACCATTTCGGCGAGATCGCGCTGATCGACGGCGGGCCGCGCTCGGCCACCGTCGTCGCCACCACCGATCTGGTGTGCTACGGGCTCACGTTCTGGGAGTTCCGCCCGCTGGTCGAGCGCAACGGCGCCATCGCCTGGAAGCTGCTGCAGGCGCTAGCCAAGCGGCTGCGCGCGGCCGAACAGGGCCAGCACTGAACACCTGCCGCCCGCGCGGCCGCGGAAGCGCCGGTCTCGAAACGCATCCCTGATGGCTCTGCTTCGACGTGACCTCAGATCTCGGCCGTGGGCGCGCCTATGGCCCTGGTTGGCGCTCGTGGTCTTCCCCTTGGCCCATGCCGCCCGGCCGATGGCCACCGACGACACGGAGACGGCACCGGCCGGCGAATGCCAGCTCGAAGGCTGGGGCGAAAGCCTCTACGGCACGCGCAGCCAGGTGCTGGCCCCCGCCTGCGGACTGACGGACACCGTCGAGCTCGATACGGGCTTCGCTCGCACGCAGGGCAGCGGCCTCGGCGTGGACAGCGTGGCGCTGGGCCTGAAGTGGGTGCCATCCCAGACACGCTGGGACACACCGGCCGGCCAGGTACGGCTGGGCGTGATCGGCGGCATGTTCTGGGCACGTGCCCCCGGCGAGGGCTGGAAGTCGGATGTGGCGGTGCTGGTCGGCATGGCCTCGCTGGATTTCGCGCCGGGCTGGTCGCTGTACCTCAACCTGACGACCGCACGCAGCCTGCAGGTCGGGCAGAACGCGAACGGCGTGCGTACCGCGCTGGCCTGGCAGCCGGTCGAACCGATACTGCTGTTCGTCGAAGGCCTGCACACCAACCGATTCGGCAACGTCCGCAACGCCGGCTTCCGCCTGTGGGCGATCCCTGACAAGCTGGGGCTCGACGTGGTGACCTCGCGTTCCACCGGCGGTGGCCTGAGCTTCAGCGTCGGCTTCGGCTGGTACGGCATCACGCTGCCGTGAGCGACACCACCTTATGGATCGGCGCGCGCGCCACGCGCTCACGCGCCACCTCGCGCACCTCGGCCAGCAGCGCGCGTGCGTCCCAGTCCACCGGCCAGCCCTGCCACAGGCGCAGCCGCCCCTGCACGTGCACCGACTCGATCTGCGCGCGCGAACCCAGGCGCACCAGCTCCCAGCGCAGGTCCCACGACGGCGTCATCTCCGGCACGTCCAGGTCCAGCAGCAGGAAGTCGGCCGCCAGGCCCGGCGCCACGCGGCCGGTGACCTTGCCCAGCCGCGCCGCATCGGCACCGCCGCGCGTGGCCATGTCCAGCCACAGCCGGCCGGCGCCGCACACCGAATCGCCGCTGGCCAGGCCGTGGGCCAGGCGCTGGTTGCTCTCGGCCGCGTCCATCGTGCGGAAGCCGTCGCTGCGCGTGCCGTCGGTGCCCAGGCCCAGACGCACGCCCAGCGCGGCCAGCAGTTCGCTCGGCGCCACCGCATTACCCTTCCAGGGGCTGGCCACCGGGTTGATGGCCACTGCGCTGCCGCTGTCGCGCAGCAGCAGCATCTCGTCGGGCGTGAGCATCGTGCAATGCGCCAGCAGCGCCTGAGGGCCCAGCGCGCCGGCGGCGCGCAGGTGCTGCAGCGGGCGCAGGCCGCGCGCCACCAGCGAGCGTTCCACCGATGCCAAATGCTCGTTGACATGCACCTGGAAGGCCACGCCGGCCTCGGCCGCCAGGCGCGAGGTGGCGTGCAGCAGCGCGTCGTCCACCGCTTCGGGAATGGCCACCGCCAGCGCCGGATGCAGCAACGGCGCACGCCGCGCCAGGAAGCGGTCGGCACCGGCCAGCGCTGCCTCGTCGTGGCAGATCAGGCCCAGCACGCAGCGGATGCCGGTTTCCGCGGCCGCCTGCTCGATGGCCTGCAGCCCGGCTGCGTTGCGCGCGCCGGCATCGCACACCGTGGTGTAGCCGCCGCGCAGCGCCTCCAGCGCCGCCAGCTTGGCGCTGAGGTACAGCGCATGCGGGTCCAGGCTGCCTTCCAGCGGCACCCAGATGCGGCGGAAGATCTCCGAAGGCTCGCCGAAAGCCAGCGCCTTGCCGAAGCTCTGCGTCAGGTGGTGGTGGGCATCGACGAAGCCCGGCATCAGCAGCCGCTGCGGCAGCGCCACCACCTGCAGGTGGGCATGCCGCGCCGCCACCTCGGCCAGCGGGCCGATGTCGGCGAACACCCCGCCGCGCACCGCCACGCCCTGCCCTGGCGCCGGGCCCTCGGGCAGCAGCGTCCATTCGGGCGCCAGCAGCAGTTCGGGTGCGGCCAGCGCCGCTTGTCTCGTTGTGTCTTGCATCGTCGTCCCCTACAGATAAGCCAGGCCGGTGGCGATCAGCGCCAGCGCCACGGCCTGGCGCAGCCGCTGCGTCGGCAGCCGTCGCGCGATGCGCCGGCCGATCAGCCAGCCCAGCAGCACGCCCACGCCGATGGCCAGGCCCAGCCACACGTCCAGCCGGCCGGCCGCAAAGTTGACCGCCGTGGCCGACAGCGCCACCGGCAACTGCACGCGCTGCGCGGCGTCCAGGCCCTGGGCTGCCGGCACGCCCAGCAGCGCCAGCAGCGGCAGCAGCACCACCGGCCCGCCGGTGCCCGACCAGGCCGACAGCACGCCGACCACCAGCCCCAGCGCCGCGCCGGCCAGCACCGGCAGCGGTGCCACGCGCGTCCAGCCGCGGCCGACCAGCGCATACAGCCCCGAGCCCAGCGCCACCACGCCCACCGCCGCGCGCACGCCGTCGGCCGGCATCCAGGCCAGCGTCAGCGCACCGGCCGCCGCGCCCAGCAGCGCGCTGAAGCCCAGCGCCGCGCCGTGGCCGGGCGCCGCGCGCGGCGCCTGCCACCAGGCCGCCGCGCCAGTGAAGGCAAAGCCCAAGCTGGCGGCGGCCACGGCGCGTGCCGGTTCCACCTGCGCCAGCGAGCCCAGCACCGGCACTACGAACACCCCGCCGATGCTGGTGGCGCCGATGGCCACACCGGCCAGCAGCACGCCCAAAGCCGTCAAGACCAGCATCTCAATCCACCCCGCCAACACGCGCGACGGCCGCGATTCCAGCGACCGCCGCGGGTCCGGCTTGGCCGGCCCGCCAGCGGTGCCCCCTTGAGGGGGCGCGCGAAGCGCGTAGGGGGTGGGCCATCTATTCGGCCTTGATGTTGTTGGCCGAAACGACGGCCGCCAGAGCCTTGCGCTCCTTGGCCAGGTACGCGCCGAAGTCGGCCGGCGCCATCTGCAGCGGCTTCATGCCGCCATCGGCCAGCTGCTTCAGCACGGCGGGGTCGGCCAGCACGGCGGCGACTTCCTTGTTCAGCCGCGCCACGATGGCCGGGTCCAGCCCTGCGGGGCCCAGCAAGCCCAGCCAGGAATCGACGTCCAGCGTGGCCAGCGCCGGCGTCTCCGACAGGCTGGGCACGCCGGGCAGCGCCTCGCTGCGCGCCTTGGAGGTGACGCCGTAGGCCCTGACCTTACCCTCCTTGACCATGCCCTGCACCAGCGCCACCGGCAGCACGGCCAGGTCCACTTGGCCGCCGGCCACGTCGGTGAGCACCTGCGGGCCCGACTTGTAGGGCACGTGCAGGATGTCGACGCCAGCGGTGGCGGTGATCATCGCCGCCGTCAGGTGCAGCGAGGTGCCGAAGCCGTCGGTGCCGTAGGTGAGCTTGCCGGGCTGCTTCCGCGCCAGCGCCAGCAGCTCGGCGGTGTTGGCCGCCGGCAGGCCGGGCTTGCCCACCAGCACGAAGGGCGACACGGCCACAGGGGCGATCGGCGCCAGCTCCTTCTGCGCGTCGTAGCGCACCGACGCGGGCGCCACCAGCGGCGCCACATTGATGGGGCTGGCCACCGCGAACAGCAGCGTGTAGCCATCGGGCTTGGCCTTGGCCACGCGTTGCGTGCCGATGGTGCCGGACGCGCCGGGCACGTTCTCGATCACCACCTGCTGGCCCAGGCGCTCGGCCAGTTTGGGCATGACGATGCGCGCCGCAGCATCCACGCCGCCGCCGGCGCCGAAGGGCACCACCACGGTGACGGTCTTGTCGGGCCAGGCGCCCTGCGCCAGCGCCGACAGCGGCAGCACGGCGGCGGTGGCCAGGGTAAGGAGCAGCTTGTTCATCGGGGGACCTCCTGCACACGATCACGGGGTTGCGATGGCCGCCAATCTAGGCCGCTTCGAGCGTCAGGCATAGCTGATTGATTCTTTCAGCCTGTCAAGAAAAAACGTACAGTGAGCGGATGCGCCCGATCTCCCAGTCCTTCCGCTGCCTGGACGCGGTGGCGCGCCGCGGCTCGGTGCGCAAGGCGGCCGAGACGCTGCACCTGACGGCCGCGGCCGTGCACCAGCAGATCCTCAACTTCGAGGAGCAGGTGGGCACGCCGCTGTTCGACCGGCTGCCGCGCGGCATGAAGCTCACCGCCGCCGGCGAGATCGTGCTGGCCTCGGTGCGCCGCGCGCAGCGCGACTACGAGCAGGCGCTGGCCCAGGTGGAGGCGCTGCGCACGCTGAAGCGCGGTCATGTCAGCCTGGGCGTGCCGCATGCCAGCGCCGAGCTGCTGCTGCCGCGGGTGCTGCAGGCGATGCGTGCCGACTACCCGGGCATCAGCTTCGACGTGCGCACCGGCAATGGCGAGGCGCTGCTGCGCGCCGTGGCCGGCGGCGAGGTGGACATCGCCTTCTGCCTGCAGCGCATGGCGCCGCCCGGCGTGGAGCAGATCCGTGCCTGGCCGCAGCAGCTGGGCGCGGTGGTTGCGCCCGAGCACCCGCTGGTGCAGCGGGCGGGCAAGCTGCGGCTGCGCGACTGTCTGGCCCATGCGCTGGCGCTGCCGGCGCCCGCCATGGAGCTGCGCGCGATGGTCGACCGCATCGCCAGCCGCGAGCGGCAGCTGCTCAAGCCGGTGGTGCAGACCACCTCGGTGGCGATGATCCGCACGCTGGCCGCCGACGGCGGGCTGGTGGGCCTGCTGCTGCAGGAACACGTCTTCCAGGACGTGGCGGCCGGCCGGCTGCGTTGGCTGCCGCTGGCCGATGCCGAGGCGCAGTCGGCCAACGGCCTGTACCAGCGGCTGGGCCAGCGCGCCGCGGTGGCCACCGGCGTGTTCGTGCAGTACCTGGACCGCGCCTTCGAAGAGTGGGTGACGCTGCCCTGAGGGCCTGCGCCTTCAGCGCATGCCGATGTGCACGTCGCCGAATAGCCCGCTCATGCCGCGCGGCTGCGAGCGCCAATACTGCGGCGGCGCCTGCACGGTGGCACCCAGCTGCGCGGCCGCATGCCAGGGCCAGCGCGGGTCGAACAGCATGCCGCGGGCCAGCGCCACAGCATCGGCCTGGCCCGATGCGACGATGGCCTCGGCCTGCGCCGGCTCGGTGATCAGGCCGACGGCGATGGTGGGGGCGCGGGTTTCGCGCTTCAGCTGCTCGGCCAGGTGCACCTGGTAGCCCGGGCCGACCGGGATCTTCTGCCGCGGCGACACGCCGCCGCTGGACACGTGCAGGAAGCTCAAGCCGCGCGCCTGCAGCGCCTGCACGAAGGCGCGGCTCTGCTCCACGTCCCAACCGCCGTCCACCCAGTCGGTGGCCGAGATGCGCACGCCCACCGGCAGCGACGCCGGCACCGCGGCACGCACCGCCTCGAACACCTGCAGCGGCAGGCGCATGCGGTTCGCAAGCGATCCACCATAGGCATCGCTGCGGATGTTCGAGATCGGCGACAGGAACTGGTGCAGCAGGTAGCCGTGCGCCGCATGCAGCTCGATCGCATCCAGCCCCAGCCGGTGCGCGCGCTTCGCAGCGTCGGCGAAAGCGCGCACGATGCGCTGCAGGCCGGCTTCGTCCAGCACCTCGGGCGGGGCCTCGCCGTCCAGCTGCGGCAGCGCCGACGGCGCCACCGGCCGCCAGCCGCCGGGCTGGTCGGCCGGGATCAGCATGCCGCCCTGCCACGGCACATGGCTGGAGCCCTTGCGCCCGGCATGACCCAGCTGGATGGCGATCGGCATGCGCGAATTCGCGCGCACGGCCTGCAGCGTGCGGGCCAGCGCGGCCTCGGTCGCATCCGACCACAGGCCCAGGCAGCCCGGCGTGATGCGGCCCAGGGCCTCCACCGCGGTGGCTTCGATGATCAGCAGCCCGGCGCCCGACATCGCCAGGTGCCCCAGGTGCACCGAATGCCAGTCGGTGGCAGCGCCGTCGACGGCGCTGTACTGGCACATCGGCGCGATGACGATGCGGTTGGCCAGGCGCAGCGGGCCGATGTCGAGTGGCGTGAACAGCGTGCTCATGTCCTGGAGGCGACCATGTCGGGGGGAAGCCATAGGCTACAACAGCGCCTGCAAACCCAAAGGAGACTGGCATGTACACCCCCTTCGACTTGAGCGGCCGCGGCGCCGTCGTCACAGGCGGCAACGGCGGCATCGGCCTGGGCATGGCGCGCGCGCTGCTGGCCTCGGGCGCCAAGGTGGCGATCTGGGGCTCCAACCCCGACAAGACCGAGCGTGCCCGAGCCCAGCTGGCAGACGAATGCGGCGACGCGTCCCGCGTGCATGCCTTCGTCTGTGACGTCGGCGACGAGACGCAGGTGGACGTGGCCTTCACCGCCTCGGCCATGGCGCTGGGCCGCGTCGATGCCTGCTTTGCCAATGCCGGCGTGTCCAGCAAGGGCACGCTGATGACCGAGATGACGCTGGACGAATTCCGCCGCGTGCAGCGCATCAATGTCGAGGGCGTGTTCCTGACCTTCCGTGCCGCGGCGCGGCACATGGCGGCGCACGGCCAGGGCGGCTCGCTGGTGGCCACCGCCAGCACCGCGGCCATCGAGGGCGCGGCGCGTAACAGCCACTACGGCGCGTCGAAGGGCGCGGTCACCGCCTACGTGCGCGCGCTGGCGGTGGAACTGGCGCGGCACAAGATCCGCGTCAACTCGATCCTGCCCGGCTGGATCGAGACCGACATGACCGAGCGCAGCTTCCACAACCCGAAGTTCGCCGAAGCCGTGATGCCGCGCATCCCGGCGCGGCGCTGGGGCGGCATCGACGATTTCGGCGGCATCGCGGTGTACCTGGCCAGCGACGCCGCGGCCTACACCACTGGCGAGCAGTTCGTCATCGACGGTGGTTACACGAAGTTCTGACGCAGCTTCACCTTCCGGTACAGCGTGTTGCGGCTGATGCCCAGGCGGCGCGCGGCCTCGGCCATGTTGCCGCCACTGCTGCGCAACACCTGCTCGATGCAGCGCTCGGCCTGCAGGCGCAGGTCGGATTCGGCTTCTTCGGTAGGCGCGCTCTGGCGCGCGGCGGCCAGTTCCTCGGCCAGGTCGTCGGGCAGATGCGGCCAGTCGATCAAGTTCTCGTCGTCGGCCAGCAGCGCGCAGGCGGTGCGCAGCGCGTTGCTCAGCTGGCGCAGGTTCCCCGGCCAGGCATAGCCGGCAAAGGCCGCGGCCACGGCCGGGGCCAGCGTCAGTGAGCGCTGCGGCTCGATCTCGCTCAGCAGCGCGGCCACCAGCGCGGGCTGGTCGCTGCGCGCGCGCAGCGCCGGAAGCTGCAGCGTCAGGCCGTTGACGCGGTAGTACAGGTCTTCGCGGAAGCGGCCTGCTTCCACCTCGCTGCGCAGCCGCCGGTGCGTGGCGCAAACCAGCTGGAAATCCACCGCCACCGGCTTGCCGCCGCCCAGTGGCAGCACCTGCCGCTCCTGCAGCACGCGCAGCAGCCGTGCCTGCATGGCCAGCGGCATGTCGCCGATCTCGTCCAGGAACAGCGTGCCGCCATGGGCTTCGCGGATGCGGCCCGGCGCGCCGTCGCGGCTGGCGCCGGTGAAGGCGCCGGGCCGGTAGCCGAAGAGCTCGGCCTCGATCAGCGATTCGGGCAACGCGGCGCAGTTCACCGCGACGAAGGGCGCGGCATGGCGCGTGCCGCTGCGGTGCAGCGCGCGCGCGAACACCTCCTTGCCGGCGCCGGATTCGCCCTGCAGCAGCAGCGCGATCGGCTTGTCCAGCACGCGCCGCGCGCGGCCGATGGCGGCCTGCATTGCCGCATCGCCGGTGTCCAGCGCAGCCAGCGCATCGCGCGGCTGCGAAGCCACGTCGGTGGCGCCGTGCGTGGCACTGCGGCGCAGCGTGCGGCCCAGGTCCAGGCGCAGCCACAGCTCACGGCCGCCCGCGCGGCTGCACAGCTTGCGCGGGCCGGGCGCGCCGCGCAGCAGGCTGGGCCAGTCGGCCTGCAGCGCTTGCTCGACCGTGGCGCTGCCGATGGCCGAGCGCGGCAGCTGCAGCAGTTCCAGCGCGGCACTGTTGGCACCGATGATCCAGCCGTCTTCCGACACCGCCAGCAGGCCTTCGGTGACGGTGCCCAGCCCTTCCGCCTGCGCATGCAGGCGCAGCTTGCAGCCGCCGGCGTGGCGGGCTTCGAACAGCTGGTGCTCGATCATGCGCGCGCCCGATCGCACCAGGCCCAGCGTGTGGCGGTGGTAGCCGCGGCGGTCGCCGGAGATGTCCAGCACGCCCAGCAGTTGGCCAGCGGGGTCGGCAATCGGCGCGGCGGCGCAGGTCAGGAAGCCGTTGCGGTCCAGGTAGTGCTCTGCCCCATGCACCACCAGCGGCGCACCTTCCACCAGCACCGTGCCGATGGCATTGGTGCCGCGCCACTGCTCGCTCCAGATCGCGCCGGGGCGCAGCGCCACGCGGGCCGCGCGGTCAGAAAACTCCAGGTCACCCAGCGAATGCAGCAACATGCCCTGCGGGTCGGCCAGCAGCACGATGCTGTCGCTGCCCTGAATCTGCTCGTTCAGGAAGGCCATCACCGGCCGGGCGTGCGACACCAGCGTGCGGCGGTGGTCCAGCGCGCGCATCAGCTGCGCGGCCGACGCATGCGGCGCACCGGGGGCACGCGCATCCGGGCGCAGGCCGTGGCGCTGGCTGCGGGCCCAGCGTTCCTGCAGCGCCGGGGCCAGCAGGCCGTCGGCGACGGCGCCGTGCTCCAGCCACTGGCGGCGGGCAATGCGCAGCCGGTCGGCGGGCGACGGTGGGGCAATGGCAGGGGCGGTCATGCGCTTGTCTCCTTCGATCGGCCTTTTGGGGCTCTGCCGCGCACAGTATCCGCAGCGCGTCTGTCGCCAAGCTGTCGCGCAGGAAAGCGGCCGGGAGTGTCCTCTTTCGTGACATGTCACGGCCCGGCGCTACGACGGGACAGTGTCTGCGCCTGCGGAAGGCTGCGGTTTGCGCCGGATCAGCCCGCTTCGACGCCAAGCCGCGCTGGCACGGCGGATGCGAAGGGCCCGCCCCCGGAACCGCGCAACACAGGGTTCGTGCGGGCCACACCCCTTCAGGAGACAAGCATGCTTTACGCCGCCCCCGGCGCCGCCGGCGCCAAGATCAGCTTCAAGCCCCGCTACGACAACTTCATCAACGGCCAGTTCGTGGCGCCGGTGGAAGGCCGCTACTTCGACGTCATCACGCCGATCAGCGGCAAGGTCTACACGCAGGCCGCGCGTTCGGGCGAGGCCGACATCGAGCGCGCGCTGGACGCCGCCCATGCCGCCGCCGCCCGCTGGGCCGCCACACCGCCGGCCGAACGCGCCAACGTGCTGCTGAAGATCGCCGACCGGCTGGAGCAGAACCTGGAACTGCTGGCCTATGCCGAGACGGTGGACAACGGCAAGCCGATCCGCGAGACGCTCAACGCCGACATCCCGCTGGCCGTCGACCACTTCCGCTACTTTGCCGGCTGCCTGCGTGCGCAGGAAGGCGCGCTGTCGGAGATCGATGCCCACACCATCGCCTACCACTTCCACGAGCCGCTGGGCGTCGTGGGCCAGATCATTCCGTGGAACTTCCCGATCCTGATGGCCGCCTGGAAGCTGGCGCCGGCCCTCGGCGCCGGCAACTGCGTGGTGCTGAAGCCGGCCGAATCGACGCCGATCAGCCTGCTGGTGATGACCGAGCTGATCGCCGACCTGCTGCCGCCGGGCGTGCTGAACATCGTCAACGGCTACGGCCGCGAGGCCGGCATGCCGCTGGCCACTTCCAAGCGCATCGCCAAGATCGCCTTCACCGGCAGCACCGCCACCGGCAAGGTGATCGCGCAGGCCGCGGCCGCCAACCTGATCCCGGCCACGCTGGAACTGGGCGGCAAGAGCCCCAACGTCTTCTTCGACGACGTGATGGCGCAGGACGATGCCTTCCTGGACAAGGCCATCGAAGGGCTGGTGCTGTTCGCCTTCAACCAGGGCGAGGTCTGCACCTGCCCCAGCCGCGCGCTGATCCAGGAATCGATCTACGACCGCTTCATCGAGCGGGCACTGAAGCGCGTGGCCGCCATCAAGCAGGGCAACCCATTGGACAGCGACACGATGATGGGTGCGCAGGCCAGCGCGATGCAGATGGACAAGATCATGACCTACCTGGACCTGGGCAAGCAGGAAGGTGCGCAGGTGCTGTGCGGTGGCGGCCGTGCGCAGCTGGGCGGTGACCTGTCCGGCGGCTACTACATCGAGCCGACGCTGTTCAAGGGCCATAACGACATGCGCATCTTCCGCGAGGAGATCTTCGGCCCGGTGCTGGCCGTGACCACCTTCAAGGACGAGGCCGAGGCGCTGAAGATCGCCAACGACACCGTCTACGGCCTGGGCGCCGGCGTGTGGACGCGCGACGGCAGCCGTGCCTACCGCATGGGCCGCGCCATCCAGGCCGGCCGGGTGTGGACCAACTGCTACCACGCCTACCCGGCGCATGCGGCCTTCGGCGGCTACAAGGAATCGGGCATCGGCCGCGAGACGCACAAGGCCATGCTCGACCACTACCAGCAGACGAAGAACCTGCTGGTCAGCTATTCGCCCAACGCTCTGGGCTTCTTCTAGGCAGCGCCGGGCGGCCGGTGCAGTGCGGCGCGACGCCGCACGGCACCGGCCAGCAGCAGCAGGCCGGCCAGGAACATGGCATAGGTCTGCGGCTCGGGCACCGCGGCCGTCAGCGCCGTCATCGTGCCGGTGAAGCGGCCGTCGCCGGCGAAGCTGAGCGTGGTGACGAAGGCCGTCACGTCGGACGGGTTCAGGCCGGCGCTGGCCTCGATGCCCAGCACGCGGAACTGGTCCACGCCCAGACCGTCGAAGAAGTACTCGCTGCCGGCTTGCAGCGCCGCCTTGAAGGCGAAGCTGTCGCCCTGCTTCAGCCACAGTTCGTACTTGCCGTCGCCCACCTCCGGCAGGATGACGCTACGGAACAGCGGATCGCCGGTACCCAGCGCATAGTCGTAGCCGACGGCGACCACCGGGTCGATGGCGATGTGCTCGCCCTGCTGCACTGCCACGTCGAACTTGAACTTGCCGTCGGGGCCCACGCTGGGCAGGAAGACCGACACGTTGGGCGCGTTCGGGTCCAGCGGCGCAAATTCGAAGAAGCTGCGCGAACGGCCCAGCACAACACCCTGCGCCGTCTCGATGTCCATCTGCACCGAGATCTGGTAGCGCTGGCCCTGCTGCAGCCCCGACGGAAAGCCGGGCAGATCGGCATTGGTGAAGGGCTGGTCGAAGGTGTAGCTCGTGGTTCCCGCGGGCAGCACCAGGTGATGCAGCAGCGTGGCCGCCGTGATGCGCGTGCGGTCGGCGTTTTCGGCGTCGATGCGCCGCACCTGGATCGACATGGCCGTGGGCGCCGGGCCTGTGGCCGGGATCACCCAGTCCAGGCGCGGCTGCAGGCCGCCGCCGGTGAGCCGCAGGTCGGTGATGAAGCTCGGCATCGCCTGGCGGTCGTAGTCGGCCGCCGCAAAACTGATCGAGGTGGCACCGCTGCTGGCCAGCGGGTTTGTGACGGTCAGGCTGAACGGCGTCTGGTCCCAG
>Ga0209369_1000783_pt1 | contig 24880 bp, 26 predicted proteins | sample EBPBio142010_DNA_FD_185865 | JGI IMG/M metagenome (GOLD analysis project Ga0209369, IMG submission 185865) | Wastewater treatment Type I Accumulibacter community from EBPR Bioreactor in Madison, WI, USA - Reactor 1_10/4/2010_ DNA (SPAdes)... | ecosystem: Engineered > Bioreactor > EBPR >... | reverse complement strand
CACTCCCGCCGCCGGCTCCGCCGGCGCCGAGCCCCGCCCGGTCGACTCATCGCACAACTCGAACAACACCCGCGCGTCATCATCAGGCACACCAGATTCTCCCCCGAGCGCCCACTTCAGCAGCGGAACCCGACTGGCGTGTTACTGACCCACGCTCCTAGGCGGCGGGTTGAACAGCCTCGCCGGCGACACCATCCGCCTCCTGCACGACCGGCGGCTCCCCAGGAGCAAAGCGAACATCGACCACCTGGCCGTGACACCCACAGGCGTCTACGTGATCGACGCCAAGAAGTACCGTGGCCGCCCCCACCTCAAGGTCGAGGGTGGGCTCTTGCGGCCACGCGTGGAACGACTGCTCGTGGGCTCACGCGACTGCACCAAGCTCGTCGACGGTGTCCTCAAACAGGTCGACGTCGTGCGCGGGATCCTTGAGCCCGGTGTGCCGGTCCACGGTGTCCTGTGCTTCGTCGAAGCGGACTGGCCGCTCGGCGGCGACTTCACCACCCGCGACGTGCACGCCCTGTGGCCGAAGAAGCTCTACCCCAAGCTCGAGGCGGAAGGCCCCCTCCCCGCGGAGGCGATCACCGGGAGCCACCGGGCTCTCGCACAGGCTTGGCCGGCCTCCCGAGGATGGCTCACGCGGCGCATGCCGCACCGTCGTCGACAGTTCATTATGCGCTGGGGCGCATGATGATCCTTCCGGCTCTTAGGCGACCGCGAGGGGCTCGAGATGACCACGGTGCCACCTACGGGCCGGCAAAGGCTAACCGCATGCCGATTCGGCAGTGCAGCAACGACAGCCGGCCATCTGCCCGAGGGATCGTCAAACAGATGACCGGACTACAGGGCGGCTGGCACCTGCAGAAGTTGCCGCAGCCCTCTACGCCTTGTTCGGCTTGCTCGTGGCGAAGTAGAAGCCGGTCGCTGCTCCGAAGACGCCGGCGACCGTTCCAAGCATGGTCTGCACATACACCGTGCGCGCCTGCAGGTCCCGGTCGCTCGATGCGAGCGACTCGGGCGGGGCGAAGACGAGGACGAATCCGAGAACCACAATCAGCGAGAACAGCGCCAACAGCCCGACGGCCAAGACGGCGCGGACCTTGTCCCGTCCTGATTCGAGGTCCTGTGTGGGCGGGCCAGCTTTGATGTTGGAGATCGGGTCGCCGGTGAGTGTGACTTCCTTGATCTCAACGGGAGGAGCTGTGGGGTTCTCGGACATGGCTGGTTACCCCTTGCCGCGAAGCGGGGGAATGATCTCACGGTCGTTTTCGCCCGCGTGCTGCAAGATGACCTTCGTCCCGCGCGCCTGCTCGGCCTGGATGAACTTTTGGGTTGCCAGAGCCTGACGAAGCAACTCGGTCATGCTGATCCCCTGCTCGGCTGCGCGCTGCTTCATGTCTTCGACAACTTCCTCTGAGAAGTTTGCGGAAACCTTGACTAGCGACATGTTGGCTCTCCTTCTGCGATGCAACTGAAGCCCGAGGCTGTCCCCGGGGTCGCCGCAATGATACTCACGAACACCACAGTGTCCATACGGAATACTCCATTCGCACCCCTCTTGTGCTCCGATCGTACGTCATATAGGCTCCGTCGTCAGGGTCGACCTGGATAGAGGAGGTCCGATGGCTAGCCTGACTAAGACTGCGGCACGGTTCCAGCAGACGTTCCCGACCGTCAAGGTCGATGACCGTCGGCTCGATCGGGCCCTGGACGCCTTCGACGCCCGCAAGGTCGCCCCCATGACGCGCTTAACGAACCTGGCGGGCACCCTCATCCTCGAGCCACCAGTCGACGAGCTAGCGGTCCCGTTCGCCCAGGAGCTCCTCGCCGCGGCCGTGCGCCGGATGGGCGCTGATTCCACCGAAGCCGAGGCACACGCTGTTGCGATCGTCGAGGGCATCGCCGGCCTCGGCGAGAGACCGCTGTTCGGCCTGCAGATCTCGATCGGCGCGCCCCGACGCGGCGTCCCGGTCACGATGCTTAGCTACCTAGACCAGGTTATCGAGTCCATCCACGCTCGGCTCAATGAGTCGCTAGCCCACCCGGTCGGTCCCCAAGAGCATCCGGACGGTTTGCCCCGCGAAGAGACGATGCCCTCAGACCAGTGGGAGGGCCACGTCACTGACAACTGCGTACCTGCTCACCGACACGACGCCTTGCTGGTCCTGCCCGGCCGCTCCATCGGAGTCGGTGAGTCCATCGCGATCGCCGGCACCCTGCTCGTGCCGGTCTTCACTGTCGAGATGACGGTACCGGCCGACGGCAGCGATGAGGACACCCGCAGCAGCGAGATGGTCACCACCGAGAGCGCAGTCGACGGCAGCTCGTGCCGCGTCAAGGACAAGGAGATCGTTACCCAGATCCGGACCACGGCCACGGCGCCGGTCGATCTGGCCGACCAAGTGGTCACCGCCCTCGAGGCGGCGGCACCACGGATCCGGAGGCAGCAGCGTGCCCGGATGCGTCACATGCTGGAGGCCGGCGAGTACCGAGCCTACTTGGCCCGTCGCCACGAGGTCAGCACGCCAAGCGCCGTCATCCGGCGCCGTATCGAGGACCCGTTCGAGTTCGCGTCCCTCACCGAGTTGCAGCGCGATGAGCTTGCCGCCGAGATCGACGCAATGACTCGCTCGGATTACAACCTGGTCCCGATGCTCGGCTCTGAGGCCAAGGCCGGTTTCCGTGCATTCATGTCCTCCGGCGACGCACCCAGTCACGCCTCCGGGGCGCTCCTGCGGGCGGGGCTGCGCGAGATGGCACGGTTCGCTGACGAGCCGCTGAAGGCGGCGCGGCCCTTCGTGTGGAACGAGCACGGGTGGCGCCGTCTGTGGGCCAACATGGGTCAGATGTGACCCTGCTCGAGAACGCCCTCGACCTACTGCCGGCGGGCCCTCCGACGCAACCGGCTGATCTCGACGTCCTCATCTGCCAGCTCGGCGTCGAGGTTCGCTATCGGCGCGACCGGCTGGCGTTCAACGGCTCAACCGACCTCGGCCGGGCCGTACCGCTCATTGAGCTGGCCTGGGTCCGCGGAACTGACAGCCCTTCACTGCTCCCGTGGCGTGACGGCGACAAGCTGAGCTCGAGCCTGCCGCACCAGTACGACGCCCGAACGCGGTTTACTCTTGCTCACGAGTTCGGGCACGTGCTCCTCGACCGGCTCTCAAAGCGGCGCCCCCTCCCCCGCTCGCTGACACCGACGGACGTCGAGCACCTGTGCGACGCCATCGGCGCCGAGCTCCTCATGCCGTCGTCCTGGTTCCGCAACCAGGTGGGCGATGATGCCAGGCTCGCGGACCTGCGACGCGTGTCCATTCGAGCACGCACCTCTATCTCCTCGACCGTGGTCCGCGCCCGCATTCTTGGGTACGGCATTGCTGCCTTTCACCTGACCCCCAGCTCACCGGACGGCTGGCGCGTCGACCGGGCCTATGGATTTGGAGCCAAGGCCACTCTGAGCCTTACCGAAGAATCCGAGGTCCGGGTTGGACAGCTCCCGATGAAGTCCGTAGTCCGCTCCGACCTAGAGCTGGCGTGCGGCGACCACACGCACTGCCTAGAGGCTGAGTTGCGGCGAACGTTCAGTAGCGCCGTGGTCGTAGTGAACCGAGTCGACAACAAGTGGATCCGGTCGACTAGCAGCTGGCGCTGCCCCGAGCGCTGAACTCCTCGAACTCCTCGTAGTGCCCACGACCACGCCCTCGGTGTAGCCACCCCGCGCGGCCCCCGAACGCGCGGTTCCGGCCCGAAACTGTTGCTGGAAGGCCTGGCTCCCCACTGCTAGCTGAAGTTTCCGCCCTCCGCGTGGAGCCAGTCAACGCACCCGCGCCAACCTGGGCGCAATGGCGCGCGAGGGTCATGAGGCGGAGCGGTTGTCGCCTCTCCAGTCACGGGACTCGATGACCTCATGGGTCCGTTCCGAGAGGTCGGGGGGTGGTCCGTCGTCGTGGCTGCGGTTGCAGACCTCGTTGCGCAGGATGCTCTCGGCTTCGGCGTGGCGTCCTTGGGCTTTGGCGATGCGGGCGAGGTCGAGGCGGGGGATTTCCTCTTCGGGGGCTGCGAGGAGGGCGGTCTCGGTGGCGAGTCTGGCCTGGTGGTGGTCGCCGACGTGCAGCGCGTGGGTGGTGACGGTGTGGGCTACGTCGACGATGGCGGCGGTGAGGTGGTGGTCGAGGCGGTCGCCTTCGTGGAGCCAGGCCCAGCCGTTGGGGCGGCGCTGGTCGAAGGGTTGTCCTTGGACCAGGCGCAGGGCGGTGGTGAGGTCGTGGATGCCGTCGGGGCCGCGGGTTTGTCCTCGGGCGCGTAGGCGTCGGAAGAGGTCGGCGTCGACGAGGAGGTCGAGTACCTGGTAGGTGCCCACCCCCGATGCTTGGGCGGCTGGGGACTGTCGGGCGTCGGGCAGGTGGTTGTCGCCGGTGCGGGGGTTGGTGCCGAGCCAGGCGCGCACGATTCCGGCGTAGTCGCGGGCTTTGCCCAAGGTGATGCCCAGTGCGTCGGCGAGCTCTTCGGGGGTGGCGCCGTGCGGCCGGGTGGCGATGTAGGTCAGGACCTCGGTCATGTGGGGTTTGCGGTCGATCAGGGGCGTGCCGCGGGTGCGGGCTCGCACGGGTCCGAGGAGGGTGAGCCTGGGTAGGGGGCAGTCCTCGGCGAACCAGGCGGCGACGTCGGCGTCCAGGTCGGGGTCGGCGTCATGGACCGCGTTGCGGACGGTGTGGGTGACCTTGGGGGCGAGGGTGGCTAGGTCGGCTTGGGTGGTGGCGGCGGCGTGCAGGTACTCCTGATCGGCCGCGTTCAGCAGTGACTCGGGGGGCTCGCCCACGTCGGTGGCGGGGGCGTTCCGCGGCAGGGTGTGCTCCTCGCGTAGGGCGCCGGCTTCGTCGGTGAAGGCGCGCCACCCGTCTGTGGCGTGGTCGTCGATGGGGATGGCCACGTCCTGCAGGTGGTGGGTGGCGGCGAGCAGGGCTGCGCAGCCTTGGGCTTCGTCGGCGGTCAGGCCGACGGCGACGAGGTCGAGGCCGGCGTGCGGGAGCCGGACCCGGCCGCCGGGGGTGAGCTCGACGACCAGCCCGGGGGTGTGAGGTCGGGGTCCGTTGATGACGACGCTGGTGGCGGTGGCGCCGGGATGAGCTGCCATGAGGCTGATGAGCTGCTCCACGGACGGGGTGTGCGTGTGGGGCGCGTCGATGAACAGGATCCGGGCTGGCCAGGCGTCGGGTCCGGCGATGTGGGAGCGGGCGGTGGTGGCGTCGTGGTCGTGGTCGGCGGCGCGGTCGATGGTGTTGACGGCGTCGGCCAGGACCTGCGCGGCGGGGTCTGTGTTGGCCGTGTGTGGGCGGACCCGGTCGGGGTTCAGCGGGGCGATGTCGGCCGCGTCCCCGACGCAGTCGACGGTGGTCCCGGCCGACCAGGCGTTGCAGGCGACCTCGGCGGCGATGTACCGGGCGAGGTCGGCGGCGTAGGTGGGATCCCCGGTGAGGGTGAGGGTGTGGTCCTCGCAGTTGAGCAGCCAGGGGTCGCCCGCGTCGGTGGTGCCGATGGTGACCAGCAGCGGGTAGGGGGCGGGCTGGTCCGGGACGAGCTCGCCCAGGGTGCGCGGGTCGGTGGTCGCCGGCAGCGCCCAGGCTCGGCGGGCACCCCGGTCAACCCACGGGGAGGGCAGAGTCGCGGCGCTGCTCAGGTGGAGGGTGATGTCGGTGCGCCCCAGCTCGACGGTTGCGAGCTGGGGCATGGCCTGGCCGTCCCGGGTGCGGGTGGACGCGAGGCGGCGCAGGGCGTCATCCATGAGCTCGACGGTGGGCGCGGCGACCTGGCCGACGGTGGCCAAGGTCTTCTCCACCGGCGCCAGCGACGGGGGTGGGGTGGCGATGGTGCGGCCGGGGCGGCGGTGCCGCAGCTGCGCGACATGTCGTTGCCGCAGCAGGATCCACATGGACCCCGCGAGGACGGGACCGCCGGCCAGGCCAGCCAGAAGCCACGGTGCGGGGGCCTGGCTGGTCTCGGCCGCGGGAGTGCTCGGCTGGTCCTGCCCCGACGTGGCCTCGGGCGCGATTGACGGACGTGACGCGGACGATGGCGGGGGTGCGTCGGCGCGGGCGGCGCCCTGGTCGGGCTGTGCCGTGGGGCCGGTGACGGGGGCCCGGGACGGGGACGGGAGGGGATTCGTCCCCGTCCCGGGCGGTGTCGTGGGGGCAGCGGAGACCGGCGCGGTCGCTGCGCTTCCCTGCGGCTCGGGGATGGCCAGGGTCCACCCGATGTCGATGACGTCCGGGTCGCTCAGGTGCCTCCCGCCGGGTTGGGTGATGTTCTGGGAGGCGTCGAAGATCTCGGGGTAGCGTCCGGCGTCGCCGAGCTTCTTGTCGGCGATGCCGGAGAGAGTGTCGCCCTTCCTCACCATGTAGGTGCCCTGCCCCGGTGCTCCCGCGAGGTCGGTGGCGGGAAGGGTGAGGACGGTGCCGGGCAGGAGGAACGCGGGCCGGCCCCCGAGGGCGTCGGTGTTGAGGTCGGCGATCTCGGGGTAGCGGGCCCCGTCGCCGAGGTGGTCCTGCGCGATGGACCAGAGCGACTCCCCGCGGGTGACGGTGTGTTCCCGTGTTGTCGGGTCTGCTCGTGTCGCTGAATCTCGAAGAGCCTCGGCCGGGTGCGTTGTGGCAGTTATGTTTTGGGTGTTCGTCGTTGGGGTTAACGCGGGTGCGGCGGCGGCGCTTGCGGTTGGTGCGGCGGTGATGGTGGGTGCGGCGACGAAGAGCAGCACGGCGGCTCCGACCAAGCCGCGGGCGGCTGCCTGTGGGAAAGCTAGACCCGGGAGGGTGGGTGCGGTCAGTCCGCGTAGCCGGGCGATGATCTCCAGAAGGATGGCGCCGGTCAGGAACAGCCAGGCCCCCCACGCGAGGATGGCCAGTGCCTGCAGGGCCAGGGTGCCGTCGTCACGTGTGGTCAGGGCCCCGGTGATGGCTTCCCAGGTGGGGAGCGTGGCGGGGGCCGGGGTGGCCCCGATCGCGACCAGGACGGTGGGGATTCCGGCGGTGATCGCAGGCACGGTGGCGGTGGCCAGCAGGCCGATGATGACGCGTCGAGGGGTGGTCACTGTTCGACTCCGTCCACGGACCGGGTGATGCGGGATTGGGCGTTGCCGGTGACGGTCAGGGTGTTGATGCCGATGATCCCCAGGAAGGTGGTGTCGTAGGTGTCGGTGGTGGTCACGGTGATGGTGTCGCCGCCGGTGACTGCGACGGTGCCGGTGACGTCGGCGGCGGCGGCCAGGTAGGTGCGGGCGGCCGCGACGGCGCGTGCCCGGTCCGCGGTGGCGGTCTCACCGCGCATCGCGGGCCCGGGTTGCAGCTGTTGTCCGCCGGTGCGGGCGGCCTGCGCGGCGAGGTTGCGGGCGTGCTGTTGGGCGTGGACTTGCCCGCCGAGGTCGACTGCGAGCCCGGCCAGGACGATCATGGCGAACCCGGACGTGGCCAGCCAGATGCTCACCGAGCCGCGCTCTGCCCGGGTCGAGTTGGGGGTGTGTGGGGTCATGAGCCGCCGCCTCTCTCGCGGTAGGTGTCGATTGGCGAGGTCGCGGTGGCGGTCACGGTGCGGGTGCCGGGGACGCCGGGAAGGGACAGGTCGGCGAGGTTCACGACGCACGCCACGGTGGCGGTGACCCGTGCGGGGGTCCCGACGGGGGCGTCGAAGCCGGCGGTGTCCACGGTGACGGTGGACCGCACGCAGCGCAGGTTCTGGTTGGCCAGGCTGGACGTGGCGGCCGTGGTGGCGCCGCTGGTGGCTGCGCCTTGGGTGCGGGCGATGGAGGCGACGCGGGCCGCCTCGGACGCGGACGCCTCCACGGCTTGGGTGGCGATCGCGAGGCGCCCGGCGAGGATGACCAGGGCGACGAAAAGCATTAACGCGGGCAGCCCCACCGCGGCCTCGATGGCAGCGGACCCGGCCTCGCGGCGGCGCCTCATCCGGTGATCCTTTCCACCGGCACGGCGGCTGACTGGGTGATCGTTGGGCGCCACCCGGGGATGACGCTGAGCGCGACCCCGCGCACGGTCACCGACGCGGTCGTGGCGGTGCGGGCACCGGTGACGATGGGGTTGGTGAGGGCGTCGCCGCCTGTGTCGGTGACGTAACTGGTCGCGGCGGCGACCCCGGCCCTGGCGGTGCCGTTCTCGGCGCCCGCGGTGCGGGCGCCTTCCTGCGCGGCGGCGATGGCGATGGTGCGGGCGTGGTAGTGCAGCGCTGCCTGCATCCCCAAGAACATCACCGAGAACAAGGCAGGCATGAGCAGCACCATCTGGATCGACGCCGACCCCCGTTCGCGCCACGACCGACCTTGTGCGCCCGACGACGGCCCCCACGCACGGGAGTGCGTCGGCTGGTGGAGAAGGTGCGGGCGGGTCACGATGGGGCTCAGGTGATCTTGGCGGCTTCGCTGGTGACGTAGTTGGTGACCGCGAGCACGACGATCCCGACGATGGCGATGACGGCCACCGCCCACAGGACCTGCTCGATGGTCACCGACCCCCGCTCAGGTCGAGTGGCGGCTGCGTGGCGCAGGCGGATGCCGAGGGTGTGCAGGGTGGCTGCGAGGTGGTGCATGACGGGTGTTCCTTTCGGTGTGCTGGCCCCGGCCGGGCGGCCGGGGCTGACGGTGGTTTCGGTGTGCGGGTGGTCGCTGGAGGGGTGGTTGGGGGTCCAGTGCGTCACGACGTACCGCCCATGACTCGAAGGAGGGCGGGGGCGACGAGGATGGCCAGGAAGATGACGCCGAGCAGGCTCATCGGGATGGACATGCGTTCACCGATTTCGTTGGCCTTGGCTTTCTCGGTGTTGAGCATCGCGGTCCGCATCGACGCAGAGCGGGCCCGCAGCTGGGCGTACACCTGAGCGCCTTCCTCCCCAGAGAGGCGCATGATGTCGGCCACATCGTCAAGCTCGGGCAGGCCGAGCTCCTCACCGAGGGCGCGCAGCGCCTCCCACGGGGTCAGGCCGGACCAGCGGGTGCGGGCCAGCTCCTCACCCAGGCGGCGGAACACCCACGAGTCACCGACCGCGGCCGCGGCCTCCATCGCCTGGCGCGGGCCGGCGCCGTTGTTGCGTTCCAGGGCGACGAGGTCGATGTAGGCGCCCAGGGCGCGGGAGAACTCGGCGCGCGCGCGTTTGGCGTCGTCACGCACGTTGTAGTCGGGCAGGAAGAACATCAGCGTCGCGAAGGCGATCGTGGCCACGACGGGGATGACGAACGGCAGGTTCGCGCCGAGCAGGGTGAACAAGAGTGTGAGCAGTGGGGGGATGGCCAGCCCGACCATGGCGAACAGGATCTTCTCCCCGTAGAACCGGGACAGCGGCTTGCGCAGAATCGCCAGCTCCCGGGTCGGGGTACGCCCCCACACTCCTGCGGGCAGGACCTTCATACCCCACAGCCCGAGCCGCTGCGTGGAGTCCGTCGCGGCCGTCACGCTCTGGGTGCGGCGGCGGGCGTGGTCTGGGGAGAGCCGCTCCAGCGCGTCGCGAAGGTCGGGGTGTGCCGGGACCAGCTGCCAGATCAGCAGGACCACGCCCAGGCCGAGGAGGATCCCGGCCGCGGCGGCGATCTGCAGCCCGGTGGCCATCAGCTCGCCGCCGCTCGCGCTGCTGCCCCGACGAACCGTGGCAGCGGTGCCCCGGTGGCCATGCGCCGCATCCACACCAGCGTCGCCACGTACAACGACAGCAGCGCGATCAGCAGGACTTGCCCGAACGGGGTGCCGAACGGTGCGACGTAGTCCCCGGTCAGGGCAAGAAAGCCCAGCACGGTGACGGTGATGATGGTGACCCAGCGGGCGGTGGCGCGCGGTTTGGCCCGGTCGGCCTCGATCTCACGGCGGGCTCGCACGTCGGCTGCCACGGACTCGGCCAGGGCGTCCAGGACGCTGGCCAGGCCGGCGCCGCGGCGGCGGGCGCCGAGGATGAGGTTGGCGGCGACGACGTCGCCGGTGGCGTCGTCCAGGTCGTCGGCGAACGCCCGCAGCGCGTCCTCGGTGGACCAGCGGGCCCGCAGCCGCGACGCCAGCTTGGTGACCTCGGGGCGGATCTGGTCCGGGGTGGAGCGCAGGGTGGCGATGAGGGCCTGCTCGAGGCCGACGCCGGCCGTCAGGACCCCGGACAGGGAGCGGGTCCACTCCTCCATCGCCTCGAGCCGGTCGATCTTCGCCGAGGACGGCGGCGCGGACAGCAGCACCGGCAGCCCCGCGGCCGCGGCGGGGACGACCAGGACCGCGACGAACCACCCGGTCACCACCGCGACCAGCAGGCCTGCGCCGGTGCCGGCAAGCAGCAGAACCCGGGTGCGCCGCGAAACCGACGACAGCCGCGTCACACCCGGCAAGGGCTTGGTGGGTGCTGGTGCCTTCGCCGGGGTGGGGTGGAGCCCGACGGCGACACCGATGATGCCGGCGACCACGAGCGCACAGGCCAGTGCCGGGATCAGGGCGGTCATGACGCGGCCCCCCGGGCGGTGGCGTAGAACCCTTCGAGGTCGAAACCCCACCGGGCCAGGTCCCGGTAGGAGTCATCGAGCACGTGCGGGGTGGCTTCGCGGTCCCCCGGGGCGGTGCGGAACACGTGCTGGATCGCGTACCCCTTCTCCTTCTCCCCGCCGGTGACAGTGATGATCTCGGCGACCCACCGGTGCCGTTGCGGGGTCCTGTCCGCCATGGGGGTGGTCTCGAGGTGGACGTGGACCACGACGTCGATCGCAGACGCGATCGCGCGCACCGCGTAGTCGTGGGTGACGTGCGGACCGGCCTCCATCGCGCAGGTGACGAGCTTGCCGATCGCGCCCTCCGCCGAGGGTGCGTGGGTGGTGGAGATGGACCCCGCCCCGGACTCCATCGCCTTGAGCATCGCGAGGATCTCGTGTCCGCGGACCTCCCCGACGATCTGGCGAGACAGGTTGAACCGGAAGGAGTCGAACAGGGCTTCGCTGAGGGTGAACTCGCCCGCCTGCCGCCCGTCCGGGCCGCGTTCACCGGAGCCGGGGCGGGCCTCCCACGCAAACACGATCGGGTGCTGGTCGCGCAGCTCGTGCAGGTGCAGCTCGTACTCGGTCTCGAAGGTGCCGATCGCCTCATGCTTGGGGATCTCCGCGCACAACGCGCGCACCAGGGTGGTCTTGCCGGCGCCCTGCGCCCCGGCCACGACGATGCTGCGGCGCGCCCGCACCGCGGCGGCCAGGAACGACGCCGCCAGCGGGGACATCGCGCCTCGCGCGACCAGGTCGTCCAGGGTGACCCGGCGCAGCCGGTGCCGGCGGATCACCACGGACGGGCGGGGGGTCACCCATGCGGCGGCGGCGAGGCGGGCTCCGCCGTCCAGGCGGAGGTGGAGGCGGGGTTGGGCCTGGGAGAAGGGGCGGGCGTTGACCTCGCTGCGGGAGGCGAGGAAGACGAGGAAGTCGATGAGCTCTTGGTCGGTGTCGGCCACGGAGGGGCCGGGGACCATGCGTCCGTCGACGAGCTCGAGGGTGACCTGGTCGTGGCCGGTGATGATGATGTTCTCCACCGTGTCGTCGTCCACCAGCGGCTGCAGCCGGCCCAGGCCGAACAGGGCGTTGTCGATGGCGGCGGCCATCGCGGCCTGCTCCGCCGGGGAACAGGTGGGGATGCCGGCGTCGATGCGTTCGGCGGCCTCCCCTTCGAGGAGCTCGACGATGATCGCGCGGCCGCGTTCGCGTTGCGCGGCGACGGTGAGGTGCCCGCGGTCGTCGCCCAGGGCGGCGCTGAGCCGGTCGGAGGCCTGCTGCCGGAACGCGGCGACCAACCCCCAGTCCAGGTCGCCGGCGTACGGGCGGGGCAGCACCCGAGGGGAAGCAACAGGCTCGTGCTGGCCGGCGGCTAGGGGGGTCATCGTGAACGCGCCGCGGACCCTGCCAGGTCGCTGCGCCGGTGGTGGTGCGAACAGTGGCAGTGCCGCCGGGTCGGGCCGGCCGGGGGTGTGGTTGCCGCTCATCAGGCCCTCCCGGGAGTGGCCGCGGCGAGCTGGTCGCGGTTGGCGGCGACCCGGCCTTGGATGGCGGTCGCGGCCGAGTGCAGGCTGCGCAGCAGCGCGGAGCCCTGGAACCTGCGGGGTGGGCTCTCCCCCCGGGCGAAGACCGCCGCGGCTGGTTCGTCCCACGCCAGGGCTGCGGTTACCGGCAGGGACAGCACCGCGGACACCTCGCGGGTGCTGTAGGGCCGGCCCTCCCCCACCACCAACAGCCCAAGGGCGCCCGGTGCGCCCTGCTCGTCGAACTGGTTGCGCAGGGTCTGTGCCCAGGAGCGAGCTCCGGACAGTGCGACCAGGTCGCAGCGGGTGGTCAGCAGGGTCAGGTCGGCGCCGTGGATCAGCGGTTCCGGGGAGCCGACCAGGCCGAGCCGGCCGGCGTCGACGATGACGTCCTGCCCCAGGGCGTCCAGGTCGCGCAGCGCTTCCGTGAGTGGCTCCCACAGCGAGGTCAGGGACCTGGACTGTCCGTGGGCGCGGGTCCCCGGGATCAGGGTGACGGTTGTGTCGGGGATGGTCGTGGTCATCGAGGGGATCGCCTCGAGCAGTGCTCCGTTGCGGTGAGCGAGGGCCAGGTCGATCAGGGAGTCGCTCGGGGCTGCGCCGCCGCGTAGGTACCCCGCGGCGATCGCGGACCCTCCGGTGGGGTCTGCCTCGACCAGCAGCACCGGCCGCGGCCAGCACAATGCCAGCCCCACCGCGGTGGTGGTCACCCCGGGCGAGCCCGATGCCGATGTCAACGTGATCAGGGCCATCAGGTCACCGCTCCCGGGAGTCCAGGACGATCGCGACGTTGCCGGTGGCGGCCCGCGCGGCCAGCTCCGCCGCCTGAGACTCGGGCACCTGCACGCTGACCACCGTCGCCCCCGTGTCCGGGTCGGGGTGCAGACCGACGACGGTCGCCGGGATCGTCACCGTCGCTGCGTCGACGACCTCGCCGCCAGCGCCGGGGGTGGCGACCACCCGGATCCGGTCGCCGGTCACCAGTGGCTCGCCCGGCAGCAGCGACGCCGGCAACGCCACCCCGACGACCGAGAACCCCCGCGGGGGCAGCACCGTTGCGGAGATCTGCTCGCGGGTGACCAGGGTGCCGGCGGCCATGTCCACCGCGGCCCGCTGCCCCACCAAGGTCTCGACCTGGGCGGCGGGGATGGGCGTCAGGGCCGGGTCCAGGCCGACCTGCACGACCATCAGGTCCTCGCGCCCGATGACCGCGCCACGTTCGACCGCGGAGCGGACCGCGACCACGCTGCGGGTATCGCTGGTGGCCGTCCACGCGAACGCCCCCAGCAGCCCACCCAGGCACACCGCCGCGATGGACGCGGCCACCAGCGCCGGGCGGCGGCGCAGCTTGGGCGGTTGCGCCACCCCGCGGTCCTTCTGCCCAGCTGGCACCTGCGTGCGGCCTTCGCCCCGGTCCACGGGCCGCTCAGTGTCAACGCTCATCGCAATCCCCTCCAATCACTTCTGTTGCTGGGTTGAGTTACTGGGTGAGGACCTGCGCCTCGCCGATGGTCACCAGCGCGGTGTCCGAGAACGACAACGGGATCGACCCGGACTGCCCCATACCGGACCAGTCGACCTGCCAGTACGACGTCGCCCGCACCTGGTGCTTGCCCTGACGCACGTAGGTGTGCCCGCAGTCGGGGCTGGGCTTCATCCCGAACCGGTCCTCATACGGGGTGCCCGGGGTGCGACACACGACGGCCTCCCCGTCACCCATGGCCCACACAACCTTGGTGACGGTCGCGGTCGCCGTGACCGTGAACCCGGCGGCGCTGGCCGTGCGCGTCACCGGCCCCCATGTCGTGGAGTCCGGGTCCTGCGCCCACATCCACACCGGCAGCCCGACCAACCCCACCCGTCCGGGACGGGGCTCCGGGACCATGCCGATCCGCACCGCCCGCAGGTTCATCACCGCCACGGCCTGCTGCGCCAACGTTCGGGGGTCCGGCGGAGCCCCCACCCCGGGAGGCGACGCCGACCAGAACTGGGCCACGATGAACCCGCCAGGCCCCACCGCCGGTCGGTAACAGTCGTAGACCGCACCCTCCGTACGCCCCTCCCACACCGGGTCCGAAGCCGCCGGCTGCGGTGAGGCCACCTTCGCGTAGCACTGCCGAGACTGGACCCACCAGCCCTGCTCGCTCGAGCACGGCACCTCCTTCGCCGGCGAGGACAAGGTGTACCGGCAGACCGGTTTCGCGGCAGGCGCGGAACCGCCGCCGCCCCGACCGGCCGAGGTGCCCGGCTCACCGGGGGTCCCAGGGTTCGGGGGCGTGGTGACGCTGATCGTGCAAGTGCCCGTCTTGGGATCTGGAGCCTGGCCGGGAGGACAAGAGATCGGAGGTGCAGCAATAGCGGTTGCCGCGGAGGCGAGTACCACGCCGAAGATCAACACCATGGTCGCGATTACGCGTCGCATGGCTGACCCTTCAGTGTGTCTTCTATGACGAAGAAGCCTTCGGGCGCCTTCTCCACCGTGTACGTGTATTGCTGCTGCGCAGGGCGGTTGGCGACGACGATTGACTTCCCGGCGGCGTCTACGACGTCGAGGGAGGAGACGTCGAGGCAGGCGCGGACGGTAAACGCCTTGCCGTCCTCGGTAACCGCCACGGCATCATCCACGGAAGAGCGCCCAATCTGCTTCCACTGCTTCGTCCTGTACTCCGCGAGCGTGGTCTGCCACTGCGCCAGCGCCTGCGACCGTGCGACGGTGGCCAGGACATTCAGACTCTGGGTGGGATCCGACGCAGCCTCGTCGATGACCCTCCAGTACAGGGTGATTGCCTCCTCTGCGGAGCGCAGATCCTGCTCTTCGGGGGTCAATGCCTTGGTCTGCGTCGGTGTCGGGCCGGTCGCTGTCGTTGCTGACGACGACAAGGCGGAACTCGTCGGGCCCGGGCTGGGTGGGGTGTCCTCGGCGTTGCACGCGGCCAAAGCCACAGCGCAGGCGACAACAGCCACGATCGCGAACATCCGTTGTCGCATGACTCTCCTTCGGTTCATCTCCCGAAAGCCTCCAGACCCACCCGTTGTGGACACCTCCGCCTGAAGTTGTCCAACTCCGCTCGCCTCACCCGGGGCCGATCTGTTGGGTCTCGGCGCCGACGTGACGTCTACGATCACACGCCGACCCGCCATCCGCGAGGCGAGCGAAGGTTTGTGGATAACTCCAAGTCGGCAGCTGACGTTGTGGATACTCGCCTACTCGCCACGCCCTTGCTACTGAATGCAGCGGGTCCAGCACGGATCTACTCCTCAGCCCGGCTGAGAGCGGCAACTCCTCTGGACTGGATCGTTCCTCACCGTCCACATCTCGTCGTTGTTCGGCTTTGGGGGACGGAGGTGGAGCCATGAGTACTGCTGCGCAGCGGCAACTGCAATCGATTGATCCGAGTGGTCCCGCAGATACCAGCGTGCGAGCACGGACAGGAGACAGGGGCATCGGCTCGCCCCTGAAGCTCGCTGCTGGTCCCAGCGGACTGGACGAGTATGTCCGGACGACGGTCGCTCTTGCGCCGCCTCTGACCTCTGAGCAGCGTGAACGGCTCGCACTTCTCCTCTGCGACGGCCGGCCGGGCCCGCGTGACGCCAAGCATTCAGCGCCCGGTCGCAACAGAATGGGGTGAGCGTCGGCATCGTCGCCGCCATCAGTCGGGCCGCACGGCAAGTTCCCGATGGTCAAGCCCGATACATGGCCTAGCCCGAGCGATAGGTAGATCTTGCGTGTGCCCGAGCAGCACCGTTCTCTGGACTGGCTCGCCCGACGACACTCGGGCGAATCGGCCGCGCTCATCGCTGTCGGCGAGCGGGGTCAGCGAAGCGAGCGTCATCGACGCCACGAAGGGCTACGGTCCGTTCCCGCGACCATCGCAGCAGCTCGGCCGAACCACGGTGTCGGACGAACAACACCGGGAACGCGTGAAGGCGTGGGTCGAGCAGCGACGCCGCGGAGGCGACGAATCGCCGGAAGAAGTGGTTGACGCCTGCGGGCCAGCCTGAGGCGCTGGCACTCCTGCCGAGGTCCTGGGCGGGTCCGCGGATCGGTTCATGCCGACCGCTCCAAGTGCCGCGCCGGCGATGAAGGGCGACACGAAGGCGATCAGGGCTGCGGTTCGGCCACTCCGGTGGGGTGAATCTGGCCGCCACCAAGCAGGCATCTTCGGGATGAGTGAAGTATCTCTTGAGTTCGCCGGTCGTCGAGCAGGTGATCGACACGCGGCACCGGGGCTTTGACGTGCTAGAGCACGGCCGTTTGGAAAACGACGTAACCCACCCATCCGTCCTTGCCATTCGAGAGCTTGTCCGCTGGGAAGAGGCCGTCGGGTCGTTCGGCACCAGCAGTCAGCGGACCCTGGAATGGGTCGCCGTCCAGGAACCACCCGGCTGCCGAACTGGCGTTGGATATCACCCGGGCGGTTCCGGGCAAGAAGCGGAGTGTCACGGCCCTGTCCCCGCAGGAGACGCTCGCCGAGTCCCATACGCGGCCAGCGTTGGAGGATTGCAGCTCGACGGTAACCGGTGTGCGTGTCCCTTTGTCGCCTGCCAACGCCCGCATCGTGAGATCGCGAACGGTGCCCTTGTCCCCGAGAGAAGAGGATGCGTCGTTAGCGATGAGGACGAACCATTCCGCGTGCTCACCGCGGCAGACGTCCGCTTTCTCCGCGAACTTCCCGCCCTTGGTCAGGTTCCGCACTTGAACGAAATTCCGCTCGTCACCGTAGGCGGAGTTGTCCGTGATGGAGTTGAGGACAGGCCCGCCAGCTGGATGGGCCATGGTGTAGGTCGCCCGATCGGGCCCCCACCCGCCCCCCAGGGCGGGAGAGGGGACTACGTCGCTGATGCCGGGCGGAGGAGCTGGCCCGACCACGGGCACCGCCTCGGCGGGAGTTCCCGCCCTGCCCGCCCATATCGCGACAGCCGCAAAGCCGAGGAGACCCACTATCAAATAGGCGACCCGGACCTGCCGCAGCTGCGGTCGAAGGCGCTCAGAGAGGTGAGCGACAATCTCGGCAACTATCGCGGCGGCAACAAGGGCCAATGCCCCGTAGAAGTACAGCGTCACGATCGCAACCGCAGCCGGATCCAGTCCACGGACCTACTCTCTCACAACGACCGCTCTAGGCTATTCGATCTATGGAGTGCACCCGGTAGTCAAGGCCGACTCGATGGACCACGTCGTGCGGCCCGCAACGCGGTTACGACGGAACATCCGTCTTTGCCGCCGTGCGGTCGGCGCGACTGTTGGTGCGGCGAGCTTGGCGAGGCGCTGAGCGGGTAGAAGGCAGACCAGTGGTTCACGGAAGGAGCCCTGGTGTGTCCAAGGATCTGAGCAACAGCGCCAACCGCAAGAGGCTGAAGAAGTCGTCGTTCGCGTTGCCGGAGCAGGAGAAGTACCCGATTCCTGACATCGATCACGCTCGGAACGCGCTGGCCAGGGTGGCCCAGCATGGGTCGGAGGCCGAGAAGAAGAAGGTCCGGGCGGCGGTCGAGAAGAAGTACCCGAGCCTGAAGAAGGACGACTGACGGCGAAGCCACTCAAGGTCGACTGGCGGCGCTATGACGCACGTTGCGAGTCCGACTCCTGGTGCGTCTGTCGCTGTGTTGGTTGACTCTCGGGCTAGCGATGCGAGTTGAGACATTCAGCCGTAGGCGGTCGGCCTATTGCCCAACCCAATCAGTCGATTGTGTCAGAACTCGAGGATTGTGATCCGGCCGGTTAAACAGCGCCTGTTGGGGGCGTCCGCTCACTTTCCGCGGCACTATTGGGGCCCTCACACGGTAGTTGCGGACGCGGCCATGTCCGATGTTGATCAGACGTCGCCTGCGCCCGGGCCCTCGTCATCTGCGGTCAGTAGCCTCCTCCACGGAGCCTGCGGGTCGGCCAACGTATCGAGGACGAACTCGCACCACAGCCTCGCGGCGTTCACTGCAAGACGCGCGTGGCGGCGGCCGAGTCCCGATCGCGTATTGCCTTGCCCATGTCCTGTACCAAATCCGGCGTTGCGTAGCTCCGCGACACCATTGGCGACGTTGCTGGATGCCCCCAGGATCCGGCGGACGGACGGCGCGCTGTCAGGACCGGCTTCCACTTGAGTCGGATGGAGCAGAAGCGACTCTTGGGCTGCCTTGACAAGTTCTGGGATCTCCTCCCTGCCGGTCAGTTCGATCCCACGCTCCCGCAACACAACCTTTGCAGTGCTCTCTATCAGTTCTTTCGCTGAACCGATGGCCTGCGCTGGGTCATCACCATGAACCGCCCGCCCGATTCGGTGGAGGTGCTCGTGGATGACTGCGGGATCCGAAAGCGACGAGAGGAGACGATCGTCAACTACCTCATGAACTTGGCCGAGCACCTTCCCATCGTCAGACCAAGTAATGCCGTCACGCGCAAAGAGGCGACGAAGGCGGTCTAGCCGTTCGGTCGGGGGGTTGAAGCCAGTAGCTGGGTTGAAGGCCCAGGCCAGCGAGGCCTCAAACACCCGCAGGGCTCGAAAGACTTGTGCTTGATCGGTCCAATCCACCTGGTCTAGGTATCCCTGGTAGTGAGTCACTCGTTGGCCACCGACTGGCTCTGGATCCTCGAAGACGGGGGCGAAGAGCTCGTCCTGCCATAGTTCGTCGATCTCGCGAAGCGTTGTACCGCTCATGAAATCGCGAACGGCCTCGCGTGCCCGCCGGCTTACTAGTTCTCTTCTGGCCCCCGTCACGGCCTCGAGGCTAGCGATCCGGCGTGACACCTGACTGCATATCCGCACGGCGCGCCTGCTCGGACGTAAGCCGGTGGACGCGCGACGATTGGTCGATGGCACATCGTGGGCACACCGGTACCTCGCTCGGGGGCCGCATCGTTCGGCGTAAAGACCTCAAGCCGAAGTCCGAGTCGCCGCCAGTCGATCCCTCCAACCTCTCCCCTGAGGCACTTGCGCGCCGCGAGGCATATCAGCGAGAGGAAGAGGCGCGCCAAGAAGCGGGCCGGCAGCGCGCCGAGAAGGCGAAAGAGCAAGCCGCTCTGCGCGACGCAGCCTCCGGCAAGCGCGTCATCAACGCCGGAGATGCACTTCGCCGTCATCGCTGAGCGTTGGCGCTGAGACTCGGCCGTGAGCCTCGTGGGCCATGCACCGATAGCGGCGCATGGCGGAGCTGCGCAAGCGACCTCAGTCAGACGGCATCTTCAAGTGGCGCTGTGAGCGAATCCGGCTTGCGGCGCTGAGACGCAGAGACGCAGAGATGCTCTCTGTCCTGTCGAGGCCGGCTCTCGAGCGGTCACTCGCGTCAAGGCTGCGTGTTGCTGCTCAGTCTTGGACGGCAGCGCGGGAGGATCGAGGCATGGCTTCGACGGGTAGGCGGGCGATGCAGCGGCCAGTCACAGTTGTGGTCCAAGGACCTCAGTCTGCTGGGCAAGCAACTTCGTCGGACTTCTCTGCGGTCGCTGGCCGGATACTCGATCAGCTCAGTGCCACTGCTTGGCTACCGGCTGCCCTGCTTGTAGGCGACATCGCACTTGCGGTGGCATATTCGCAAGCCGAAGGGAAGCCTGACGAGCGGTGGGCATCCATTCTGGCGTCTCTGAATGCGAAGCCGTTCGGAGTGATCCTTGCAGTTGCCTTCGCGCTGGTACTCGCGACCATCGTTACTCAGTCGTTCGAGTTCGTTGCTATCCGGTTCCTTGAGGGCTATTGGGGAACATCGCTACTCGGTTCGGGCATCGCTAGCGCGGGGATCGGGATCCAGCGGTGGCGACGTAGAAGGCTGACCGACCTCGGATCCAGACTCGAACACAAGGCGCTCGTCTCGGTCATCCCGCTCATCCACCTCCGCTTCGTCGATGAGCCTCTCGTGGCAACTGCGGTTGAGAGGAGAGTGCTGAGCATCGAGGACGGATCCATCGACGAGAAGTCACGGGCGCGCGCGATGAAGTACCTAAGGGACCGCGAGTGGCTTTCGCTGGTGAAACCTGCGCTGGCTCACCGAATATACGCAGTGGATAGCAGGAGTGCTGGCTTCCCAGATGAAGACCGGATGATGCCGACGCGACTTGGCTTGGTACTCCGCACCACTGAAGATCGGCTCGTGGCAGGTCAGCAGGGCGAGAACCTTAGGGGATTCGTAATCGGCAACCTCCACCAGATCGACCCTGCCACCCTTCAAGAGCACGATCAGTACCGCAACCGGCTCGACATGTACTCCGTGCTGTGCTTCGTTACGGCCACGCTTGCGGTACTCAACCTTGCGATACTCGCAGGGGAGATCGAGACGGGCACGTTGGTGCTGCTCACGGCTTCCATGCTGCTGCTGGGATGGGCGAGCTACCGCGGAACACTCACGACTGCGGAGGATTACGGCACGGTGTTGGCTGAGATCGATCGGCGCGTTAACGGCTAGACCGAGGCGCTCTAACCTCTGACATGTGACGCCCGTGGCAGACCTCAGCCCGCGCCAACGGTTCCGACCGACCGCACACCGCGCAGCGGAATGTCTTTGTGCCACTCCGAGGAGTCCCAGGCACTTGGCGGCCAGTCATGGCATCCAGTGTGCTCCTGCCTCGCGCCAAGGGCAACGTGTCTGGAAGGTTGGAATGCGTGGCCCCCTTGGCGAGGCCAGGCGCAGGCTGCACTCGCGTTTACCCCGGAGATGAGGCACCCTGCTTGCCGCACTAACGCGGCGTTGTGACGCACCTCTGCGCGCGTCGACTCCTGCCGTCCAACTGACTCTGGCAACTCGATCGCCTGGCTTGCGTGCCGTCACCCGGCGGGTAGGCGGCCATCGCTGGCCCTGATCGATGTTGCGGCGCTTCCTTGGCGGGGAGGAGCATTGGTGACATGGAGACGACATGGACTTTGGCGGAACTTCGCGAGGAGCTGCAGCGCTTCGAGAGGGCCGCGCGGTCGGCGGGCCTGAAGGAGGCCTCTGTCAGGACGTATGTCGATCGGTCCACGAGGTTCGTCCGGTGGCTCGGGGGCGAATACCAGTTCCAAGGTGCCCGCGATTCCTGAGCAGCCGACGAGACCACCCAGGAGTGACCGCGATCGGTCTGGAAAGGTCGGGCGAATGGCGTCTCAGATTTAGAAGAACTCGCTGGAGGCGTCAGGTTTCCACGAGTAGCCCTCCACAATCAGGTGGCCGGCGTCAGGGTCCCATTTGTAGAGTCGAAATGTTCCGGAGTTCGGGTCTACTTCACCGTCGGGAAGGAACGTCACGCTGGACAAGACGCCAAGGACGCACGACCCCACGTGGTCGCGGGCGTGTTTGACTTCGCCGCGGGTGACCAGGACGCTGTCGCCCGTTGACATCGTTCCTTTTGCTTCTAGGTAGAGCAGGACACCGTCCTTGGTTGCGGTCGCGTCGTATGGATGGCCGATGCGAGTGTCTCGGACAGTCCAGCCGAGGTCCTCGTAGTGCCTCATGAGCCGGAGCTGCGCTGCATCCTCGATCTTCTTCCGGATGACCGCGTTAGGTTGCCAGCCTTGCCCTCCCCCTGGTGGCGGCGTCGCAGCGGTTGGAACTCCGATGTGCTGTGCCCACAACGATTCCAGGTCAGGCATGAGGGATGGCTTGAGAGTGATCCCACTCATCTGCGTGTCCCAGTGCTGCTCGGGGAAGCGCGCCGCTAGGTCGACGGTGGGCAAGGCGTCCTCGTGATCGATGAGGTGGTCCCATTCGACGAGAACGTAATGTGAGCGTTCATTGGATCGGCTTGGGTCAAAGTGAGCATCCTCGAAGACGGTGCTCAGGGCGTACCCGCTGCCGACCAAGCCGCGAGGGCCGTGCCCCTGGAGGAGGAGGAACACGCGGTCTCCGGGCGCGACGCCGCCGGTGCGGTTGCCCACCGACCAGCGCTCCTTGACGCGGCGCCCCCGGCTAGTTGCATCGATCCACCTTTCCCAAACGCCTGGTGCAGGCTTCCACTTGTCCGGATTGTTGGTTAGGAGAAAGCTGGCTCCCGTCGAGGCGGGCCGCTGTGCCCTTGAGGCTGTCGACAGCTGGTCGAGGTCCGTGGTGTCGAAGTATGTGACCGGGTTTCGGTCCGGCCAGTCCGGCTGGCCGACAAGGGCGTCACGGACGGGATCCCCGGCGGTGAGCACTTCGCCGGCTAGCGCGATGTAGTCGCGCCCAGTGCGCTTGTCGTGCACGACGTCATGGCCTGTCAACTCAGCGACGACCTGGATCCGACCACCAAAGGACAGGGTCGCAAAGCGTTCAGCCTCAACCTTTGCGACTGAAAGGACCCAAACGCCGCGGTTCTGAGCCCAAAGTTCCTCGTCCGATTGGGTGTCGTCCCAGCCTCTCCACGTCCTGCCCCACGGCTCGAGTTTCGGGTCGAGTTGGCGGAGGGTGCTGAGCTTGAGATTGATTGCCATGCTGGCAGTCTCTACCCGCTGCGTCGCGAGCGCAGTGAGTTCTTGGCTACAGGAACTGGCATCGAACCGTCCTCGACAAGACGTCGCGGGACCTGAGAAGACATCAACCACGCACGCTTTGCCCATTCGCCGGAAGTCGACTGCGTTCGCCAACCCGGGTGTGGCCATCTGGCGGCGATAGGACGCACCTCGGTGTTCGCGCCGATGCCAATATGCGTCAATCAGGGCGGGTCCGACTGACAGCCTCAGCCACTGCAATCGATGTACCAAACCTCATGACCGTTCAACGTCTCGGCCCTCAAGCACAAACATAGGCCATGATCGGCCAAGGCCAGGTGATGCGTTGGGCCTCCACGCTGCGAATCCAGGACGCCTAGTGCCGGTTCATGCGCACCTCGGCAGCTCGGCGATTGAATGTCTCGAAGGCGGCCTGTGCGCGGGTTTCAGAGCCGCCAAAGAGTCCAGCCCTCAACGGCAGCCAATCACTGCCCCGCCTTTGGAACTCTTCAGCAAGCTCCACCTCCGGGGGCGCCGCATCGTACCGGTACCGATCCTTCCACGTGAACCTGCCAAAGTACGGGCTCCGGACATACGTGCTGCCGTCCTTCCGCTGAAGGTAGGCATCCATGCCCAGAAGCCCGAGGTAGATCTCCACGAGGTCAAAGAGTTCGTCGTAGTCCTCGTCGGCGGGGACGAGCTTCTTGACGAAGGGGCGGAGACGCGTATAGAGGTGATCAGAGATCGGGGTGTACCGGACACCTCCGCGCTGCAAGAGGCTTTCGATCGTGGAGTCCTCCACGGGCCCGTCGTCGGATAGGACCAGAACCGTGTCAGCGACGGGAACGCTGCCCGCCTCGTAGGCATTCGCGACCGAAATGAGCGGAACCTTGTGGCCGTTGTCGCGCACGATCGGGTCATTGGCGATCGCTCGGAGGCTGGCGAAGTTCTCCCTCGCCAAGGCACCGAGAGCCCCGGCATACACCGTCGCGACCAGCGGGTAGTGCCGCATCGAAAGGAGGGCCGTCGTGCCGCTGCGTTGAGCGACTACCGTAGCTCCGACGGTCTGCACCGACCGCGTCATCATCCGCGCCTGGTCTGCGGACGCCCACGCTCCCGCCGTCGCCATGGTCTTCGCCATCGGCGCGACCACGTCCCAGTACAGCCCGAAGTGATCGACCAGCCTGCGCACGGCGATGATCTGGTCGGATCCCTGGAGTTCGTTGATGGACGTTGGGAACAGTTCGAGGGAGTTGAGTTGGTCATGAACTCGCGAGGACTCTTCGTTGAGGAGTTCCTCAAGAGCCATGGCCTTCGACGGGTCCCCGATCATTCGACGAACCGACTCCTCGACCGAGGTGTCGCCGGCACCTTGGTCAGATTGTGGGATCGGGCCGCTGGCAGAGGGGGCGCGGCTCACGACCTGACCCGCTTGGCCCAACACCCGAAGAATGGCAGCAATCAACTTGACGCGATTCAAGCTCTCGGAGGAGCCGAACAGGTCCGAGTAGTGCAGATCTGACAGCATCCGCCCCGCCCCGAGCGGCATGACGGGGGGTGCTACATCCGCGAACCGCACTGGCATCAGCCAAGCGGTGTCGAAGCGCCGCAAGCGAACTTGATCTACGGCCAGTACCAACTCTTCGTTCTGATAGGAGACACCCCTAGCGGCGCTGTTCTCTGAGAAGCAGGCGATGAAGACCAGCGCCCGCTGACTGATGGCCTCCTGGATCTTCAGCTTCCAGTCGTCCCCAGGACCGAGGTTGTCCTTATCGGTCCACACGCTGATACCTGCTGCTGCAAGCAGTTCGCTTAGCTCCTCGACCTCCGCACGGTCTTCCTTGACGTACGAGATGAACACATGGCCAGCGGTGGCAAGCTCAGGCGACTCCGTCATACCGTGACGCTATCGGCTACCTGTGACAGTGGCCGGCCGACGCGAATGCGACGGTCCTGGGCGGCGCTATGACACGGGTCGGCGGTGGCTGTGATGCCGCTGAATTGCCGTCGGTCGGAGGCTGGGGCTTGCTGACTACAGGTCCTTGACGGCCCTGATCGCCGCGACGGCGCGGGGGAATCCGATGTAGGGGAAGCACACGCGCACGAAGGCCCCTGATCCCCTGAGGCGGGGCACCTATTCAATCCCGTTGAGGGACCTCGCCTTGGCATGCAGGACACTCCTTGCTGGTGTCACCCCGCACCAACGGCAGCCAAGGCCGCATCGTCGGGGACCCCCCTTCCGCAATTGGACGAACTCCGTCAGTATTTGTCCGAAGGCGCCTGAAGGGTGTGTCGGTCGCGGGCAGGAGATTTATGAGTTGGCACAACGCGTTTGGGATTGCTCCACCTTCATCAGCTAGGCCTCGGGCGATCACCGCGCTCTCGCGCAACCCTGACCAGATGGACGTGTACTGGGTCGGACCCGACGGCGGGGTCGGCACCACGTGGTGGAACGGTCAGTGGGCCCAACCCTTCGGGATCGCCCCACCAGGCTCCGCCGTCCCCGG
>Ga0209369_1000780_pt1 | contig 25055 bp, 14 predicted proteins | sample EBPBio142010_DNA_FD_185865 | JGI IMG/M metagenome (GOLD analysis project Ga0209369, IMG submission 185865) | Wastewater treatment Type I Accumulibacter community from EBPR Bioreactor in Madison, WI, USA - Reactor 1_10/4/2010_ DNA (SPAdes)... | ecosystem: Engineered > Bioreactor > EBPR >... | reverse complement strand
CGACCGCGTTCAACCCGGTCAAGGCCGTCGAGTTCGACTTCGCTGACAGCCGGGGTGGGCAACATGTGCGCAACTTCCTCGGTCTACCGGGAACACACGACAAGCCCAGCTGGCAAGGCAAGCTCGTCACCGACGACTTCAGCGGCTACAAGGCCTGCTTCGAACTCGGTGTGACCGAGGCAGGCTGCATGGCGCACGCGCGGCGCAAGTTCCATGAGCTGTGGGTGAACCACGGCAGCCAGGTCGGCGAGCAGGCGCTGAAGTTCTTCGCCGCGCTGTATGACGTTGAGCGCGAGGTGAACGGTGCCGACAGCCAAGTACGCCTCGATGTACGACGACGATCGCGACCGGTGGCAGACGCGTTGCCCCAGTGGCTGCGGCAGCAGCGGCAGAAGATCCCGGATGGCTCAGCAACTGCAACTGCCCGGGCGATCGACTACAGCCTGAACCGCTGGGTGGCGCTGACGCGCTTCCTGGACGACGGCGATCTGCCGATCGACAACAACTGGGTGGAGAACCGCATCCGGCCGATCGCGCTCGGGCGGCAGAACTGGTTGTTCGCGAGAAGCCTGCGCGCTGGCAAGCGCGCCGCGGCAGTGATGAGCTTGATCCACTCTGCCAAGCTAAACGGGCTCGACCCGTATGCGTACATGCGTGACGCCCTCGAGCGGCTCCCAACACAACCGGCCAGCCGGATCACCGAACTCCTGCCGCATCACTGGCAGCCCACCACGTCTGCCTGACCACCGCTCCCGCCGTCAAGACGGGCTGGCCGGACGCTTACCCTACAAACACCACTGGCCGCACAGTATCCTCGTGTAGGTGCCGCCGTGGTGTTCGCCGCGAGTCGGCAAATACGATACGAACCGTAGGGCCTGGATCGAACTGCTATGGAACCCGGGGGCAGCGCATGGCCAAGCCACAAAGGCGGGCGAGTGTCTCAGCCCCGGGGCCATCGGATTTGAATCCGCCCACAGCGGTTGGGCAGTCTGGGACGCTGTAGCTACTATGTGGCGCGCGAATTCGTGCACACGTGACCCCCAGAAAGATATACGAATGTGCTCGACAATCGGCAAGGACACAGCAACAGTGTCCTGGACTCGTTAGCGAAAGAATCAATCGAAAATGATAAAATCAGATCGCATGTCGGATATCGATGTAGCAAAAGGTGTCGCTATTCTGCTTGTAGTGACAGGGCATGTGGTTGCGAGAGATTACCGACCGAGTGGAAATGAATGGTTTATGGAGTTCCGAAGTGGATTGTATTACTTCCATATGTCATTCTTTTTCTATCTTGCTGGATATGTATTCTTTACCAGCAAACCAGATCAATATTCACTGCGTCTAGAGCGGGCCGCCAGAAGAATGATTCCGGCATATCTTCTAGTAGCAGTCTTGGCATTCATCGCCAAATGGATTCTCGCGCCGGTAGTTCCAGTAGATCGCCCGATCCGTTCATTCTGGGGTGACTGGATCGGACTTCTGCTATACCCAGTATCTGGTTTCATCACGTTCGTCTGGTTTATTGTCGCACTCCTCTTGATCTATGCATTGATGCTTCTAGTAAGTCGCTTGATACCCAATCGACCATGGATCTGGTTTGCACTCGCCGTGTGCGCACACGTGGCATCTGTCACCGATCAGGTAACGGACTTATTTGCACTACAACAAGTCACTAGGTACTGGTTGATTTTCATGCTTGGTTACTACGCATTAGATTATAGAGCTAGTATGCTTCAATGGATGCGGTGGAGCTGGCCAGTCTGGTTATTGACACTCATAGTTGCACTAAATGCATTGCCTCGTGAATACCTCTTGACAATTCCCGCCATTCTAAGTATTCCTGCCCTCCATGGACTATCGCTGTGGATAACTGAGCACACGAACTATATCCGAGCAGGCTTAACCTGGTTAGGGGAAGCCTCATGGCCCATATACCTCTTCAACGCCTTTGCTATCGGTGCCGTCAAAGTAATCATCCTAAAGACCTTCGGTTGGGATGGTACTCGCTTTCTTCTAGCGCTTCCTTTGTTGGTTATCGGCGGGTTGATGTTGCCTGTCCTCGCGCAACGCATGCTACTGGCTCGTTTCAATTGGCTAAATCGAGTGACGCGTTGAATGCCAATATAAACTCTCTCACCCCTCGGATTGAATTGTCTTGTAGAGAGTTTCAACTCGCTCAATGACAGTTGCCAAATCGTATTCCGCAATCACTTTACGCATTCCATTCAGTCCCATCGCATCTAGTTGCTCGCGAGCGCCCCATGCTCGGACCAAGAGCTCTGCAAAGGATGCTTCTTCGCCGCTTTGGCATGTCCAACCATTCACGCCTTCTTCAATCATGTCTGCGATGCCGCCAACACAGGTACTAAGCACCGCCCGGCCACATGCCCACGCCTCAAGGATGACAACGGGCATGTTCTCAATCCTCGACGGCAGGACCAAAGCTGAGCAGGTAGCGAAGAGGGACCTCTTCATCTCAGTATCAGCCCACCCTGGCCACTGAACTACGTGTTCGGCGAGACCGAGTCGCCGTTGCAAGCCTTTCGCAAACGCTAAATCACCGACACCGGCAGCAACAAGATGCCAACTCGCACCTCGGGCCCTCGCGATAGACAGTGCACTCAAAAGGACATCAATACCCTTTGCGTGCTCGATGCGTCCAAGAAACAATAGCGTCGGTTGCGAATCGTCTGCCCTTTCGGGCAACGGCCAGTCAATCGTTGGTGCAGGGTTGGGGATGACCTCAACCCTTGCTCGGGGCTCCGTGTAGAGTACCCATTCTCGCCATCTGTTGGATAAAACAACAAATCGCGCGGAGGATCGCATCACAAAACGAATCCACGCCCTAAAAAAAACTGGAGCGGCATCATAGAAGCTTTGAAATGCTCCTCCATGAAGACTTACGATGAAGGGGACGCGGAGAACTATTGCAAATGCCATTATAGGCGACTTGCGCCAAAAGCTTACGAACGAAGAAGTGTGAATATGGACGAGCAATGGACTTCGAAAGACCATCACGCGCAAACAGTTCGTCCAGGCTATGATGGCCGATATTACTTTCGGTAAACTCCCGGATCCACGGTTTGTAGCGACATAATGAACCGCTTGGCGCTTGAATAGCCCTTGATCACGCCAAGCCCTCAGCACTGTAGCAACACCACCACGTTGCTCCAGTTCAGTGCCGACCATCAGTACGGTCCACTTCACGTGGTTGCCGTCAGCAATGGCGAGCTTTAGCGCCGGTCAGCCGAATATAGGTGGCCAGCAGCGGCCGAAGGGAGGCTTCCACACTGTTGTTGGCTAGGACATGAGCGAAGGCAGCCTCCGTAAGTCGACTGCGCAGACCTTGATCCGTCGCCAGCTGCGAAAGGGTGTTCGCAATGCCGTGGATATCGCCCGGTTTCATCCAGAGCCCATGGACACCTTCTTGCATCATGTCCGGCACCCCCCCAACCGAAGTGGTCGCGACAGCTGCACCATACGCCATACCCTCAAGAACTGACACCGGCATACCCTCGCTGTACGACGGCAATACCACTATGTCGGCGCGCCTTAGTTCGCGCTCTTTGTCTGCTCCAGCAACCCAACCCAAGAACTCGAGATCGGAGGAAACGTTGAGTCTTTCAGCCTCTGCCAAGAATCGATCGACTTCACCCTTCCCTCCCACTACCAGCCGCCAACCTGGGCACGCCTTCCGAAAGAGCACCCACGCCTGTAATAAGTCGTAGACACCCTTAAAGTCATATATCCAGCCCAGAAATAATACTCTCCCACATCCGTTTCGAGATCCGCGAGCCTCGTCGTTTGGTTTCCACTTCGGAACCTCGACTGGATTGCCAACTACGGTAACGCGTGCTCTGGGGGCAAAGTCTTGCATCCACAGCGCCCAGTTCTTGGTCAACACCACGACGGCATCACTACGTTCAAGAGTGCGCAGTACCCACCAGCGCCGCAATGATGCAAAGCGTCCAGGGCTAGCACACCATTCTGCAAAGCCACCACTATGAAGATGAAAAATAGTGGGTACGCCGAAGAGCCGTGCCAATGCGAGCAATATAGACTTTCGCCAAAAACTCGCCCGAGACGAGACATGCGCATGCACTAACGCCGAGCGGCCGCCAACAATGTTTAGTATTGCGGCCGCCATCGCACCAACGAAGCGACGCCCCTTCGCCCATCGGCTCCCGTCCTGATGGGTGGCCACCAGCGTTATCTTCACGCGATCGAAAAGACCCCCGCTTCTATAGGTTTTGATGACTGCAGCTATGCCACCTCGAGTATTCGGGTCGGTGCCGAGCATCAGAACTGACTTCCCTGGGGGTAGCGGGACCACCGGCGTCTGGCTGCTTGGGTCCTGATCCACATGATCAGCCTTCGTCGCTGAGAGCGTCCCGAAACGGGCCGCATCGTTGATTGCTGAACCTAAGTATTTACTCACATCTAGATTCTGCAACAGGAGTCGCTGTTTTCCTCGCTCGGTGAGGGGAATATGATCGACCTGCTCTACGATCACGTCACAGCCGCCTTGAGTTTTTTCACGTACAGCTCGTGAAATCTGACTTCGCGCGGATTCTGATAGCTGCTCCAAGGCCATCACTCGAAGAATCAACTTGCCCGGGTATGATTGTTCGTATTGGATGCGTAAGCAACGGTCCAATTGCTCAAAGTGAGCAGCGCCTAGGGTAGTGACCGTCACAAGGCGCTTATCACTACACACGACAAACTCTTGCAGGCGCCCGTCAATTCGGTCCAACACAGGAAACCCCGGTGCAGAAGGATGCGGGTCATCACCGAGCATGGCAAAGTCGCCCGTTCGGTAGCGCACGAACGGCATTACGAGATTATCAAAACTGGTGCCGACAATTTCCCCAACCTGTCCGGGACGCGTGACTGGCATGCCATCAGAATCGAGAAGTTCCAGATGGCCGTAGTGGGGCCAGAAGTGATAGCGGGTATCGTTTGAAAGTGTGTTAGCTAGCAACACACGTTCCGTATGCCCATAGGTGACTACCACAGGGCATCGAAAGAATGACTGGAACGCCCGCATATGGTGATCAAAGACTGACTCGGATGTCAACACTACTGACCGAACTGCAGACAGCAAATCCTCTTGCTGCGTCTCGCGCAGCCAGACGAGAAGCGGAAAGAGGGCTGATGGAAAGGCATGGATATGGCGTGGCCGCCAACGCTTCAGTGCGGCAAGATACTCCGGCATGTAGCGACGCTCAAGGTGGTCCGCACTCAGAATCAAGTGCTTCTTGATCGGCTCATATGACCACACCCGGCCGGCACCAGCGCTCGACACGGTCCTGCCTCTTAGGGCTAGTATCACACCCTGACCTTCGGTGCCAAATCGCTGGCCCATGGCATGAAAGGCGGCCCACTCTTTCGCTCTTGAGATTCCACGGTGCACATAAAACGTCATGGGAATAGACGTAGAGCCACCAGTGAACATGCGCAAGCGCGACGCAGTCCCGGTTTTGGTGTTGAGATAGTCAGCCAAACGACGCTTAATGTCCTCCTTCGCAGTCAGAGGGAGTTCAGAAAGAACACTCCGCGGGTATTCCACCAATCCATCTCTGAGTGACCGATACTCCGAGAACGCTGGCACACCCTCAAGGGCTGAACTTAAGGTCTCCCGTAGCCTGGCATCGACATAGCCAGGATTCACTTCGGGTGCGAGGAAAAGCCGCTCAAATCTCTTGTATGCAGGGCCATGTCGAAGCGACGGCGGAACTGCTGCATACGCTCCGCCTACAACATCCTTGACCCATTGGGGCGATGCCTGATAGCGCGCTGCCAGGCCATGCAAGCGGTCATCGACGTACACGCACCAACTCCCGAGCAGGCGCTTGGCCGACGTTGCGGTTGCCGTCGCTCAATGTGGTACAGCGACTGGCTCGTCGCTTGCGAGCGGCAGAAGCGAGGCCGCTGAGGGTACATCAACTGGCGTGCCTAACGTTAGGGACTCAACTGCAGCAATCGTCGCGGCACTTACGGCAAATGTTGTGGATATCGGTGTTTGAGCCTGCCCACTCTTGATCCCTGCTATCCAGCCGGCGAGCATGCTGCGCTGTCCCTTATCTTGAATGCCTCCCTTCACGGTGCGAACTGTTGTATCGCCTTCAAACAGATCGGCAGTACGGAAGTCTTCGATCACAGCGCTTCGTCCACCACCGAACACCTCAACGCGCTCTTTAGGCTGAGCTTTTGAACCATCCGCTGCATAGACGATGCTTGCTATCGAGCCACTTGCAAAGTTCAATGTGATAACGAGATTGTCGTTAAGCAGAGCGCACGCACCAGGCTTCAGTACGCCCTGTGCATAGACCTTCGTGGGCGACGCCTCGGCTAGCGCACTTGCAAGATCGATAAAGTGGCAGGCCTCTCCTAGCAATCGTCCGCCTCCTACAGCAGGATCCTGTATCCAATGATCTGTAGGAATAAAGCCAGCATTGATCCGAATCGCGATGACACGCGGGGCGCTCGCACCTGCAAAGTGTGCAAGCACCTCGCGGGTAAGCGGTGCATATCGGCGATTGAAACCTACTTGCAGATGCCTATCAGGCGACAAAGCGGCCGCTCTAGCCACCAGCCCTAATTCTTCCATTGATAGCGCAATGGGTTTCTCAACGAAAACATGCTTTCCGGCCTGAAGTGCTTGGGCGGCAAGCGAGGCATGACTGTTGTGCCTAGTGGCTATGATCACTGCATCTGTCTGATCGTCTAAGACGTCATTGACAGCGCTACCGCAGAAAGTAAAGCCAAACTGCTTAGCCACGCTCGCTGCCGTGCGCCCACTAGCCGTCATGAGCCCACGAAACGCCACACTCGCATTGTCCTTCAATGGGGGCAATAGGCTTGCCGTCGCATAGTTGCCCGCTCCGATCATCGATACCCCAATACGCGCTTTGTCTATAGGACGAGCATCTAGTACGATTGGCTCAGACGACGGGATCGAGTGGGGCGCCTCGTACTGCAACACAATGCCAAGATATGGCTCGCGCTTTGTACCTTCGATCAACCCGTAAGCAGCGACCGCCTCGTCGACTGGGAAGCGATGAGTGATCAACCGCTTGACGTTCAACTGCCCGTCCCTGATCAATTGCAGCACTGTTGCCATGTTGCGCTGCTCTGTGAAGCGCACATAGCCAACCGGGTAATCCTGACCAGCTTCCTCATAAGTAGGGTCATAGCGTCCAGGCCCATAGGAGCGACTGATGACGACGCTTATCTCTTTCCTGAAGTAGTCTTCCCGGGGAATGTCCATGCGGACCGCGCCAACGACTACGACACGTCCTTTCTGTCGTGTGATCCGACCGCAGAGTTCGATAGGCTCGTTACTGCTTGTGCCGGCACATATCAACACGGCATCTACCCCAATCCCACCCGTGATCTCTCGACACAGGTTTTCTACGTCGCCAACCGGGAGGCCAGTCGCACCCCATGTCTCTGACAGCGCCACAAGCGATGGATCAAGGTCCGTTCCAAGCACCTGACATCCGTTAGCTCGGAGCATTTGCACAGCCATCTGCCCTAATAGTCCGAGCCCCAAGACAAGCACTACCTCGCCCAACTTTGGGTCGGCAAGGCGAATACCTTGTAGTGCTATAGCACCCAATGTCGCAAACGAAGCCTCTTCATCCGAAACTCGGTCAGGCACCCTGACCACAAGATTCTTAGGTACGACCGCAAATTCTGCGTGGTTCGCGTATCCCACTCCGCCACAGGCAACCCTGTCACCCGGTCGAATGCCCTCGACGAGACCCCCGACCGCGAGTGCAATTCCAGCAGAACTGTAGCCAAGTGGTGCTGCCGACGTAAGTCGCGAGTTCACCGTATTGATGGTCTTGGCGAGTCCTTCTGTCCTGAGCTTCTTGATGACTTGCTTGACCAGATCTGGGCGAGCGCGCGCCTTCTGAATAAGGCTCTTCTTCCCCATATCGATTTTGGTCTTTTCTGTTCCAGCGCTAATGACCGAAGCTGTGGTTCGCACAAGTACGAAGCGGTCGGTAAGCGTAGGGACCGGTACGTCGGAGACGTCCAATCGCCCATCCTTCAGGATGTGCGTGACTTGTTTCATGGTTACCTTAAGGTGAATTGAAGAACCGAGTGCTCACAGACTCTAGCAAGTTCCCGTCGTTAGCTCTGTGGCGCGCTTCACAGACGTGACGCCTGTATCGCAAGGCAGCGGTAGTCGCAAAGCGACCGTGACATCGCGTCGAAACGTGACATCGTCACGTAGCCGCCTTCAGGTGACAACGATAATCGCCTTCGTGCGATCTCACTTCTGCTAAGCGAGCCCGTTCTAGCTTGCGAGGTTAGTTGCAGAACGACCTAGCCGCCAACACACAACATCAATGACCATCTCCCGTCCAATGATCCATATCGTCGCTGGAGCGCGGCCAAACTTCATGAAGATCGCACCTATTGTGCGCGCACTTCAGAATAGCGGACGGCTGACATGGCGCATCGTCCACACAGGTCAACACTATGACCGTGAGATGAACGACGTCTTCTTCGACGAACTTGGCATCCCGCCACCCGACTTCCGCCTCGGCGCGGGTGGTGGCTCCCATGCCGAGCAGACAGCCAAGATCATGACCTCCTATGAGGCATTGGCTGTTGCAGAACGCCCAGATGCGGTGTTGGTGGTTGGTGACGTCAATTCAACGCTCGCCTGTTCAATTGTGGCCAAGAAGCTCGGCATTAAAGTGGCACATGTCGAGGCTGGGTTGCGGAGCGGTGATCGGAGGATGCCAGAGGAAATCAATCGACTCGTTACAGACTCCATATCCGATTGGTTCTTCGTTACAGAACCCAGTGGTAGCGAGCATCTGCGTAGGGAAGGGCATACCGAGCATATATACGAGGTTGGCCACGTCATGGCCGACAACCTTCTGTTTCAAGTGGACCGTCTTCGGCGGATGGACACCAGCCTGCTTGAGACCGACTCTGTGAAGCGCAAGCTTCAAAGCTATGGTGTGGTCACACTTCATCGACCCACAAACGTAGATGACGCCGATTCCCTGCGGCGCGTGGCCCAGGCACTTAAGGAGGTTAGTCAGGACCTCCCCCTAGTGTTCCCCGTGCATCCTCGGACTCGAAAGAGCATTGAGGCTAACGCAGTCGATTTCGGACTGAACGTTGAATTGATTGGTCCGCAGGCATACATGCCATTCCTCCATTTATGGAAGGATGCGGTGGTGGTGCTCACTGACAGCGGAGGTTTGCAAGAGGAGACGACAATCATGGGCGTCCCCTGCATCACGATCAGGGACAACACCGAACGTCCAATCACGGTGGAGCTAGGCTCAAATGTTCTCGCCGGAACAGACTCTGGTCGCGTCATCGAACTGGCTCGGCAAGCAATCTTCGGTGCGGGAAAACGCGGCAAACGCCCGCCACTTTGGGATGGTCACGCAGCCGAACGCATCGTGGATGTGCTCGCGCGTCTCTTGAACTAATGCAAGCGGCTCCATCGTGATCGGGGTAAGCAGACTGGGCTGGCTGGTGCGTCGACTGATGCGCATCAGCCCAAATGAAGTCCCATACCGCATCCATGGTGTGCTACGCAGCATTTGGCAGCGCTATGGCATAGGCGATGCGCGCAACGTGCCCGCTCAAGTCCCGGACGGCCGATACGGGAAGTCTTGGATAGCCCAGAGTGGGGCCCCAATGGGCATCAACGTCAACGCAACGATTGAGGCCGCTGATGCGCTTGTCGAAGGGAGGCTTGAGGTCTTCGGTGTACGTGTCTCATTTATCGATGGCATACCGGACTGGAATCGTGACCCTGCAACTGGCATAGAGATTCCCCTTTCCTTTGGCTTATTCATTGACTTCAGACATATCCCAGGCGTCGACATAAAGCATCTCTGGGAAGTTAACCGCCACTGCTGGTGGGTACCTGTTGCGCAAGCATATACTCTATCAAACAATCCACTATATCTTCACGCTCTGAAGCAATGGCTCATATCCTGGCTTGATTCTTGTCCTTATCCTCATGGGCCAAATTGGTCTTCGCCAGTTGAGCACGGTATTAGATTGATCAACTGGAGTCTGGTTTGGCACCTCATTGGCGGGAAAGATTCACCAATGTTCAACGGTGCAGAAGGTCAAGCACTTAAGGAACGCTGGCTCCGAGTCATTTATCAGCACATGCGATTTGCGCACGATAATTATTCTCTTTACTCTTCGGCCGACAATCATCTTATTGGAGAAGCCGCAGGAATATTTATTGCTGGACAGACGTGGGACTTGTGGGAGAACGGCCGAAGAATGACTTCACGGGCGTTGGAAATTATTGAGAGTGAAGTTTTAAAGCAGTTCGCTTTCGATGGTGTTAATCGTGAACAAGCCATTTGCTATCATAAGTTCTCACTTGAATTTCTGCTCGCAAGCGCATTGTCCTACCGGGCTAATGACGGAGACTTTTCAGTAGACTTTTGGAACCGAATCGAAGCTGCATGCAATTGTCTGGCTGCCTTTATGGATGTTGCTGGAAACGTGCCATCCATCGGTGACGCTGACGACGCATCTGTGTTCAAGTTGGATCATAGATCTAACAGTAATGTATATCAAAGTTGGTTGGTGGTTGCTGCTAGCCTTTTCTCTTCAGCGGAACTGTGGCAGAAGGTCCGATCCTTTAACAAACCATTGAGCCAGGATTTGGCACTTTGGTTGCTCGGTGATCCAATAGATTTTCCAGAATTGCCGGCGACACCGGCCAGTATGAAGCGATTCGACGACGGAGGATATCTCATCCTTGGTTCCCGTCTCGATGCATCTGATGAGATTCGAGTCATCTTCGATGTCGGCCCCCTTGGATACAACGGAATCGGCGGACATGCTCATGCGGATGCATTGTCCTTGTCATTGAGTTGGTGCGGAACCCCTATTTTGGTAGATTCGGGCACATACTGCTATAATGTTGCACCCGAATGGAGGCACTTCTTTCGCGGAACCTCTGCTCATAATACTTTAGAAGTGGCGGGCACAGATCAATCTGTGTACGGTGGAAGTTTCCTTTGGCTGAGAGATTATTCATCTACGCTCGAAGAATGCATAGCGGACGAAGAGGTGGCTATTGCAGTGGCGTCGCATGATGGATACATGCGACTTGATAATCCTGCGCGACATAGGCGCCGCGTCTCAGCCAAATGGGCCTCTGCGATCATAGATGTAACGGACTCGTTGGATGTTGATCATCCGCAAAAGGTTGTGCTGCATTGGCATCTAGCTCCCGGCAGTCAGGTATCAAAAGTGCGTGACACGGATGGCGAACTAGTTTGTATTCGTACAAGTAATAAGGAGTTCAGTCTTCATATTTCAACGTTCTCTGTTCCTTCGGCCCAGATCGACATCGTGATTGGCCAAGAGGCCCCACCACAAGGTTGGGTATCAAGAACGTTCTATTCCAAAGAACCGGCCCCTGTAGTTCGGATACAGACCGTCATGGGCAAAAACTCCAAAATACTTACCTCAATCAGACTGGGTGGCGAACAGGAGCAGGGATGAATATCTGGTTTGACTTATCCAATTCGCCCCACATAAACATGTTCTCGGCCATGATCCGAGATATCGAACGTGAACATAAGGTCATAGTCACTTGTAGGCCACTAGCCAATACTATCGATCTTTTGGATCTCCATCAAATTCCATATACTGTTGTCGGAAGACACTACGGAAAACGTCTGTCAGCGAAAGCCTTCGGCTATCCAGTCCGAATTCTGGAACTCCGCAACTTTCTTGCATCACTAAAGATTGATATTGCTGTCTCCCAGAGTAGCTTTCATTCACCCGTCGTTGCAAAATTGCTTGGTATTCCATCAATATACATGAACGACAATGAGCATGCGTTGGGAAATGTTCCTTCGTTCTTGGCCGCAACGAAGATCATGGTACCCGAGTTTCTTTCGGATAGATCGTTGCGTCGTCAGTGGGCGGATCCGAGAAAAGTAAGACGCTACCCAGGTGTCAAAGAAGGCATTTATCTGTGGAAACTCGGTAACCAATTGTGCGAGCCTGCAACCTCAGGTCGCCTAGAGCGCCTAAGGAAGCGGGTTTATGTGCGCCCAGAGCCGTGGACTGCTCAGTACTACCAAGGAGCTAGGGCATTTCTTGATGATCTTTTGACCGGCCTTTCTGATGGTGGTGCCGATGTGGTGCTGCTTCCGCGAGGGCGCGAACAGGCGCGTCACTATCGAGCAACCCGATTCTCAAGGATTAATGTTCTTGAGCAAGCTCTCGATATTGCAGAGATCGCGCCAGACTGCGATCTTTTCATTGGCGCCGGAGGCACAATGACCAGAGAAATGGCAGTCTTGGGTATACCGACAATTTCAGTATACCAAGACGAACTGCTTGATGTTGATCGGTATCTCATCGATCAAGGCGCATATACGCATCGACCTGACCTCGAAGCTGCTGAGGCTTTGGAGCTTCTTCGCACGTCGAATCGAAAGCAGCCTAATCGGGCCTTGCTTGACAAAGGACGAGCAGCATATGAGATTATTCGTGATCAGATCGTTATGGAAAAACTAGTTTAAGGGGTGCCTGTGAGTTTGAACAAAGTTCGTGTCGCATTGGTTGGAGTGGGTAAAATGGGCCTCTCTCACCAAGCGATTGTTGGTATGCATCCAGACGTTGAACTTGTGGCAGTCTGTGATTCTTCGAGTTATATTCTGGATGTTCTCAACAAATATTCAGGAATAAAAACTTTTACGGATTATCGGAAGCTGCTCTCGGATACCAGTGTTGATGCAATTATTATCGCAACACCTTCGAAGACCCATGCATGGATGGTGGAGAGCGCGCTTTTAAAGGGAATCCATGTCTTTTGCGAGAAACCCTTTGTCCTCGATCCGGAAGACGGCGAGCGCATCACGTTGATTGCAGAAGAGAGGAGATTGGTGACACAGGTTGGTTACCATTACAGATTTGTTGGCGCTTTTCAAGAAGCTCGGAGAGTAGTCGCGTCCGGCGCCTTGGGTGACTTGCACAATGTTTATGCCGAAGCCTATGGCCCAGTGGTTCTGAGACCCAAGGGTGGAACATGGCGTACAGAAAAAAGCGAAGGCGGAGGTTGTTTGTATGATTATGCCAGTCATGCCATTGATTTGATCAATTCACTTGTCGGTCCTCCAGAGGCTGTTTCTGGTGTCGTGATGAATAGGATCTTTTCGAAAGACGTTGAAGATGAAATCTATGCATCTCTGCACTTTGAGAATGGACTTAGCGGACGACTAGCCGTAAATTGGTCAGATGAAAGCTTTCGAAAGATGTCGACTCGGGTTTCTATTTGGGGTACACGCGGTCGATTGGTGGCAGATAGACAAGAATGCCAAGTCTATTTGAGGGAACCGCCAACAAGTCTGTCGGAGTATAGTTCTGGATGGACGGTTCGATATACCACAGACCTCACGAAGGAGGTTTGGTACTATCTTCGTGGGGAAGAATATTCGGCACAAATTGATTATTTTATTCAATCAGTTAGACAGAGTCGAACTGACGGCGAGAACAATTTCAAGTCCGCGCTGGCGACGGACAAGGTGGCAAAGATGATACTTGATGCGCACCTCGGCAACCGCAACCAAGGTCCAAGTTCAACCACTCCCTCAAAGGCAAGCACTAAGTCGCTTTGGCGTGGCCTTATTGGCGGCTGAGGAATTGAGGTAACTAAAATTGATTAAGAGCCACGCAATGGATCGCGTCCTATTCGGGGACAACCAATTCTTCGGCGTCAATCATATGTCCGAGGACAAAGCACGCGCGCAGGCGATGAAGTTCCAGGATCTTCGAGCCATCATTGATGTCCTTGACGCCGCGTATACCGAAGGCATTCGAACATTCATGTGCACTACTCACGATCGTGTAGCCGAAGTATGTGACTACTTTCGATCCAATAGTGCGAAGTATCCTGATTACCGATTTTATCCTTGTATGCCATATGCGCACAAGTATGCAAATGCGGCAACCGAACATGGGATTGTAGAGGCGCTGCGACGCTTTCTTCCTCAAGATGGCGCATTGTCTGGAATGCTAAAGGCAGGCAAGGCACTAGCGGCAAAAGATATAGAGGGCATTCTGCAGTTACTAGTGGACGCCGAGATGAAGATGTTCCATGGTTTATCGACACCGGTTGTATTTCTACAGAATGTTATCGTTGATCTATTGCTTGGCTTAAGATTGGATGAAGTGTTCCGGATGTTTTCGGATCACGTCCGAGAAAAATATGATGCAGAACCTGGTTTTATAACAATGAACCTCCCTCATATGCTGGATGCGCTTGAGCGACAAGGCATTGAGAACCCAATAGTATGTTCAAACATCAACAAGATTGGATTCAGGATGTGTGGAGGAGTCGATGAGTATGAGCGAGTAATCGCGCAGCGTCGCTTTCGTCCAATTGCAATGTCTGTTCTGGCATCTGGAGCACTTCAGCCTAGAGAGGCGATAGACTATATATGCCAGCAACCCCGGATTGAATCCATAGTATTTGGAGCGTCGGGCAGAACAAATATTCGGCAGACGAAGGGATTGATTGATGAGTTAAGTCGACAACCGGAACCGCTAGACCTACCGACAGGAGAAAGGTTGTGAAAATACTGCTCACAGGTTCAGCGGGCTTCATCGGAATGCATGTCGCTGAAATACTACTTCGGCGCGGTGAAGATGTTGTTGGTATAGATAATTTAAATGACTACTATGATCCTAAACTGAAGTGTGATCGCCTTTCTCGGCTGACAGGAAGTTCAGGATTCCGATTCATCAAGGAAGACGTGGCCGACCGCGATCGGATGGCGTCATTGTTTGCAACTGAAAATTTTGATCGCGTAATACACCTGGCGGCGCAGGCGGGAGTTCGCTATTCATTGACTAATCCAAGTGCGTATATTGATAGCAACATCGTTGGCTTTATGAATGTCCTGGAGGGTTGCCGCCACTCAGGGGTCCAGCATCTTGTCTATGCGTCAAGCTCAAGCGTGTATGGCGGAAACAGACGACTACCCTTCACAGAGCACCAGAACGTCGACCACCCTGTAAGCCTGTACGCTGCAACGAAGAAGGCAAACGAACTGATGGCGCATACATATAGCCATCTGTACGGTCTTCCAACCACTGGTCTTCGGTTCTTCACGGTCTATGGTCCGTGGGGACGGCCCGACATGGCGTTATTCTTATTTACAAAAGCAATCCTAGAGGATCGAACTATTGATGTCTTTAACCATGGTCAGATGATCCGTGATTTCACCTACATTGATGATATTGCGAAGAGTGTCGTGAAAACGATGGATCGTGTTCCGACTCCTGCTTCGGAGTTTGATCCATACAGCCCAGATCCTGCCAGTAGTTTTGCCCCGTATCGCGTTTTCAACATTGGCAACAGTTCACCGATTCAATTGATGGATTTTATCAAGGCTATCGAAGTTGCGCTGGGTAGATCTGCAAAGATAAATTATCTACCGCTGCAGGATGGAGATGTACCCGAAACTGCTGCAGATGTTACTGAGCTTTCCCACTGGATTGGGTTTACTCCGAATACGTCCATTATTGCCGGAGTAGAAAACTTTACAGCTTGGTATCGTACATATTTTAATGTCTAGTATATAATTTTGGAGAATTAAGCATGACCGTTGTTGCCGTAGTCGGACTTGGGTATGTTGGCTTGCCGCTTGCGGTGGAGTTCGGAAAGCGGTTTAGAACTATCGGTTTCGATCTGTCACAAGAGAAAGTTGAGTCCTATCGCCGCTTCGTCGATCCCACTGGTGAAGTAAGTGGTGATCAGCTGAAGGCGTCGAAGTATCTCCAGTGCTCAGTTGATCCGTCTCAACTTGCCGAGGCAGATTTCATCATTGTGGCTGTTCCAACGCCAGTTGATGACGCACATCAGCCCGATTTCACGCCACTGATTAAGAGCTCGGAAACGGTTGGACGCAATATGAAATCTGGAGCGATAGTGGTCTATGAGTCTACTGTCTATCCCGGAGCAACAGAAGAAATATGCATTCCTATTCTCGAGCGGGAATCTGGAAAAAAGTGGAGGAAAGGGTTCTTCGTTGGCTACAGCCCTGAGCGGATCAATCCGGGCGACAAAGAGCGAACAGTTACGAAGATCACTAAGGTTGTATCTGGCGATACACCGGCTACGCTTGAGAAGATTAGTGAAATATATGCCACGGTGATCGAGGCCGGCATCTATGCTGCGAGTAGCATAAAGGTCGCTGAGGCGGCGAAGGTGATCGAGAACACTCAGCGAGACCTGAACATCGCACTCATGAACGAGTTGGCTTTGATTTTTCATCGAATTGGAATTGATACACTCGAAGTTCTGAAGGCGGCGGGTACCAAGTGGAATTTCTTGCCGTTTCGCCCGGGGCTCGTCGGTGGACACTGTATAGGTGTTGATCCGTACTATCTCACGCACAAGGCCGATATGCTTGGATACCATCCTCAGGTTATATTGGCCGGTCGACGAATAAACGATGGAATGGGGAAGTATGTGGCCGAACAAACCGTTAAGATGATGATTGCGAACGATTTGGCGGTTAAGGGTGCACCGATTGTAGTACTTGGAATGACGTTCAAGGAAAACTGCCCCGATATCCGAAACAGCAAAGTGATTGATGTTGTTCGTGAACTGCAGTCTTACGGCGCTGAGGTTCATGTGCATGATCCGCTTGCTGTTTCTGCCGAGTGTCAGCATGAGTACGGTATCTCCCTCACTGCTTGGGAAGAACTGCCAAAAGCATCCGCTATAGTGGCTGCCGTGTCCCACGATCACTATTCACAGCTTGGCATTGATGGTGTGCTTGAAAAACTCCGGGTGCGAGGCGTTTTCGTTGACGTCAAGAGTGCATATGATGCTTCTGCACTGGCTTCTAAAGGTGCTGTGGTTTGGCGCCTTTAATTAATTTAGATTCTTGCCCATGCAAATGGTAAGTTACATTGAGAGCGAAGATAAGTTGCTCTGAATTTTGTGTTGTCTTCTTCTGCTTGGTGAGGTGTGGTTGCTGAACTCTAGTCTTCATCGTGAGCCCGTTTTTCTTAGCAATAGTCTCCACAGAGATTATTGCCTGAAGTGGCCAGTAAATGACTTCTCATTCGCAAGCGAAACCACTGCGGTATGCGTGACAGCAGCAGAAACAGAACTTTTGTGCCTAGAGTATCCCATCGTCTTTGTCGAGATCGGGTCAGTCGGTAGTTCGGAAGGTGAGATAGTTCCTGCGGTAATTTTTGGTCTTAGCGATAGAGATAATCTTTTCGTTGAATCGTTGAACTCTTGTCGTTGGAGGGCAACTGTTCATCCACGTGTTCTTCAACTTTATCCTTTCGCTTTTGCCAATGCCGAATCCAGTGTGGCAAAGGTTGTGATTGATGTGAATTGGTCCGGCTGGTCGACTTCGGACGGTGAGCCGTTGTTTGATCATTCTGGTGCCGCAAGCGGGATTCTGAATACCATCCTCGGACAACTGAAAGAGTTTGAACTTGAGATGAGTGGGACTCGTGTATTGGCCGACATGCTTATGAAGCAAGGATTGTTGATTGATATGCGTTTTGAGGTGACGTCGTCGGGTGGCAATTCTGTATTTGCTGAGGGCTTTAAGGCCATTAACTTTGATAGGTTTTCAGAACTAGATGACGGCGAGATTGGTACCCTACATCGGTCTGGTGCCTTGTCGCTTATTGCTGCGCACAGAATTTCTTTAGTCCATATGCGAAAATTAGCTGATTGGTACGAAGTTCGTGCTGCTCAGAATTTATTTCAAAAGGATTCGACTTTTAGCCGCTGCGCTACCCCTGAGGATCCGTAACCAGTAGTTCTAGAGTCCGATCAAGCCGAGACGGAGATCGGACCGATGAAGAAGCGATACACCGAGGAACAGATCATTGGCTTCTTGCGTGAGGCCGATGCCGGGCTGCCGGTCAAGGAGCTATGCAGGAAGCATGGATTCAGCGAGCCGAGCTACTACGCCTGGAAGGCCAAGTTCGGCGGCATGAACGTGTCGGACGTGCAGCGCCTGAAGACGCTGGAGGCCGAGAACGCGAAGCTGAAGAAGCTACGTGCCAACTCGATGCTTAAGATCGACGCGATGCGCGAGGTGCTCAAGGGAAGGTAGTGGCCGTGGCGGCGCGTCGCGAGGTCGTACGGCAGCTGGGCGCGGCGAACCCGCGCTTGTAGCGCCTGCCGCGCGGCGGCCCGTCGGGGTGGCGGCCAGGCGTTGTTCGCGAGTGGCCATCTCCGCCGGGATATCCAACTCGAGTTCGTTCTACTCAGCCTCGTCGGCTCGACCAACCTGGTTCCACTTCCAAACAATGATCAGAACCCCTAAGTTCGGGGGCGTTCGACTTGATCGAATCGTGGTCAATTGCCTGCCCGCATTCCGCTCCCCCTTACTTCGGGGGGGGAGTTAACTCCATCGCTGACGCAACATACAAGCCTTGCTAAGGATGCAACCCCTTAAGTGCCAACTTCAGGACCGGCGAGCGGCGCTTTCCGGGGCCGTCGATGCCAGAGGGTGCTCGGCTGCAACCGCCAGGGGGATTCGATGAAGCTAGTACAAGAAGATCTGGATTTGTTGCTGCAACACCTGTTGGTGGGGGCGAAGGGTGATGTGGCGGGCTGGGGGACGAGGCAGTCGTCTGGGCTGTTCAACGACCCGGTGAATACCAGCGCGGGGGCGGCGGACCGGCCTTTTGCGACGCTGACTACGCAGGTCAACACGCGAGTTGCAGATGCGGTGCAAGCGGGATTTGGGTTTCCTGTGCGGGTTGGTGGTGTAGACAACCCAGGGATCGTTGAGGTCGGTGATTCGACGGCATACGACAACACATCGACGGTCATATTCGATACGAGGCCGCGCGAGATCAGCAACCTCGTTGCGGTGGAGGTGACGAACGTCTTTAGTGGCGCGCAGACTGGTGTACTCAACGGTCTGGCGACATCGAAGCTGCACACCTTCTTTGGTCAGTTCTTCACTCACGATCTTGACCTGATTCCGAAGGGGTCGAACGGGACTGTTTTCCTGCCCTTGCTGCCGGGGGACCCGCTGTACGCCTCCAGCCCGAACAAGTTCATGGTGCTGTCGCGTGCGAGCTTTGATGTCGTCGGAGGGCAGCGTGAGTACGACAACCTGATCAGTTCGTGGATTGACCTCGGGCCAACCTACGGCACCCACCCGGTCATGACGGTGCTGCTGCAGGAGTACGACGCTGCTGGCATAGCCACTGGTCGGCTGCTCGGCCATACAGACCCCAACCCGGCGCTGAACAACGGCATGCCGAACTGGGCCGACGTCAAGGCGAACGCTGCGCGCATTGGTATCACGCTGATCGACAACGATGTCGTCAACCTGCCGATGCTGAAGTTCAACGCCGACGGCAGTCTCTTCCGCAACGCCAGCGGGCAAGCGGAGATTCTGGGTGGGCGCGCCACTCCTGTCTTTACGGGGCATGCCTTCCTGGACGACTTGGCCAACAACGCCACCCCTACAGGCAAGACAGCCGACGGCGATACGACCTTTGGGTTGACTGGATCCAGCAGCACGTTCTACGACGACGAATCGCTTGCCGGTCACTTTATTGCAGGTGACGGTCGCGCGAACGAGAACTACGTGCTGACGTCCGTGCACGGTTTGTTCTGGGCCGAGCACAACCGGGTCTTGACCGAGTTGCAGTCTCTGATCAATGCACGCGGCGCGACGTACGCTGCCCAGTGGACGGGGCAGATGCTCTTCGAAGCTGCCAGACTGGTAGTGGAGTCTGAGTACCAGCGGATCGCTTTCGACGAGTACGTTGCCCGGTTGACGCCCAACCTGGATCTTTATGCACCGTTTGCCACAGCCCTCGATCCGGCCGTGTCGAATGAGTTTGCGCATGCCGTTTTTCGGTTTGGCCATACCCAGACTCCGCCAGGTCACAACGTCATTTCGACGACTGGTGCACTCACGAGCGATATCCCGCTCCAACAGACATTTCTTGCACCGCGCACCTTTGCCACCACGAACGTGGGCGGCATCCTTTCAGGCGTCGGCTCGAATGCTTACACCACCGCCGAACTGGCGGGTATGGCGAGGGTTCGGGCCAACGAGATCGACGAGTTCTTCGTGGCAGCACTGCGCAACGAGCTGCTTGGGCTTCCTCTGGATCTGACGGCTTTGAACATTGCCCGTGGCCGTGACGTCGGGATTCCAACGCTGAACAACCTGCGCGCACAGCTCTTTACACAGACCGGTCTTGCTCAGCTTGCCCCGTACACGAGTTGGAACGACTTCGGCGCCCACCTGCTGAACCCCGGGTCGTTGAAGAACTTCATCATGGCCTACGCGGGCGAAGCCCTTTTCGCTTTCCAGAGCACCTACGCGACGCTGGCCGATTGGCGCAACGCTCGTGCCACCGACTGGGCCGCTTATCGCACCGTGCTGGATACGGCTGCGACGAACGCGATGTCCAACCCAACTTTCATGGGGTCCAGTGGCAACACCAACTTCAACGACATCGATCTGTACATCGGTGGCTTGGCTGAAGCGAAGGTTGCTGGGGGGATGCTGGGCTCGACTTTCGATTTCGTCACCGCAGTCACGCTTGCTCCACTGCGAGAGAACGATCGCTTCGCGGAACTCAATCGACTGTTTGGTTCCGACCTCGGTTTCGAGGTCAGGGGCACGACGCTGGCCGACATGATTCGGGCGAACGTCACGCCTCTCGGAACATTGCCAGGCGGAGGAAGCGCAGCCGGTTTCGACCTGCAGCGCACACGTGTGTACGGAGATGCTTTTGCCGTACCCGACATGATCCTGGAGATCGGCAGCAGCAGTACCTGGGCCTTCACACCTCCCGGTAGGCCCTCGGGGCTGCAAAGCTACCTGCTGACCACGGACCCACGCATCGGCGCCGGCTGGAGCCTGAGCGGCAGTGTCTTCACGGCAACTGGGTTGAGCGAACTGATCGGTGGCACAGCGGTGGCCAACACCATCTTCGCAGGCCTGGGCAACGACACGGTCTACTCCGACGACGGTGCCGACAGCGTTGATGGCGGCGGGGGCCACGATTGGTTGTATGGCGGTAGCGGCAACGACACGCTGGTTGGCGGCGCAGACAACGACACCTTGCAGGGCGAGTCCGGTAACGACAGCCTCTTGGGCGGCAGCGGAGTGGACAAGCTGTTCGGTGGTGCGGGCGACGACGTCATGCAGGGCGACACTGAAGCCGACCTTCTGTTCGGCGACAGCGGTAATGACTTACTTGACGGCGGCGCCGGCAACGACGAACTAGGCGGCGGCGATGGCAGCGACACGCTCATTGGCGGCCTGGGCAACGACACGCTCGACGGCGGAGCCGGCAGCGATGTCGCGTCCTATACGAACACCGCGTCGGCCTATGTCGTAGCACATCGCAGTGGAGGAGGTTACACCGTCACAGAGATAGCCACCAACCATGTAGATCAGTTGGTCGACATCGAGTCGATCCAGTTTTCCGGCAGCAGCCTCAACCTGACCACTGGTTCGGTCTCGGTGAACGACCTCACCGTTGTCGAGGGGCAAACCGTCGGATTCAACTCTGCACTGCTGAACTCCACGCTCGTGACAGTCACTGGCCAGCGCTGGCAGCAGTCGACCGATGCAGGAGTGTGGGTCGACATCCCTGGTGCCACGGGCGCGGGGTTGACGCTGACACAAGCCCAGGTGGGGCATCAGGTGCGAGTGGTGGTGACCTTTACCGATGCCGTGGGGACGGCAGGTCAAGCGATCGCATGGCCAACCGGTGAAGTGGCCAACATCAACAATGCACCGACAGGGACCGTCACAGTCAACGGTTCCCCCAATGTCGGCCAGGTGTTGTCGGCCAACACCGTGGGGCTGGTTGATCTGGACGGGCTCGGAGTCTTTGCCTATCAGTGGCTGCGTAACGGCAGCGTGATTGCAGGCGCTACCAACGCGACTTATTCGCCTGGATCGGCCGACATCGGCACGGCCCTCAGTGTCCGTCTCAACTACACCGACGGTTTCGGCGCGGCCGAGACCGTGACCAGCCAGCCTACGGGCATCGTCAACGATGGCAACGATCCGCCTGCCGGTACAGTCATCGTTAGTGGAACAGCTGCCATCGGCTCCACGCTGACGGCTTCCCACGCACTCAGCGATCCCGAGGGCATGGGGTCGGTCAGGTATCGCTGGCAATCCAGCGCTGATGGAGTGACTTGGACCACCGTGCTCGACATCGGCGGCCCGAGCTTCGTGGTACACGCAGGCCTGGGGGGCTTGCAACTGCGGGCACAGGCCTTCTACACAGACGGCGCAGGTACGGCAGAGTCAGTTTCGAGCAATCCAACCGGGATCGTGCCGACCATCGCGTTCAACGTGATCAATGGCGACACGAATCCCAACAACCTCGTCGGGACGTCTGGCGGCGACCAGATCAGCGGCCTCGAGGGTAACGACACCCTGGACGGCAGTGCTGGTATTGATCTGTTGCTGGGTGGCCCTGGCGGCATTGATTTCTTCTTCGTCGATAACCCGGCCGACGGCATCGTTGAACTGCCCACTGGTGGTTGGGATGTCGTGCGCTCGTCCGTCGACTGGACACTCGGCGCCAACGTGGAGGAGGTTTGGCTGGAGGGGAGCGCCAACCTGAGCGCCACAGGCAATAACCTGAACAACAATCTTCTGGGCAATGCAGGCAACAACACGCTGACGGGCGGCCCTGGGAACGATTTTCTCAACGGCAACCCAGGTGCAGACACGATGATCGGCGGCATTGGCAACGACCATTACGTCGTGGACTCACTGTCCGATGTCGTGCTCGAACTGCCTAACGAAGGCATTGACAAGATCAGCAGCTTCATCGCGCTGACGCTACCTACCGAGGTAGAGCAACTCACGCTGCTGAACGCCGTTGTGGCCGATGGGACCGGCAACTCGCTGTCCAATCTGCTGACCGGCAGCGCAGGCGCCAACCTCCTGTCAGGTCTCGACGGCGACGACACGCTCGTCGGCGGTGCAGGCAACGATACGTTGGCGGGCGGCGCTGGCATCGATACGGCACAGTACACGTCGTCCAGTGGAGGCTCCACGGTCCAGCGCACTGGCGACAACCTGTACACGGTGACCACGGGCACCGAAGTCGACCTGCTGCAGGACATTGAGTTCGTGCAGTTCAGCAACGTGACGCGCGCACTGACCACCGGTGGTGTCTCGATCGACGACACGACGCCCCAAGTCGGCCAGATTCTGAATCTCGTCAGTACGCTGGCGAACAGCCAGCAACTGCTCATCAAGGCCACCCAGTGGCAAGTCTTCGATGGCTCGGCCTGGCAGTCGATCGCCGGGGCCACCGGATTTTCATTCGCCCCATCGGCGGCACAGGTGAACAAGGCGCTGCGCGTCCAGGTGACCTACGATGATCCCCTCGGCATCGGCCTGACCGTGGTTTCCACTGCGACCACCAATGTGATCGCGGCACCTGGAGGCACCAACAGTCCTCCGAGTGGGCAGCCGACGATTGTCGGCGCACTGGCCGAAGAGCAGAACCTGACTGTCTCAACCGCCACGATTGGCGACCCGGACGGCATCAACGCCTCCACTCTCACCTACCAATGGCTGCGAGAAGGCCAGCCTATTGCCGGGGCAACGGCATCGACCTACGTTCCAGATGATGCCGACGTGGATGAGCGGCTGTCTGTGCGAGTCAGCTACACCGACCTGCAAGGCACCGCTGAAGTCGTCACCAGCACCCTGAGCGCACTTGTTGCCAATACCAACGACGCGCCCACCGGCTCGGTCATCGTCAGCGGCACGGCTACGATCGGCTCGACCCTGACCGCCAGCCACACCCTGGCCGACGCAGAAGGCTTGGGCTCGGTGTCTTGGCGCTGGCAATCCAGCGCCAATGGCACCACCTGGACCAACATCGTCGACCTCGGCCCCAATACCTTGGTGGTGCATGCAGGTCTGGGAGGCCTGCAGATCCGCGCCCAGGCCTTCTATACGGACGGCCGCGGGGCTGCCGAACTCGTTTCCAGCGCCGCCACCACGGCAGTGCCGACCATCGCATTCAACATCATCAATGGCGATGCGGGTGCCAACAACCTCGCCGGCACGAATGGGGCCGACCAGATCAACGGCCTGGGTGGCAACGACACACTCAATGGGGGTGTGACCGGTACCAGCGGTGCCGACCAGTTGCTTGGAGGCGACGGCAGCCTTGATTTCTACGACGTCGCCGATCCAAGTGACGCCGTGATCGAGACTTCCACGGGCGGCTACGACGTAGTGCGCACCTCTACGGTGAGTTACTCGATGCCGGCCTTCATCGAGGAGTTGTGGCTGCAGGGCAGCTCTGCACTGGATGGCTGGGGTAACGACCTCAACAACAACATCCAGGGCAACAGTGCCGTCAACCGTCTTCACGGGGCGGCCGGCAACGACCAACTCATCGGCTTTGGTGGCAACGATACCCTCGATGGCGGCGCCGGCATCGACACCGCCACTTACGCCGGTGTACTGCCTGCTGCTGCGGTACAGCGCATTGGCGATAACGCTTTCACCGTCGCCCTGGCTGGCGAGACCGATACGCTGTTCAACGTCGAGACCCTGAAGTTCGTCAGCAGCGGCATCAGCACTTTCTTTGCACTGACCACCGGTGGGGTGCGCATCGACGATGCGACTCCGCGGCTGGGCCAGACGCTGTCGCTGGTCAACACGCTGGCCAACACGCAAAGTCTGACGGTCACCGGCATCCAGTGGCAAGTCTTCGACGGCAGTTGGAACCCCATTGCCGGAGCCACCGCCTCGGCCTTCACGCCTGGTGCGGCCCAGGTCGGCAAGCTCCTGCGCGTGCAGGTGACCTACAACGACCCGGTCGGTACCGGATTCACTGCCACTTCGACTCCAAGCGCCGCTGTAGCAGCTGACAACACCCCTCCCTCGGGCACGCCAACCATCACCGGCACGGCCACCGAGGACCAGACCCTCACCGCGGACGTCAGCTCCATCGCCGACGCCGACGGCCTGGGCACCCTGTCCTACCAGTGGCGCCATGACGGCGTGGAC
>Ga0209369_1000779_pt1 | contig 25082 bp, 9 predicted proteins | sample EBPBio142010_DNA_FD_185865 | JGI IMG/M metagenome (GOLD analysis project Ga0209369, IMG submission 185865) | Wastewater treatment Type I Accumulibacter community from EBPR Bioreactor in Madison, WI, USA - Reactor 1_10/4/2010_ DNA (SPAdes)... | ecosystem: Engineered > Bioreactor > EBPR >... | reverse complement strand
GGCCTCCTGCGGCAGGTACGACAGGCCCATGCGCGAGCGCTTGTGGATCGGCATGCCGTGCACCGGCTGGCCGTCGATCTGGATCTGCCCGGCGTCGGCCCGGATCAGGCCGACCACCATGTAGAAGGTGGTGGTCTTGCCGGCGCCGTTGGGGCCCAGCAGGCCCACCACCTCGCCGGCGGCCACCGCCAGGTGCACGTCCTTGACCACCATGCGCGAGCCGTAGCTCTTGCGCAGGCCCTCGGCCTGCAGCCGGCTGGCCGCCTCCGGCGCGGCGGCGGCACTCACCGCGGCGTCCCCGCCGGCTTCAGCGGCAGCGCCGGGCTGCTGCCGGCCGGCGCCGAGGCGGCGGCCTCCTCGCGCGGCGCGAACACCGCCCGCACGCGGCCGGTGGGGTTGGCCGGGGTGGCGGCGCCGCCGGTCACCTTGAACAGCTCGTTGGTGTTGTCCCAGGTGATCAGCGCGCCGGTGATCTCGTCGGCCACCGTGCCGGCGCGCAGCCGGCGCACGGCGGCATTGCCGACGAAGCGCAGCGTGTCGGAACGGGCGTCGAACTCGATGCGCTCGGCCGCGCCTTCGACGGTCTCGTCGACGCCGTCGCGCTTCTGGCGGAAGCTGGCCGGCCGCTCGGCGCTGCCGATGGCCTTGGCCTCGCGGTAGCCGTCGGGCCGCTCGCGCAGTTCCACCCGGTCGGCGCGCAGCACCATCGTGCCCTGGCTGATGACCACGTTGCCGTTGAAGATGACCACCTGGCGCTGCAGGTCCACGCTGCCGGGCTGGTCGGCCTCGATGGTCATCGGCTTGTTGCGGTCGGCCTTCTCGGCGGCGGCCGGACCAGCGCACAGCAGGGCCAGCGCCAGCAGGCCGGCGGCCGCCAGGGGGTTCAGGATGGGGGGGAGAGATCTCATCGGCACGAAACTTGCAGGGCATTCTAGCGGCAAGTTTCGCCGTCGCCGTGCGCTTTGCGCCGCCGGCCTGCGAATGCGGGACCGGGCGGCCGCCCGGCCCGCAGCGCCCGCGTCAGCCCGGCTTGCGGGCCAGGTTCACCAGGGCGTCGGTGACGGCCAGCGCACGTTCGTTGCTGCCGGCCTGCGAGCCCGATGTGGTGTAGCGGCCCTGCACCGCCATGGCCGGCACGCCGTCGATCTTGTAGGCGGTGCTCAGCTGCTGGGCCTGCTTGGCCTTGGTCTGCACGGTAAACGACTTGTACAGCTCGACGAACTTGGCGCCGTCCAGGCCGTTGGCCGTCATGAACGCGGCGATGTCGGCTTCCTTGTCCAGGCGCATGCGCTGCTGGTGGATGGCGTTGAACACCTTCTGGTGCATCTGCTCCTGCGCGCCCATGGCCTCCAGCGCGTAGAAGATGCGCTGGTAGTTCTCGTACAGCGCGTTGAAGCCCACCGGCACGCGCTTGAACACCACATCCGGCGGCAGGCGCTTCGACCACTGCTCCAGCGTCGGCTCCAGCGCATAGCAATGCGGGCAGCCGTAAGAGAAGAACTCGATCACCTCCACCTTGCCGGCCGGCACCGACACCGCCACCGGCTGGGCCAGCTTGGTGTAGTGGGTGCCTTCGACCGGCCCGCCCTGCGCGGCGGCCGCGCCCGACCACACGGCGGCCGGCACGGCGGCCAGCCCCAACGAGAAATCACGCCTGTTCATCTGCTTTCCTTGCTTTCCCATGATGTGCTGGAGTCGCCCGGCGCGCCGAAAGTTCACTGGCGCTCGACGCGCACCAGGGTCGAATCGACGCCGGCGGCCTGCAGTTTCTCGATCACCGCATCGACCTGCGGCTTGGCCTCGAAGGGCCCCACCCGCACCCGGTAGACGGTGCGGCCGGCCTGCTCGCGCTCGCTGAGCTTGGCGTCCAGGCCCAGCAGCGCCAGCTTGGCGCGCTGCGCCTCGGCGTCCTCGGCCCGGGTGAAGGCGCCGGCCTGCGCAAAGTACAGCAGGCCCGGCGCGGCCGGCTTCGGTGCCGAAGCTGCCCGCGGCGCCGAAGCGGCGGCCGTAGCCGGTGGCGCCGCGCTGGCCGCCGCCGCAGGGGCGGGCGCGGGTGTCGGTGGCGTGCTGCCGGTACCGGCCGGCCGCACGGCGGGCTTGCTGCCAAGGCCGGCGTTCGGGTCCCAGTTGCGGTTGCGTTCGGCCTCGGCGGCGTCCTGCTCGGCGGTGCGCTGCGGCACCTTGTTGATGAAGGGCACCGGCACCTTGGTGACGTACAGCGCCACCGCCAGCGCGGCGCCCAGGCCGATCAGCAGGCCGATGACCAGGCCGGTGAGGAAGCCGCCGCGGGCGGGCCGGCGGGTCATGCGGCCTCCACGGGGGCGGCCTCGCGGGCCATGGCCTCGGGCGCGCTCACGCCCAGCAGGCCCAGCGCGTTGCGCAGCACCTGCCGGGTGGCGGCCAGCAGCGCCATGCGCGCGCGGGCCAGGTCCGGGTCCTCGACCAGGAAACGCTCGGCGGCGTAGTAGCTGTGGAAGGCGGCGGCCAGGTCGCGCAAGTAGAAGGCCACGTCGTGCGGCGCCAGTTCGGCCGCGGCGCGGGCCAGCATGCCGGGGTAGTCGGCCAGCTTCAGCATCAGCGCCTGTTCGGTGGGCGCCGTCAGCCGCGACAGGTCGGCGCCGTCCAGCCCCTGGGTCCACTGCGCCAGCACCGAGCAGATGCGGGCGTGCGCGTACTGCACGTAGAACACCGGGTTCTCGTCGTTGGCCTTCAGCGCCAGGTCGATGTCGAACACGAACTCGGTGTCGGCCTTGCGGCTGATCAGGAAGAAGCGCACCGCGTCGCGGCTGGTCCAGTCGATCAGGTCGCGCAGCGTCACGTAGCTGCCAGCGCGCTTGGAGATCTTCACCTCCTGGCCGCCGCGCATCACCGTCACCATCTTGTGCAGCAGGTAGTCGGGGAAGCCCTGCGGGATGCCCAGGCGTGCCGCCTGCAGGCCTGCACGCACGCGCGCGATCGTGCCGTGGTGGTCGCTGCCCTGCACGTTGATGACCTTGTGGAAGCCGCGCTCGAACTTGTTGACGTGGTAGGCGACGTCGGGCACGAAGTAGGTGTAACCCCCTTCGGACTTGCGCATCACGCGGTCCTTGTCGTCGCCGTAGTCGGTGCTGCGCAGCCACAGCGCGCCGTCCTTCTCGTAGGTGTCGCCGCCTTGCACCAGGCGCTGCACCGCGGCCTCGACCCGGCCGCTGGTGTACAGGCCCGACTCCAGGAAGTAATGGTCGAAGCGCACGCCGAAGGCCTGCAGGTCCAGGTCCTGCTCGCGGCGCAGGTACGCCACCGCGAACTGGCGGATGTCGTCGATGTCGTCGATTTGGCCGCTGGCCGTGAACTCACGGTCGTCGGCCTTGACGGTGGCGCGCGCGCGGAAGGCCTCGGCGATGTCGGCGATGTAGTCGCCGTTGTAGGCGGCCTCGGGCCAGCCTTCGTCGCCGGGTTTCAGGCCTTGCAGCCGCGCCCGCGTGGACGTGGCCAGGTTGGCGATCTGCACGCCGGCGTCGTTGTAATAGAACTCGCGCGTCACCTGCCAGCCCTGGGCCTCGAACAGGTTGCAGATGCAGTCGCCCAGCGCGGCCTGGCGCGCATGGCCCACGTGCAGCGGGCCGGTGGGGTTGGCCGAGACGAACTCGACGAGCACGCGCTCGCCGCGCGCCGCCTGGCGGCCGAAGCAGCTGCCGTCGCGCAGCACCTCGGCCACCACGGCCTGCTTGGCGGCGTCCTTCAGGCGCAGGTTGACAAAGCCGGGGCCGGCGATCTCCAGCGCCTGCACCCAGCGCTGCACGGCCGGCTGCGCGTTCAGCTGCTCGACCAGCTGCTGGGCCAGCTCGCGCGGGTTCTTCTTCAGCGCGCGGGCCAGCGGCATCGCGGCGGTGATGGCCAGGTCGCCGTGGGCGGCGACCTTCGGCGATTCGAAGGCACAGGCGACGGCCGCGCCCGGAGCCATCTGCGCGAGCACTGCCTCCAGCGCCTGCAACAGCTCCTGCTTGGCTTGGATCATCCGGCGATTCTACTTTTGGGCCTTGCAACGGCGTGAAACAGTGCCGCTGCCGGGCGTTCTGCGCAGGCGCCGGCAGCGGCGTGGCGGCACCATCCGAAGTGGCGCCCTTGCGCCGCCGCCCATGCCCGCCCCGACTGCCCTGCCACCCGCTGCCGCCCGCCCGTCCCGAACCGACGGGCTGCCGGTGCAGATCGGCAAGTACCCGGTGCGCGAACGGCTGGGCGAGGGCGCCACCAGCGAGGTGTTCCGCGCCTGGGACGAGTTCCACCAGCGCGAGGTGGCCATCAAGCGGGTGCGCGCCGGGCTGGCGGCCGACACGCCTGAGGGGCATTTCCAGCAGCATTTCTTCGCCGCCGAGGCGGCGCTGGTGGGCCGGCTGCAGCACCCGAACGTCGTGCAGATCCACGACGCGGTCGACGACCCCGAGGGCCCCTACCTGGTGATGGAGTACGTGCGTGGCGTGACGCTGCGCCGCTTCTGCCGCCCCGACGCGCTGCTGCCGCTGGAGCAGGTGGTGGAGATCGGCTTCAAGTGCGCGATGGCGCTGGACTACGTGTTCCGTCAGGGGCTGATCCACCGCGACGTCAAGCCGGCCAACATCCTGGCGGTACTGCACAACGACCAGGTGGTGGACGTGAAGATCACCGACTTCGGCAGCGTGATGAACCTGCAGTCCGAGCGCACGCAGGTCTTCCGCGTCGGCTCGCTGGCCTACATGCCGCCCGAGCAGCTGGACGGCGACGAGCTCGACGCGCGCGCCGACATCTACGCGCTGGCCGGCGTGCTGTACCACCTGATCGCCGGCCGGCCGCCCTTCGACGCCCAGCAGCAGCCGGCGCTGATGCACCAGATCTACCACGTGGCACCGGCCCCGCTGCAGCCGCTGCGCGACGGCGTGCCGGAACGCCTGGACCGGCTGATCGCCAGCGCGCTGAGCAAGCGCCGCGAGGACCGGCCCGCCACCTGGGAGCAGTTTGCCCAGGCGCTGTCGGCGCTGATCACCGACGGCGACCTGCCGCGCGGCCCGCTGCAGGGCGTGCTGGATTCCGAGCGCTTCAACCTGCTGCGCAAGCTGGAGTTCTTTGCCGGCTTCGGCGATGTCGAGCTGTGGGAGGTGGTGCACCGCGCGCAGTGGCAGCGCTGTCCCTTCGGCCACGCGCTGTACCGCGCCGGCGAGGCGGGCAACAGCTTCCACATCATCGCCCAGGGCATGATCGAGGTCTTCCGCGGCGGCGAGCGCGTCGCCCGGCTGGGGGCCGGCACCTCGGTGGGCGAGATGGCCTACCTGGCGCCCAGCCCCGACCTGCGCATCCACAGCGCCGACGTGGTGGTGGCCGAGCCGGCGACCACGATCTCCTTCACGCCGCAGCTGCTGGAACAGTTGAGCCTGGGCACGCGGCGGCTCTTCGATGCCGCCTTCATCCGCGTGCTGGTGCGGCGGCTGCATGCCGCGCACGAGGCGCTGCACCATCCGCGACGCATCCTTTGAGGGGGCCCCGGCGGCGGGGCTTCGTGATTCAATGGGTGTCGGTGCCGGCTGCCCGGCCGGCGCCGCATCCCCACAACGAGGAGCCCCGATGAAACTTGCGATGAGCCTCTGCGCGCTGGCGATCGCCGCCTTCGCCACCCCGGCCCTGGCCGCCAATGCCGCCTGCGAGAAGCAGGCCGACGAGAAGAAGCTGGCCGGCGCGGCGCGCACCAGCTTCGTCACCAAGTGCGAGAAGGACGCCGGCGGTGCCGGCGGCGCGGCCTGCGAGAAGATGGCCGACGACAAGAAGCTGGCGGGCGCGGCGCGCACCAGCTTCGTCACCAAGTGCGAGAAGGACGGCGGCAAGGGCGCCTCGGCGGCGGCGGCCTGCGACAAGCAGGCCGACGACAAGAAGCTGGCCGGTGCGGCGCGCACCAGCTTCACCAAGAAGTGCGTGGCCGACGCCGGCGGTTGAGGGGCTTTAGCGCGGCGGCCCGGCCTGCCAGTAGCCCGGGTCGCCGTAGTGGTGCTTCAGGAAATCGATCCACAGCCGCACCCGCAGCGGCAGATGCTTGCGCTGCGGGAACACCGCGAAGATGCCGTTCGGCGGCGCGGCGAAGTCGTCGAGCACGCTGACCAGCTGGCCCTCGGCGATCTCGCGTTCCACCTCCCAGGTGCTGCGCCAGGCGATGCCCAGGCCCTGCAGGCACCAGTCGTGCAGCACGCCGCCGTCGCTGCAGTCCAGCCGGCCGCCCGGCCGCAAGTGCACGATCTGCCCGTCCACCGCAAAGGCCCAGCCGCGGGTCTGGCTGGCGTCCGATGACAGCATCAGGCATTCGTGCTTGCTCAGGTCGGACGGATGCGCCGGGGTGCCGGCGCGTTTCAGGTAGTCGGGCGTGGCCACGCACAGCCGGCGGTTGTCGGCGAGGCGCACGCTGACCAGGCTGGAATCGGGCAGGTCGCCGACACGCACCGCGCAGTCGACACCCTCGTTGACGATGTCCACCACCCGGTCGCTGAGGTTCAGCGACAGGCTGACCTCGGGGTGCATGCGCACGAAATCGGGCACCAGCGGCGCCACGTGCCGGCGCCCGAAGCCGGCCGGTGCGGTGATGCGCAGATGCCCGCTGGCCTTGACGCCGCCGGCGCTGACGCTGGCTTCGGCATTGGCGATGTCCGTGAGCAAGCGCTGACAATCTTCCAGGAAGGCGCTGCCCTCGTGGGTGAGCGTGATGCGCCGCGTGGTGCGCACCAGCAGCTTCACGCCCAGCCGCTCTTCCAGCGCGTCGATGCGCCGGCCGATGACCGCCGGCGCCACCCCCTCGGCCTGGGCGGCGGCGGTCAGGCTGCCTTTCAGCGCCACCGATACGAACGATTCGATTTGCTTTAGTCTGGCCATGCGGGGAGATTAGCGCCGAATAAATCACAAATCAACCAGAGCTGGCTGCGGCGATTCCGCTGAGATCAAACGACGTTTCTTCGGATCGTCTCCGGATTGACTAACCTAAAGTCATGGATCTCAGACCCCTGGCATCAGCAATGCCAGCGGCCGTTGCGCATAGATTTGCAGCCCATGGAACCTGGTCCCGCATTCCACCGTTCGCGCCCGCTGCCCGCCCCGCGGGCGGTGCTGTTCGACGCCTTCGGCACGCTGTTCGACGTGTACAGCGTGGCGCTGCTGGCCGAGCAGATGTACCCCGGCCACGGCGAGCGGCTGGCCGTGCTGTGGCGCGACAAGCAGATCGAATACACCCGCCTGGTGTCGATGAGCAGCCCGCAGGGCGAGCACTACCGTCCGTTCTGGGAGCTGACGCGTGCCGGGCTGCGCCATGCCGCCGCGCGGCTGGGGCTGGCGATGGACGCCGCCGCCGAAGAGCGGCTGATGAACCAGTACCACCACCTCAGCAGCTTCCCGGAGAACAAGCCGGTGCTGCAGGCGCTGAAGGCGCGCGGCGTGCCAGCCGGCATCCTGAGCAATGGCGACCCGCAGATGCTGGAGGTGGCGGTCAAGAGCGCCGGGCTGGACGGCCTGCTGGCCCCGCTGATCAGCGTGCATGCCACGCGCCGCTACAAGACCGACCCGGCCGCCTATGCACTGGGCCCGGCAGCGCTGAAGCTGCCGGCGCGCGAGATCCTGTTCGTCTCCAGCAACGGCTGGGACGCCATCGGCGCCACCTGGTACGGTTACACCACGCTGTGGGTCAACCGCGCCGGGCTGCCGCCTGAGCAACTGGACACCGAACCCACCCGCACCGCCAGCAGCCTGCGCGCGGTGCTCGATTTCTTCCCCTCCCCCTCGAACCGACCGACGCCATGACCGAACGCACCACGCACCACCGCCTGCATGTCGCCACCCCGCTGGCCCGCTTCATCGACGACGAAGTCCTGCCCGGCACCGGCATCGCCCCGGCGGCCTTCTGGGCCGGCTTCGACGCCATCGTTGCCGACCTGACGCCGAAGAACCTGGCGCTGCTGGCCGAGCGCGACCGCCTGCAGACCGAACTGGACGCCTGGCACAAGGCCCACCCGGGCCCGATTGGCGACCTGCCCGCGTACCGTGCGTTCCTCAAGCGCATCGGCTACCTGGTCGAAGCCACCGGACCGGTGCAGTGCACCACCGCCAACGTCGACGACGAGGTGGCCCGGCTGGCCGGGCCGCAGCTGGTCGTGCCGATCACCAACGCGCGTTATGCGCTGAACGCTGCGAACGCGCGCTGGGGCTCGCTGTACGACGCGCTCTACGGTACCGACGTGATCAGCGAAGCCGACGGCGCCGAGAAGGGCACCCAGTACAACCCGAAGCGCGGCCAGAAGGTGATCGCCTACGCGCGGGGCCTGCTCGACCAGGCGGCGCCGCTGGCCCAGGGCTCGCACCGTGACGCGACGGCCTACCGCGTCGAGGGCGGCCGGCTCGTCGTGGCGCTGCGCGACGGTGCCACCACCGGCCTGGCCGACCCGGCCGCATTCATCGGTTTCCAGGGCGACGCCGCCGCGCCGTCGTCGGTGCTGCTGCGCCACAACGGCCTGCACCTGGACATCCGCATCGATCGCAGCACCCCCATCGGCCGCAACGACGCGGCCGGCGTGGCCGACGTGGTGGTGGAAGCGGCCGTATCCACCATCCTCGACCTCGAGGATTCGGTGGCGGTGGTCGACGGCGACGACAAGGTGCTGGCCTACCGCAACTGGCTGGGCATCCTGCGCGGCACGCTCACCGAAGAGGTGTCCAAGGGCGGCACCACCTTCACCCGCGGCCTGAACGCCGACCGCCGCTACCGCACCCCGGCCGGCGGCGAGCTGGCGCTGCACGGCCGCTCGCTGCTGTTCATCCGCAACGTCGGCCACCTGATGACGAACCCGGCGGTCCTGCTGGCCGATGGCAGCGAGATCCCCGAAGGCATCCTCGATGCCGTGGTGACGACGGCGATCGCGCTGCACGACCTGAAGCGCCTGGGCACGCCCGGCCTGCACAACACGCGCACCGGCAGCGTCTACATCGTCAAGCCCAAGATGCACGGGCCGGCCGAGGTGGCCTTCGCCTCCGAGCTGTTCGGCCGCGTGGAAGCCCTGCTGGGCCTGCCGGAGAACACCGTCAAGCTGGGCATCATGGACGAGGAGCGGCGCACCAGCGTCAACCTGCGCGCCTGCATCGCGGCGGCGCGGGAGCGTGTCGCCTTCATCAACACCGGCTTCCTGGACCGCACCGGCGACGAGATGCACACCGCCATGCAGGCCGGGCCGATGGTGCGCAAGCCGCGCATGAAGATGGCCAACTGGCTGCGTGCCTACGAGTTCAGCAACGTGCAGGTCGGCCTGGCCTGCGGGCTGCGCGGCCGTGCGCAGATCGGCAAGGGCATGTGGGCCATGCCCGACCTGATGGCCGAGATGATGAAGGAGAAGATCGCGCATCCGCAGGCCGGCGCCAACACCGCCTGGGTGCCCAGCCCGACGGCGGCGACGCTGCATGCGCTGCACTACCACCAGTGCGACGTGGCGGCGCTGCAGGCCAGCATGGAAGAGTTCGCCCTCGGCCCCAAGGCCACGATGGTCGAGGAAAAGCTGCTCGACGCGATCCTGCAGATCCCGGTGGCGCTGGTGCCGTTCTGGACCTCGGCCGAAGTGCAGCAGGAACTGGACAACAACGCGCAGGGCATCCTGGGCTACGTGGTGCGCTGGATCGACCAGGGCGTGGGTTGCAGCAAGGTGCCCGACATCCACAACGTCGGCCTGATGGAAGACCGGGCGACGCTGCGCATCAGCAGCCAGCACATCGCCAACTGGCTGCTGCACGGCGTGGTGACGAAGGTGCAGGTCGAGGCCACGCTGAAGCGCATGGCCAAGGTGGTGGACCAGCAGAACGCCGGCGACCCGCTGTACAAGCCGATGTCGGGCCGTGAAGCCACCTCGGCCGCCTTCCAGGCGGCCAGTGACCTGGTCTTCAAGGGCCTGGAGCAGCCCAGCGGCTACACCGAGCCGCTGCTGCACGCCTGGCGGCTGAAGGTCAAGGCCGGCACAGCCGGCTGACGGCTGTCAAGTACCTCTCGAAACCTAGGGGTACAGGGACTCCACTCCCCGTGACCGAGGGGGTGCCGCGGCACCGTGGCGCCCCTGCGCATGCCATAGTGCCCGGCAAGGGTGGCAAGCGCTGGATGGACACGCGGACGAAGGACGAATCGGAACGCGCGCCTCGGGGGCGAGGTCGCGGCGTCAATGCCGCGTCCGGGCTGTTCCAACGGCTGCTGAAGCGTGCGCTGGGCAGCCTGCGCCCATCGATCGCCACGCCCGACAAGCTCAGCTTCGAGGCCTTCGAGCCGCGGGTGCTGCTGTCCGGTGACCCATCCATCCCGCGCATCGACGGCAGCCTGGACGCCCCCGGCGAGACCGACCGCTACAGCTTCACCCTGCCCAGCGACCTGCGGGTCGTCTTCGACTCGCTGACCAGCAACGGCAACATGCGCTGGTCGCTGGACGGCCCACGCGGCAACGTGGTCAGCGACCGGCCGCTATCGCAGTCCGATTCGGCTGATCGTGGTGGCGACGTCGCCTACGAGCTGCCTGCCGGTGAGTACATGCTCACTGTCGACGGCGTGGGCGATACCACCGGCAGCTACGGCTTCCGCCTGATCGACCTGAACCAGGCGCAGGAGATCACGCTCGGCACGCCGGTCAGCGGCGAGCTGTCGCCGGCGGCCGAGACCGACGCCTTCAAGTTCAGCGCGGTGGCCGGGCAGCGCTTCTTCATCGACCGCCTGGACCACAGCAACGATGTCTACTGGCGGCTGATCGACCCCTTCGGCCGCACCGTCAGCGGGCCGACCTGGATGGGTACCGACCTGGGCGAGCTGACGCTCGGCGTCGACGGCAGCTACACGCTGCTGGTCGAGGGCCGCGCCTCGGCCGGCGGCACGGCGGCCTACCGCTTCAGCGTGGCACTGGTCGACGACCCGGCCACGCAGGCGATGGCGGTGGGCGAGGTCGTCGCCGGCCGCATCGATGCCGCCGGCGCCCGCCAGACCTACACCTTCACGCTCGACAGTGCGCGGCGCCTGCTGGTGGACTCGCTCACCAACAACAGCCGGCTGTCCTGGTCGCTGGCGCGGGCCGACGGCACCGTGCTGGCGGGCCGCGGCTTCACGCAGAGCGATTCCTGGGAGGTGGCCAACAACCCGGCGCTGTTCCTCGGCGCGGGCGACTATCGGCTCACCATCGACGGCGAAGGCGACGCCACAGGCGCCTACCGGCTGCGCCTGCTCGACATGGCGGTGAACACGGTGTTCACGCCCGGCAGCGAGGTCAGCGGCCAGTTCGGCCGGGTGGGCGTGTCGGTGGCGGATCCACGCGTCGATGGCGGCGCACCAGTGGCCGTGGCCGGCGGGACGCTGAACCGCTCAGTGCGGGTGGACGACGCCTCGCTCGAACTGCGCGTTCCGGATGCGGCCTCATTGCAGGTGGACCTGGGCCTGACGGTCGAAGCATGGATCCGCGCCACCGGTCCGGGCAGCGACCCGACCTGGGGTGGCGTCATCCTGGCCAAAGAAGGCGAGTACGCCCTTGCCCGAATGGCCGATGGCCGCCTTGCCTGGGCCTTGGGTAGCGCCTCACCTGGCTGGAATTGGGTGGTCACCGATGATTTCGTCGCCGAAGATGCGTGGACCCACGTCGCCTTCGTTTACGACGGCCAGAGTGCCAAGATGTATGTCAACGGCGATCTGGTGCACGACAGCGCGGCTAGCGGCCCGGTCGGCGATCCGGTGTGGTGGCAGAACCGTCTGCAGATTGGCAGCCGAGAAAGCGGCGGCCAGCGCTTCACCGGCCAGATCGACGAAGTGCGCGTCTGGTCGGCGGCCCGCAGCGGCACCGAGATCGAAGCTGCGTTCGACGAGACCGTGGCCGCCGACACGCCGGGCCTGGCCGGCTACTGGCGCTTCGACGAGGCCAGCGGCACGCTGCTCGACGACAGCTCGGCCGCCAACAACGACGGCACGCTGGTTGGGGCCCTGCCGACCGAGACGCAGCTCTTCGGCTTCGACGCCGTGGCCGGCCAGCGCTTCTTCTTCGATTCGCTGCAGCTGGCCGGCGACAACTTCTCGGTGCGCCTGTTCGACCCCAGCGGCCAGGTGGTGTGGGGGCCGCAGTGGTTCAGCGACGACCGCGACGTCTTCACTGCGGTGCGCGACGGCCGCTATGTGCTGGCGCTGGAAGGCCGCATCTCGCACCAGACGCCGGCCAGCTGGCGCTTCAACCTGCAGCCGGTGCAGGACCGCAGCGACGCGCTGGCGCTGGGCACACGCGTCGATGCCACGCTGGAGCACCCGGGCCAGACGCGCCGTTTCAGCTTCACGCTCGATGCGCCGGCGAAGCTGGTCTTCGATGCGCTGAGCTACCGCACCGACCTGGCCTGGAGCCTGCTGGGCCCGGGCGGCGTGGCGCTGGTGGCCGGCCGGCGCTTCGGCAATTCCGATTCCGTGCAGCTGGGCGGCTCGGCGGCGTTCACGCTGGGCGCCGGCGACTACACGCTGGTCTTCGACGGCGACGGCGCAGCCACCGGCGGCTTTGCCTTCCAGCTGCTGGACCTGGCCGCGGCCGAGGCGCTGGCCTATGGCGCCGACCAGGCGCTGGTGCTGAACCCCGGCAACCTGACGAGCAGCTTCCGCATCGACGCCACCGCCGGGGACCGCGTGCTCTTCGACGCCGTGTCAATGAGCGGCGGCACGGCCTACTGGCGGCTGATCGATCCAACCGGCCGGCAGGTCTTCGGGCCCGACGCGGTGACTGCCGACCGCGGGCCGCTGACGCTGCTGCTGAGCGGGCCCTACACGCTGCTGGTCGAGGGCCAGCCGTGGGAGGCGTCGCCGGTCAACGTGGCCTTCAAGCTGGTGCTCGAAGGCAACGACGGCGTGCCGGTGCTGGAGGGCAGCGCCATCGACATCGGCACGCGGATCGACGGCACGATCAGCGCGGCCGGCGAGTCCGACGACTACCTGTTCACGCTCGACGGCCCGGCGCGTATCGTCTTCGACGCGCTGGCCCCCGGCAACGTGCGGCGCTTCCAGTTCAGCCTCGAAGGGCCGCGCGGCACCGAGGTCGGGCCACGCTGGTTCTACGACTCCGAATCCTTCGAGCTGGGCGCCGATCCGGCCATCGATCTGCCGCTGGCCGGCAGCTACCGGCTGCGCGTCACCGCACCTTCCTCGGGCACGGGCGACTATGCGTTCCGGCTGCTGGACCTGGCCGAGTCCGCGGTCGAGCTGACGCCCGGCACGCCGGTCGACGGCGCGCTGAACCCGGGCAACGAGACCGACATCTATCGCTTCCAGGCCACGGCCGGCCAGCAGCTGTACTTCGACGTGCGCACGCTGTCGCCGAACAACGGCGACTGGGCCAGCTGGCGCTTGTACGACCCGATGGGCCGCAGCTTGTTCGGCCCGAGCGGCTTCTACGTCGACAACGACGTGGCCACGCTGACCGTGCCGCTGACCGGCAGCTACACGCTGCTGATCGAGGGCCGCATCTGGACAGTGACCAGCGGCTTGCCGCGCTTCGACTACAGCTTCAACGTGCAGCCGGTGGCCGATCGCCAGCAGGCGGTGGCGGTTGGCGAGCGGGTCGACGGCAGTATCGAGCATGCCGGCCAGGCGGTGGAGCACAGCTTCACGCTGGACCAGGCCAGCCGCCTGGTGCTGGACGTGCTGGCGCCCAGTAACACCACGCCGGAGCTGCGCTGGAGCCTGGTCGGCCCCGATGGCACCTTGATCAGCGGCCGGCGCTGGTACGACAGCGAATCCTTCGAGCTCGGCGGCACCAGTCCGGTGCTCGACCTGGCGGCCGGCAACTACACGCTGCGGCTGCGCGGGCAGGGCAGCGCCACCGGCGCCTTCGCCTTCCGCCTGCTGGACCTGGCCGATGCCCAGCCCTTTGCGCTGGACACCCGTGTCGATGGCACGCTGGACGTGTCGAACAGCACCCGCGCCTATGCCTTCGAGGCCACGGCCGGCGACCGGCTGTTCTTCGACATGCGCAGCCTGGCGCCGAACAACGGCAACTGGGTCAGCTGGCGCATGTTCGACCCGACCGGACGGCAGGTGTCCGGCCCCAACGGCTTCTACGTCAACAACGACATCGAAGGCCTGGTGGCCGCCAGCAGTGGCGTCTACACGCTGCTGATCGAGGGCCGGGTATGGACCGTGGCCAACAACGTGCCGCGCTTCGACTACGGCTTCGCGCTGAACCGCGTCAACGACCTCGAGGCCACGCTGCAGCTGGGTGCCACCGTCAGCGGCAGCATCGCCAACGCCGGGCAGCGCATCAGCTACCGCTTCAGCCTGGCCGAGGCGCGGCAGCTGCTGTTCGACGCGCTGGCGCCGGTCAACAACAATCCCGATTTCCGCTGGACACTGCGCGGCCCGCGCGGGGTGGAAATCGACGGCCGGCAGCTCTATTACTCCGAGTCCTACGAGCTCGGCGGCACCAGCCCGCTGCTGAACCTGATCGCCGGCGACTACACGCTGATCATCGACCCGGTGGGCGACCAGACCGGCGACTTCGCCTTCCGCCTGGTCGACCTGGCCCAGGCCACCGCTGTGCAGGTGAACGAGCCGGTGCAGGCCGCGCTGGACCCGGTCAACCAGACCGACGTCTACCGCTTCACCGGCGACAAGGACAAGCTGTACTACGTCGACCGCCAGCAGCTCAGCGGCGGCGGGGCCGACTGGTACACGTGGCGCCTGTTCGACGAGTTCGGCCGCCAGCTGATCGGCCCCAGCAACCTGAACGACATCGACCTGTTCACGCTGCCGCGCGGCGGCAGCTACACGCTGCTGGTCGAGGGCCGCATCTGGACGCCGCAGAACACCGGCCCGGTGAGCTACAGCTTCAAGCTGCTGGAGATCACCGACGACGTGGTCGACATCGTGCCCGGCCAGGCCTACGGGCTGGACCGGCTGCCCAGCCCGGGCGTGATCGGCGGCGCGCTGCGCCTGGACTCGCTGCGCCAGGTGCAGGTACCGCACAACGACGACACCGCGCAGACCGGCTCGACGACCATCGAGTTCTGGTTCAAGGCCGACAGCTTCTACACGACCTGGCAGCCGCTGGTCTACAAGGGCAACGGCAACGGCAACCAGCGCAGCTACAGCCTGTGGCTGAACAGCGCCGGCTACCTGCACCTGTCCAGCGGCAACAACTACAACGAGACGATCAACACCGCCAACGGTTCCATCGTCGCCGGCAACTGGGTGCATGTCAGCGCGGTCATCGACCGGGCCAACAACGTCCAGAAGATCTACCTCGACGGGGTCGAGGCCGCCAGCGGCGCATTGCGCGCCAACAGCGCAGGCTTTGCGACCACCAACCCGTTGCAGCTGGGCGCCACCGTGGAGGGCAACCCGCCGCTGGTCGGCGCGATCGACGATTTCCGGCTGTGGGACCGCGCGCTGTCGGCCGAGGAGATCGCCGACGCCAGCCATCGCAACAGTGCGCTGCAGGGCGATGAAGACGGCCTGATGGTCTACCTGCCGATGGACGGCGGCGGCAGCACCCTGGCCGATGCCACCGGCCGCGGCAACGACGGCAGCGCCGTTCACGCATGGCAGGGCACGCCCGCGGTCGTGGCCGGCGAGATCACCTTCGGCCAGAAGGACATCTACCGCTTCACGCTCGACGCCACGAAGCGCATCTACTTCGATTCGCTCACCGACAACAGCCGCCTCAACTGGACGCTGAGCGGCCCGCGCGGCACCGTGGTGTCGGCGCGCGCGCTGCAGACCAGCGATTCGGAAAACGGCCTGTTCCTGTTCGACCTGCCGGCCGGCGAGTACACGCTGGTCATCGACGGCCAGGGCGATGCCACCGGCGCCTATGGCTTCCGCCTGCTGGACCTGGCCGACGCGCTGCCGCTGGCGCTGGACACTACGGTGCAGGGCACGTTGCAGCCGGCCAACCAGACCCAGGCCTACCGCTTCGATGCCGCGGCTGGCGACCGGCTGTATTTCGACGTCACCTCCACCAGTGGCGGCGTGCCCTTCTGGCGGCTGATCGATCCCTTCGGCCGCACGGTCTGGGGCCCGAACTACATGCCCAGCGACGACGTGCGCACGCAGACACTGGCGCTCGGCGGGACCTACACGCTGCTGGTCGAGGGCCGGCGCGATGCCGGCAGTGGCGCGTCCAGCTACGGGCTGCGGGTGCAGCGCATCGTCGACCGCACCGTGCCGATCACGCCTGGCGAAAGCCACGGCGGCCTGCCGGCGCAGGTGGCGGGCCAGATCGGCCCGGCGCTGCAGTTCAACGGCCTGCAGAGCCTGGACCTGGCCGACGAGGCGGCGCTGGACTTCACGCGCAGCCTGACCATCGAGGCCTGGGTCAAGGTCGATGCCTACACCAACACCTGGACGCCGATCTTCTACAAGGGCGATGCGCCCGACGGCAACCAGCGCGCCTACAGCGTCTGGCTGCAGAGCAACGGCAGCATCTGGTTCGGCATTCGCGATGCCAGCGGGCAGCAAGCCATCCAGACCGCGGGTGGGCTGATCCCGGCCGGCGAATGGCATCACATTGCCGTGGTGATGGACCGCGACGGCGGCAACATGCGCGTGCTGGTCGACGGCCAGCAGCGGGCCAGCGGCGGTGCGCGCAGCCAGGACAACATCGCCGGCAACACACCGCTGCGCATCGGCGTCAACACAGAACACAACAACAGTTATGCCAACTTCCGCGGCGCGATGGACGACATCCGGCTGTGGAACGTGGCGCGCAGCAACGAGGACATCGCCGCCGGGTTGGCCGCGGCGCTGAGCGGCACGCCGGCCGGGCTGGTCGCCTACCTGCCAGCCGATGCACTGGCCGGCGGCGTGCTGCCCGACGCCAGCGGCAACGGCCGCAACGCGCAGTTCGGCGACCTGCTGCCCGGCGTGGTGCAGGACCGCATCGAGCATGTGGGCCAGCGCGTCAACTTCAGCTTCACGCTGGGTCAGGCCACGCGCCTGTATGTCGACACCCTCACCGAAAGTTCGGCCCTGCTGTGGAGCCTGAGCGGCCCGCGCGGCCTGGTGGTCGGCGACCGGCGCTTCGACCAGAGCGATTCCGAGAACGGCCTGTCGCTGCTGGACCTGCCGGCCGGCGACTACGTGTTCACGGTGCGGGCCAGCAACGACACCACCGGCGACTTCGCCTTCCGGCTGCTGGACCTGGCCACCGCGCAGCCGCTGACGCCGGGCGACGTGGCCACCGGCCAGCTGACGCCCGGCGTCCAGACCGAGCTGTGGGCCTTCGATGCGGTGGCTGGCCAGAGCTTCCATTTCGACGTGCGCGACGCCAGCGGCGGCTACCCGTTCTGGCGGCTGATCGACCCCTTCGGTGCCACCGTCTTCGGCCCGAACTACATGCCCAACGACGACGTGGCGGTGCGCACGCTCGCCGCCACCGGGCGCTACACGCTGCTGGTCGAAGGCCGGCGCAACGCCGGTGGCGACAGCGGCTATGCGCTGGTCGTGCAGCCGGTGGTGGTGAACACGGCCGCGCTGACGCTGGGCGAGGCGGTGGCCGGCACCATCGCCACGCCGGGCGCCATCGACCGCTACAACTTCAGCCTTAGCGAGGCGCGCACGCTGGTCTTCGATTCGCGGCTCAACAGCACCGCCTTCAAGTGGTGGCTGCGCGGCCCCAACGGTGACATCGTCAGCGGGCGCAATTTCGCCGACAGCGATTCGGCCGATTTCAGTGCCAACCCGCTGCTGCGGCTGGGCCCCGGCGACTACACGCTCACGGTCGACCCCGACCGCGATGCCGCCGGCGCCTATGGCTTCCGCCTGGTGGACCTGGCCTCGGCCAGCGACGTGGCGACCGTCGCGCTGGACAGCGAGGTCGCCGGCACGCTGGACCCGGGCAGCAGCACGCACTTCTTCGCCTTCGACGCCAGCGCGCGCGAGCAGTTGCGGCTGGACCTGATCAGCGAAAGCCGCAACTCGGCCTACTGGCGGCTGGTCGGCCCCGACGGCAAGCTGCTGTTCGGCCCGGTGACCACCGACGACCGGGTGGTCACCATGCCGCTCAGCGGCCGCTACGTGCTGCTGCTGGAAGGCCGCGTGTCCGAAGGCACGGCGGTGGACTACCGCTTTGCCGTGCAGCGCACCGCGCAGGCCAACCCGGCGGGCCACACCACGCAGGACTTCGATGCCGACGGCCTGCCCTATGCGCTGGCCAGCTTCAGCAACGCGGCGCCGGCGCTGGTGGATGCCGACGGCCACGGCAAGGCGCTGCGCCTGCTGCCCGGCATCGTCACCGGCATCAACTCGGTGGGCTTCGCCAACACCGCGCCCGGCGTGCAGCCGGTGCAGGTGCAGGTAGGCTTCGACCTGCGCATCACCCGCGTCAGCAACCAGGGCGACGGCATCGGCTTCGCCTGGCTGGATGCGCTGACCTGGGGTGACAGCGGCCCGGCACCGCAGTTCGCCGAGGAGCCGAACCTGGCGCGCAGCTTCGGCGTCGGCTTCGACCCGGTGAACAACGGCGAGCGCAACGACAACCATGTGTCGCTGCACTTCGACGGCAACAAGCTGGCTGAGTTCGACGTGCCCGGCTTCCGCCTCGACGCCGGCGCCTGGCAGCGCGCGCGCATCGTCATGGCCGCCGTCGAAGGCGGCAGCAACGTCTCGGTCTACCTGCGGCCCGAAGGCGGCGACGAAGTCGCGGTGGTCGAGAACTACTTCGTCTCGGGCCTGCGGCTGTCCGAAGGCCGCGCCGCCTTCGGTGCGCGCAACGGCGGCTGGCGCGCCGACAACGACCTGGACAACATCGCGGTCGTGGTGACGCCGGGCACGCTGACGGCGCTGCCGGCCCTCACGCTTGGCGAGACGCTGCAGACCACGCTGGGCTCGTCCAGCGAGCGCGACCTGTTCACGCTGACGCTCGACCAGGCCAAGCGCCTGTACTTCGACAGCCTGACCGTCAACGTCAACGGCGGCGACAGCTTCTGGCTGCGCTGGTCGCTGTACGGCCCCGATGGCCGCGCGGTGGTGCTGGACAAGCCCTTCCGCGACAGCGATTCCAGCGACGGCACCAGCATCCTCGACCTGGCGGCCGGCACCTACACCTTCGAGGTGCGCGCGGTCAACAACATTGCCGGCGCCTACCGCTTCCGCTGGCTGGACCTGGGTGCCGCCGCGCCGCTGACGATCGACCAGGCCGTCAGCGGCCAGTTCGATCCGGGCAACGAGACCGATGCCTATGCCTTCGACGGCACGGCCGGCGACAAGCTGTACTTCGACATCACGCAGCGCAGCGGCAGTGATGCGCGCTGGCGCCTGCTGGCACCGGACGGCAGCACCGTCTTCGGCCCGACCGACTTCAACAGCACCGGCAGCGACCTGCTGCAGACGTTGACGCAGACCGGCCGCTACACGCTGCTGCTCGAGGCCCGCTACTACCGCGGCGACACCGGCAGCTACGGCTTCATGCTGCGCCGCGTGCAGGACCCGCCTGCCGCCGACATGGCCCTGGGTGACACGGTGGCGGCCACCATTGCCCGCGGGCAGACCCATGTCTACCAGTTCAGCCTGGACGAGGCCACGCGCGCCGTATTCGACAGCCTGACGGTCGATGTCTCGGGCGGCGACAGCTTCTACCTGCGTTGGGCACTGACTGGCCCGCGCGGCACGGTGGTGTCGGACCGGCCCTTCCGGCAAAGCGACTCGGCCGACGGCGTGTCGATCCTGGACCTGGCGGCCGGCGACTACACGCTCACCGTCACCACCGCGGCCGAGATCGCCGGCGACTACCGCTTCCGCCTGCTCGACCTGGACGCCGGCGCGCCCGTGGCGCTGGGCGATCTGGTCAGCGGCAGCTTCGACCCGGCCAACGAGACCGACGTCTACAGCTTCGACGCCGCCGGCGGCGAGCGGGTGTTCTTCGACGTGGTCTCGCGCAGCGGCAGCGACGCCCGCTGGACCGTGCTCGACCCCTTCGGCCGGGCGCTGTTCTCGCAGCGCGACTTCAACGGCTCCAGCGGTGATTTAGGCCCGACCGTGCTGCCCTATGCCGGGCGCTACACCGTGCTCGTCGAAGCGCGCTACTACCGGGGCGACACCGGCAGCTACGCCTTCCGCGTGCAGCCAGTGCAGGACGAGGCGCTGGAACTGCAGCTGGATGTGGTGCAGAGCCAGGCGATCACGGTGCCGGGCGAGCGTGATGTCTACAGCTTCACGCTCACCGAAGCCAAGTGGGTGTACTTCGACGCCCAGGGCACCAGCACCAGCACCGACAACTACTACTTGCGCTGGAGCCTGTCGGGCCCGCGCGGCGTGGAAGTCAACGACCAGCCCTGGCGTACCTCCGATTCGGCGGACGGCACCTCGATCCTGCTGCTGGGCCCCGGCAGCTACACGCTGACTGTGCGCAACCCGCAGGACACCAACACCGGCGCCGACATCACCGGCGGCTACGCCTTCCGCCTGCTGGACTTGAGCAATGCCACGCCGCTGACCACCGGCACGCCGATCAGCGGCGTGCTCAACCCGGCCAGCCAGACCGATGCCTACCGCTTCGACGCGGTGGCCGGCGACCGTTTCTTCTTCGACCGCCGCGTGCAGAGCGGCGGCGACACCTACTGGCGGCTGCTCGACCCCTGGGGCCGCACGCTCTGGGGGCCCACCTGGTTTGGCTACGATGTCGACGTCACCACGCTGCCCTACGCCGGCACCTACACGCTGCTGATCGAAGGCCGCTACTCCGTCGGCGGCACGGCCGGCTACGAGTTCAACGTCTCGCCTTCGCCGCTGCAGGCGCCGGTGGTCATCGACCTGGTGGCGCAGCCTGGGCCCAACCTGGTGCTGCAGTCGCTGACGGTGGAGCCGGTGGGCGACAGCGTGCGCGCCGGCGGCCAGGTGCTGGTGCGCTGGCAGGTCGGCAATGCCGGCAACCAGCCGGCCGCCGCCGAATGGGTGGACCGCCTGCTGGTGCGCAACCTGGACCGCGGCAACGAGCTCATCGGCAACGTGCTGATCGAGGGCGACGAGGCGGCCTTCACCCCGCTGCTGCCCGGCGAAAGCCGCGTGCGCCAGGTGCTGGTCACGCTGGCCGGCGGCACGCGCGGCGCCGGCAACCTGCGCTTCGAGCTGACTACCGACGTGTCCAACACCGTGGTCGAGACGGGTGCGGGTGAGCTGGACAACACCCGCATGGCCACCGCCGTGTCCGAACTGTCACCCTACCCCGACCTGCAGGTCGACAGCGTGGCGGTCGAGCCGGCCAGCGGCTGGGCCCCGGGCGACACGGTGACGCTGCGCTGGCGCGTGCTGAACAGCGGCGATTCGGCGGCCAGCGGCGCCTTTGCCGACGCGGTGGTGGTGCGCAATGCCGACACCGGCGTGACGCTGCTGAACACCGCGCTGGCCTACGACCCGGCAGTCGACGGCGCCATCGCCAGCGGCGAGTTCCGCCAGCGCAGCCTCACGTTCACCTGGCCGGCCGGCGTGGCTGGTGCCGGGCGGCTGGAATTCCGCATCAGCACCGACATCGACGGCGCGGTCTTCGAGAGCAACCCCAGCGACACGGCCGAGGCCAACAACGTCGGCCTGGCCACGCTGGTCTCGGCCCCCGACCTGCGCGTGCAGAACCTGCGTGTCGAACCCGTCTCGCTCAGCGCTGGCGGCGCGCTCACGCTGCGCTGGGACGATGTCAACGCCGGCCTGTCGGCCACCGCCGCCGGCTGGAACGACCGCGTGCGCGTGGTCAATGCCGACACCGGCGAGGTGCTGCTCGACACCGTGCTGGCCTACAACCCGGCGCTGCCGGGCAACGCGCCGCTGGCCATCGGCGTCACGCTGTCGCGCAGCACCAGCCTGCAGCTGCCCGAGGGCCTGCGCGGCACCGGGCGCATCCGCTTCGAGGTCACGGCCGACCAGAACACCAGCGGCCAGGGCGCGCTGATCGAATACGACGCCGCCGGCGTGCGCGCCGAGAACAACAACGGCGCCAGCATCGAGGCCGTGGCCGAGGCGCGGCCCTATGCCAACCTGGTGGTGGCGGCCTTCAACGCGCCGCTCACCGGCCGCGGCGGCTCCACCATCGACCTCAGCTGGACGGTGCGCAACGACGGCGCGGTGGCCGCCGAAGGCGGCTGGGTCGACCAGCTGCTGCTCAGCCGCAACAACGTCTTCGGCGATGCCGACGACGTGCTGCTGGCCGAGGTGGCGCGCACCCAGGCCCTGGCCGCGGGCGCCACCTACCAGGGCCTGCGCCAGGTGACGCTGCCGCTGCAACTGGACGGCAGCTTCTTCCTCAGCGTGGTGACCGACGCCGCGCAGCAGGTACTGGAGCCGGACACCCGCGCCGACAACCGTGCCGCGCCGCGCGCGGTGACGCTGGAATCACCGCGTGCCGACCTGCGGGTGGAGGTGGTGGATGCGCCGGCCGCGGCCTTCGGCGGCCAGCCGATCACGCTGGCCTGGCGGGTGCGCAACGACGGCGATGCCGTCACCAGCAGCGCCAGCTGGAAGGACCGCATCTACCTGTCCAGCGACGACACGCTGAGCGCCGGCGACCTGCTGCTGGCCGAGGTGACGCGCGAAGCCACGCTGGCCGCCGGCGCCAGCTACAGCCAGGTGGCGCGGCTGTTCGCACCCAACGGGCTGGACGGCAGCTACCGCTTCATCGTCGCCACCGATGCCGGCAACCAGGTCTTCGAGGCCTCGCTCGACGGCAACAACAGCACCGCCAGCCTGGCGCCCACCGCGCTGAGCCCGGCGCCGGTGGCCGACCTGCAGGTGGCGGCCATCGAGCTGCCCGACGGCGGCGTGCCTGGCCAGACCCGCACCGTGCGCTGGACGGTCAGCAATGCCGGCGATGCCGCGGCCACCGGCACCTGGACCGACCGTGTCTACCTCAGCGCCGACGGCACGCTGGCCAACGCCACGCTGCTGGGCAGCGTGGCACTGGGCCGCAGCATCGCCGCTGGCGACAGCTACACCCAGGCGCTGGACTTTGCGCTGCCGTCGCTGGCCGACGGCGACTACCGCATCGTCATCGTTGCCGACGCGCTGAACCAGCTGTTCGAAAGCCCCTTCGACGGCAACAACAGCCTGGCCAGCACCGGCACGCTGGCCGTGGTGCACCCCGATCTGCAGGCCGAGGCGCTGCGCGCGCCGCTAGGCGCCGAATCGGCCTCGGTGGTGCAGGTCGAATGGGACGTGCGCAACGTCGGCAGCGCCGCGCTGTCCGGCACCTGGACCGACCGGGTCTACCTGTCGCGCGACGACGTGCTCGATGCCAACGACCGCCTGGTGGTGGAGCAGACGGCCGCGCGCACGCTGGCCATCGGCCAGGGCTACACCGGCAGCGGCAGCTTCACGCTGCCGGTGGAAGCCACCGGCGACTACCGGCTGATCGTCGTCAGCGACGCCGGCAATGCCGTGGTGGAGCTGAATGCCGAAGGCAACAACCGCCGCAGCGAGGCCTTCAGCGTCGACCTGGCGCCCTATGCCGACCTGGTGGTCACCGACATCGTCGCGCCCGACCGCAGCATCGACGACCCGGCGCTGGTCACCGTGCAGTGGACGGTGCAGAACCAGGGCAACGGCGCCGGCATCACCAGCGAATGGGCCGACGTGATCGTCGCCTCGACGGACGGCGTGTTCGGCAACAGCGACGACCGGCTGCTGGGCCGCTTCGAACATGCCGGCGCGCTGGCTGCCGGCGGCGAATACACGCGCAGCGAGACCTTCTACCTGCCGGCGGCCTTCGAGGGCCGCTTCACGCTGTTCGTGCGCACCGACCAGGACGGCCGCGTCTTCGAAAACGCGCTCGAGGCGAACAACGTGCGCGCCAAGGCCGAGCCCTTCGACGTGATGCGCATCCCCTACGCCGATCTGGTGATCGACGCGCTGGGGCCGCAGGGCGCGGCGCGCAGCGGCCAGGCGCTGGACGTGCGCTGGGTGGTGCGCAACCAGGGCATCGGCCTGACCAACACCGACGCCTGGATCGACCGCCTGTACCTGTCGCCCAACCCCGACGGCAGCGAGCGCGTGGCGCTGGGCCAGTTCACGCACCTGGGCTTCCTGGCGCCGGAGGGCAGCTACGAGCGGGTGGACACGGTCACGCTGCCCGACGGCATCTCCGGCACCTGGTACCTGGTGCTGGAGAACGGCGGCCCCTTCGAGTTCATCTACGGCAACAACAACCGGCTGATCAGCGGCCCCTTCGACGTGGCGCTGTCGCCGGCGCCGGACCTGGTGGTCAGCAACATCACCGTGCCCGAGACCGCGCCCGAAGGCTCAGCCATCGACATCGGCTGGACGGTGACCAACCAGGGCCAGGCGGCGGCCGACGGCATCTGGACCGACACCGTCTACCTGCGCAAGTTCGGCGACACCGGCACCGGCAACGCGATCGGCAGCTTCCAGTTCCAGGGGCCGCTGGAGGCTGGCAAGAGCTACAGCCGGCGCGAGCAGATCATCCTGCCGTCGAAGACCAGCGACCGCTACGAGCTGATCGTCGTCACCGACCAGACCAACGTGGTCTACGAGAGCGAGGACGACGCGCCGCAGGAGGTGAACAACCGCTCGGTCGACGACGCGCAGATCTCGGTGTCGGTGCTGCCGCGGCCGGACCTGCAGGTCTTCCGCATCGACGGGCCCGAAGCGGTGGACGCCGGCGGTACCGCCACCATCGAGTTCGAGATCATCAACCAGGGCCCGGTGGCCACCACCGTGCCCAACTGGGTGGACCGCGTCTACCTGTCGCTGGACGACAAGATCACCATCGACGACGTGCTGGTGGCCACGCACACCAACGGCTCGGCGCTGGAAAGCGGCGAGCGCTACCTGACGCCGTCGTCCACCTTCAAGGTGCCCGAGCGCTTCCGCGGCAACGTCTACGTCATCGTGCACACCGACGCCGGCGGCGCGATGGAAGAGTGGCCGAACGAGGGCAACAACCTCAAGCTCTTCGAGCTGTTCGTCAACCCCTGGCCCTTTGCCGACCTGGTGGTGCACGACGTCAAGGTGCCGGCCCAGGCCTTCGAGGGCAACCAGGTCGAGGTGCGCTACACCGTCACCAACCGCGGCAGCGGCGCCACCGACAAGGGCCAGTGGGCCGAGCAGATCTGGCTGACCAAGGACAAGAACC
>Ga0209369_1000778_pt1 | contig 25246 bp, 24 predicted proteins | sample EBPBio142010_DNA_FD_185865 | JGI IMG/M metagenome (GOLD analysis project Ga0209369, IMG submission 185865) | Wastewater treatment Type I Accumulibacter community from EBPR Bioreactor in Madison, WI, USA - Reactor 1_10/4/2010_ DNA (SPAdes)... | ecosystem: Engineered > Bioreactor > EBPR >... | reverse complement strand
GGTTCCGTTGCCGCGACTGCGGCATGCCGTTTGGCCGCGCAAAGCGCGTGCGCCAGATGCCCGAGTCACATTCAACCCCTGGAGAAGTACACCATGGAATCACTATCCGTCGCGCGCCTGCGCCAGCAGCGCCGAGCTGCTGGTCACCTTGTCGATCCTGCATCTGACATCGGAAACCCGAACAGCACCGGCTGACGACAACTTGTCGGTCAATGCCTATCCGACCGGCTGCGGCGGCTTCGTCTACGTCGGCACCCCGCGCTACCGCGTCCGGGCGGAGCCGGATCTGGTCGCGATCTTCGAGGCCGCCAAGCGAGCCGGTGTCGCGTGGCTGATGTTCGACCGCGATGCGGCCGCCATCGATGGCCTGCAAGGCTTCCACATAGCGCATCCGAGGACAACGGCGTCGTCACACAACACGTTGAGCAGCTGCTCAATGCCGATGGTCTGCTGGCTCGATGATGAGGATCACCCCCAGAAATTGGTCCTGCCGTACAGAGCGTCGCGACACCAAGGCCGACGCTCTGTTTCATTTCTGACCGCCAAGGTTCTGCGTCGTTCGCAATCTGAAGTACGAGATGCCGGAGGCGCCCCAGGGGCACGAGCTTTCGAGCCTATGTGCTTTGGACGAGACTGAACGAGGCCATTCAGTTTGCGATGGCGGGCCGGTCGTGGACCGAGGCCGCTCATGCAGCCGGCTTCGCCGACTCCGCCCACCTGACGCGCACCTTCAGGCGCATGTTCGGCATCAATCCGGCGGCGCTCGTCCCGCGCTAACCGCAGCAGCACCCCTTGCGTGCAGACGCGGTGCTGGGACCGTTGGAGGCATTCGCACCGTCGATCTGCACCGGGGCGTACCCCGCTTGCTTGATGGCTTCGCTCAAGTCAGCAGCATCGGCCTGGCCGGCTTCGATGTCCACGCGGTGCGCCGCCAGATCGAATCGCAGGGTGGCGGTAGCGTCCTCGGCCTTCACCGCCTTGGTGATCGTGCTGACACAGTGGCCGCAGGTCATGTCATTCACTTGGAAGGAGATCATCAGATGTTCCTCAGTAGTTGGGTCTGTGCACTGAACTCTGAAGCTTCCCATCGTTGTAAAGTCAAGCAAGCCGCCAACATAACCATGTTGATCGCACAGCATTGCAGACCATGGCTTGACCTTCCTACCGTTGGAATCCTGAGGATGCCGGTACCTTGACTCACGGCAATCGATGCGACCGCCATGAATGCCTCAGCCCACTCCACCCTGTTGACCAAGCCGATCGATCTGCAGATCGGTGGCATGACCTGCGCCTCCTGCGTGATGCGTGTCGAGAAGGCGCTCAGGAAGGTAGCCGGAGTTCAGGAGGCCACGGTCAACCTGGCGACCGAACAAGCCCAGGTCCAGGCCGACGCGACGGTCACGGCCGATGCCTTGGCGGCCGCGGTGCGCCAGGCCGGCTATGAGGTCGCCAGCACCGACTTCACGTTCCAAGTCGAGGGCATGACCTGCGCCTCCTGCGTCGGGCGGGTAGAGACGGCGCTGCTGAAGGTGCCCGGCGTGATGGGCGCCACGGTGAACCTGGCCACCGAGCGCGCCAGTGTGCAGGCCCTGTCTACCGTGTCCTTCAACGAGCTCGAGGCTGCGGTCGATCGGGCGGGATACAACGCCAAACGCGTGGACGCCGCAAAGCCAACGCCTGAAGCGAGCCGCCCGCAATGGTGGCCCGTGGCCGTTGGCGCGGTGTTGACGCTGCCCCTGGTTGCCCCGATGCTGCTGCAACCCTTCGGCATCCACTGGATGCTGGATGGCTGGCTGCAGCTGGCACTCGCAGCGCCGGTGCAGTTCTGGCTCGGCTGGCGCTTCTACAGGGCCGGCTGGAAGGCGCTGCGCGCTGGTACCGGCAACATGGACCTGCTGGTGGCACTGGGCACCTCGGCGGCCTTCGGCCTGTCGCTGTACCTGCTGTTCAAGCATGCGGACCACGGCATGCCCCACCTGTACTTCGAGGCCTCGGCGGCTGTGATCACGCTGGTCCTGCTCGGCAAATGGGTGGAAACGCGCGCCAAGCGCCAGACCACCGATGCCATCCGTGCGCTGAACGCCCTGCGCCCGGCCACGGCCCGCGTGCTGCGCGGCAACATCGAGATCGAGCTGCCGGTGGAGCAGGTGGCCGTCGGTGACAGGGTCCGGGTTCGCCCCGGCGAGCGCATCGCCGTCGATGCCGAAGTGCTTGACGGCCGCAGCCACGTCGACGAATCCCTGATCACCGGCGAGAGCCTGCCCGTGCTCAAGGCGGCGGGCGACCGCGTCACCGGGGGTTCGATCAATGCCGAAGGGGCACTGACGCTGAAGACCCTCGCCGTGGGCGCGGAGACCACGCTGGCGCGCATCATCCGCATGGTCGAATCGGCGCAGGCCGCCAAGGCGCCGATCCAACGCATGGTGGACCGCGTCAGCGCCGTCTTCGTGCCGGTGGTGCTGGGCATCGCCCTGCTCACGCTGGTGGCCTGGGTGGGCGCGACGGGCGACTGGGAGCAGGCCGTGATCAACGCGGTCGCCGTGCTGGTCATCGCCTGTCCCTGTGCGCTGGGCTTGGCCACGCCGACCGCCATCATGGTCGGTACTGGTGTGGCCGCGCGCCACGGCATCTTGATCAAGGACGCACAAGCCCTGGAGCTCGCACATGCCGTGACAACGGTGGCGTTCGACAAAACCGGCACGCTCACCGAAGGCCGGCCTTCATTGGTCGCCGTGCATTCGGCGCCGGGCCAGAGCCGGGACGCAGTGCTGGGCACGTCGGCTGCGTTGCAGCAATCGAGCGAGCACCCACTGGCTCGAGCCGTGATGGCCGCGGTGCGCATGCAGCCAATGCCGGTGCCGCAAGCGCTGGAAGTCCAGGCGCTGCCGGGCCGTGGCCTGCAGGCCATCGTGGACGGCCAGGTCGTACTGCTCGGCAGCACCCGCTTGATGCACGAGAACGGTCTGAGCGCGGGCCCGTTGGCACAGGAAGCCGAACGCCTCGAAGGCGACGGCCGCACCGTCTCTTGGCTGATGCATGACGCCGGCGAACACTCCGAACTGCTGGGCCTGCTGGCCTTCGGCGATGCCATCAAGGCCACCGCCCGCGATGCAGTCGCGCGCCTGCATGCCCTGGGCATCGAGACTGTGATGCTCACCGGCGACAACCGCGGCAGCGCCGAGGTGGTGGCGCGGGAGCTGGGCATCAGGCAGTTCCGGGCCGAGGTGCTGCCGGGCGACAAGGCGGCCGTGGTGCAGGAACTGCGCGGCACAGGCCAGGTCGTGGCCATGGTCGGCGACGGCATCAACGATGCCCCGGCGCTGGCGGCGGCCGACGTGGGCATCGCCATGTCCACGGGTACCGACGTGGCGATGGAAGTGGCCGGCATCACGCTGATGCGCGGCGACCCGCGGCTGGTGGCCGATGCGCTGAACGTGTCGCGGCGCACCTACGGCACGCTGAAGCGCGGTTTGTTCTGGGCCTTCGTGTACAACGTCGTCGGCATTCCACTGGCCGCCATGGGCCTGCTGAACCCGGTGGTGGCCGGGGCGGCCATGGCATTGAGCAGCCTCAGCGTGGTCGCCAATGCGCTGCTGCTGCGCCGCTGGCGTCCGCCCGTCGCGGAAGCTGCAGCGTCTTTGCCGGCAGAACAGCCGCGCGCCGCCACCGCATGAGGAATTGCACATGGAAGCGATGAACATCGGCCAAGCCGCCACCGCGTCGGGCGTGTCGGCCAAGATGATCCGGCACTACGAGGTCGTCGGGTTGATGCCCGCACCAAAGCGGACGGAATCGGGCTACCGCCAGTACAACGACACGGAGGTCCACACGCTTCGCTTCATCCGTCAGGCGCGTGACCTGGGCTTTTCGATCCACGAGATCGGTGAGCTGTTGAGCCTCTGGCACAACCGCAAGCGGCCGAGCCGCCTGGTCAAGGCTATGGCCGAGGTCCATATCCAGGCGCTTGAACAAAAGGCACAGGAGTTGCTGGCCATGAAGAGCACGCTCGAGCATCTGGTGCACTGCTGCCATGGTGACGACCGGCCTGAATGTCCGATCCTGGATGTGCTGGCCAGCAACGAGCCCGTTGCTGGCGGCCGCAGCCGCGCCAGGACCGGCGTACGACGTAGGGCGGCATAGCCGCGATCGACGTCGATGCGGTCACGGACGGTGATGTGCGCAGAAAGCCACTGTGGATTGCGCGGTCGCACGAGCCTAGAGTTTGCTGCGTTAGACTCATTGGATGTTTCGCATGGTTCGAACGCTGTTGATCTGGTTGCTGGCCCTCGCGCTGCCCGCGCAAGGCGTCATGGCAGCGACCATGGTCTTCTGCGGCCCGGATCATCACGACCAGGCGTCCGCCGCTGTTGCAGCCCATGACGCGGGCGCGGCGCACGAGGCGCAGCATTTCAACGCGCAGTCGGAGCATGCCGCCCAGGACAGTCATGCCGGGGAAGCGGCTGCCGACGAAACGGCTGCGCCCGACAAGTTCGCACAGTCCGGGATGCAGAAGTGCAGTGTCTGCGCCGCATGCTGCTCGGCAGCCGCGATCCATAGCACGTTGCTGAAGTTGCCCGCTGTCGGACCAGCCGCCGCGGACTTCGCCGCCTTGGTGCCCGTCGTCGAACCCTTCGCGTCCGACGGCCCTGACCGTCCGCCCCGCCACGTCCTCGCGTAGCCGGTAGGCCCCGATCGCGTGCTCTGCACGCGAGGCCTCGCCCGGCCTTGTCTCTCCCGGTGCTGCCATGCAGCGCCGGGGCCTGTGGACTTCTACGCGAGGACACCATGTCCAAGACACTTCTGCGCTGGCTCGTGCGGGCCACGCTTTGCACCACCGCCTTGGCCGCACAGGCGCAAGGCGCCAGCTCGCCAGGCAGCGCGCACCCTGCGCCCGCCGTCCGCCCCGACCCGCTCGACGCGAAGGCCAGCGTCCCCGCGCTGAGCTACCGCTCGTCCTTCGCTCGCTACCGCGGCCTGGGCGAGGACAAGCCCGTCTCCTGGCGCGAGGCCAACGATGCAGTCGCGCGCATCGGCGGCTGGCGCGTCTATGCGCGAGAGGCACAACAGCCCGAGCCCACCCCATCGGGCACGGAGGCGGCGGCTTCACCCAAACCCGGTGGATCAGGCATGGACAACGCCAAACCGATGCCCATGCCGCCGGGCCACGGCGGGCACAAATCGCCATGAGGGCCACCATGACCGAATCCGCAAGGAACCATTTCCTGCGCCGGCCGCTCCTGCGCCGGCCGCGCCTGCGCCTCGCGGGCCTGCTCGGCGCAGTCGCCTTGCTCGGCGGATGTGCCTCCTTCAGCCCGGACGGTGGCTTTGCACCGGTGCAGCAGACCGCCAAGGACCGTCTCGGCAAGGATCTGCAATGGGCCCGATCCGACGCCGACCGGGACGCGATCGACCAGCGCGTGCGCGAACTGCTCGCCAAGCCGCTGTCGGTCGACGGCGCGGTACAGATCGCGCTGCTCAATAACCGGGGGCTGCAGGCCGAGTACCACGAACTCGGCATCGCCGAGGCCGAGTTGGTGCAGGCCGGACGGCTGCCCAACCCGGGCATCGCCTTCGCGCGCAAATCGCAGGGCGGCGAAGTCGAACTCGAATGGCTGCTGGCCATCAACCTGGCCCGTCTGATCGCCATTCCACTGTTCATGGAGGTGGAATCGCGGCGCTTCGCGCACACTCAGTTGCGGGTGTCGCTGCAGATGGTGTCGCTCGCCGCCGACACACGCAAGGCCTACCTGCATGCGGTGGCGGCCGAAGAGACGGTGCGCTACATGCGCCAGGTGATGCTGGCTGCCGAGGCCAGCGCCGAACTGGCGCGGCGCATGGAACAGGTGGGCAACTTCAACAAGCTGCAGCGTGCGCGCGAACAGGGCTTCTACGCCGATGCGGCCTTGAATCTGGCCCGGGCGGAGCAGGCACAACGGTCGACGCGCGAGCGCCTGACCCGGCTGCTGGGCCTGTGGGGTGCACAGGCGCAATTCACTCTGCCCGAACGGCTGCCCGACCTGCCGAAGTCGACCGTCGATTTGCCCGACATCGAAAGACTCGCTCTCGAACAGCGGCTCGACGTACGCGGCGCCAAGCTGGCTGCCGAACAGACGGCGAAGAACCTGGGACTGACGCGAACCACAAGGTTCATCAACGTGCTCGAAGTCGGTGCCATCTACAACACCTTCAACGACGCACCGTCGCAGCGCGGATACGAGATCGGCTTCGAGCTGCCGCTGTTCGACTGGGGCGATGCGCGCGTGGCCAAGGCCGAGTCGATCTACATGCAGGCACTCGACCGGGCTGCGCAGACCGCCATCGATGCCCGTTCGGAAGTGCGCGAAGCCTATACCGGCTACCGCTCGGCCTACGACATCGCGCGCCACCACCGCGATCAGATCGTGCCGGTGCGCCAGCGCATCGCCGAAGAGAACCTGCTTCGCTACAACGGCATGCTGATCGGCGTGTTCGAGCTGCTGGCCGACGCGCGCGCGCAGATCGCCAGCGTCAACAGCGCCATCGAAGCGCTGCGCGACTTCTGGATCGCACAGGCCGACCTTGACATGGCGCTGATCGGCAAACCCAGCCTGACAGCGCCCGCCGGCCCGGCGGCCGCCGCCGAGGCTGGCGGCCCCGGCCACTGACTTCAAGAGGACATGCACATGCTTTCCCGACGCAAACTCATTGGCGGGGCCGGCGCCGTCACGGCGGCCATGTCGGCCGCTGCGGTCAGCAAGGTGGCGATGGCCGCGCTGCCCGAGCCGGTTATCCAGACCAAGCCCGACACGATGCCGCCGCTGGTGCCCAACACCGGCCGGCCCTACAACCCGGTGGTCACGCTCAACGGCTGGACGCTGCCCTGGCGCATGAACAACGGCGTCAAGGAATTCCACCTGGTCGCCGAACCGGTGGTGCGCGAGATGAGCCCCGGCTTCAAGGCGCACCTGTGGGGCTACAACGGCCAGAGCCCGGGGCCGACGATCGAGGTGGTCGAAGGCGACCGCGTTCGCCTGTTCGTCACCAACAAGCTCGGCGAGCTGACCAGCATCCACTGGCACGGACAACGCCTGCCCAACGGCATGGATGGCGTCACCGGCTTGAACCAACCCGGCATCCCGCCGGGAAAGACCTACGTCTACGAGTTCGTCGCGCGCCGTCCCGGCACCTTCATGTACCACCCGCACGCCGACGAGATGGTGCAGATGGCCATGGGAATGATGGGCTTCTGGGTCACGCACCCGAAGGGCAAACATCCCTTGATTGAAGACGTGGACCGCGACTTCGTGTTCCTGCTCAATGCCTACGACATCGACCCCGGCAGCTACACGCCGAAGATCATGACGATGCTGGACTTCAACCTGTGGAGCTGGAACAGCCGCATCTTCCCCGGCATCGATCCGCTGGTGGTGAGGAAGAACGACAAGGTGCGCATCCGCATCGGCAACCTGACGATGACGAACCACCCGATCCACCTGCACGGCCATGAGTTCCTGATCACCGGCACCGACGGCGGGCCGACACCGAAGAGTGCGCGTCAGTACGAGGTCACCGCCGACATCGCGGTCGGCCAGATGCGGCAGATCGACTTCCTGGCCGACGAAGAAGGCGACTGGGCCTTCCACTGCCACAAGAGCCACCACACGATGAACGCCATGGGCCACGACGTACCGACCATGATCGGTGTCGACCACCGCGGCGTGGCCAAGCAGATCACGAAGCTGATCCCCGACTACATGGTGATGGGCGAGCGCGGCATGAAGGACATGACCGAGATGGAAATGCCGCTGCCCGACAACACCGCTGCGATGATGGCTGGCCAAGGCCCCTTCGGCGCGGTCGGCATGGGCGGCATGTTCAGCGTCGTCAAGGTGCGCCGCGACCAGCCGCGCGGTGACTACAGCGACCCCGGTTGGTACCAGCATCCACCCGGCGAGGTGGCCTACGAATGGACCGGCGCGCTGCCCGACCCGGCGCGCTTCAAGGCCGAAGGCACGGGCTCGATGCCGCCGCTGGCCCAACCCGCCATTCCCACGGAAGTCAAGGTGCGCAAGCCTGCGGGCGGGCACTCCGGTCATTGAGCTTCATCCACGCAACCCAGAAAGGAAAAACCATGCAAGTCAGCAAAAGAAGCCTGATCGTCGCCACCGCTGCCGCCCTGCTCGCCCCAGCCGGCCGCGTGCTTGCCCACGGCGACGAGAAACACCCCGCCAAGAGCGGCCCTGTGAAGAAGGAACAGAAGGACTGGGGCATCGCCGGCGATGCCGGCCAGGCCAAGCGCAGCGTCGAGGTCGGCATGGCCGACACCATGCGCTTCACGCCCGAGCGCATCGCCGTCAAGCTGGGTGAAACGGTGCGCTTCGTGGCCAAGAACCACGGCAAGCAGATGCACGAGTTCGTGATCGGCACCCAGGCCGAAAACAAGAAGCACGCCGAACTGATGCTCAAGTTCCCCAACATGGAACACGACGAGCCCTACATGGCCCATGTGCCTCCGGGCAAGACGGGCCAGATCGTCTGGACCTTCAACAGGCCCGGCAGCTTCGAGTTCGCCTGCCTGATCGCCGGCCACTACCAGGCGGGCATGGTCGGCACGATCACGGTGAGCGCGTCATGAAGCTCAATCGGCGTGAACTCTTCCTCACGACGCTGGCGGCGATTGCCGCGACCCTGCCGGCCGGCGTGGCGGCGGCACCGGTGGCCATGGAGGTCTGGAAGGCGCCGACCTGCGGTTGTTGCAAGGACTGGATCCGCTATCTGGAAGCCGACGGATTCCGGGTGAAGGTCCACGACGTAGGCAACACCGCTGCACGCTCGCGCCTGGGCATGCCGATGCGGCTGGGCTCGTGCCACACGGCGCAGGTCGAGGGCTATGCCATCGAGGGCCATGTGCCCGCGAGAGAGATCCGGCGGCTGCTGGCCGAGCGGCCCGACGCCGTCGGCTTGGCCGTGCCCGGCATGCCCATCGGCTCGCCCGGCATGGACGGCCCCGCATACGGTACACGCAAGGACCCCTACGACGTGCTGCTGGTCCGCAAGGACGGCAGCACCACCTCTTTCCAAAGCTACCCATGAAGGACATCGAGACCATGAACACGACCCCCAAGACCCTGATCGCCGCCCTGTGCATCGCGCTGCTGGCACCGCTGGGCGCACTGGCGGATGACGCTCACCACAAGCCTGCGGCGACGGCCGGCGCCAGCGACATGACCGACGGCGAGGTGCGCAAGGTCGATATCGATGCCGGCAAGCTGACGCTGAAGCACGCCGACATCAAGAGCCTGGACATGCCGGCGATGACGATGGTCTTCGTGGTCCAGGACAAGGCCATGCTCGGCAAGCTGAAGACCGGCGACAGGATCCGCTTCAAGGTGATCAACGATGGCGGCAAGTTCACGATCACCGAGATCCAGCCGGCACCTTGAAGGCTGCGGTGGCGTGGGCAGGTTGCGTGATCCAGGCCTTTACGGCCTGCTGCTGATAGCCGTGATGGCGTCTGCAGGCGGGGCCTGGGGCGACTGTGTGCTGCTGGCCGGCAGCGTTGCGCTGGGCTATCGGCTGTTCCTGCTGTGGATGGACCGCGGTGCGCCATGGCCACCTCTGACTGCAGCGCTGAACGCATTGACAGGCGGCGCTCTGGCCGGCATGGCGGGCATCGCCTTGCTCGCCGGCATCGGCGCGGCCGGGCTCGGCTGGTGGCAACCGCCCGCGCCGCATCCGGTGCCGGCGTTGATGTTCATTGTCTTGAGCGCAGCCTGGTGCTGCTGGTCCAGGCACAGCCTTGCAGGCGCGATGGACGAACTGAAGGTGTGGCTGTGGTTGGTAGGCGGTACCGTGCTCGCCATGGAAGCTTACGGACGCGGCCTGGCAATGGCGCCATGCCTGTTCGCGCTCTTCATCGGTGTGGCCATGTTGTGGGCCGGCTGGCGCCTGGTGCGCTTCACCGCGCCGGCAATACTGCGTTCGGGCAGCGAGGCGCCATGAACCGAACGACTTCGCGTTTGAAGAGTTCTTCCCTTCGATGAAGATCGCGTGAGCCGGCTATCCGTAGCCGCGCTCGTCCTGCCTCTGCTTCTGCTCGGCGGTTGCAGCACGATGCGCAGCGAACATCCGCCGACGGCCTCCTACGCGCTCGCCGAGGCCAGGCACAGCGCACTCGGCCGGGCGGCGGAGTCCGTGCCCGTGTCATCCTCTGGGCAGTCCGGCTTCCGGCTCATCGCCTCGGGGCGCGAAGCCTTTGCCACGCGTGCCGTGCTGGCCGACCTGGCCGAACGCTCGCTGGATCTGCAGTATTACAGCGCCGCCGACGACATGACCACGGACCTGCTGCTGCTGCGCATCGAGGCAGCGGCGCAGCGCGGGGTGCGCGTGCGCATCCTGCTCGACGATATCTATCCGCCCACCCGGCGCTTCGCCCAACGCGCCGCCGCTCAGCATCCGGGCATCCAGGTGCGGCTGTACAACCCCTTCTTCTGGAGCGACAGCTGGGACCCCGTGCGCGTGGGCGAGTTGATCGCCGATGCCGAGCGGCTGAACCGGCGCATGCACAACAAGCTGTGGATCGCGGACAACGCCGCCGCCGTCATCGGCAGCCGCAACCTGGGCGACGCGTACTTCGACGGGCTCGAATCGGGTAACTTCTCCGACGTCGATCTGTTCACCATGGGGCCGATCGTCGGCGAGCTCTCCGGGGCCTTCGATGCCTACTGGAACAGTGCGTCGTCGGTGCCGATCGAGCGCCTGGGTGCGGCAACCGACGCCGCCGCTGTGGAGCTTTCGCGGCAGGCGTTGCGCTCGCGTGCCGCCGCCTGCAACGCGTCTGCGTCCTGTGCGTCGCTGGTCCCGCCGACCCGGCAGGATGAAGCCGACTGGCTGCAACGGACGATCGGCCAACTCCTCTGGGCCGATGCCGACGTGAGCGTCGATGCGCCCGAGGAGGACAAGTCCTCGGTGCCTTCGGGCATCGAGCATGGCTGGATCGAAGACCGCCCGGGAGGCGCCCGCACCCTGTCCGAACTGCTGATCGTGTCGCCGTACCTGGTGTTCGAAGAGGACGGCCTGGATCACCTGGCCGACATGCGCCGGCGTGGCATCCGGGTCGCGATCCTGACCAACTCGCTGGACTCGACCGATTCGCTCGCGGCCCATGCCGGCTATGCGCGCCAGCGGGAGGCCTTGCTGGCGATCGGTGTGCAGCTTTACGAGCTGCGCCACCAGCCCGGGACTTCCAGACACGGCTTGTCCCACCGCTGGCTCCAGCCGCAGGCAGGCAGCCTGCATGCCAAGATCGTGGTCCAGGATCGGAACCGCGCCATCGTCGGTTCGCTGAACCAGGATCCGCGTTCGCGCATTCACAACCGCGAGATCTGGTTGACCGTGCGCAGCGCCGACCTTGCCGCCGAACTGGGCGCGCTGTTCGACGAGGCCAGCGACGCGCACCATGCCTACAAGCTCGAGCTGATCGACGGTGACGATGGACAGCGTGTCGAGTGGCACACGCAGGAACGCGGCCAGACTGTCGTCCACAGCGTCGAGCCGGCTGCCGGCCCGTGGCTGAAGCTGTGGCGCGCCGTGCTGGGTGCGCTTGTTCCCGAGCATCTGCTTTGATGCCATCGACACCGTGGCCATCCAGCCCCTGTCAATTGACCTGGCGCAAGATCCTGGCCCCGACCAGTGATAGGCTGACCGGAGCTTGGTTCGGCACATGCACGCATTTCGAAACTCCACACAGCGCTTGCGGCGGCTCGTCTGGCTGACGCTGTGGGCGTGGTCTTTCGCGCTGCTTTCGGGTGTGGTCAATGCGTGTGTGCTGAACCTGCCCGAGCGTGCAATGGAAGGTTCCAGCCCTTCGTCTCGCTTCGAGACCGTCACGCATGCCCGCCTCGCCCACAGCATCGAAGCGCGTGGCCCCACCGGCCAAGACGCGGATGCCGGCAGCCCGCATCGGCAGGAGCAGGAACACGGAAGCTCGAGCCAGGACAGCTGCTTGAAGTTCTGCGACGATGAGTCCTCGGCACTCGCCAAGAGTTCGGCCGCCGGCGTCGATATCGGCGCGACCCTGGTCGATGCGCGCCTGGGGCGGCACCTTGCCGTTGCGGCGACGCAAGCTGACGCCGGCTCGATGCCGGAACCACCGCGCGCCCATGGGCCGCCGCTGGTCATCCGCTTCCTGCGTCTGACCCTATAGATCCAAACGCTTGGCCGCCGACGGGAACTGCTCCCGCGCCGGCGGATTGCGCGTTGCCGCTTCCTTCGGCGCCCGCTGCCGATTCGCGTGGGGCACCCGCGCGGGCGCGCGCCGCTTCACACCCCCTTTTGCCATCGAACCGGAGACCATGATGTCAGCTCTGAAGACCGTCATTTCACTGTCGTCCCTTGTATTCGTCACCGCCTGTGCCGGCCCCAACGGCCCGGGCGCCGCCTCCCAAACCCCGGCGGCGGCCGCTGCGCACGCCAGCCATCATCCCGGCACAGCCTCCGCCTCAGCAGCGCCAGGCATGCAGGACCGGATGCAGGCCATGCGCGCGATGCACGACAAGATGATGAACGCCAAGACCCCCGCCGAGCGCGAGGCGCTGATGGCCGATCACATGAAGTCCATGCAGGGCGGCATGGCCATGATGAAGAGCATGGGCTGCACGGGTCCGATGGGCGCTGCCTCCGGCACCGGCGCCGGCATGTTCGGCGGCGCCATGGCCCAGCAGCCACAGGCCATGGAAGGCTGCATGCAGATGATGCAGATGATGATGGAGATGATGTCGCAGCGCGTGCCGACCGCACCGGCGTCCAAGTGAGCTGCCGCACCTCACCTGGAACCACCACCATGAACCATCATCGTCATCCCCTGCGGGCAACGCCCCGCCGCGCGCAACGGGGCGCAGCATCGCCGTGGATCTTCGCCGGCTTCCTCGCGGTGGCCGGGTTCTTCCTCTTCACGGAGCACCGCGCCCACCTGATGGGCGCGCTGCCCTTCGTGCTGCTGGCGCTGTGCCCGCTGATGCATCTCTTTCACGGCCGCCATGGCCGGCACGGCCACGGCGGCGGACCCGGCAGTGATCAGAAGCACGGCACACCCGCAAGCGGCGATGTCCCTGGGGCGACGCCACCTGCAGAGCCGCGCCAGCCGCACACGCACTGAAGTCCACCAAAGGAGTCGCCATGCCGAACGGCAACGCACCGGCCTACGGGCTGTGGTCCCTGGTCATCGTCAACTCGCTCGTGTTCATTCTCTTCGCGTTCAGCTTCGCCAAGCCGCAGACCCGGCGCGACTGGCGCTCGTTCGGCGCGTTCTCGGGGTTCCTGGTGGCGTTGTTCGCGGAGATGTACGGCTACCCGCTGACCATCTATCTGCTGTCGGGATGGTTGGGGTCGAGGTTTCCCGGCATCGACTTCCTGTCGCACGACGCCGGACACCTGCTCGAAGTGATGTTCGGCTGGCGCGCCAACCCGCATCTCGGCCCGTTCCACCTGCTCAGCGCGCTGTTCATCGGCGGCGGGTTCTGGCTCCTGTCCTCCGCCTGGTCCGTGCTGTACGAGGCCCAGCGCAGCGGCACGCTGGCGCAGACCGGCGCGTACGCCCGCATCCGGCACCCGCAATACGTCGCCTTCGTGCTGATCATGTTCGGCTTCCTGTTGCAGTGGCCGACCGTGCTCACGCTCGCGATGTTCCCTGTTTTCGTTGTGATGTACGTGCGCCTGGCCCTCGCGGAAGAGCGTGAATCGGCGGGGACCTTCGGCAACCAGTGGGAGGGCTATGCACGCCGCACGCCGCGCTTCGTTCCGAGGCTTGGCCGGCCCGGCCCGGCGGAGCACCCGACTTGAGCGGTGGCAACCGGCGACCTTGGCTTCGAGTGGACAACGCTTGACATTGACACCGTGGGAAGGTCTATCTTTCGTTCAGCGCCAGACCTTCCGTTGCCGAATCAAGCGGTGGCAGAAGCTTTTAAGGCACTCAAGACAGTAGACCACGCCGGAGGAAGAGACCATGAACATGCATGCCCGAAGCGGCCATGAAGATCATGCGCACCCGCACGCACCCCATCATCCGCAGCCGCCGGCCGGCGTCGCCGCGCTGAAGGACCCGGTGTGCGGCATGACGGTGACCGAACAGTCGCCGCACCATGCCGAGCACGAGGGCAGGCCGTACTACTTCTGCAGTACGAAGTGCCTGGCGAAGTTCAGCGCCGAGCCGCAGAAGTACCTGCTGCCCGCGGAGCGCGACGCGGTGCCCGTCGAGGCCGACGCCGAGGCTGCGCCCGGCACGATCTACACCTGCCCGATGCACCCCGAGATCCGCCAGGACCATCCGGGGCACTGCCCGAAGTGCGGCATGTCGCTGGAGCCGGTGCTGCCCGACCTGGAGGACAACGAGAATCCCGAACTGGTGGACTTCCAGCGGCGCTTCTGGTGGACGCTGCCTTTGACCGTGGCCGTCACTGTGCTGGCCATGTTCGGCCACCGCTTCGGCTGGTTCGACATGGCCACGCAGAGCTGGATCGAGCTGCTGCTGTCGCTGCCGATCTCGCTGTGGGCCGGTTGGCCCTTCTTCGTGCGCGGTGTGCAGTCGATCGTCAATCGCAGCCCGAACATGTGGACGCTGATCGGCCTGGGCACCGGCGCGGCCTTCGCCTACAGCGTCGCGGCCACAGTGGCGCCGCAGGTGTTCCCGGCCTCGTTCGTGTCGATGGGCCGGGTGGCGGTGTACTTCGAGGCCGCGGCGGTGATCATCTCGCTGACGCTGCTCGGCCAGATCCTGGAGCTGAAGGCGCGTTCGCAGACCTCGGCCGCGATCCGCTCGCTGCTGGGTCTGGCGCCGAAGACCGCGCGCCGCGTCGCCGCCGACGGCAGCGAGGAAGACGTACCGCTGACCCACGTGCACGTCGGCGACCTGCTGCGCGTGCGTCCTGGCGAGAAGGTGCCGGTGGACGGTGTGGTTGTCGAAGGCTCGAGCGCGGTCGACGAATCGATGCTCACCGGCGAGCCGCTGCCGGTGACCAAGCGCCCCGGCGACAAGCTGATCGGCGCGACGATGAACACCAGTGGTGCGCTGGTGATGCGTTCCGAACACGTGGGCGCGGCGACGGTGCTGTCGCAGATCGTGCAGATGGTCGCGCAGGCGCAGCGCTCGCGCGCGCCGATGCAGCGCATGGCCGACACGGTGGCCGGCTGGTTTGTGATGGGCGTCGTCGGCATCGCGCTGCTGACCTTCTTCGGCTGGGGCTTGTTCGGGCCCGAGCCGAGCTGGGTCTACGGACTGATCAACGCGGTGGCCGTGCTGATCATCGCCTGCCCCTGTGCTCTGGGTCTGGCGACGCCGATGTCGATCATGGTCGCTACCGGCCGCGGCGCGACGAATGGCGTGCTGTTCCGTGACGCCGCCGCGATCGAGAACCTGCGCAAGGTCGACACCCTGATCGTCGACAAGACCGGCACGCTGACCGAAGGCCGACCGGTATTCGAACGCGCGCTGGGCGTGGGAGAGTTCAGCGCCGACGAGGTGCTGCGCCTGGCGGCCAGCCTGGACCAGGGCAGCGAACATCCGCTGGCGGCGGCCATCGTCGCCGCGGCGCGCGACAAGGGCCTGGCGCTGGACAAGCCCGAGCAATTCGACTCCGCGTCGGGCATCGGCGTGCGTGGCCGGGTGGCCGGCCAGGCGCTCGCACTCGGCAATACCGCGCTGATGCAGCAGCTGGGCATCGACGTATCGCCGTTGGCCGGCGAAGCCGAAGCGCTGCGCTCGCGCGGCGCGAGCGTCATGCACCTGGCGGTGGGCCGGCAGCTGGCCGGGCTGCTGGCCGTTGCCGACCCGATCAAGGCGACGACGCCCGAGGCGTTGGCCTCGCTGCGCCGGGCCGGCCTGCGCGTCGTGATGGCCACCGGCGACGGCCTGACCACGGCCCGCGCCGTGGGCCAAAGCCTGGGCATCGACGAAGTGCACGGCGAGGTCAAGCCGGCCGACAAGCTGAAGCTGGTCGAGACGCTGCAGGCCGAGGGCCGCATCGTGGCGATGGCCGGCGACGGCATCAACGACGCGCCGGCTCTGGCGCGCGCCGATGTCGGCATCGCGATGGGCACCGGCACCGACGTGGCGATGAACAGCGCGCAGCTGACGCTGGTCAAGGGTGACCTGCGCGGCATCGCCACGGCCCGCGCGTTGTCGCAGGCCACCGTGGCCAACATGAAGCAGAACCTGTGGTTCGCCTTCGTCTACAACGCGCTCGGCGTGCCGCTGGCCGCCGGCGTGCTGTTCCCATTCACCGGCTGGCTGCTGTCGCCGCTGATCGCCGCGCTGGCGATGAGCCTGAGTTCGGCCTCGGTCATCGGCAACGCGCTGCGACTGCGCGCTGCCAAGCTGCGCGAGGCCTGATGGCGCGCGCCCGAGCCCCGGTCTCAGGGTCGCGCCGCCACCCGCCGGCAGAAGCAGTAGACGAACTGCTGGCGCGTGCCCCAAGGCGTGGTGTGCTGCTCGATGCGGCTGTCGAGCAGTTGGAACGGCGCGCCGAAGGTGTGATGCAGTTCGTCGGCCGAATAGCGCGAAACCGGCAGCCCACTGCATTGCTCCGGCCCCTGCGGGCCGAAGCTGCCGACGATGGCGAAGCCGCCGGGCTTCAGCGCCCTCAACACCTGTTCGACATAGCGCTGCCGCTGCTCGTCGCGGGTCAGGAAATGGAACACCGCCCGGTCATGCCAGACGTCGAAGGCGGCAGCAGGCAGGTCGGCATGCAACACGTCGGCGGCGAGCCAGTGCACTTGTTGGCCCGCAGGGCCGACGCGGCTGCGGGTGGTTTCGAGCGCGGTGATGGAGATGTCGAGCACCGTGAGCTTGCGGTAGCCGGCGGCCACCAGATCGTCGACCAGCGTCGACTCGCCGCCACCGACATCGATGATCGCCGCGTCCCGGGCCGGGGCGGCGCGTTCGATGTACTGCAAGGACAGGTTCAGATGAGGCGCGAACCAGCTCACTGCATCCGCCGACTTGGTCTTGTAGACCGATTCCCAGTGGTTCTTGGTGGTCATGCGCGGCAGCATAGCGCGACGGGGCGGACGCGGTGTATCGCCTTGTCTGGAGTCAAATGGGCCGGGCCGTGCTGACGTAGACTGAAGGCCATGCGAGTGCATCGCGCGTTCAAGCGCTGGGTGTCGGGCGGGTTGGTGATGCTGCTGCTGTTCATGCAGCTGGCCACCGCCGCCTACGCCTGCCCGGCCGAACTGCAGGCACTGCGCGACGCGACCGCGATGGAGGCGATGCCGGGCTGCGACGGCAACATGTCTCGCGACATGGATGCCGACCAGCCGCAGCTGTGCAAGGCCCACTGCCAGCAAGGCGAACAGGTTGTCGGCGCCGCTCCGGCGGCCGACTGGACGCCCTGGCCGTTGCTGCTGGCCGTCATCGACTGGCGGCCAATCGCGCAGCTCAGCGTGCCGCCCGCGCGCCAGTGGGCGGGCCCACCGCCCGGCGCAGTGCTGCCGGGCTCACCCCCGATCTACCTGTCCCTGCTCGTCCTGCGCAACTAGCGTGGCCGTGAGCAGCGTCGGCGCCCCGCGGGGCGCTGCCGCTCCACATGGACCCCTTGCGATGAAGGAAACGACATGGACATTGCACTCTTGCGCCTGAGCGCGACCGCCTGGCTGCTGCTGGTCCTGCCCTGGGCCGCCAACGCCGGATTGAGCTTCGACGAGACCACGCGGCTGGCGCGCGACCAGGCGCCGGCGCTGCAGGCCCAGCGCAGCGCGCTGGACGGCGCGCAAGCCGTCTTGCCGGCCGCCGCCACGCTGCCCGACCCCCGCCTGATCGTGGGCCTGGACAACCTGCCGGTGACCGGTGCCGACCGCTTCAGCACCACGGCCGACTTCATGACGATGCAACGCATCGGTCTGATGCAGGAGGTGCCCAATGCCGCCAAGCGCGAGGCCAGGACGGCCGGCGCGCAGGCGCGCATCGAGCGCGAACGCGCGCTGCTCGCCGTGACCGAACTGACGGTGCGGCGCGACGCCGCGCTGGCTTGGCTGGCGGTGTACTACGCCGAAGACCGGGCCGCGCAACTGAGCGGGCTGGAGCGCGAGAACCGGCTGCTGCAGGACACGCTGGACTCACGCATCGCCTCGGGCCAGGCGCTGCCGGCCGAGCGCACGATGTCGCGCATCGACGCGCTGATGATCGCCGACCGCCGCGACGACGCGCTGCGCGATGTCGAGCGTGCACGGGCTTCGCTGCGCCGCTGGGTCGGCGCGCGCGCGGCCGAGCCGCTGGAAGGCGGCCCGCCGGCACTGCAGGTCAGCGCCGAGCAGTTGCGCGCCGACCTGCACCGCCATGCCGAGTTGGCGCCCTACGACGCGATGCAGGCGATGGCCCGCGCCGAGGCACGCGAGGCCGATGCCGAGCAGCGTGGCGACTGGGGCTGGGAGCTGGTCTACAGCCGGCGCCCGCAGTACGGCGACATGATGTCCTTCCAGCTGGTCTTCGACCTGCCCTGGGACCGCGAGCGCCGCCAGCAGCCGCAGTTGATCGCCAAGCAGCGCGAAGTGGCGCGCATCGAGTCGGAACGTGCCGACACACTGCGCCGCCACGCCGAGGAGATCGACGCCCAGCTCGCGGAACTCAAGGCGCTGGATGCACAACATGCGCGCCTGGAGCGCCAGGCCCTGGCGCTGAACAGCGAGCGCGTTGCGCTGACGCTGGCCAGCTACCAGGCCGGGCGCGGCGACCTGGGCGCGGTGCTGGTGGCACGGCGCGAGGCCGTCGAGACCCGGCTGCGTCTGATCGATCTGGATGCGCAGCGCGCCGCGCTGCGCGTGCGCCTGAACACCTTGATCGCGGAGTGATCACCATGGCCAAGACATTTGCACGCATCGTCGGCGCAGCAGCGCTGCTGGGCCTGGGCGGCCTTGCCGGGTGGGGTTTCGGCCAATGGCAGGGCAGGCACGCCCCGGCCGACAGTGACACGGCCATGGCGACGGCCGGCGAACGCAAGGTGCTGTACTGGTACGACCCGATGGTGCCGACGCAGCGCTTCGACAAACCGGGCAAGTCGCCGTTCATGGACATGCAGCTGGTGCCGCGCTACGCCGACGAAGGCGAGGCATCGACCGGAGCGTCCGGCACGCTGGCGATTTCGACGCAGGCGCAGCAAGCACTCGGGCTGCGCCTGGCCGTCGTCGAGCAACGCAGGCTCGGCGCGGCGGTCGAAGCGGTGGGCACGGTGCAACTGAACGAACGCGACATCGCCATCGTGCAGGCGCGCACCGCCGGCTTCGTCGAACGGGTGTTCGGCCGCGCGCCGGGTGACGTGGTCGCGGCCGGCGCGCCGCTTGCCGAACTCTTCAACCCCGAATGGCTGGGCGCGCAGCAGGAGTACCTGGCGGTCAGGGCCACCGGCGACGCCGCGCTGGCGCAGGCGGCGAAGCAGCGGCTGCTGCTGCTGGGCATGCCGGCCCCGCTGGTCGAGCGCGTCGAGGCCTCGGGCCAACCGCTGGCGCTGCAGACCGTCGCCACGCCAGTCGGCGGTGTCATCAGCGAGCTGACGGTACGCCAGGGCATGGCGGTGGCGCCAGGCATGACGCTGGCGCGCATCAACGGCCTGGGCACGGTGTGGCTCGAAGTGGCGCTGCCCGAGCCGCTGGCCGCGGGGGTCCAGCCCGGCCAGCCGGTTCAGGCGCGCTTTGCGGCCCTGCCCGGCGAGATGATCAAGGGCAAGGTGGCCGCCGTGCTGCCGGAGGCCAACCGCGACACGCGTACGCTGCGACTGCGCATCGAGCTGCCGAACCCCGGCCAGCGTCTCAAGGCAGGCATGTTCGCGCAGGTCAGCCTGGGTGGCGCGCAGCGCGAGATGCTGGTGGTACCGGCTGAAGCCGTCATCCGCACCGGACGACGCGCGCTGGTCTACGTGGCCGAAGAGGCCGGCCGCCACCGGCCCATACCGGTGGAGATCGGCGAGCAGGTCGACGAGTGGGTTGTCATCCGCAGCGGCCTGGCCGCCGGGCAGCAGGTGGTGGCGTCGGGGCAGTTCCTGATCGACTCCGAAGCCAGCCTGCAAGGGGTGATGGCGCGCAGCGCGGCGGCCGCAGCACCGGCCGCTGCCGAGCCGCACCGCACGACCGGTGTGGTGACGCAGATCGAAGGCGACCGCATCACCCTCGACCACGCGCCCGTGCCGGCGCTGAAGTGGCCGTCGATGACGATGGCCTTCAAGCTGGCCGACCCGGCGCTGGCCCGCGGCCTGAAGCCGGGCCAGTCGGTGAGCTTCAGTTTCGACCAGCAGGGCGAGGACTACCGTATCACCGCCATCGCACCACGAGCCGCCGCCTCGGGAGCGAAGCGATGATCGCCACGCTGATCCGCTGGTCGGTGGCCAACCGCTTCCTTGTGCTGCTGGCGACGGCCTTTCTCACCGCAGCGGGACTCTGGGGCCTGCGCACGACGCCGGTGGACGCACTGCCCGACCTGAGCGACGTTCAGGTCATCATCCGCACCAGCTGGCCTGGCCAGGCACCGCAGATCGTCGAGAACCAGGTGACCTACCCGCTGGCGACGACGATGATGTCGGTGCCCGGTGCTCGAACCGTGCGCGGCTTCTCCTTCTTCGGCGACAGCTTCGTCTACGTGCTGTTCGAGGACGGCACCGACCTGTACTGGGCGCGTTCGCGGGTGCTCGAATACCTGAACCAGGTGCAGGGCCGCCTGCCGGCGGGTGCGAAGACAGCACTCGGCCCCGATGCCACCGGCGTGGGCTGGATCTTCCAGTACGCGCTGGTCGACCGCACGGGACGCAACGACCTGTCGCAACTGCGCGCGCTGCAGGACTGGTTCCTGAAGTACGAACTGAAGAGCCTGCCAGACGTGGCCGAGGTCGCCAGCGTCGGCGGCATGGTGCGCCAGTACCAGGTGGTGCTGAATCCGAACAAGCTGGCCGCCTACGGCATCACCCACGAGCAGGTGCGCAGCGCGTTGCTGGCCGGCAATCAGGAGAGCGGCGGCTCGGTGCTCGAACTGGCCGAAGTCGAATACATGGTGCGCGCCAGCGGCTACCTGAAGACGTTGGACGACTTCCGCAACATTCCACTGGCCGCACGCGGCGGCATCCCCGTGCGACTGGGCGATGTCGCCACACTGCAGGTGGGCCCGGAAATGCGCCGCGGCATTGCCGAACTCGACGGCCAGGGCGAGGTGGCCGGCGGCGTGGTCGTGCTGCGCTCGGGCAAGAACGCCCAGGCAGCGATCCAGGCCGTGAAGGCGCGCCTGGCCGAGCTGCAGCCGAGCCTGCCGCAGGGCGTGCAGATCGTCACCACCTACGACCGCAGCGCGTTGATCGAGCGCGCGATCCAAAACCTGTCGTTCAAGCTGCTCGAGGAATTCATCGTCGTCGCGCTGGTGTGCGTGCTTTTCCTGTGGCACCTGCGCTCGGCGGCTGTGGCCATCATCGCGCTGCCGCTGGGCGTGATGCTCGCCTTTCTGGTGATGCGCTGGCAAGGCATCAACGCCAACATCATGTCGCTGGGCGGCATCGCCATCGCCATCGGCGCGATGGTCGACGCCGCCGTGGTGATGATCGAAAACGCGCACAAGAAGATCGAGGCTTGGCAGCACGCGCACCCGGGGCAGAAACTCGATGGCGACGAGCGCTGGAAGGTGGTCACCGATGCCGCGGTCGAGGTCGGCCCGGCGCTGTTCTTCTCGCTGCTGATCATCACGCTGTCCTTCATTCCGGTGTTCACGCTGCAGGCGCAGGAGGGGCGGCTGTTCGGTCCACTCGCCTTCACCAAGACCTACGCCATGGCCGCGGCTGCCGGGCTGTCGGTGACGCTGATTCCGGTGTTGATGGGCTACTGGATCCGCGGGCGCATCCCTGACGAGCGGCGAAACCCGATCACGCGCGTGTTGGTCGCCGTCTACCGACCGGCATTGAACTGGGTGCTGAAGTGGCCGAAGGCCACCATCGTCATCGCGCTCATGGCGCTGGCCACCACCGTCTGGCCACTGATGCGTCTGGGCGGTGAGTTCCTGCCGATGCTCGACGAGGGCGACCTGCTGTACATGCCGTCGGCGCTGCCAGGGCTGTCGGCGCAGAAGGCAGCCGAGCTGCTGCAGTTGACCGACCGCATGATCAAGACCGTGCCCGAGGTCGAGCGTGTGTTCGGCAAGGCTGGCCGCGCCGAAACCGCCACCGACCCGGCGCCCCTGGAGATGTTCGAGACCACGATCCAGCTCAAACCTCGCGAGCAGTGGCGCGCCGGCATGACACCGGACAAACTGGTCGAGGAGCTGGATCGCGCGGTGCAGGTGCCGGGGTTGTCCAACATCTGGGTGCCGCCGATCCGCAACCGCATCGACATGCTCGCGACCGGCATCAAGAGCCCCATCGGCGTCAAGGTCAGCGGCGCCGATCTGGCAGCGATCGACCGCGTCGCGTTGCGCATAGAGCAGGTCGCCAAGGGCGTGCCGGGTGTGTCTTCGGCGCTGGCCGAGCGGCTGACAGGCGGGCGCTATGTCGACGTGACGATCGACCGTGCCGCGGCGGCGCGCTACGGCCTGAACATCACCGACGTGCAATCGGTGGTGGCCGGTGCGATTGGCGGCGAAAACGTCACCGAAACCATCGAGGGCCGGGCGCGCTTTCCGGTGAACCTGCGCTACCCGCGCGAATACCGCGACACGCCGCAACGGCTGGCGACCCTGCCGGTCCTGACGCCAATGGGCCAGCAGATCACGCTCGGCTCGGTGGCCACGGTGGTCATCAACGATGGCCCGCCGATGCTGAAGAGCGAGAACGCCCGTCCCTCGGGCTGGGTCTACATCGACGTGCGCGGCCGCGACCTGGCTTCGGTGGCTGGCGATCTGCGCGCCGCGGTGGCCAAGGAGGTGAAGCTGGAGCCCGGTATGAGCGTCGGCTACTCCGGGCAGTTCGAGTACCTGGAGCGTGCCAACGCCCGGCTCAAGGTGGTGGTGCCGGCGACGCTGCTGATCATCTTCGTACTGCTGTACCTGACCTTCAGCCGCATCGACGAGGCCGTGCTGATCATGGTCACGCTGCCTTTTGCGCTGATCGGTGGCGTGTGGCTGCTGTACCTGATGGGCTACTCGCTGTCGGTGGCTACGGGGGTGGGATTCATTGCGCTGGCTGGCGTGGCCGCAGAGTTCGGCGTGATCATGCTGCTGTACCTGAAGCATGCGCTGCGCGACCGGCTGGCCGCCGGTGCGACAGCCACGCGCGAGCTGGTCGACGACGCCATCCGCGAAGGCGCGGTGCAACGGGTGCGGCCCAAGGCGATGACGGTGGCGGTGATCCTGGCCGGCCTGGTGCCGATCGTCTGGGGCACCGGTACCGGCTCCGAGGTGATGAGCCGCATCGCTGCACCGATGCTCGGCGGCATGGTCACGGCGCCGCTGCTGTCGCTGTTCGTGGTGCCGGCGGTGTATGCGCTGATGCGCCGACCCCGAAAGGCGCACTCATGAACGCTTCGCCGCCTCCGGCCGTCCGTGCACGGCGCCGAGATGCCTGCCCGGATGGCCCAGGGCGTGGGACATCGGCGCTTCCCTGCAGGGAGAACCCCTGCCGGAAAATGGCCTCTTGACGCTGCACCTGCTATAGGCTCTCTAATCGCCACGTCACCCGCGCGTCGATGCTCCTGCTTCATCATCCGCGGTCAACCAAGCAGTTGTTCCAGGGGAAGGTCCGAAAGGCGAAATGGCGGACGGATCGAGGGCCCGACGGTGGACTGTTCTCGTGGTCGTCGCTGGCGCGATGGCCGCAGGCCTTTTGCTGCGCCACTTCCACGGTTCGTCGGGCGCGAGCCAAGCGGGTCCGCTCGGGTTCGTGATGCATTCTCAAGCGAAGCAGCTGGACAACGTTTCCTTCGTCACGGGCGACAGCGCTTCTGTGCAGCTCGCCGATCTGAAAGGCAGGGTGTTGCTGCTGAACATCTGGGCGACATGGTGTCCGCCTTGCAGGAAGGAGATGCCGTCGCTGGACCGGCTGCAGGCCAAGCTCGGCGGCTCCGACTTCGAGGTGGTGGCGTTGTCCATCGACACGGACGCCAAGGGCCTGGCCTCGGTGAAGACCTTCTACACGCAGGTGGGCATCCGCCATCTGCGGATCTTCCAAGACCCGACGGGGACCGCCGGATTCAAGCTCGGCACGGTCGGCGTGCCGACGACGCTGTTGATCGATCGGCAGGGCCGTGAATTGGGGCGACTCACCGGCACGGCTGAATGGGACGGCGGGGAAGCCCTGGCCCTTGTCCGCGGCGCGATGGCGGCAGGAAGAGCTGCACCTTGACCAGCAGCGTGCGCCTGGGCCGGCATGCTGCCGTAGGGACACGTCGAACCGGAGCTTCACACCGCAGCGTGCAGCGCCTCAGCGCTTCAGCTTGGCCAGCATGGGCAGGATGTCCGCCTGCAGCGCCTTGGGCGTGATCGGTCCGATTTGCTTGTGGCGGATCACGCCCTGCTGGTCGATTACGAAGGTTTCTGGCACACCATAGCTGCCGTAGTCGATGCCGACCCGGCCGTCCGAATCGACGGCGATCAGGGCATACGGATCGCCGTGCTTGCGAAGCCACGCTTTGGCGTCCTCGGCGCGATCCTTGTAATTCAGGCCGACCACCTTGACGCCCGGCTCCTTGGCCAGCTGCGTCACGTAAGGGTGTTCTGCCAGGCACGGCGGGCACCACGACGCAAAGATGTTGAGCACCCAGACCTGTCCTTTCATCTGCTCAGCGGTGAACCTGAGCCCGGGGTCATGCAGTTGCGGCAGATCGAACGCCGGTGCCGGCTTCCCGATGAGCGGCGAAGGCACCTCGCGCGGATTGAGCCGCAAGCCCACGCCCAGAAAGGCGACCATCAAGACGAACACGATCAGCGGAACGAGGTACCTCTTCATAGCGCTGACGCGCCGGACCGCTGGTTCAGACGTAGAGTTTTCATTGCATCTTGTGAGTTGATGCGCCGGCGGCGACAGCAGACTCATGACCGCTTCGCCACGACCGGCCGGCCATGTACGGCGCCTACATGGACGCGCCCGGACGGCGCCGGGCGCAGGACATCGGTGCTTCGCCGCTCGGCGTTGAGCTGCTCGAGGATGCCGCAGGGTTGTCCCTTGCGCTCCGAGTTGCAGTGCGCGCGCAACTCGCGCAGCTGCTTTTCGAGCAGCTTCAGTTCACGTACGCGCAGGGCGACATGTTCGATGTGCTCGTCGAGCACCGCGTTCACCTCGCCACAGTCCGCCGCGGGCCGGTCCAGGTAGCGCAACAGGAT